>NICF_comb_assmDRAFT_10000126_pt1 | contig 56512 bp, 67 predicted proteins | sample NewIslPassag4_SG_FD_11279 | JGI IMG/M metagenome (IMG submission 11279)
GGTGGCGCCGACGAGCTGGATCGAGAATGTCGGGTCGGTTCGCCTGCCGGTGAAGAACCACTCGGAGGGCTCACCGTCGAGCAGCGCAGCGTAGTCGACCTGCGTGTGCTTGCTCCCGCCTTCGAGCACCGCGAGCGTCCCGATGCCTGCGGTGCAGCCGCCGACGAGCAGAACACCCAGGATGGCGGAGGCGATGACGGCGCCACGAGCCGCCGGTCCGGCGTCGGGGCTGAGGGCGAACGGCGGGAACCGGTCGTTGAACGACGCATAGTAGCCGACGGTCCGGAAGTACCAGCGCAGGACGCCGGTGGAGAACCCGAACAGGCCCCGCGGGTAGCGGCCGGTGATGAGGATCGCGAACCATGCGATTACCGTTACCGCGAAGAGGGCGACGCCGAGAAACGCCAGCACAATCCAGTGCGGGATGAGGAGGATCGACTTCCAGATGGCGACACGCCAGCGGCTGAGCTGGCCCTGCGGTGGTTCGTCGTATTCGAGGACCGCCGGGTGGCTGGCCTCGAACGAGGGGTACCGGTCGGTGAGCAGCAGGCCGTAGGCGGCGACGCGGGCGTTAAACGCGATGGCTCCCGTCATCCCGGTGAAGAGCCACGTGGGGTACCTGCGGCGGAGGAAGACCGCGATCCAGCCCATGAAGATGCCGATCTCGAGCAGGTAGTTCGCGAGTGCCAGGTAGATGCTCGCGGGGATGACCAGGAGGCCGCGCAGGAGGGTTTTCCAGCGGCTCAGGCGCTCGGGATAGGCGACGTCGAACCGCATGGGGTACTGGTCGCCTTCGCGCGAAGGGCGCCACTCGGGCCGGATCGGCGGTGCGGGCGGCAAACCGGGCCCACCGTCATCGGCGCCAGCCCCGGTAGGAGGCGGCGGAGGCGGCGGCGCCTCGGCCCCGGCGCTGCGTTCGGCTTCGCTCCCGCTGGCGGACCCGCGGCTCGCGGGCATGTTCGGCTTCCACGTCAGCCCGGGCGGCATTGGCGGAGGCACGGGCGCACCGCCCGGCTCCTCCTGCCCCGGCCGTCGTTCCTCGTCTTGCGTCATACCAACAAGCTTATGGTGCGAAGGCGGTTCGTGGGGGCGTGCCAACCGCCGAACGCGCCGCAACGCCTCAGTTCAAGCTGAACGGCGGGTATTCGTCGACAACGAGGTAGATGTAGGCGTTCACGCGGGCCCACCAGCGAACAACGCCCGCGAGGAAGTTGTGGAGCCCCTCCGGGACGGAGCCGGTGAAGAGCGCGGCAAACCACGCGATGATCGCGACGACGTAGGCGACCAGGCCAAGCACCGAAAGGACAATCGCGTGCGGGATGACCAGGATGAGCCGGAAGAAGACCGTGAGCCGGTTGCGCCCTTCGAGCTCCTCCTGCACGTTCATGCGGATGGGGTACTGGTCGTCGCCTTCGAGGGCGAAGGGCGGGTATTTGTCGGTCAGGAGGCCGACGTACCCGTAGGTCCTCGCGCCCCAGCGAACGTAGCCTGCATTGAACCGGAGCAAGCCCGCGGGGCACTTCCCGGTGATAACGATGATGACCCAGGCGATGAGACCCGTGATCCCAACGACGTACTGGAGCGCACTGACGATGAGGAGGTGCGGGATGGCGAGGATGATGCGGAAGAAGACGGTGAGGCGGTTCTGCGCGGCCGGTGGATCGACCTGGAGTTCTACCGGGTAGCCGCCGCCGGCCATGGCGAAATCGGCGGATGCGGTCGTCATCGCTATCCCTCCGGGCCGGTCCTGCCACCGCGCCCATCGCGGGGAGTGTATACCAGCACGCAAGCCCGATCGCCAATCGGGGATACCACCGATCGTTATCGGGCGAAGCGGGGAATCACGCCACTGTTGCGATGGCCTGTTCGATGAGGGAGAGCCAGATGCGGTTGCCGTCGGTGCCGCCGACAAGCTCTTCGCCGGCGCGTTCGGGGTGCGGCATCATGCCGAGGACGTTGCCCCGTTCGTTCACGATGCCGGCGATGTTGTTCACGCTGCCGTTCGGGTTCGCTTCAGGGGTGACGTTCCCGGCGGCGTCGCAGTAGCGGAAGATGACGCGCCCGGCGTCTTCGAGCTGCGCAATGGTCTGTTCGTCGGCGTAGTAGTTGCCTTCGCCGTGGCTGATGGGGATGTGCAGCACTTCTCCTTCGCGGATACCGGCAGCCCACGGCGTGTCGCGGCCTTCGCGGCGGAGGTAGGTCCACTGGCAGCGGAACTGGAGGCTGTTGTTCCGCATGAGAACGCCGGGGAGCAGGTGGCTTTCGCACAGGATCTGGAAGCCGTTGCAGATGCCGATTACGGGCCGGCCCTGTTCGGCGAAGCGAACCACCGCCTCCATCACCGGCGAGAAGCGCGCGATGGCGCCGCAGCGAAGGTAGTCGCCGTAGGAGAACCCGCCCGGGAGCACCACGGCGTCGAAGCCGCTGAGGTCGGTTTCGCGGTGCCAGACGATGTCGGCCTGCTGGCCGAGGACGTCGCGGAGGACGTGCTGGCAGTCGCGGTCGCTCCAGGTGCCGGGGAATCGAACAATGGCAAAGCGCATAGTGGGTAGCCGGGCTCGGGAATCGCTGGCCGAAGCCACGCGGTGGTGATCCCGAGGATAGCACGGCATCGAGTTGCGGGCGGGAACAGCGGCCGCGGCCGTTCGCGGCTAGCGGTCGCCGGGAACGGGTTCGGCGCGCGCGACCCGTTCGAGCTCCTCCTGGGTGGGCTGGGGGTAGGCGATGCGCGGGTGGTAGATGGCGCGCAGCGTGGCCTTGAAGCTGTGCGCAATCTGCTGGAGTTCGCGCATCGTCAGGTCGCAGTCGTCGAGCTGGCCCTCGGCGAGCCGTTCGGCGATCACGCCGTCGATGAGCTCGTCGATCGAGGCGCGGCCGCTCCCCTGGTTCGCGCGAACAATCGCCTCGCAGGAATCGGCAAGCATGACGATGGCAGCCTCCTTCGACTGCGGCCGTGGACCGGGGTAGCGGAACGCCTCGGGATCGACCGTTTCCCCGGACTGGACGGCCTTGCGATAGAAGAAGGTGACGAGGCGCGTCCCGTGGTGCTGCGGGATGAAGTCGCGCACGACAGCCGGGAGCCGGTAGCGGGTGGCGAGTTCGAGGCCATTGGTCACGTGTTCGCGGATGATGGCGGCGCTACGCTCGGGCGACAGGGAATCGTGGGGGCTCTCGGTCCCGTCGAGCATGTTCTCCACGTAAAACTTCGGCTGAGCGAGCTTGCCGATGTCGTGGTAGTAGGAACCGACGCGTGCGACGAGCGCATCGGCGCCGATGCTGTCGGCGGCGCGTTCGGCGAGCGACCCGACCATCATGCTGTGGTGGTAGGTACCCGGGGCCTCGTCCTGCAGGCGCCGCAAGAGCGGGTGGTCGGACTGCGCGAGCTCCATGAGCTGCAGCCGTGTCGTGACGCCGAACACCATCGAGAGCAGCACGAACGCGGAAACGGCGAGGACAGCCGAACCAACGCCGTTCACACCGGTCGCGAGCGCCAGCCAGCCGACTGTCTCGCGGCTGTGGGTTTCGCCGACGAGCCAGAACCCGAAGACGACAATGGCGGTGGCGAGCGTGACAGCGAACGCGGCGACGATGTACCGGCTCAAGCGTTCGGCGCGGTGCACCGAGATAGCCCCGGCGAGGCCACCGGCCGTGTAGGCGAGGCCCAGTTCGAGCGATTCGACCGAGCTTACGAACTCCGCGCCAGCGATATCGGGCGCCACCATGCCGATGATGGCGGCGAACATCCCGACCGCAACGGCGACGATCGCGCCGAACGTGAGGTCAGCGAACGAGGCGGTGATGATTGCGGCGGCAGCCAGCGGGAGGGCGTAGGCGTACCCGCGGCCGTCGTGGTCGGGCATGAGCGCCGGGAGGACGGCCCGCGCGCACACCAGCGCGGCGATGGTCGCGAACCCGATGAGGAGCAGGCGGCGCGTCGCCGGCGAGTGGAAGGGCTGGACGTTATAGAGATAGATGGCGATGAGCGCGCCGAACCCGATGGCGAGCACCAGACCGCCCGCTATCCGGTAGTAGTCGAAGCCTTCGGTGAGGTAGCCGGTGTGGCGGAGCGCCTCGATGTCGGCGGCATCGAGCCGTTCGCCCTGCGTCGCGATGACCTGCCCTTCGCTGTAGGTCTGGTACACCGGCGCAACATTCGCGCGGGCGGCTTCGCGGGCGGCTTCGGTGGCTTCCTCGTCGATTTCGAAGTTCTGGATGATGAGCCGCTGCTCGGGGGTCATGGAGGGCGACCCGATGAGCGTCTCGCGTAGCGCGCGTTCGAGCGCCGGGCTCGTGATCTCCGCTGCGTGGCCACGGATGAATTCGTCGACGCGCTGGGAGACCTCGCCGGTGGAAACGGGCGCGCTCAGGATGCGGCTAACCGCCTCCTCGGCCAGTCGGGCGAACTGTTCGAACGTGACGATATCGAGCGCGAGCACTGCCTGCCGCGCCTGGGCAGTAAGCGACGCGGAGGACGGCAGTGCCGCGAGCGCTGCCTCCTTCTGCTCCGGCGTGGCGCCCGCGTCTCCGAGCACGGCGCGGATATCCGCGATCAGCGCCAGCACCTGCGCCACCTTCTGTTCGTGAATCACCGGGTCCGGGGGCTGGGGAACGGGTGAAACGCTCGCTGCCGCCTCTTCGCGGGCGCGCTCGGTGAGGACTTCCGATTCGTAGTGCACCGAACGTTCGGCGACAAGGGTGGTGCTNGCGACGTCGCCTTCCGAGAGCCCGGTCGATTCGGGCACGAGAGGAACGATGAGCAGGGCTGCGGCGGCCGCCAGCACCAGTCCGAACGCGGTGGCCTGCAGGCGCGAAACAACAGGGAGCGGGCGGCGGCGAATCATGCTTTGTTGTCGATGGTATCAGAGGCGTGGTCCCGGGCCTCCGATGGCCGAATGCCCTCGCCCAGGAGCAGGTTCACGGCGGAGAGGTGCGCGATAACGCCCGCTTCGAGGTCACTTTCGTCGCGGCGGCGGTCGATGCGCACGGCAGCGATTCCCAGGGCCTTCGCGCCGGCAACGTCGGTGTCTTCGCGGTCGCCGACGAACAGCGCTTCCCCGGCCGCGACGCCCAGCGCATCGAGCGCGGCCTGGTAGATCGCCGGGTGTGGCTTCCCGAAGCCAATATCGGCGGAGCAAATCACGGCGTCGAAGTAATTGGGCAGTGCGGCGGCCTGGAGGCGGAGCGCGAACAGGTTCGCCGGGAAAATGGTGTTGGAAACAACCGCGACCCGGAACCCGCGGAACCGCAGAGAGTGCAGCAGCGCGCGGGCATCGTCGAACACCTCCTGTGCGCCCACATCGGCGCGGGCGAACGCCAGGCAGCACTGTTCGAGGAGTCCCTCGGCGGGCGGCACGCCGAGCGACGCGAGCGCCCTCTCGAGGATGTGGTCGATGCGTGGCGCTTCGAGCGTGGCGCCCGGTGTGTACGGCGGGAGCGCCTCGGCGAAGGCGGCTTCGAACGCTTCCGTGGTCACCGCGGCCCCGAACTCGTCGCGCAGGCAGGCGACGACCGCTGCGGCGGCCGCCCCGGGCGCGAGCGTATCGTCACGGACGAGCGTGCCGCCCCAGTCGAACAGGACCGCGGTGTAGCCCATCAGGCGCCCAGGAGCTGGCGCACCACCTCGTTGATGGTGCGGCCGTCGGCGCGGCCGGCGAGCTGCTTCGTGAGCACCGGCATCACCTTGCCCATGTCGCGGGGCCCGCTCGCGCCCGTCTCGGCGATGACCTTGCGGGCGGCTTCTTCGATTTCCTCGCGGGTGGCCTGCTTCGGGAGGTATGCGGTCAGGACCGCGGCTTCAGCCTCTTCGCGGCTGGCGAGGTCTTCGCGGCCGGCCTTGCGGTACTGGTCGATGCTGTCGCGGCGCTGCTTGAGCTGCTTCTGGATGACGCTGATAACACCGGCATCGTCGAGTTCGCGGGGGCCCGGGGTCTCGGCAGCCTCGCCTTCACCAGGGATCTCGGCGTTCTTGATGGCGGCCACAAGCATGCGCAGCACGGACTTTCGCGTCTCATCGCGGGCGCGGATCGCCTCGGCGAGGTCGAGCTGGATTTGGTCGCGAAGTGGCATGGAGTCCTCCTCGTAGTTAGACCGTGCAGAGCTCGGGAGGTGCGCCTGCCTCCCGAAGGCGTAGGACAAGCTTCTGCAGGTGATGTTCGACCCAGATGCCGGGGCGCTCCAGATGAATGGCGGGGGCTTCGAGATTGAAGCGGTCTTGCTTGCGGCGAAGGGCCAGGGCGGCCTCGCGGTACTCGCGTGCGAGGGCACGGAGCGCGGGGCCGAGGCGCTCCCAGTCGCCGGTGCGGGAAGCGGCGCGAACGAGCGCGGCGTGCCGGGCATCGAGGGCCTCGAGGGCCTGGCGGTCCTCCTCGATCTGGCGCGCGAGTTGCAGCCAGGGCGGCAGTTCGCCGGCGTCGCGAAGGAGCTTGAAGCCGAGCCAGTTTTCACCGGCGAGCTGCTCTTCCGGGTGTTCGGGCAGGGGCTGCCCCTCGCCGGGAAGGTTGCTGAACGACCCGGCGGCCATCGCCTCGCTGATGCGGGATTCGACGATCCGATAGTTGAACGTCACGGGGCAATAGTAACCGGGACGCGAAAAGGCGGGGCCAATGACCCCGCCTCGACGCATTCCTGCGGAAGCCGCCAACTAGTCGGCCGAGGGGAGCACCTTCGGCTGCATGAGCTGCATTTCGCGGCCGTTGACCTTGAGCTCGCAGTTGCCCGGCTTGATGACGAGGATCTCGATGCCGGTCTCCTCGTCCTTGTAGCGCTTGCCAAGCTGAACAGCCATCCAATCCCCTCCCTGGTTACTTCTTCAGTTCGAGCGGAGTATCGCCGCAGGTGATCTCGCCGTCGCCGCCCTTGGTGACGATGAATTCAGAACCACACTTCGGGCAGACGTACCGCTTCCCGGTCTGAGCCGGCATATTTTCCCCCTTCCAGTTGCAAGCGCCGCGCCGCCCGCGGCACCCTATCTGTTTGGTGTATTGGAATCCTAGCCAGCGCCGAATCGAGGGTCAAACAAGAACGGACCCCGTCTGACGCTCTTTTCGGTTCTCGTTTCCCCTTCTCTCAAGCCCGATTGCGGAACTCCTTAGCAATGCAAAAGGCAGGGGCCCCGGAGGGCCCCGCCAATAGTGCACTTTCCGAACCGGCCGCTACTCGACGAAGACGTAACCCCACATGTCCGGGTGGTAATCGCAGGTGACTTCGTACTCACCGGGCTCATCGAAGGTAATGGTCCGCTCCGAGCCCTGAGTCAGGTCATCGCCCTGCACTTCGCCGTTAAGGACGATGTTGTGCAGGCCCTGGACCGCGGTGAAGACCACCTGGCTGCCGACCGGGATGAGCGCGACGCCTTCGTTCGGCTGCTGCGCCTGACCGTCGATGATGAACGTCCAGTCGTTCGCGTGCGCTTCGACGCGGAGCTCGGAGGCGGCCTGCTCGGGCTTCTCGATCTCCTGGCGGCCGCCGGTGCCCGAGATCTCCTCGTAGACGCTTTGCGGAACGATGTGCTGCAGGCATGCGGTGCCCGGGTTGATGGTCGTCGACGGAGCGCTACCCCAGGCGGTGTCGGGCAGGCGCAGGTTCTGCCCGATGCGCAGGATCGCATCCTCGGGAATGCCGTTCGCCTCGGCCAGTTCGCGAGCGCGGACGTTCGAGAACGTCGCCGCGAGCTCGGCCAGTGTCTGGCCCTTCACGATGTAGCCGTCGACCTCCGGCAGGTTGAGCAGCACGTCGGGGCCGAACAGGCCGTCCGGGTCGATGTTGTTCAGGTCGACGAGCTGTTCGACCGTCACGCCCGGGTGCGCAGCTGCGATGGACTCAAGGGTATCGCCACTCTGGACGATATAGACGGCGTCTTCGGGCAGCGCGAGTTCCTGGCCGATGCCAAGCGGGGTTTCCGCCGTCAGCGCCTCGTTCGCAGCGAGCAGGTCAGCCTCTTCGAGGCCGTGCTTGGCCGCGATGGTCGCGACAGTGTCGCCCTCCTGGACGCGAACGCGGGTGTTCGCGGGCAGCTGGAGCGCGCGCTCCCACGCGAGCTCTTCGTCGTTCCCCGCGGGGAAGTCGAAGTCAGGGTTCGCGTTCCGGATGGCGCTCTCGGTCAGGCTGTGGGCCTCGGCGATGGAGGTCACCGTATCGCCCGCGCGGACGACGTAGACCGCGTATTCGGGCAGGCGGAGTTCGGTGCCCGGGAAGAGGCCGGTAACCGGGTCACCCTCCTCGTTGAGGAGCGTCAGCGCGTTCTCTTTCTCGTTGTACCTGTACGGGATGTTGTTCAGGTTCGCGAGGACGATGGCGCCAACGTGCAGGCGGTCGGCGATACGCTCGAGCGTCTGCTCCTCCTTGACCTCGTAGGTGCGGTTCTCCTTATCGGGCGTCGGCGGGAGCACCAGCTTCGTGCCCTTGGCGACGCGCGTGTTCGGGTTGAGGTTGTTCAGGCGGGCGAGTTCGAGCACGCCGATCTTGTGCGCGGCGGCGATGGAGTCGAGCGTGTCGCCACCGACGATGACGGCGGTCTCGTGGTTCAGGTTGTGCGCGAACTCCTCAGCTTCGCGCCAGCCCTTGTTGGTGAGGTTGCCAGTCTCCTCGTCGATCTCGGTGCCCGGTGCGGTGATGAGGTCGACGAGGTGCTCGATCTGGCGGACGTTGAGGGCGCCGCCGTTTTCGTTCAACCAGGCGGGCATGAGCGTCCCGGCGCGGCCGCACTCGAGCGTCCGGGTGATGAGCTGGATGTTCGCCTCCAGGACGAGCGGGTCCTGGTTCTTGAACTCGTCCTTATTGAGGGTAGGGCCAATGCCGCCCTCGCCCTTGTTGCCGTGGCAGGTGCGGCAGTTGTTGGCGAACAGGAGGGCGCCACGGCGAATCGACTCTTCCTTGTGCCAGTCGGCCTGGTTACCGGCGCGAACGGGGAGGTCGATCATGGCGTAGGCGCCGCAGGCGCCCACGAACATGAAGAACAGGACGACGATGAGGAAGATCTGCTTCTGGGTGTTCAAGCCGGTCGTCCTCCCCTAACCCGAGTAGGAAACGGCGCGCAGAGGGTTGTCCTCGGCGCCAGGCGTGATGCGGCCCGTGTTGACGCTCACGGAGCCGTCGCTGTTCACGGAGAGTTCCATGGTGTCCATGGGCCGCGGCGCCGGGCCGAACACGCGGATGCCGGCCTTCGAGTACGTGGAGCCGTGGCACGGGCAGCGGAACCAGCCGGTGATACCGGGGAAGTTCACCGCGGCGCCGCTGAAGGTCGGGTTCCATGGCACAGAGCACCCGAGGTGGGGGCACTTCCAGTAGAGGGCGAGGAGGCCGCCCGTACCGCCAGCGCCCAGCACGTCGCCTTCGGCGCCGGCCAGGTTCACCAGCCAGAACTTGCCTTCGGAGACGCGGTAGGGGTCGCCACCCGGCCGCGGGACGGCCGCGGCGGGAACAGTCACGGTGCCACCGAAGCCTTTGGGGTTCCGAAGGTTGAAGTACCCGAGGAACCCGGAGATGAGGCCACCCACGGTGAGGGTGAGGCCGGCGAAGACGCTGACCCGCAGGAAGGACCGCCGGGCAATGCGGCGGGCTTCCTGTTGTCGTGCGCGTTCGATACGCCCGGCCGCTGCGCGGGCGCCGGAAGTCTGTTGAGCCTGTGCCATGTCTACTCCCCCGCTACTCCTCTCCCGGGATGCCTTCGCTCACGTTCAGCTGCCATGGCCACACCAGCTCCTGGCCCTGGCCACGGAAGGCTGTGCCGATCACGGTGAGGATGGCATAGGCGCCGATGAACCCGCTGAAGAGGGCGAGCAGCGCATCGCGCCGGGTGAGGACCCAGCCCATCTTCCACATGACGTAAATCATCAGCGAAGACAGGCCAACCATCGCGATGATCGGAATGCCCTGCTCAACCAGCCAGCCCGGGAAGTCGAGATGCTGGAACTCGGTCGGACCACCGGGCGCATCACTGGCGAGGATCTTCAAATTGAAGGGCAGGTAGGTGATCTCCTTCGACCACTCAGGCCACGGGAGCTGGCTCTGGATGGCGCGAACGTTCTCGAGGAAGCGGAACGTGTCGCCGCCGGAGATGCCCAGGTATTCGTGGAGGATGAAGGCCAGCTTACCGCTGTCCCAGAGGATGAGGGCGACGGTACCAACGGCGCCGACGATGGCAGAGGCGACGGTGATCTTGACCGCGCCTTCGGTGCCGAACCAGACACCCTGGCCTTCGTTCTCGCGGTCGAAGTAGGGGAAGGCCGCGAGGATGCCGAGCCAGATGGTCGGGATGATGACGCCCGCCATGGCCGGGTTCATGTGCAGGAGGAGCTCCTGCAGGTTCAGCAGATACCAGGGAGCCTTCGACGGGTTCGGCGTGACGTCGGCGTTCGCCTGGTCGAGCAGTGGCGCGTTGACCAGCACGGCCAGTGCGAACAGCGTGAGTGTGAAGACCATCGCCGAGATGAACTCGACGAAGACAAGGTCGGGCCAGACGAGGACTTCCTCATCACGGGCACGCGGCTGCGGGCGGGCGACGGGACGGGCGACGACTGCGGTTGCCATGTTCGCGATTCCTCGTGAGGCCTAGAGCGGCCGCGCCAGGCCGCCGTCACGGCGAATCCGCCAGAAGTGGACGGCCATGAAGATGGCGGCGAGCAGCGGCAGGCCGATGACGTGCAGGGTGTAGAAGCGGATGAGCGCTTCGGGGCCGACCTGCAGACCACCAAGGAGCCAGAAGCGGGTCTTGGGGCCGAGGATCGGGGCCGAGCCAGCGATTTCGGAGCCCACCGTAATGGCCCAGAACGCGAGCTGGTCCCACGGGAGCAGGTAGCCGGTGAAGCTCAGGAGGAAGGTGAGAACGAGGAGGATGACGCCAACGACCCAGTTGAACTCACGCGGTGGCTTGTAGGCGCCGGTATAGAACACCCGCATCATGTGCAGGAACACAAGGATGACCATGGCGTGGGCCATCCAGCGGTGCATGTTCCGCATGAGCTGGCCGAACTGGACGTTGGTCTGGATGTTCTGGATGTCGAGATACGCACGGTCGACGCTGGGCACGTAGTAGAACATCAGCATGATGCCCGTGACCGTGAGGCCCAGGAACATGAAGAACGAAAGGCCGCCCAGGCAGTACGTGTGCGTGATCTTGACGTGCGTGCGGTGAATTCGCGTCGGGTGGAGGTGGAGGAAGACGTTCGTCGCAACGACGAGCATCTGGTTTCGCGGAGTGTTCGGGTAACCCGTGCGGAAGATCGACTTCCACACGTAGTTATGGAACATCTTGTCGTAGATCTTGTCCGCGAGTGTGGGTTTGGTCGGAGTCTCAACAGCCATGCGTACTCTCCACCCCGGTTAGCGCTGCCACCACTGGCCAAAGGCCACGAGCAGGCCTAGCGAGGCAATGATCGTGATGAAGACGAAAACGAGTTCGAGCGTCTCTGCGTAGTCATGAGGCAGATTGGCGAAATCCAACCGACGACCTCCCCCTCTCGATCGCACCCGGCGACAGCCCTCGCTCGAGGGCAGACTTTGTGAATTCGTTCGCGAACCTCTTATACCACCGGCCCAGATTGGGGGTCAAACCAGCCGGGCCAGGGGGTACAGGTTCGGAAACGGGCAATCCGGGAGCCTCAGCCACTATACGGCAGGTCTCCGTTATGGGGCTTTCCGGTAGGGCCCCGAACCGGCGCTCCGCGCGAGAAAACGCTCGGTGCAATCGACTGCGCCAATACAACGCGGCATGGTTCGACGAACTCGCGTAGGCGAGTGATCTAATTAATTAGGTAAGGGGAGCGGCAGCGCAGCCGTTCAGCTCCGGGAGAAGCGCATCCGCAGCAGCCCGCGGATGTCTTCGATCGCCGTCTTGACGATCTTCACCTTGGTGTCGGGGTCTTCCTCCCAGCGAACGGGGAGTTCGCAGATCTTGTAGCCGTGCCGGTGGGCGAGGATCAGGAGCTCGGTATCGAAAAACCACATCCGGTTCTGGATCTTCGGTACGAGCGCCTGCACGGCTTCGCGAGAGAGCGCCTTGAACCCGCACTGGGCGTCGCTGATTCGCAGGCGGGGGAAGAAGAGGTTGATAAGGAAGACGTAGCCGCGGGACGTCACCTCGCGCTTGAATGAGCGGCGCGTCTGGGAACCCCGCGCGAGCCGGCTCCCCACGGCGACGTGGCAGCCCTTTTCCGCGACAAGGTCGATGAGCTCCGGCAGGTGGTTCAGGTCGGTGCTCAGGTCGATGTCCATGTAGCACACGATGTCGGCGGTGCTCCGGGTCCAGGCCTCGCGGAGGGCAAGCCCCCGGCCCTTCTGCGTCAACAGGAGCGCTTCGACCTTTCCCGGGTACTGCGCCTCGAGCTCCCGGGCGAGCACGCCCGTGCCGTCGTTCGAGCCGTTATCGGCGATGGTGATGTGCCAGCGATACTTCGGGTGATGCTCGATAAAGGCGAGAACCTGTTCGACGCTCTGGCGAAGAACGGCCACCTCGTTGTAAACGGGGAGAACGATATCGACGGTCTTGGGCTGCTCGCTCATTTCGCGGCTAATTGTTGGCTGCCAAGCCGCATGGGGAAAGTGTGCAATCCCCTAATGGTTTAGCCCGAGCAGTTCGCGTACGGTAACCAGCTCATAACCGGCGCCGCGAAGCCCCGAAACGATAGCCGGGAGCGCATCGAGCGTGTTGTAGCCGCCGAGGTGCATCAGCACGATTGAGCCGCCCTGTGCGCGGCTGAGCACCTTCGAGGCGATGTCGTCGGCCGTCGGGCCGCCCTCGGATTCGGGCCGCCAGTCGATGGTGTCGATGTCCCACATGATGACGTAGGGGTAGCCGGCTTCGGCGAGAACCGACACGACCTCGTCGTCCCAGGCCCCGAGCGGCGGGCGGAAGAGCGGCCGCATATCGAGCGCCGTGTACGCGGCCACGGCGGCCTCGGTGCTGCTGATTTCGCTGCGCATCTGGTCCGGTGTGAGCGTGCGGAAGTCCGGGTGCGAGTAGCTGTGGTTGCCGAGTTCGAACAGGTGCTGGTTCTCGGTGACGATGCGGATCACCTGCCGGCCGGCGTCGGTGTTCTGGTTCTCGGCCATGGCGCCGGTCATGAAGATGGTGGCCCGGACGTTGTTGTCGATGAGGAACTGCATGATGTCGAGCGCCGGGTCGACGCGGCCGCCCATGTCGAACGTGAGCGCGACCATCCCAGAGCCCCGGTCGCCGTGCTCGATGACCACGCCCTCGGCGGGCAGTGGCGGCGGCGTGGGCGTCGGGGGAGGTGGTGTCGGCGTTGGGGTCGGCGGCTCCTCCGTGGGCGTAGGCGTGGCGGTTGCGGGCGCTGCGGTTGGCGTCGAAGAGGCCCTTGCCGATGCGGACGGCGACGGGGAGGGTGGCGGTGAAGCTTCGTCGTCATCGCCGCCCCACCAGCAGGCGCTGGCAACGAACGCGGCGAACACGGCCAGGGCGACAACGTGAAGAGCGGGGCGGGCAGGCGTCGGGAGTCTCATTTCTTTACTGAACGCTCGGGCGTCGTTGGCGGTTCCTTTTCTGCGCCCGAACCTTACCCGATCCGGGCGCCTGTCGGCGAAGTCCCATACCATTCGCGAACATGGCGGAGGCTGCAGTACCGACCGATCGCACTGCGTCGCGAGGCGGCGGACTGCTGATTGCTGCCGCCATCGTCGCGTTCGGGTTTATCGGATCGCGGCTCCTGGGCGTGGTGCGGACGGCTGCGATCGCCGAGGCGTTCGGCACCGCCCCGGAACTTGCCGCTTACAACGTCGCCTTCCGCGTGCCCGACCTGATCTTCCAGGTGCTCGCCGGGGCGACGCTGGGGAGCGCGTTCATCCCCGTATTCGCGCGGCTCTACCGCAAGGAGGGCGAGGCGGCGGCGTGGCGGCTGGCCTCGAACGTGCTCAACCTCATCACCGCGGCGACGGCGGCGCTCTGCGTCCTCGCGTTTGTGCTGGCGCCGGTGCTCGTGCCGCTGCTCGCGCCGGGGCTCGGCGAAGATGTGGGCCGCGAAGACGAGCTCACCGGCAAAGCCGTCGAGCTCACCCGGCTGATGCTCCTGTCGCCCCTGCTCTTCTCGGTGAGCGGGATGCTCACCGGGATGCTGAATGCGCGGCAGCAGTTCTTCCTGCCGGCCCTCGCGCCGATGCTGTACAACCTGGCCATCATCTTCGGGGCGGTGGTGCTGGCCGGCCCGTGGGGCGTCGAAGGGCTGGCGATCGGTGTGGTCATCGGCGCGGGACTGCATTTGCTGGTGCAGGTGCCGGGCCTCATCCGCGAGCGGATGCAGTACAGCTTCACGTTCGACTGGCGCGATGCCGCCGTGCGCGAAGTCGGGCGGCTCATGGGTCCGCGCGTCGTCGGGCTNGCGGCGGCGCAGTTCAACTTCGTGATCACCACGTCGTTCTTCGCGTCGAAGGTGGGCGGCGAGGCCATCAATGCGCTCACGTATGCGTGGCTGCTGGCGCAGTTGCCGCTGGCGCTCTTCGGGATGGCGCTTTCGACCGCCGTGTTCCCGCGGCTCGCCGAACAGGTGGCCGACGAGGACCTCGAGGCGCTGCGCTCCACGGTGTCGCGGGTGCTGCGCATCATTATGTTTCTAACGATCCCGGCGGCCGTTGGGCTGGCGGTGCTCCGCATCCCGGCGACCGCGACGCTGCTTGAGCGCGGCGAATTCACATCGTCCGACACGGCGATCACGGCTGCGGCGCTTGGGTGGTTCTGCCTCGGTGTGGTGCCGCAGGCCGGCATCGAAATCCACAGCCGCGGGTTCTACGCGCTCGGCGACACGCGAACGCCGGTGACGCTGGCCGTTATTGCGCTCGGCGTAAACCTGGTACTCAGCACACTGCTCTGGGAACGGTTCGAAGTGCGCGGGCTTGCGTTCTCGGTGTCGGCGGCGTCGTGGGTGGAGTGGGCGCTGCTCTACGCGCTGTACACGCGGCGAACCAGCTCTGAAACCGTCGCGGACCTGCGGGCGATGGCCCTGTTCGCGTTCTGCGCGGCGGTGATGGCGCTCGTGCTTTCGGTCGCCTTTCTGCCATTCGAACCCCGCGGCCTCATCAGCCAGGTGCTCATCGCGGTATCGGGCGCCGTGGCCGGGGTGGCGGTCTACGCGGGCCTGGCGATGCTGTTCCGCGTACCCGAACTCGAAGAGGCGTGGTCGCGGATCGCGGCGCGCTTCGGCGCCAGGACGGAATAGAAGCGCGACGCCGGCCTTCTTGCAGGTTTCTTCCCCGTTCCTTGTCGTTCCCTTGCAGATTCACGGGTTTGTAATCCCATCGGGATGGAGTGAGCGGCGAGAAATGCCGATGGTTCATGCGCATGCATTGGATCATCCGGGTTGCGACAAGCGTGCCACTGGCTGCTCGTGTGCTGGTGTTGGGCATCGCCGCCACCGGCGGGCTGACCGTGGTCGCGGCGGCGCGCGAAGCCGTGGACGTACCCGTGCTGGCCGAGGCGCGGCTGGCAGAAGTCACGCCCGAGGCGCCGGCACCGGTGGGGCCGCCGCGGGTGATGCGCGTGCCGGATCCCATCCCGTGGCCGTGGCTCCGCTCCGGCATCGGTGGTGGGTACCTGGTAAGCAACGAAGGCGCGATTCCCACGCCGGCCACCGAACCCCCGCCTGCAGAGGTAGCCGAGACAGTACAGGGCAGCCGCTTTGCGCTTCCGCTTCGCGCATGGACCGCCGTCACCGACCGGTTCGGCGCGCCGCGTGGGCCCGGGTTCGTGCACGGCGGTATCGACCTGGCGCTCGACGGCTACCCCGCGTCGCCCGTGTACTCGGCCTGCACCGGCACCGTCAGAGCCGCCGCGTACTCGTCGACCTACGGCTACTACGTGGTGGTCGATTGCGGCGACGGGTTCACCACACTCTACGCCCACTTCAGCCGCATCCTGGTCGTAGTGGGCCAGCCGGTCGATAACGACACAGTGCTGGGCATTTCGGGTTCGACGGGCTTTTCGACCGGCGAACACCTGCACTTCGAGATCCACTGGAACGGCGTCCACGTGAACCCGGAGGACTACCTGGACTTCGGCATCCCGCCGGGCACGCCGCTTTCGACCAGCCCGATCCAGTGGCGCCCAACCCCAACCCCGACACCCACGCCAACGCCGGTGCCGTCGCCTTCGCCCTCGCCCACCGTAACACCGGCGCCAAGCCCCACACTGTCGCCCACAGCGACGGCATCGCCATCGCCGTCGCCGGCGGCGACACAAAGCCCGTCGCCAACGGCGACGCAAAGCCCGGCACCGGCCGGGACAGCGACGCCAACTCCGACAGCGACGGAGACTTCTACCCCGGCGAAGAAGACCGTACCCCCTCAGCACAGGGGCAGAGGCGCGCCAACACAGGAGGCAGAATCAACAGCGGGGACTCCCCCGGTTGCGGCGGAGGAAGAATAGAAGGCATCTTTTACGAGTAAAGAGGATCCCAATTATTGTGCCCGATGCCGGCCCAGATGGGGTCACTCGTTACATGATGTTCATATTCGCACCGCGGGGACGCTTCAAAGCGCTCATATAATCGAAACAAAGGAGCGCCCCGGTGCGGACAGTTGTTGTAGTGACGCGGCACCAGGATGCCGCCCGTCTCGGATCATTGCTTGAACGACTGGGCTTCGCGGCGCCTGTAATCGCGCCGGAGAAACTCGCCGACGATAACGGCGCGCCTCGAAGCGATGCCATCATCCTCGATCTGCGCGACATTCCTCCTGCGGCGCTTTCGCTGATCACCTCGTCCTATGCCGAGCGCACGATCCTGCTCGCCCTCGTCCCCGAGGAGCAGCTCGAACGCATCACGGTCGACCTGCCACTCGACGACTTCGTGCTGCTGCCGGCAGGGGCCGCCGAGGTGGCGCGCCGCGTCGAACGGGCCCTCTGGCGGCGCCACGGCATCGACAGTGAGCACTTCATCCGCTGCGGCGCCCTCACGCTCGACCTCTCGAACTACCGGGTGACGGTCGACGACGAGCCGATCGTGCTCACCTTCAAGGAGTACGAACTCCTCCGCTTCCTCGCGATGAACGCGGGACGCGTGTTCACCCGGGAGCAGCTCTTGAACCGCGTGTGGGGCTACGACTACTTCGGCGGCGCGCGAACGGTCGACGTTCACATCCGGCGAATCCGCTCGAAGATCGAAATCCACGGGCACCGGTTCATCGAAACGGTGCGGAACGTCGGCTACCGGCTCACGGCACAGGCCCCCGCGGGCGCCGCCGAGGAGTAGTCCTCAGCCCTTCGGGAGCAGTTCGCCGGGCTGCGGCAGGCCCTCGACCATCTCGCGGGGCTGGAGCTTTCGTTCGCACCACTTGTCGAGCGTGTCGCGGTCGCCGAGGTATTCCATCCGCGGCACCGCATACCCGCAGGACGTCTGCACCTTCTCGACGTCGACCAGGAACGCCTGGCGGACATAGGGGTGGAAGTCCTGCGCGAACGCCTCGCGGTACTGGAGGAGTTCGGGGTCGCCGATATCGACGCGCCGGCCACGCCCGTAGAGGCGAATGATGCCGGCGGTCGCATCGAACCGGCAGAGCATGATCGTGATGCGGCCATCCTGCTCGAGATGCTTCGCCGTTTCGTTGCCCGAACCGGGGTAGTCGAGGTAGCCCACCCTGTTCGGGCCGAGCACCCGGAGCAGCGTCCGCCCCTTGGGCGAAAGGTTCGGCCAGGCCTCCGGGTCTGACGGTGCGGTGGCGACGAAGAAGATGTGCTGCTGCTCGATGATTTCGCGGATCTGGTCGGTGATGGAGTCGTACCAGGTTGCCATGGCCGTCCTCCTGTGTGCGTGTACACCACTATCGTTCGGCCATGCCGCCGGCTACAGCGCCATTTCCGGCTGTCGAAATCGCCCGATTGGCCGTCAGCGCACCTCGGCCGGGACCGCCGGTGCGGGGACTCCGGCTTCGATCGCGGAGGCATGGCCCGCGCGATACACCACGGCGGCGATGAGACCGGCACCGCAGATGGCCGACAGGACCGCCAGCGTCGCGGGGACCCCTATCGCTTCGGCCATGAGCCCGGTGAGATAGCCGCCCACGGGCGTGGACCCTGCGAAGAGCAGGTAGAAGATGCTCATCACGCGGCCGCGAAGGTGGTCGGGCACGGCGAGCTGGAGCCGCGTGTTGATGGTGGTCGAAAACGCAACTCCCGAGGCTCCGAGCAGCACCAGCAACGCGGCCGACACGATGAACCACGGCGAAATCGCGAGGATGGGCAGTAGCACGACGAACGCGCCCGTCGCCATCAGCAACACCCGCGTCGAGAGCCTCGGGGCGCCGGCGATAACCAGTGCGGCAACGAGCGAGCCAATGCCCATCGCCGAAGTGAGCAGGCCAAACTTCCCGGCGCCCACGTGCAACACGAACTCGGCCACGAGCGGGACGATAACCGTGAAGTTGTAGCCGAACGTGCCGATGACGGCGAGCAGGATGAAGAGGAACAGCACCGCAGGGGTCCGAACCGAGTACCGGATCCCTTCGGCCACCTGCGCGAACATGTTGCCCGCAGCCTGCCGGAGTTCGGCCGGGTAGAGCTCCGAGGGGCGCATGGCCAGGTAGGCCACGATGACGCCGACGTAGCTCGCCGCGTTCGCGAAGAAGCTCGCAGATATCCCCACCAGTGCGATCATCACGCCGCTGACGGCGGGCCCGAAGATTCGCGCGGTGTTGAAGATGGTTGAGTTGAGGGCGACCGCGTTGGTGAGCTGGTCGCGGCCAACGAGTTCGACGACGAACGCCTGGCGGACGGGCCCATCGAACGCGTTTACGACCCCGAGGAAGAACGCCAGCACGTAGACGTGCCAGAGTTCGACGGTGCCGGTGAAGAGCAGCATCCCGAGCGTGAACGCCTGCACGAGAGCGAGCGACTGCGTGACGATGAGGATGCGCCGCTTCGGGAGCCGGTCGGCGAACACCCCGCCGAACAATGTGAAGAGTGTGATCGGGAGGAATTCGAGCGTGGTGACCGTGCCGAGGGCGAGCGGCGAAGACGTCAGCTTCAGGACGAGCCACGCCTGCCCGGTCCGCTGCATCCACGTCCCGATGAGGGATACCAGCTGACCGATGAAGTAGAGGCGGTAGTTGTAGGTGCGCAGGGAGGAGAACTGGCGTTCGACCAGCCGGTCGATGCTGCCGTTCTGCCGGGACCGTCCCACTCGCGCCTCCTGCCGAACACTATACTCTTACGCGAGCGTAAGGGTTAGAGAAGGCGGGGCGCTGTAGCGATTTTGCGAGCGGCGAACCGGCGAAAATCAGCAGTGCCCGGGCAACGAACCCCGGGCACGGTGCGAATCAGGCAGGTGCGACGCGGGCGCCGCAGCGTCCGCAGAACTTTGCGGTGATCGGCACCACGCCGTTGCACTTCAGGCAGCGCATCTCCTCGCCGATGGAGGGGAGGAGCTCGCCGCATTCGAGGCAGAAGCGATGGTCGCCTTCGTTCCGGGTGCCGCACTGCAGGCAGAACACCGCAGGCTTCGGCCGCGCGGGCGCCTCGGACCGGTAGGACTGTTCGCGCTCCTGCTTCTTCTTCTTTTTCTTGCGGCGTTCGAAGAGCTCTTCGAACACCTCGAATAGTTCTTCGACCATCCAACCCTACCCCGGGATGAGACCTTCCTCGCCCAGCAGTTCGCGGAGCTCTTCCAGCGAGATATCGGGCGGCGGCAGGACCGCATCTGACGGCACGATCTCTTCGTCGGGGACCAGCCTGCCGTTTGTGCGAACGAACTCGTGCATGCGCCGGAGGTGCTCGTCGAAGGGTGCGGAATCGCCCCGTTCGAGGTCAGCTTCGAGTTCGGCGTCGAGACGGTTGAGCTCGTCGACGAGGTCGTCGGAAAGCTCCCACTGCCCTTCTTCCATGATGCGAACGATCATTGGCCTGCCTCCAGTTGCGGCGGCTGCGGGTCGGCGCCGAGTTCGCGCCGGAGCCGCTCGAGTTCGACTTCGACGTGGTAGTCCCGGCCGAGCTGCTCGAGTTCGCGGTCAAGCGCGGTCGGGCCACCGAGCGCGTCCTCGAGCGCTCCCGATTCGATGAGTTCGTGGATGGCCTCGCCGCGGGCACGAAGTGCGGCGGTCTTGTCCTCGGCGCGCTGGATGGCCATGCCCACGTCGCTCATCTCTTCGGAGAGGCCGGTCACCGCCTCGCTGATGCGAACGGTGGCCTTTGCGGCGGTGTACTGCGCCTTCATCACTTCCTTCTTCGTGCGGAAGGCCTCGACCTTGGCGGCAAGGCGCCGCTCGGCCTGGACCAGGCGGTCCTGCTCGGCCTGGAGCTGCCGGACCTGGGCATCGAAGCCGTCGATCTGCGCCTGGACGGCGGCCTTCCGTTCGAGCGCAATGCGGGCAAGGTCCTCGCGGTTGTTCACGAGGGCCTGCCGCGCCTGGCCATCGAACTTTCCGAGCTGGCCACGAAGCTCGTCGGCCTGGAGTTCGAGGCGCCGTTTCGCAGCGGTCACCTCCACGATGCCGCGCTTCACGTCGCGCAACATCTCGAGTTGCTTTTCGTAGCTCAGGTCGAGGATTTCACGGGGATCCTCCGCGGCGTCGAGCGCCTTGTTGGCTTTCGCCTGGAAGATCGTCTTGAGGCGTTTCCACATTCCTGCCTGCTCCTTTCGCAGTCACCCCACCAGCGCAGGGCACGCGGGTGGCGAGGGTCGTGAACGGATGTAGGGCAACCGGATGTCCGGTAGTGGGCGCGGGACCTGGGGCGGCGCATCAGGCCCCTCCCGCGGGTTCGGCTTCGCGGACCGGGTGCGCCCGGGCGCTGCGCCGCGCCTTCAGCACCGAAGCCGCGATAGCGACCGCAAGGATGGTGACGATAACGGCGAGGCTGACCAATGCGGGCACCTTGTAGACGTCGACCAGCAACATCTTCGATCCGACGAACACGAGGACCGCAGCGAGCGCCGGCTTCAGGTAGGTAAGCCCGGAGAGATAGCCGGCCAGCACGAAGTAGAGCGCCCGCAACCCCAGGATCGCGAACACGTTCGAGGTGAAGACGATGAACGGGTCGTCGGTCACAGCGTAGATAGCCGGGATGGAGTCGACGGCGAACACGAGGTCGGTGCTTTCGATGAGGACGAGCACCAGGAAGAGCGGCGTGGCGAAGAGGGTGGCGTTGCGGCGAACGAAGAAGGCCTGGCCTTCGTACTTCTCGGTCACGGGCCAGATGCGGCGCGCCATGCGAACGAGCCGATTCCGTTCGAGCGACGGCACCTCCTCTTCGCCACGAACGAACTTGATGCCGGTGATGATGAGGAATGCGCCGAAGACGTAGATGACCCAGTGCAGCGTGCCGAGCAGGATGCCCGCAGCGGCAATCAGGAGCGCGCGCATCACCAGGGCGCCGAGGATGCCCCAGAACAGTACGCGGTGCTGGTAGGCGGCCGGCACGCGGAACGTCGAGAAGATCAGCAGGAAGATGAAAACGTTGTCGACGCTGAGCGACTTCTCGACCAGGTAGCCGGTGGTCCATTCAACGCCGGCGTTGCCGCCCTGCACCACGTAGACGCCGGCGTTGAAGAGGGCGGCGAGGCCAATCCACACGATGCTCCAGGCGAGCGCTTCGCGGCGGCTTACCTCGTGCGCGTCGCGGTGGAACACGCCCAGGTCGATGGCGAGCATGCCAAGGACAAAGACCAGGAAGGCGGCCCAGGGAAGCAAGTCAAGCAACACGAGTGGCTCCGGGATGGGTGGATGTCACGCCCGGGGACGGTCGTGCGTGCGCAAGGGGAAGGGGAAAGGAAGAGCCCGACGAGCTTGCGCGGCAGTGGCGCGCCAACTCCGGTGCAGTGCGCGGGGAAACGGGGGACAAAGAAATACACCTCCTGCGGACCCGGTCGATCACGAAACCCGGGCGCATCCAGACTTGGATGTGCCAGGGTCTCACCGGGCGAGAAGGTGTCTCGCTCGTGCAGCCGGCGCTTTCGCGCGTACTGACGACTGCACGTCGCCCCGGGGCGGGGCGCGGTTACTCCCCCCGTGCTTACGTTCGACGATAGGCGAGCCGTCGTCCGCCTGTCAACGAGCGTGCGTCAGGCTGGCGAGGCCTCTTCCGCCTCCTTGCGAAGCTCGGCGACCTGTTCGTTGCACCAGTCGATGTTGACCGCGTGCTCGCGCCGCATCTCGAGGAGTTCGCTGCGGACTTCGTCGGGCAGGTCTTCGGCGAGCAGCTTATCAACGCGCTTGACCACCCACGCCTGGCCGCGGGCGAGGAGGTCGAGCCGTTCGATGAGCGTCGGCAGCGCGGCGACCTTCTGGGCGAAATCGTTCTGGCCCTTCGAGGCCTGCCCGCCGAGCGCGCGGATACCGCGTTCGAGCACGGCACAGCTCACCGCTTCGTCCGCCTCAATCTTCACGAGGTGGTTGCGGAAGTAGCCTTTGGGGAGCTGCTGCTTGAGGAACGCGCCGACCTCCACGCCGGCGCGTTCCGCTTCGAGGAGTTCGTTGAGGGCGGCGATCTTCTCTTCCGTGTTCATGCGGCCATCATACGCCGCATGACAGCTCGTGTGCCGACATTTTTGCGTGTCAGTTCAAACGGAAGGTGTCGCCCGGCTCGTCCTCGTCGTCGTCATCGTCGTCGGTGTCGGTGTACACGCCCGCCGGCGAACCGCGCCAGACGCTCACCACGAAGTCCTCGCGGTAGGGGTCGGCTGACATGACGAGGCGTTCGTCGATGGCGTCAATGAGCATCTGGATGCGCTCTTCGTTGGCGTCCGCCGTTGTGCAGAGCGTCGCGTAGACGTTTTCGCCCTGGTAGTGCAGGTCGACGCGGCCGATGATGCCGCCATCTTCGAGGACCGTGTAGGACTCGGAGTACGGCGTGCGCACCTCTCGTTCGAATTCAATCACAGCGGACGGATCTGCCCCTTTCCAAAAATAGTCCACTTATAGCTGGTCAACTCGCGAAGGCCCATCGGCCCGCGCGCGTGCATCTTCTGCGTGGAAATGCCGATCTCGGCGCCGAGGCCGAACTGCGCGCCATCGGTGAACTGCGTGCTGGCGTTCACGTACACGGCGGCGGAGTCGACCTCGTCGAGGAAGCGCATGGCGTTGCCATAGTGGTCGGTGACGATGGCGTCGGAGTGGTGGCTGCCGTAGCGCTCGATGTGGTCGATGGCCTCGTCCATCGAATCGACGATGCGAACGCCGACGCGGAGCGCCAGGTGCTCGGTCCGCCAGGTCTCTTCGGTAGCATCCTGCACGGGGGCGCCGGTGGGTTCGAGGATCGGCTTCGCCCGTTCGTCGGCCACGAACTCGACCTTCGTGCCCCATTGCTTCGCGATGGCCGGGAGGAACGTGGGCGCGATGTCGCGATGGACGAGCAGCGTGTCGACCGCGTTGCAGATGCTGTAGCGGCGCGTCTTCGCGTTGTTCACCAGGGTGACGGCCATGTCGATATCGGCATGGGCGTCGATGTACATCTGCACAACAGCGTCGCCATGCGCGACGACCGGCATGGTCGCGTTGCGGCGGACGTAGTCGATGAGCTGGGCGCCGCCACGGGGCACCACGAGGTCGATCAGGTCGTGGGCCTGCAGCAGGTCATCGACGAGCGCGCGGTCGGGGTCGGAGATGACCTGGACGGCGTCGGACGGGACGGCTGTTCCTGCGAGCGCGCGCTGGATGAGTTCGCCGAGTGCGGCGTTGCTGTGCTTCGCTTCCTTGCCGCCGCGAAGGATCGCCGCGTTGCCGCTCTTGAGGCAGAGCGCGGTGATATCGACCGTCACGTTGGGCCGCGATTCGTAGATGGCGGCGACAACGCCGAGCGGGACCCGGCGGCGCCCGATGATCAGCCCGTTCGGGAGGGTGCGGCTATCGAAGACTTCGCCCACCGGGTCGGGCAGGCGCGAAACCTGTCGCGTATCGTGCGCGATGCCGAGCAGGCGTTCAGGTGTGAGCGTGAGGCGCTCGACGAACGCATCGGGGTAGCCGGTTTCCTTTGCCGCCTCGAGGTCGCGTGCATTGGCTTCGAGGATCGGTTCCTGTTCCTTCTCGAGGAGGTCGGCGATGCGATTGAGCGCCGCGTCCTTTTCCGCTGTCGAAAGCCGTGCGAGCTGGCGCGCGGCGACGCGTGCCGCTGCCGCTCGTTCCCGTACGAGAGAAGCCGCCGTTGTCATGCCCGTTAGTGTATCCGGTCGCCGATTCGCCGTCCCCGTGCCGGTGGTTCGCCGCTCGAAACGGAGATGTGGTTGCCCGGGATGCACCCCGGCCGATAGTCAACACGCAAGGGCCTGATAGACGGCATTCGGTTCCGCGAACGGACGCTTTCGGGTGTAATGCCTAAAGGGAACAACTCGCCCGAGGGGATGCCGTGGAGAACACGCTGCACATCGCCGCCCTGTGGCTGCACATCCTGGGCATTGCGCTGTTTGTGGGCCCGCAGTTCTTCCTCGCGTTCGCGTGGGTGCCGACGTCACGGCTCATCGGCGACCAGTCCACGCGCGTGATGGCGATGCGCAAGATCACGAGCCGCTTCGGGTGGATCGGCGGGACGGGCCTCGTGCTGATTCTCGTCGCGGGCACGTACCTGATCTCGACCTGGCGCGACTACTACGCCATCCCCGACGACGCGGAGTTCACGAGCCTCCGGTACGGCGTCATCTTCATGATCAAGATGACCATCCTCATCGTGATGCTCGTGGTGGTCGGGCTTCACACGTTTGTGGTTGGCCCGCGGCTCATCGCAAAGCTGGAGGCCCAGGCCCAGGGGAAGCCGGTGAGCGAAGCGGAGATTCGCTCGGCGCGGATGCTGTCGATGGCGCTCAGCGTCACCGGCCTGGTGCTCGTCCTCATCATCATGGCGATGGGTGTGATGATGACTTCGGCGAATTTCTCGTTGCAGGATGCGTAACAGGGATTCGCGGAATTAGCCGGCCTGGGCCTGGTTGCGAAGCACGCCCATCTCTTCGTAGATGAGGGTTACGGCGCGGTTGCGCCGGGTGAACACGGCTGAGTTTTCAAGCCAGACCTTGCGGCCGCGGAAGTCGAAACAGAACTGGTGTTCGCTGATTTCGATTACTGTGCCGAGGATCCGCCCGTCGATCGCGAGCACCTGATCCCCCGGCTGGGGCTTCAACGAGGCGCGAATTGCGTCACGAGGGTTGGTTGGCATAACGAGTTCATGATAGCCAGTGACGCCAACCGAGACGGTACGCTATACGACCTATTTACGCATTGTTAAACCTTCGCGATAGGCGTGTAAATTCTGTCGCATTGCGACATAGCACTCGCACGCCACTTCTTCGAGTGTTTCCCGCGAAAGAATCGCCAATCCGCCGCGTTGTGCCCGTATTGCGCCCGCCGTTTCGAGCCGCCGGACGGCGACCGAGACGGTCGGGCGGTAGGTGCCGAGTGCCTGCGCCAGGAACTCGTGGGTGACCGGCAGGCGCGCGGACCCAACACGGTCGTGCGCGCCGAGCAGCCAGCGCGCGAGGCGCTCTTCGATCCCGTGAATGCGCGCGCACACGATCCCCTGGGCCAGCGAACGGAGGACGAAGTCGGCGTAGAGCAGGACCGCGCGCGACAGGCCGCCATCGCGGGCAACGGCGCGCCTGAACGCGCTGGCCGGGATGCGGATGAAGTCGGCGGGGATGAGCACGGCGCTCCGGAGGAGCGAACCGCGCGGGCCAAGCACAAGCGGGAAGCCGACCACACCTTCGCGGCCAACGGAGAGCGCCTCCACGGCCGCGCCGTCGCTCAGGTGTTTTGTGCCGGTGATTAGCCCTGAGGTCGGGAAGTGAAGGTACCTGATCGGGCCACCTTCTTCGGCGAGAACGTGCCCGCGCGGAAGAACCGCAATTTCAGCCTCCGCGAGTAGCGCCTCCCGGGCGGCCTGTGGCAGCGAATCGAGCAACAGGTTGCCCGTCGGCTCTCGCGAGGCAGGGGCCGGCCATCGCGAGGACATGGCGGAACAATAGCAGGCCTTTGCACCACTTTGGGTGGCAAGAATTGCGCGTGAGTTACGAACTGGCGACCGACGAACGAGATACAACACCTCCTCAATGTCTTGTCCGTAAGCGAGCGATTCGCTGTAGTGTTGGCACCCTGCCCCCAGGTGGCGAATGTTGGAATCCTACCGGCTCCTTTTGTTCCTCCACGTCCTCTCGGTGGTCATCGCGTTCGGCGTGACGTTCGCGTACCCGTTCATCCAGGCGGCGGCCGAGCGCCAGGGCGTCGCGACCACGCGGTTCGTGCTGGGGGCGATCGAGCGCATCGAAAAGGTGGTGGTGTACCCCGGCTCGGTGCTGGTGTTCCTGTTCGGCGCGGGCCTCATCTTCGATGATCGCACCGGCTACAAGGACGACTTCCCCGGGTGGCTGATGGCGGCGATCACCTGGTACATCGTCGCGGTCGTGGTCGCCATCTTCGTCCAGCGGCCGAACGTCAAGCGCGCCATGGCGCTGCTCGAGAGCGCACCGGACGGCGCGCTGCCGCCCGACTACGAACCCATCGGCAAGCGCATGCAGATCGTCGGCGGCCTGCTTTCGCTGTCGGTGATCGGCATCGCGTTCCTGATGGTCTGGGGACGCGAAGGAGGCTTCTAGTTCCGCGGCCCCGGTTCGGGATAGGTCACACCCTCCCCGGTCACGACGGCGAACCGGGAGAGCTGGTTCGCCTTCGCTTTGCCCGGCGCGCTGAGCTCGTACGATGGCACGCCGCGGGCCAGCAACGCATCGGCGATGAGGCGCCGGTGGCAGCGAAACGGGTTGCCCTCGGCGCAGATGACCGCGACGCGCCGTTCGCTGCCCGCGGCGATGAGCTCACCGAGCGCCGCGCGAAATGCCGCGGTCTGCATGTGGTCGGCGTAGCCGCGGAAGCTTTCGTTCTGCCACGCGGTGTTGGTGCTGCCCTTGCGGGGCTTGCGCAGGCCGCCGAGCCGCGGCTCGTGGCGGTAGGCGATGCCCGCCGCCTCCAACGAGCGCGCGAACTCGTCGCGGTTGAACTGCGGGTTCGCACGCGAACGCGGGACGGTGCGCGTATCCCATACCTCCTGCACGCCGACGCTCTGCAGGAGCGCGATCATCTCGTCGATGGCCCGGGTCGAATGGCCGGCCGTAAAGATGGCCGGGCCTTCCGCAGGGAACACAGCGCTACTCCCCGGCGCCCGGCGGCGCGATGAGCCCGAGGCGAATCGCGGCAGTCACGGCCTCGGTGCGGTTGCCGACGTCGAGCCGTTCGAAGATGCCCGCCAGGTGGTACTTCACCGTCCGTTCGCCGACCCCGAGCGCGCGGGCGATTTCCTTGTTTGCTGCGCCGCGGGCGAGGAGGCGAAGCACTTCGAGCTGCCGCGGCGTCAGCTGCGGCGCACGGGGCTCGCCGAACGCCACGCGGCGCGCCAGCTTCGCCGCCACCTCGGGCTGGAGCGTGGTCCCGCCGGAAGCGACGGTTCGAATGGCCGCGAAGAGCTCCTCGCGCGGCACTCCCTTCAGCAGGTAGCCCTGCGCGCCGGCGCGCAACGCGTTCACGATCCGCTCTTCGCTGTCGAACGCGGTGAACACAATGACCCGCGCCGCGGGGCAGGCTCCGAGCACCGCCGAGGTCGCCTGGATGCCGCTGGCGGGCGGGAGTTCGATATCCATGAGCACGATGTCGGGCTGGAGCTTCGCCGCCGCGGCTACCGCTTCGTCGCCGTTGGCCGCTTCACCCACGACATCGAACTCGGGCTCAGTGCCAAGCATGGCGATGAGCCCTTCGCGCACGACCGGGTGGTCATCGACGACGAGGATGCGGGTGGCCATAGGCCATTCTAGGAAGGTTCGGTCGCCGGTGGTTCGCCACGCGGCACAGAGATCTCAACGCGGGTGCCCTTGCCGGGCGCCGTGCGAAGGCGGAACCGCCCACCCATGAGCAACGTACGGCGACGCATGCTGTGTAACCCGTAGCCGTGGAGCGCGCCCGAGACGTGCCCGGGTTCGAAGCCGCGGCCGTCGTCTTCAATGATGAGCGAGATGCGGTCGGGGCGGGCACGAAGGGCCACACGCGCCCGCGCGGCCCCGGAGTGCTTCACCACGTTGTTCAGCCCCTCCCGGACGATGCGGTAGAGGCCAACCTCGACACCTGCGGAGGGCCGGGGGCGAATCTCCCGGATTTCGCAGCGAACTTCCACGCCGTAGAGCGCCTCGAAGTCGCGGGCGAGGGCGGCGAGCGCCTCGTGGAGCGGCTGTTCGGCGAGCGCCGGCGGGACGAGGTTCTCGACGGCGGCGCGGGTTTCGGCGAGGGTCTCCTGCGTAAGGCGGAGCGCGGCCTGGATGCGTTCGCGGGCAGCGGCAGTGTCGCGTTCGGCGAGCGCGTCGGCGGTTTCGAGCTGGAGCGCGATGCCCGTGAGCCCCTGCATGAGCGTGTCGTGCAGCTCCCGGGCGACGCGTGCGCGCTCTTCGGCCACGGCGCGGTCGTGCGCGGCGGCGATGGCACGGCGCCGTTCGATGGCCAGGCCGAGCTGCCGCCCGATGCTCTGCAGAAGCGGCAGGCCGGCGGCGGGGACGGCGCGCCAGCCCGCGGACGCCAGGTTCATGACGCCGAGTTGCTTCCCACCGGCCGTGAGCGGGATGGTCGCGTGGTAGCGCAGGCCGCTCACGCCCGACTCTTCGACGCCGTGCAGGCGGCTGCAACTGACGGTCGAGACGTTGTCGGCGACGGAGGGGTCGCCGGTTAGCAGCGAATGGACACAGAAGCAGAGCCCCTCCCAGCGCTCCGGCTCCTCCTGGAACACGGGCGGGAGGTTCCGGGCGGCGGCGAGCCAGGGCTCGCGCGACTCCTCTTCGAGGACATAGACCCAGCCGGTGGGGAGATCGAGCAACGCGCAGACGGCATCGAGCGCCCGTTGCATGACCGTGCCGAGGTCGGCGTCCTGGTTCGCGCCCAGGGCCACCGCATCGAGCACCTCGAGCTCGCGCCGGGATGAGCGGGCCACGGGGGGATTGTACGGCGGCTCCGAAGACGACCGGGTAGACTTCGAAGCGATGGCGGAAGAGCAACTGTCGTTGACCGAAGACGGCGCTCGGGCGCTGCAGGAGGCGCAGAATTTCTGCTGGCGCGCGAACATCGCGATCGTGGCGGCCGATCATGTGCTCGCGGGCGCGTTGCTGGTGCTCGGGGCGGCCGGCACACCGAACCTCCCCACGAAGGAGGAGCTGGAGCAGGCGCTCCAGGCATCCCAGGGCGTGGGCGAACCGGGCATGGCGAACCAGGTGATGTTCGGGTCGGCGGCGCGCGATGCGATCAACGCGACGGCGGCAGCAGTTCGCCAGGCAGGTGGCAATCGCATCGACGCCCGCCAGCTGGCGCTGGGCATCATCGAATCGGGCGAGGTCCACCCGATGTTCTTCAGCGCGCTCGGGCGTTCGAAGTCAGACCTGCTGGATGCGCTCGGGTCGAGCAGGAGCTAGTCGGGGAACTCCTCGCCGGCAAGCATCGCCAGGAACTCCTCTTCCTGGGCGAGTTCGTTCCACTCGTCGAACGGGGCGCCACCGGCTGCGCGGGCGCGAAGCAGCGACATGGCCGCCTCGGGCGAGACGCCACCGGCCGCCTCGAACGCGTCGAAGAAGCGTGGCGGCGCCGACGGGGCCGGGGTCTGCGACTGCGATTCCGCCGTGGTGGTCTTCGTGCCCTCGCCGGCAAGTTCCAGGCGAGCGATCACCTCGCCGTCACGTTCGAGCAGGACTTCGCCCCCGCGATTCAAAATGCCGAGCGCTGTATCCAGTTCTCGTTGAAGTTCGTCCGCAGACAGGTGAAGTCGTGCCATTGCGCTTTCCATCGTAGCAGGAAGGCACGGGAGGGATGGACGCTGGATCGCGTCACGCATCCGGGATACGGGCTTTCGGGTAGGCGTCGTACTCGGGAAGGTAGGGCTTTATGTCGAGCACTGGCGTCCCGTTGATAGCGTCGAGCCCGCGAACGCGAACGGCCGTCCCTTCGACGCCAAGCAGTTCGACCGCCGACACACCGAGGTGGTTCGGGCGAAGCTGCGACCGGGTGGCGAGGATGCCGTAGTCGTTCCCGGAGGGCATGCGGAGAGTCTCCGGGTGCTCGGGGGCGTTCGGCGCCAGGTCCATGTAGAAAACCACGATTACGTGGCTAAACCCCTGGAGCCCCTTGAGCTTCGGAGCGTGCTCGGGAAGGATTTCGACGGTGCTTTCGACCCGCTCCCAGCCCTTCGGGCGCGGCCGGGCGACCTGGTTTCGCACGAAGCCGATGGGCCGGAGGGTGATCTCCGCGGGTGGTTCGGGGCGGTCGAACGGCTCCTCTTCGGCGTTGCGCTTGCGAAACCACATGTCGCGAGGGTGCCGGGCGCGGCGAACCCGCGCAAGGGCGTTGCAGGTGCCCCACCGGGGCGAGTGGTACGCTAAAGAGAGACGCCCCCGTAGCTCAGCGGATAGAGCTCCCGCCTTCTAAGCGGTCGGTCGCAGGTTCGAATCCTGCCGGGGGCGCCATCAGCCAGCCGGCGGGTCGAGGTGGCCCGGGCCTGCCGCCGGCGATGGGCCAACCGAACGCGTGGGCGTAGCTCTTCGCGATGTACCGCGGCCAGCCGCCGGGCGCTGACGCAACCGCTGCAATTCCAGCCACCACTTCGCACGCTGCATCAGGACGTCGTGTTCCAGTCGAACGGCTTCGACGTGGGCTTCGAGGTCGTACATCGCCGGGCCTCCGGGAACTAACCTTCGTGCAACGTATGCTGGTGTGCTTAACCTGTCAATCCAGTTTGCCGGTGTAGAGGGGCTTGCAGTTCCCTCTAGACTGGTGGCTATGAGGGACATCACGCCGGAGGCCAAAGCGATTCGCTCGTTCCTCAATACCGTGTCGTTGTATGCCGACCGGGATGAGCTGGCGTCGGCTGAGACGTTTCGCGCCTGGCTCCGGGAGAAGCAGGGCTTCGATGTCACGGGCCCCATCGACGACGCGACGCTCGAACGAGCGCGAGAACTCCGCAACGCGCTTCGTTCGCTGGCTCGCGCGAACCACGACGGCCACGAGGACCCGGAAGCGCTGGCGACCGTGAACCGCATCGCCGCGTCGCTGCCGCTGGGCGTGGAGTTCCCCGCGCCGGGCGACGCGCGGCTCGTCCCGCGGGGCGATGGCGTCGACCGCTACCTCGGGGAGCTCCTGGCGAAGGTGTTCCTCGCTATGCGCGACGGCACCTGGAGCCGCATCAAGATCTGCGCGGCGGATGACTGCCAGTGGGCCTTCGTCGATGCCTCGAAGAACCGCTCCCGCGCCTGGTGCTCGATGAAGGTCTGTGGCAACCGGGCGAAGGTTCGGAACTACCAGCGCCGCCGGAAGGCGCAGGAACAGGGAGACCAGGCATGAGCCAGCCGGCCGGTATCGAGGTCCACCCGCTCACGCCGGACCGTTGGCCCGACCTGGAAGCGGTGTTCGGGCAGCGCGGCGCATCGGGTGGCTGCTGGTGCATGTGGTGGCGCCAGACGAGCGAGGAGTATCGCGCCGGGCGCGGCGAACCGAACCGGCAGGCTTTCCGGGGCATCGTCGAATCGGGGCGGGTGCCCGGCCTGCTGGCGTATGTCGACGGCGAACCGGCGGGCTGGTGCGCCGTGGCGCCCCGCGAGGAATACCCGCGCGTGCAGCGGTCGCGCACCGTGCATCCGGTGGACGACCAGCCGGCATGGGCGGTCGTCTGCTTCTTCACGCGCAGGAAGTACCGGTCGCGGGGGCTTGGAAAGGTGCTGCTGAAGGCCGCGGTGGACCACGCGGTCGCGAACGGCGCACGGATCGTCGAGGGCTACCCGGTGGACCCGGCCGGCGAACGCGTGAGTGCCGGCGACGGCTTCTACGGGTTCGTATCGACGTTTCGCGCCGCCGGGTTCGAAGAGGTGGCGCGCCGCAAGGAAGGGCGGCCGATCATGCGGTATTACGCCCGGTAGGGCTCAGGCCTGTTCGAGCAGCCGTTCAAGAAAGACTTTCGCGCGCGACTCGTACATCGCGGGGTCGGCGTTCCACGCGAGCAGGTGGCCGACACCGGGCATGCGCACATACTCCACGAGGCCGGGGCGCCGCCAGGCGAACTCATCGCTGACCTGGACGGGCACGTCCCGATCGTCGTCACCGTGGAAGAGCAGGATGGGAACGGTGAACTCGTTCGCGCGGCCCAGGTAGTCGAAGGAATCCCAATCGATACCGATGAGGAGGCGGGCGGAGGTGAGCAGGATCCACCGCCGCTGCGGGCCCAACCCCGCGATGGCTGCCTGGTGCTCGACGGCGGCGCGTAGGTCGAGCGCGGGCGAATCGAGGATGGCGCCGGCCGCCAGGCCACGCACCTCGGACCGCAGCAGGAAGCTCGAGACGATCGAACCACCCATGCTGAGCCCGGCGAGCACCACGCGGCGGGCGCCGTGTTCCTGTGCGAAGCGAACCGCCGCTTCGAGATCGCGCCATTCTTTGACGCCATAGGTGTACCTGCGCGACGGGTCGGCGGGAACGTCTTCGCCGCCGCGGTAGGAGATGACGAGCATGGGGAGCCCGAGGCTGTGCGCGACCGGCATCAGCCGGAGCGCTTCGCCCCGCCACGAACTCTGGCCGTGCACGATGATGAACCAGGTGTGTCGCGTTCACCGGGCACGTACCAGGCCGGGATAGGTGCGAGTTCGCCCTGGAGGCGAACCTCTTCGAACTGCATCCCGTGTGCGACGAACGGGTCGCGAGGGAAGGCACAGGGGTCGAGCCGAACCAGGTCGCCGACGCGGAGCTCGCCCGATACGGGAATGAGTTCGAACTCGGAGTCGGCGCCGGGCGTATCGAGCCGGCGCACATGTGCGTAGCCGCCCTCCCACTCGAGCCCATAGAGGAAGCCGCGGGGCACCCTGCGAACACGGCTGCGGCTGCGAGCGTCGCGCCTGCGCTTCCTCCTGCGTGAACGGAGAATGACCCGGCCCTGGCCAACCCCGACGACTTCGTGGTCGTAGACGCGATTGAACCGGCGAATCTTAAACGCTGCGGCGAACATCACCCGCAACGGGAAAATGACCAGGGCAAACAGCGCTACGACGAGCGCGATCCCGATGACCGCGATCGAGACTATGAGTGCCGCTGCCACGCTCGTTACTCCGGTGGCAGGTCCTTCGCGAGCGCTTCGTAGCGCCGGGCGTACCTGCCGACGTCGGGTTCGGGTCCCATGACCGCGTCGACCTCCTTGCCGTAGCGGGCTTCGGCCTCGGCGATCTTGTCGGCAAGGGTGAGATGGCGGGCGAAGGAAGAGACCACCCGCCGCATCTGGTGGCCCGGTTCGTTACCGGCCCTGGGGCATGCCGGCGCTTCGATGTCGTCTCGAATGGCGCGCGTGAAGACCTCGTCGCGGGCACCGCAGAGGGCGCATTGGAACTCGTAAAGCGGCATGCGCGGAGATTACCACAAGAATTCCAATACTGTATTGGTCTAATCGCGGACTAGGGGAACTCCCCGATGAGAGCGGGCCGCTCCCCCGAATAGGCTTCCCGGCATGATCGAAGCCTCCATCGGCGTGGTGTGTGCGTGGTGCGGCGAGCTGCTGCGCGATGGCACCGGCGACCGCGTTTCCCACGGCATCTGCACCAGGTGCTCCACCAGGTTCCTGCGCAACACGCAGAGCCCGGTACCCACCTCTCGCGGGCCGCAGCGGCGTCTTTGCAGCGGCATCGCATGGATCTGGGCAGCGGTCACTCCCGTGCTCATCGCGGGCGCCATCCTCCACATGAGCCAGCGAACGAGAGCCCGGGCAGCGCCACCGTAGTCGCAGCCTCCCACGAATTCGGGCTGAACCCCGGTTGTCCCCCCTGGCCGGTGTTCAGTCACGAGCGAACGGCCCGGGCAGCTTCCCGGGCCGTTTCGCTTTCGCGCGAGTTCGTCGCGTCAGTACTGCTTGAACAGCCGTCCCCACTCGGTGTCCATCATCTTCGCGATGCGGCGCTTCCCGAAGAGGGGGTACCAGTACCAGTTGTGGTAGAAGTTGCTGGCAACGTAGCTCCACGGGACCAGCGGCGTTCGCAGCAGGAACTTTTCGAACCGGTGGAGCGGGCCCCAGTAGATCTGCTTCTGGCCCCAGCTCGCGAAGGTGTCCTCGTCGCCGCGGAACCCGAAGTTAATGTCGCTGATGTCGAGCCCTTCGACCATGATCTCCGACGGGTTCCCGACGCCGAGCCCGTGTTCGTGCGCGAGGCGGATGAACGGGATGCTCATGGGGTCGAAGCCCATCATCTTCGCGGCCACCGCGTCGATAGCGACCTGGTCGGAACTGGCGAGGATGACGTTCTTGACGTGCGGCCGCATCGCGCGGGGGCCGGGGCCGTCGCCGGCGATCGTCCCGTCCATCACCGCGAAGATGCCGGTGTGAATCTCCTGCTGGATACGGAGGAGGTCGACCAGCGTTTCGTGGATGACCGAGTGCGTCCAGTGGCGGCGGTTGTTCAGGAGACCGCCGAACGCGTTCTTCATTGCCCCGGTCATCGTCGTGAAGACGTGAGTCTTCAGTGTGGGCAGGTGGATGATGTTGGTGCCCAGGAACATCTCGGGGATTTCGATGCCGTCGGGGAAGATGTCGTGGAGCACCAGCATCTCGCCCTTCGGCGCGTAGGGCACCCAGCGGGCGTCGGGGTCCTGCAGGTGGACGCTGCGCAGGCGATGCTTACGGAGCACGCGGTCGTGCTTGTTGCCCTTTTCCCCTTCGTGCGAATCGACCACTACCGTGCCGTTCTGCACGGGCGTGAGCCGCTGGTAGCCGGCGTTCTTGAGCGCTGAGATCACGCCGTCGAGCTGCCAGGGGCTCGTGCTGCAGCCCGGGTAGTAGTGCTGCCAGCTGATGTTGATCTTCAGCAGCGTCTCGCTCGACTTCGGCAGGTGCTGCTCGAAATGGGCGAGCTTCATCACCCGCTCGAAGTCGTTCAGGACAGTGTTTGCGCTGGTGTAGATGACCGAAACAAGCGGCTCGCGAGTGGGTGGAGCCGTGGTCGCAGGGGTCGCACTGGTCTCGAGCGTCATGACAGGGAGTGTAGCGTCCTTGTGTTGACCGGCGCGTAAAACGCGCGTGGCAGCAATCTCAAGCGGTTATTCACCGGGATCGTCGGCCGGCGGCTGCTGCTGCTCCTGCGCGGCGCGAGCGCGCGCCATGCGGTTGTTCTGCAGCATCAGCGAGATGAGGAAGGCCATCACGCCGAAGAGGGCGAAGAGCACGGCCACACCGAAGATGGCGAACGTTTCGCGGCTCAGCCCGTCGTCATCGCTGTCGTTGGCGTTGGCCTGGGTGCGGGGCGACGGCTGCGCGGTGGGCTGGGTGTCGCGGCGCGGCTGGGTCGGGGCCTCGGTGGGCGCGGCCCGCTGGCCTGCACCGACCGCCTCGCGAAACTCGCGTTCGAAGCCGGCGAGGTCGAACCCATAGACCTCCTGCAGCGCCTGGTCGAAGCGCTTCCCGCTCTTGATGGTCGCGAAGAGCCGCGCGAACTCTCCCGGGCCGCCCTTCTCGACCAGGTAGTTCACCATCGCCCATGACTGGCCGTAGAACACGCCGACCAGCGCGGGGTCGTTTGAGGGCGTGCCGAGCTGGTTGAACGGGATCAGCCGATCGGCGCGGACTGCCGCCTCGAAGGCTCGCTCGTAATCGCCCGGCGACGACTGCGCCAGGACCGCGGTGCCTTCGTCGAGCCACGAGGGCAGCTTCGCGAGCGCGCCTTCGCCGGCCACCTCGTTGATGATGTGGCCGAGTTCGTGGCGCAGGGTATCGGTGCGGTCGGGCGAACCGCAGGGCACCGGGATGACGTAGACGATGTCGTTCGTGTGTTTGGTGCCGCAGGTGATGGTGGCGGCATCGTAGGTCTGGCCGCGGCCCTGCTGCGCCTGGCTCATCTCGTCTTCGTCGGCGAAGAGGATGACCTTCACCGGGAGCTGTGTGAGTTCGACCCCGAGGAGCTGCCTGCCGATGCGCTCGTAGGTCTCGGCGCCAGCGTCGAGGTAGGCCCGCGCGATGTTCTGGCGGTCGCCGTGGTAATAGACGCGCATGAAGTCGTTCTCGACGGTCTGCCAGTCCTGGCCGGGCGGCAGGTGGATGTAGCGCTCCTCGGGCGTGATGGTCACCGAGCCATCGGCGCTGGTGATGCGCCACGTGTAGACGAACTCGGAGCCGACCGGGATGAACGCGCTGCCCACGTTCGTGTCGACACGAATCTCGACGTTCACGGTGGTGCCGGGCGTGAAGTCCTCGGGGCGGGCCATGGCACTCGTACCGCGGCCCACGAGCGAGTAGTTCAGCACAACCTCGGTGATCTCCTGGTCATCGCTCGCGGTGAGCCGGAAGAGGAGCGACCGCGGGTATTCGGAGACCACGGTCGAGGAGTCGACCGTTGGTTCGGCTGAAGCGGTCGCGGGGAACGCCAGTGCGGCGAGCACCAGGAAAAGGAGCGCCATCGCCGGGAGCCCGGCTCGGGTCATTCGCTTCCACCCACCTGTGACTTCAGGTACGCCTCGATGAAAGGATCGATCTCGCCATCGAGCACGGCGGTCGTATCGCTCGTTTCGTAGCCGGTGCGAAGGTCCTTCACCATCTTGTACGGGTGCAAGACGTAGTTACGGATCTGGCTGCCGAAGGATACATCGACGTGCTGTCCCTTTAACCGCGCCTTTTCCTCCTCCTGCTTCTTCAGCTCGAGTTCGAGCAGGCGCGCTTCGAGCACCCGCATTGCGCTCTCCCTGTTCCGCCCCTGCGAGCGCTCATTCTGGCACGTCACGACGATGCCCGTAGGGATGTGGGTAATGCGAACGGCCGTCGAGTTCTTCTGGACGTTCTGGCCGCCGGCGCCACTTGACCGGAAGACATCGATACGGATGTCGTCTTCCTTGATTTCGATTTCGCCGGCCTGTTCGACCTCGGGGATGACTTCGACCTTGGCGAAGCTGGTCTGCCGGGTGGCCGCGGCGTTGAAGGGAGACTGGCGAACGAGCCGGTGCACCCCCCGTTCGGACTTCAGGTAGCCGAACGCGTAGGGCCCGCGGACTTCGACGGTCACGCTCTTGATGCCGGCCTCCTCGCCTTCCGTTACGTCGAGTATCTCGGTGTCGAACGAGTGGCGTTCGGCCCAGCGGAGGTACATGCGGAGCAGCATCTCCGCGAAGTCCTGGGCGTCGGTGCCGCCGGCGCCGGCGTGAATCGCGAGGATGGCGTTGCGGTTGTCGTACTCGCCCGAGAGTTCGAGCTGGAATTCGAGCCGCTCGAGTTCGCGCTCAATGGCATCGAGCTCCGCTTCGGCAGCTTCGCCCACGGACTCGTCGCCCTCTTCGATGGCGAGTTCCAGCAACCCGGCGGTATCGCGGGCACGGCGTTCCAGCCCGCGCCACGTTTCGACGCGTTCGCGGAGTGCGGCAAGCTGCTGCATCACGCTCCGCGCTGCGTCGGGGTCGTCCCAGAAGCCGGGTTCAGTGGTTTTTTCTTCGAGTTCTTTTACCTTCGCCTCGTCCCTGGCGAGGTCAAAGGCGCACCAGGGTGCCAGAGATACGCTGGACGAGGGCGTTGGCACGGTTGAGCAAGTCCTGCATACGAATCAGCGTAGCGGAGCCGGGCACGTTCGGGCCATCGAGGAAGCGGCTCTCGGCATAGCACGGGCCGGTGGTACATTCGGCTCCATGCCCGATCCTGTTGCTGACCTGCGCCAGGTGTTCGAGGCGGCCTACGGCGAACCGCCGGCCGTGGTCGTCCGCGCGCCCGGGCGCGTGAACCTCATCGGCGAACACACCGACTACTCCTACCTGCCGGTGATGCCCATCGCCATCGACCGGGCGCTGTATGTCGCAGCGAACGCCACGGACGACGGCATGGTGGAAGCCCGCTCCGCTGCGTTCGAACCGCCGGCACAGCTCTCCCGCGACGCCGAGGCGGAGCCGGGGCAGGGCTGGCACGGCTACCTGGCGGGCGCCCTGCAGGAGCTCCGCAACATCGCGCCGGGACGCGGCGCCCGGCTCCTCGTCCACGGCGACCTGCCGGCCGAAGGCGGGCTGAGCTCCTCCTCGGCGCTGACGGTCGGGGTGATGGCGGCGCTGAACGCCCTGTGGTCCGGCGGGCTCGAACCGCTGGCCATTGCGCGCAAGGCCGCCGCTGCGGAGCGCCGGACGGGTGTCGAAACCGGCGGCATGGACCAGGCCGTCATTGCGCTCGCTGTCCCCGGGGCCGCGCTCCGGATCGACTTCGCACCGTTCGAAACGCGGCCGGTGCCCCTCCCGGAGGAGCTGCGGCTGGTGGTCGCAAGCTCGGGGGAGCCAGCCGCCAAGAGCGGGGAGATGCGGGACGCGTACAACCAGCGGGTCATCGGCGCGCGGCTTGCCGCCGTGCTCCTCGCCGACCAGATCGGCATCGAACTCGAGGAGCGGCCGCGCCTTCGCGATGTCTGGGGCATCGATGTGGTGGACGTGCTGGTCGACGAACTGCCCGAGCAGGCATCGGTGAAAGAGGTCGCGCGGTCGCTGGGAGTGGACGCCGGGCAACTCGCGCGGCTGGGCAACGGGCTGTTCGATGCGCAGGTTCGCGTGCCGGTTCGCCGGACGGCCCGCCACATCCTTTCGGAGGCGAACCGCGTCGACGAGGCGGAGGCCGCGCTGCGCGAGGGCGACCTGAAGCGCTTCGGGAAGCTGCTCAACGAGTCGCACGACAGCCTGCGCAACGACTTCCGGTGCAGCACGCCGGCGCTCGATAAGGTCTGCGCGGCGATGCGCCGCGCAGGGGCGCTCGGCGCCCGGCTCACCGGCGCGGGGTTCGGTGGATTCGCGGTGGCGGCAGCGCGCGCGGATGCCGTCGCGGCGATCATCGAAGCCGCGGAGAAAGCGACCGGCGGGCCCGCATTCGAAGTCCGGGCAAGCGCGGGACTCGAACTGCTGTGATCACCAGGGCGGTGCTACTGGCGGCGGGACGCGGGACGCGGCTCGGCGCGCTCACCGCCGCGATGCCGAAACCGCTGCTTGAAGTGGGCGGCCGCCCGGTCATCCTGCGCATCCTCGAAGGCCTCGCCGCGGCGGGTATCCGCGAGGCGGTCATCGTCACCGGGTACCTCGGCGAGGTGCTCCAACGCCGCATCGAAGAGGCAGGGCCGCACGGCCTGCGTGTCGCATTTCGGCGGCAGGAGACGCTCGATGGGACCGCCCGGGCGCTCGCGCTCGCGCGGGACTTCCTGGGAGAAGACCCGTTCTTCTTCGGCTGGGGCGACATCGTGGTGCGGCCGGAGAACTACGCCGCGGTCCTTCGCGCGGCCACGGACGGGGTCGCGGCGGTCCTCGCGGTGAACGAAGTCGACGACCCGGCGGGCGGCGCGGCGGTGTATGTCGACGACGCGTTCCGCGTGCAGCGAATTGTCGAGAAGCCGGCGCCCGGCACGTCGGCCACGCGATGGAACAACGCGGGGTTCGGCGTGCTCACGTCGCGCATCTGGCCGGCGATCGACACGCTGAAACCGTCGCCCCGGGGCGAATACGAGCTCCCGCAGGCCGTCGGGTCGCTCGTCGAAGCGGGCGAGAAGGTCGTTGCCGTGCCGGTCGAAGGGCCGTGGTTCGATATCGGCACGCCGGAGGACCTGGAGGCGGCGCGGCGTTCGTTCGCCTAGCCGCCCGACGGTGGCGTCTCGTCGAGGGGCGCCGAACGGCCGGCGAACGCGTCGTCGACGCGGCGGAGCATGCGCTGGGCCAGCCGCACGGAGAGTGCGAGGTCGTCGGCGCCCTGGAGCCCGGCCTGTGACACCGCATGGACGACACGGCCCGTGCGGAAGCAGATGACCGTTTCGAGGGTTGTGCCGAAGGTCTGGTTCGGCTGCCGGACCTGGAAGCCGGTGGATTCGTCGCCGAGGCGGGGCACGTCGAACTCCACGATCGGGCTTCGCTCGTCGAGCAGCATGCCGCAGAGGCCCCGGAGCGATTCCCGGGCGGTCGCCTCATCCACGTACAGGGTCGACTGTGTAGTCACGGAAATCGTCTCGCCCAGGTGCTCGATGGGGTTATCCCAGGTGAAGAACGCGATGTGGTTGCGGATGCGGCCCTGGGCTTCGAGTTGCCTGAGCGCCGAGTCCGGGTCGTCGGGCGAGAGAAGCAGCGCCCACTCGTTGTTATCGAACCCCTGGCCTTCGACGCGCTGGAGGCCGATGGGCAGGTCGACGTTCCGGAGTTGCATCCCCTCGAGGTCGTATTCGTCGTCGGCGCGGGTGAGCGGGTAGTCGGAGGAGTCGTCATCGCGCGACAGGGCCCAGCCAACGAGCGCCGCCGACACCGCGAGCGCAAGAAACACGACACCCAGCATGGCGGCGAACAGGGCGCGGTTCGTACCGCCGTGCTGCGGCGGGGGCACAGCGGGAGCACCTCCGGCCTCGGGCGCCGGTGGGGCCGGTTCCTCTGGCGCAGATGGCGTGGGTGGCGGTTCGGCGGCCGCAGCCGTCTCGCGCTCCCGTTCGTATTCGGCGCGGCGCTCCGGGTCCCCGAGCACGGCGTAGGCTTCGTCGAACTGGCGGCGCCGGTCGGCGTCGTCACCGGCAGCTTCGAGCAGCCGCTGGTACGCCGCGTCGATGGCCTGCTGGTCGACATCCGGCCAAACCTGCAGCACCCGGTAGTGATCGATGCGTTCGTCTGCCACGTCCCACCCTGTGCGCCAGCGCGGCGCGGACTGATTCTGCCAGATGCGGGGTTGCCCCGGTAAGCCGCTGTCATGTCGGCGCGAGGGCCGTATAGTGCGCGCGAATCCAACCGGGAGGCTGCGACCATGTCCCTGTCCGTCGAAGATCAGCTCGCCATTCAGCAGCTCTACGCGCGCTACAACCACGCCATCGACTTCGGCCGCGCGGAGGAGTGGGCCAACTGCTTCACGCCCGACGGCGTGTTCTCGTCGGGTACGGCAGGCGAATACTCGGGCCGCGACGCGCTGACGGAATTCGCGAAGGGATTCTCGTCGCGGATTAAGGCGCGCCACTGGACCAACAACCTCGTCATCGAACCCGAGGGCGACGGTGCGCGTGGCTCCTGCTACCTGCAGCTCCTGCGGCTCGGCGGCGAAGCCCCGGTCATCATGTTGACCGCCGTCTACGAAGACACGCTCGTTCGTACGCCCGAGGGCTGGAAGTTCTCCCGGCGAACGGTCCGCGCCGACGCTTGACGCACTGCGCCCGTCCTGCATCCACTGAACGGCGACCTGCATGAAGTCGTTTCTCTTTTCGGTCGTCGTTCTGACGGCGTGTGTCCTGGTCGTGGCGGCGGTGGTGTTCCAGTCGGGGCGGGCGCGTGGCGTCCTGCGATTCCTCCGGAACGCGGCATGGCTCTACATCATCGGGATCGTGCTCCTCGCCCTGTGGCGAATCTGGAGCGATGGGCTGTAACCGGCGCCTGTGCACACTGAGGGCATGAAAGTCCTCGTCGCGCCACAGGAGTTCAAAGGCAGCCTTTCCGCCGAGGAGGCGGCGCTCGCCATCGCGCGCGGCATCCGCGCAGCACAGCCCGGGTGGGAGCTCGACGTGCTCCCGCTCTCCGACGGAGGGCCCGGCTTCGTGACCGCGATGCGACTGGCGCTCCGCGGGGATGTTCGCGCGACCGTCGCGCTCGACCCGCTCGGGCGGAAGGTGGTCGCGCGGTACATGTGGTCGGGGCGAAACGACCTCGTCGCCGTGGAAGCCGCACAGGCGAACGGCCTGTTCCACGTGCGACCCGAAGAGCGCGATCCCCTGCGGGCCGACACGCTCGGCGTGGGGCAGATTCTCCTTGCGGCCGCCGAAGACGAACCGAAGACGCTCATCGTCGGCGTGGGCGGCAGCGCCACCACCGACGGTGGTGCGGGCATGGCGCGTGCGCTGGGCGCGCGGTTGCTCGACGCCGACGGCAACGAGCTCGGGCCGGGCGGCGCCGAACTCGCCCGGCTGGACCGCATCGAGTGGACACGGCCGCCGGAGTTCGAGCGCATCACCGACATCGCCGTCGCGACGGATGTCACGAACCCGCTCACCGGCCCGCAGGGCGCGGCACACGTCTACGGACCACAGAAAGGGGCGACACCGGAGGACGTCGAACTGCTCGACCGGGCGCTGAGGCACTATGCCGCCATCGTTCGCCGCGACCTCGGCGTGGACGTTGAACACCTTCCCGGGAGCGGGGCGGCGGGCGGGCTGGCGGCCGGGCTCGTCGCGTTCCTCGGCGCGCGCATCGTCAGCGGGTTCGACGTAGTTGCCGAGGCGACGAACCTCGCCGAGCGCTTCGCGGCGGCGGACATCGTGGTCACCGGCGAGGGTTCGTTCGACAGCCAGTCGCTGCAGGGGAAGACGACCGGGCGGCTGCTGGAGATGGGGAAGCGCGCCAAGAAGCGCGTCGTCGTGTTCGCCGGCCGGGGCTCGGCGGAGGCGCCGGAACTTCGAACGCTGGCCGGGCTCGAAGCGGACGAGGGGCGCGCGATGGCCGAAGCCGCGCCCCTGCTCACCGAACTGGCGCGCCGCTGGGCAGCCGGCGCTCCCTGAGCGATGGTTGGATTCGGCGCTGGCGGCCCGCTCAGTCCACCAGCGCCGCGATCACCTCGTCGATGATGGCATCGGCCTTTGCACGCATCTCGTCGTCGGTCGCGTCCTGGATGGGGTGCGGGACGAAGATACGGCGCACTTCGGGCAGGCCAAGTGCCTTCGCCTGCACTTCGGCGGCGTCGACAAACTCAGACGAGGCGATGAAGACCGAAGGAATGCCCTGGATTTCGAACCATGTCGTGTCGTGCACACTGCACGTCGTACATGATCCTCAGTCAGCGAGCGCTTCGATAACGAAGGCGCACTCCTCGGCAATCTTCTTGCGCAGGTCCTCCGGCGCGGGCTTCGTGAACGTCGGCTTGCTGTAGCGGCGGAACTCGACGCCCGGCAGCCGTTCGCGCAGGCGCTCTTCGAGCCGGTCGATGAGCACATTGCCGCGCGGCTTCGAAATGTCGAGCAGCGCGACCGTGCCCGAGATGCCTTCCGGGCGCGCCGCGAGCGAACGCCGGACGGGGACCCGCTCGTCGGTCGGGTCAAGGATGGTCGTCATAGTCACCTCCCGGTGCGGGGAGTATAGCCAATCAGGACGTCGCCCAGAGCACGTCGCCGTGGAGATCCGGGTCATGTTCACGGGACGCGAAGACAGCGTATTCGGCCTTGCTCTCGCCGATGGTGGTTCGCGCGCCGTGCCCCGGGTAGACGACGGTGTCATCAGGTAGCGCGTACAGGTACGTGGCGATCGACTCGATCTCCTGGCGCAGGGCCTCGGGCGAGGCGGAGCGGCCGGGGCCACCGGGGAAGAGCGTGTCACCGACGAACGCGTGGCGGCCGTAGACGTAGGTGGTGCTGCCGGGCGTGTGGCCGGGAACACTCAGCGCCCGGAAGGTAAGCTGGCCAACGGCGATCTGCTGGTCGTGGGTCACCGGCTCGTCGAGCTGGCCCTCCTTGAGCCACGGCTCCCGGGCATCGGCGTAGAGCCTGCACCCGAACTCCGCCTTCAGCGCATCGATGCCCGCGGTGTGATCCGGGTGCGAGTGGGTCAGCAGGATGGCGCCCGGCCGGACACCGGCTTCGCGCGCGATGGCGATGGCTTTCTCCGGTTCGCCGGGGGCATCGATAAACGCGGCTTCGTTCGTGGCGGTATCGATGACCAGGTAGATGTTGTTCGCGTAGGCGCCCGCCGGTCCGCCGGCGAGGATCACCAGGTTGCCGTCCTCGATGCGCTCCATCTCGTACCTCCGCAGGTCGAGGCAGAGCCTACCAGACGGTGGACGGGGGAGTCAGCGCGGGGCCAGGTCCCGTAGGGCCGATGGCTGCGGGCCGTGAAACCGAAGCGCTACCCGCGAACGCCTGCGAGGCAACTGATACCGGCGCCATCGCACGCTTGATCATGATTCGGTCCCGCGGGCGAAACGATGGATAGGCGTTCTCGCGCCGGCCTGCCCCAGGCAGGCTGGGGGACCTGATGACACAGCACGGTATCCGCGTTCTGACGCGAGACGGAGAGTTCTTTGGACGCCTCGCGCATGTCGCGGGCGACATCGAGACGGGACGGCCCACCGGGCTGGTGGTGTACCGCAACGGGCAGCATTTCCTGCTTCCGCTGAACGCGGTGCTGCGGCACAAGGCGAACGAAGTCGTGCTCCGGGGCTACCCGGGTGACTACGAACACCTCCAGCCGTTTACGGGCGCCGGCTACCGGCTCATCGACCGTGAGATCGAACGCGAAGAAACCCTGCGCTGGATGAAGGAGCTGGGCGTGGAAGATTTCCAGATTGGCGAAGAGGACCTCGACGAAGCGATGCCGGACGAGCGCCCGCTCCACACCGGGGCGGAGAACCCGCACCGCGTCCCGATCAAGAAGAACGGCCAGTCGACCAGCCCGATCGCCTCGGACTCGACGGACATGAACGAGGAAACCGAGGAGATGCGAGAGCGGACGCGCAGCGATAAGCATTAGCCCGGCGCGGGCGCCGGGCTTCGAAGCTGCTAGAGCACGAGAGCGTTCGCGATCTCGTCTTCGTTGAGGTCGGGGCCGACGACCGCACAGTGAACGCGGCCCGTCGCGAAGATGCGCTTCGCAACCGCCTGCACATCCTCGGCCGTGACCTTCTCGATCTGCTCAACCACCCACTCGATGGTCTCGATCTCGCCGCGGGTGATCATCATCTCGCCGTGGCGCTGGCCGAGCGAATGGGCGGTTTCGAGCGAGAGGCGGAAGCGGCCAATCGAGTGGTCTTTCGCCTTGCGGAGTTCCTCTTCGGGCACGAGCTCCGTGCAGAGCCGCGAGGCCTCTGAGAGGCAGACCTTGATGGTCTCGGTGAGCTTGTCGCGATCGACGCCGGCGGAGATGGTGAACACGCCCGCGTCGGAGAGGAAGCCGTAGCCCGAGGCGACCGAATAGGCGAGGCCGCGCCGTTCGCGGACTTCCCGGAAGAGGCGCGACGACATCCCGGCGCCGAGCACGTCGTTCATGATGCGCAGGGCGAAGCGGTCGGGGTCGCTGCGGCCGAAGATGGGCAGGCCCAGGTACATGCTGCACTGGTCGACCTTGCGCGAGTCGGTGACCACCTGGTCGCCGTAGATCTCCGGGTCGTAGGGGCGAACGGCGGGCACTTCGCCGGGCGGCACATCGCGGAAGAGGGGTTCGGCGAGCTTCAGCACCTGCTCGTGCGTCACGTTCCCGGCCACGCTGAGCACCATGTTCGACGGGTGGTACCAGGTGGCGATGTGCTCGAGGAAGTCGGGCCGGTTCATCTGCTGGACGAGCTCGACGGTGCCGCCGACATCCCAGCCGGGGGGCTGCGGGCCATACACGGCGGTGCCGATGAGGCGGCCGGCCCAGGCGCCGGGGTTATCGTGGTTGCGCTTGAGCTCCTGCTGGACGACGGTGCGTTCGCGGTCGATCTCTTCCTGTTCGAGCTTCGAGTTCAGGAGCATATCGGCCGTGACGTCGAGCGCCGTCGCGAGCCGGTCGTAGGGCACGATGTTCCAGTAGCAGGTGAACTCTTTGTTGGTGTAGGCGTTGAGTGTGCCGCCGGCGCCTTCGATCTCCTGTGCGATCATGACGGCGTCGGGGCGGCGGTGGGTGCCCTTGAACACCATGTGCTCGAGGAAGTGGGTAATCCCGTTGAGCCGCTGCGGTTCGGACCGCGAACCAACACCCACGAACAGGTTCACCGAAGCGGCCTGGGTTGTCGGGATTGGTGTTGTGACGATACGCAGACCATTCGGCAGCGTGGTTGTTTCCCAGGTGATGGCCAAGACGGACTCCTTTTCGGGGCCAGAGGCGGGTAATCGGGCATTCTACGGCGGATTCCGTTGACCGGAACCCGCCCATCCTGGCAGTGATAATTTTCTGTACACAGTGCGACGGGTGCCTGGCGTCAGCGCGCCTTCGCACCGTCGCGGCGGGCGAGATGCTCGGCCCACAGCTGGTCGCGCTTGCGTACACCACGACGATAGCCGATCTGGCCGGCGATGATGGGCCCGAAGAGCTGCGCGAGCACGTAGCCGCCACCAAGCAGCACCGCAAACGCAAGCGCCGGGTGGCCGAGCCAGCCGGGGGCGAGCACCACAAGGTAGAGGAAGAGCGCCATAGCGACCAGCAGGCCGAAGAACGCGCCGGTGTGCACCCAGCGGGCTTCGATACGGTTCTTCCACCAGTAGGCGCGCAACACGTCCTGCGGGATTTCGTCGACGGTGCCGACCTCCGCGATGGCGTGGCCGCAGAAGGGGCACTGCTCATCGGTTTCGCGGAGGCGCGCGTAGCAGAAGCCGCAGAACCGCCCCTTCACCGGCACCTTTCGCGCCAGCCGTTCTTCCATCTTTTCCTGCAGGCGCTCAAGGTAGGGGTAGGGCGAGACGTAGCCGGGTTCGCCGGCCGGAGCCGATCGATCGGATGCAGTCATCTGGCTCACGAGTCTAGGGAAGCACCGATTGGCATCGGAGGCAAGGTACTACTCCTCCGGGCGGGCAGCGGGAGCGAGCCGCGCCACCAGCTGCCGGGCGGCATCGAGCTGGTCGCCGGGGAGGTTGATGTAGCCGGTCTCTTCGATGATCTCGGAGAGTTCGTTGTAGGCGAAGTCGAAGAACTCGACGAGCGTCGGCTGGTCGCGGAGGCGCGCTTCGTTCGCGTAGAAGTACAGGGTGCGGGTAAGGGGCTGGTACTCGCCGGCCTGTGCGGTCGCGACCGTCGGAACCACACACCCGTCGCCATTGTCGATTTCGACGGCACGGACGGAATCGCCGGCTTCCTGGTAGTAGGCGAAGCCGAGATAGGCGATGCCATACGGGTCCTCGCGGACACCCACGGCGATGGTGTTGTCGTCTTCGGAAGCGTTGCCGTTCGTGCGGTGCGAGAAGTCGCGGCCGCCACCCTCGAGCACGGCTTCGGTGAAGTAATCGAAGGTGCCCGAGTCGGCGCCGGGGTGATAGAGGTTGATGGGGCGGTCGGGCCATTCGGGCCGGACGTCGCGCCAGGTGCGTGCGCCGCCGTCACGGAAGATGTTCGCGAGTTCGTCGACGCTAAGGCACTGGACGAAATCGTTTCGCTGGCTCACCAGGACGGTGATGGCGTCGATGGCGACAGGGAACTCGAGGATTTCGGTGATGCCCTTCCGGGCGCAGGTCTCGCGCTCGGCCGGGGTGATGGCGCGCGAGGCGGCGGCGATGTCGATATCGCCGCGGCAGAACTTTTCGAACCCGCCACCGGTGCCGGAGATGCCGACTTTGACCTGGACCCGCCGTCCGTGGGCGAACTCTTCGGCCAGTGCCTGGGCGATGGGGTAAACGGTGGACGACCCGTCGAGCCGTACCTGGTCGGGACGCGAAAGGTCGCACCCGCGAACGAGAAGAAACGGGATGAACGCGAGGAGAACCAGGATTGCAACCGCCGTGAGCGGACGGGCGAAGCCGTTGAGCACGTGTTAACAGTACCGCGTCCGCTGGTTCGGGCGAGTGGAACGCAAAGGCTTAGCGAGGGCTGCCGGTACGGCTCCAGATGGTGCCCCAGCCGTCGGCGCCGACGATGGCATGGGCGAGAGCCTGGCGTTCCAGTTCCTCGAGGCGGCGCACGGCCTTATCAAGCTCGGCGACGGCGTCGCTGGAGATGGTGGCGAGCCGTTCGCGGAGCGGGCGAAGGGCATCGCGCTCTTCGAGCCCCCGGATGCTGTGCGGCCAGACGAAGAAGGAGAAGTTCTTCGGGAGGCCGAACTGCCCCCGATGCTGCCCGAGCCAGAGGTAGCGTTCCTGCACGCTACTGGCGGGTGGAACCACGGCAACCAGCGGACCTGCATCATCGTTGAAGCGCGTATCGACGAGCAGCCGTTCGGGGAAGATGGGGAAGCCCAGCGTGAGCACGTCGGCGTTCTGGAGCACTTCCCGCACGGCGTTCATGTCCACTTCGATTCCGTTCTCGGTCAACATCGTTCGCACTCCCGATGGCAGTCGATGCTGGTGGGTTGCAACCGGTTGCTGATCGAAAGGAGGGGGTGGGCCTTTGCCGCACCCCCTCCGAAAAACCCCCGGGATCCCCGGAGGGGATGGGATTAGTACATGGGCGGCGTGGCCGCGGCGTTCTGCTGCTTCTCCGGCAGGTCGGTCACCAGGCAGTTCGTGGTGAGGACCATCGAGGCGATGGACACCGCGTTCTCGACGGCGGAGCGGGTGACCTTGGCCGGGTCGATGATGCCGCGCTCGACCATGTCGACGTTGAGCTCGTCGCGGGCGGCGTCGTAGCCGCGGCCCTTCTCGAGCGCGCGGACTTCGGCCACGATGACCGAGCCGTCCTTACCGGCGTTGATGGCGATGCGGCGGAGCGGCTCTTCGAGGGCGCGGCGGAGGATGTTCACGCCGGTGGCCTCGTCGCCTTCGAGCTTCACCTTATCGAGGGCCGGGATGACGTTCAGGAGCGCGACGCCACCACCGGGCACGATGCCCTCTTCGACGGCGGCGCGGGTGGCGCTGAGGGCGTCCTCGACGCGGTGCTTCTTCTCCTTGAGCTCGACCTCGGTCGCGGCACCGACCTTGATGACGGCGACGGAGCCGGCCAGCTTGCCGAGGCGCTCCTGGGCCTTCTCGCGGTCCCAGTCGCTCTTGGCCTCTTCGAGGATGGCGCGCACCTGGGCGATGCGGGCGTCGATGTCTTCCTTGCGGCCCTTGCCCTCGATGATGGTCGTCTCTTCCTTGGTGGCGACGACGCGGCGGGCCTGGCCAAGGTCGCTGATGTCGACGCTTTCGAGCGTGCGGCCGATCTCTTCGCTGATGACGGTACCGCCGGTGAGGACCGCGATGTCGCCGAGGTTATCCTTCTGGCGATCGCCGAAGCCCGGGGCCTTCACGGCGAGGATGTTGATGGTGCCGCGCAGCTTGTTGACGGCGAGGGTCGCGAGCGCTTCACCCTCGAGGTCGCCGCAGATGATGACGATGTTCTTGGTGACCTGGAGGATGCGCTCGAGAACCGGGAGGATTTCCTGGACGGAGGAGAGCTTCTTGTCGGTGATGAGGATGTAGGGGTCTTCGACGACGGCTTCCATCCGCTCCGGGTTGGTCACGAAGTAGGGGCTGATGTAGCCGCGGTCGAAGGCCATACCGTCGACGTATTCGACTTCGGTCTGGATACCGCGGGACTCTTCGACGGTGATGACGCCGTCCTTGCCGACCTTCTCCATGCACTCGCCGATGAGATCACCGATCGAGGCATCGTTGTTGGCGGAGATAGTGGCGACCTGCGCCATCTGGTTGCGCTCGGTGACCTTGATGGCGCTTTCCTTGAGCGCTTCGACGACGGCCGCAGCGCCAGCTTCGAGGCCGCGCTTGAGAGCCATGGGGTTGGCGCCAGCAGCGACGTTCTTCAGGCCTTCCTGGACGATGGCCTGGCCGAGCACGGTCGCCGTGGTGGTGCCGTCACCCGCGATGTCGTTGGTCTTCGACGCGATCTCCTTGGCGAGCTGAGCACCAATGTTCTCGAAGGGGTCTTCGAGCTCGATGTCCTTGGCGATCGTGACGCCGTCGTTGGTGATGGTCGGAGCGCCGAACTTCTTGTCCAGCACTACGTTGCGGCCCTTCGGCCCCAGCGTAATTTTGACGGCATCGGCGAGGGCATCGATGCCGCGCTTTAGCGCGTGCCGAGCCTCTTCTTCGAAGAGCAGCTGCTTGGCCATTCAGGGATACCTCGATGATGGGTAGTTTTTCTGCAGGGAGATATTAGCACTCAGTGTCAATGAGTGCTAATCGCATGGTACCGACTGCCGAAGCTCCTTGCCACCCTCTTCCGAGGGACCTCCCAACCGCCGCTTTCAGCCTTCGAGCCCGATCTCACACTCCCGTAACGAAGGACGAACAGGGCCATCACGCCCGCTCGCGCACGCCGGTAGTTAGGGCAGACAACCAATGGACCGGAGTGTGCTGTGCCCAAAGGACGAACGAATCGCCGAAACCACCTGCCCTTCTTCCTCCTGTCGCTCGGGGGACTGGTCCTGGCCCTGGTGATTGGTTTCCAGGCGCTTGGCCAGGGCTCGGCCCGCGCCGACGACGGCAGCTCGCAGGGCCTCGGGAGCGGCTTCCATGGCGGCAACCAGATACCGCATACGCCGCCACACTTCCCGACGAAAACGAAGACGGCCACCGTGACCGCAACGATCCCAACCGTAACGGTGACGCCGCCGACCGTAACGGTGACGCCGCCAACCGAGACCCCGACGACGCCCACTGAGACCGCAACCGCCTCGGTGACGCCGCCGACCGAAACTCCGACGACGCCGACCGAGACCGCTACGGTGACGGAGACGCCAACCACGCCGACGGAGACAGCCACGGCGACGGAGACGGCAACCGAAACCGCCACCGCCACGGCAACCACGCCGACCGAGACGGCGACATCGCCGGCGACCGTGACCGAAACCATCGTGACGACGGAGACGCCGGTAACGCAGACCGGGACCGCAGTCTTCCAGACGGCGCTCGCGCAGGCGCCCGCAGGCGAAAGTCCGACACCCATCGCCCCGGTGACGGGTTCGGGCAGCGCGAGCAGCCCCGAGCTGCCCATCGGCATTGTGGCCTCGCTGCTGATGCTCGCTGGTGGCGGAATGCTCGTGGCACTGAGCAGGAAGCGCTAACGCATTCGGGATCTCCATAACAAGAAGGAGGGAGCCCCCACGGGCCCCCTCCTTCTTGTTTCGCTGTTTCCCGCGGCCCCGGGCCGGCATGCGGGCCCGGGCGACGCGCTAACAGCTAACAGCCATTAGCCAACAGACCCGCTAGCCCGTCCGCAGGCGCGGGTCGAGCAGGTCGCGCAGGGCATCGCCCAGCATGTTGAACCCGAACACGGCCAGGCTGAGCGCGGCGCCGGGGAAGATGGCGAGCCATGCGTGCTGGCTCATGTGGCTGCGGGCTTCGCGGCTGAGCATCCCGCCCCAGGTGGGCGTATCGGGCGCGACGCCGAAGCCGATCACGCTGAGCGAGGCTTCGAGCAGGATGGCGGTACCCAGCCCGAGCGTCGCCAGCGTGATGGTGGGCGGGAGCACGTTCGGGATGACGTGGACGAAGATCATGCGCGTGTGGCTCGCCCCCATCGCACGCGACGCCTCCATGTAGGGCTGGCCTTTTATGGAGAGCGTGGCGCTCCGGATGACGCGCGACTGGCCGACGCCTAACAACGCGCCGATCGTCAGCGCCAGGATGATGTTCTTGGTCTGGAGGACGCCGCTCGCCGGCAGGCCCGGGATCTCGGTGTCCACGAAGATGGCGCCCACGGCGATGATGAACACCAGCCCGGGGAAGGCGATGAAGGCATCGACGAGCCGCTGCGAAAGCATGTCGATGAACCCGCCGAAATAGCCGCTGAGCACGCCGATCGTGAGCGTGATAATCGTCGCGAGCGCGACCGCCACGAAGCCGATCGTGATCGACACCTGCGCGCCGTAGACGATGCGGCTGAAGACGTCGCGGCCCAGGTTGTCGGTCCCGAAGAAGTAGTCGAACGACGGGTCGGCGAGGCGGGGCCCGACGCCGAGCTGGTTCTTGTCGTAGGGGGCGATGATGGGCGCGCCGATGGCCATCAGGATAAACATGATGACCAACACGAGACCGAAGAGGCCCATCGGCTTTTCGCGGATCAACCGCCACATCACATCGACGTAGAAGGGCAGTTGCCTTCGCCGCCGCGGGCCTTCGACGGGGACGCTCAGGACGTCGGTCTGCGTCTGTGCCATCTGTTCGTTCCCCTCACGAGTAGCGGATGCGCGGGTCGAGCGCGGCATAGGCGATATCGACCGCGATGTTGACGACTACGATGGCGATCGCGAGCACCAGCACGACGCCCTGGATCGAGGGGTAGTCGCGCTGGGTGATGGCCCCGACCAGGTAGCGGCCGACGCCCGGCATGTTGAAGATGCTTTCGATGATGATGGTGCCGCTCAGCGCCACGCCGACCTGCAGGCCCACGATGGTGATCACGGGAATGAAGGCGTTCTTCAGGGCGTGGCGCATGATCACCGAACGTTCGCGGAGCCCCTTCGCCCACGCCGTCCGGATGTAGTCCTGGCGCAGCACCTCGAGCATCATCGTGCGGGTCATCCGCATGACGCTGCCGGCCAGGCTGAACCCGAGCAGGAGCGCAGGGAAGAAGAAGTAGTAGAGGTGATCGAACGGCCCATCGGACCAGGCTTTGTAGGTGAGCGGCGGCGACCACCCCCACTTCGGCGGGAACACGATGAGCAGGGTGGCGGTGAAGAAGTAGGGCACCGAGAGCGCGAGGATCGCGAAGCTCCGGGCGCCGTAGTCCACCAGCGTATCCTGCCGTATCGCCGAAACCACGCCGATGGGGATTGCGATGATGAGCCCCATGAGGATGGAGTAGAGCCCGAGCTCGATGGTGACGGGCATCCGGTTGCCGAGTTCCTCGGTGACCGCCCGGTTCGTCCAGTACGACTGGCCGAGGTCGCCGCGCAGGACGTCGCCAAGGTAGACGGCGAACTGCACGAGCATCGGCCTGTCGAGCCCGAGATCCTCTTCGATTTGCTCCCGGGCATTTTCGTCGGCGTAGGGGCGCTCCGCGAGGATGAGCTCCACGATGTCGCCGGGCACGAGCCGGACCATGGAGAAGGTTGCGAACACGACGAGGAGGACGGTCGGGATCGCCAGCAGGGCCCTCCGCGCGAGGTAGGTCGACACGAGTCGTTCCTCCTTTTCGACAGGCGAGGGCCGGAGCGCTCCGGCCCTCGCGAACGTTCGACGTAGCCCGGCAGCCGGCTAGATATCGAGCCAGGCCTTCGCCTTGCGGCCGTCGTACAGGTCGACCGGGTAGAACCAGCCCTTCACCTTGGGGTCGGTGAACTCGTGCAGGTGGGTGGTGAACATGAAGGCCATGGGGAAGTCGAGAACGATCTTCCGCTGCGCCTCCCGCACAATTTCCTGCCGGGCTTCGAAGTCGTACTCGCCTGCCTGCTTGTCGATGAGGTCCCAGATCTCCGGGTTGTAGTGCTTGAAGTAGCTGGAGTTCCGTCCGAAGTAGCCCGAGAGGTTCTCGTCGGGGTCGGGGTTATTCAGTGGCTGGTGGTGCGAGAACGTGTACTTATAGGAATAGGTCTGGTTGTAGTACGCAGCCAGCTCCATCGGGTTGAGGTTTACGTTCACGCCAATCTGGGCGAGTTGCTGCTTCAGCACTTCGCCGATCTGGTCGGCTTCGGCGGTGGTGGCCCAGATCATGTCGCCGGTGAACTCGGAGACGCCGGCTTCCTCCATGAGAGCCCTCGCCTTGGCGAGGTCGTGGCCGGCGAGCTCCTCTTCCAGCGCCCAGTTCGTGTAGATGGGCAGGATTGGCCCGTAGGCAACCACGCCATCGCCGCTGTAGACGAGGTCGAGCACCTGCTCCTTATCGATCGCGCGAACGACCGCCTCGCGGAAGCGAATGTCGTTGAACGGCGGCGGATAGGGCTGGCTTTCGGTCGTCGGCGGCATGCGGAACTGGCGCCAGAACTGGCTCGGCACCGCCGCGTAGTTCGCGTCCCCGCGTTCGCTTTTCACGCGCTCGACCTGGTTGGTGCCAAGGACGGCTGCATCGACCTGGCGGTCGATGAACATGGTGGCGGCGGTATCGCCGTCGGTCGCGATCAGGTAGACGAGCTTATCGACGTAGGGGAGGTCGGGCTGCCAGTAGTTCGGGTTCCGCTCGAGCTCGAACTTCACATCCTTCTGCCATTCGCGAAGGATGAACGGCCCGGTACCGATGGCGTGCTCGGTGAGGTCGCCGTACTGCTCGACGACTTCGCGCGCGATCATCAGCGTCCAGGGGCTGGCCAGGTAGCTGATCATCGGCGCGTAGGGCTTGTTCGTGATGATGGTGACGGTCTGCGGGTCGGGCGTTTCGATGCGATCGACGTGCCCGAGGAAGAAGTAGGCGTGCTGGAACTTGCCGGCCTCGTCGGTCATCTGCCGTTCGAGGCTGTACTTCACGTCTTCCGATGTGAAGGCACGCCCGTTCACCGGGGGCAGGTCCTGGAAGTTGACGCCCTGCCGGATCTTGAGGACGAAGGTGGTCTGGTCGGGCTGCTCCGGCATGCTCTCCGCGAGCTCGGGTTCGATCTCCGTCAGGTCGGGAGTGAACCGGAGCAGGCCATCGTAGGTGTTGCAGACGACCGCCGTGCAGTACGGGAAGGTGTCGAAGTGCGGGTCGAGGCTGCGCGGCGAACCGCCCATTTGCAGCGTGAAGGTGCCGCCCCTCTTCGGCTGCTCGCCCTGGCCCGGTGCGGTTGCCGGCGCCTGGGTGCCGGGCGTCTGCCCCCCGCCACCGGAGCCACCGTCGTCGTCATCGTCGTCGCCGCAGCCCACGAGGCCGGCGGCGGCCACGCCGAGCGTTGCTGTTCCCGCGCCAAGGAGCACGCGACGCCGCGACGTGCGATTGAGCGCAAGACGCTGCCAGTAGTTCAACTCTTCTCGAGACATGTCCCCTCCATTTCGCCTCGGTGTCCCAACTGCCACCGATGCGGGGGAGACTAGGCGCAACCTCTATAGCTGTCAATCGCGCGATACATGGAATTAGAGGAAGGCATATAACAGAAGGAGGCCCTTGCGGGCCTCCTTCGTCAGAGATGCGGATCAGAATGCGGGGATCAGGAGCGGCCGAGCCCGGTCTCCTTCGCGCCGATGAGGATCGCCATGTTCCCTTCGGGGTGGCGATTTTCGTACATGAGCTGGTGGCACTCGCCCGTCTCTTCGAAGCGGAACGTGCGCGAGAGGCAGGGGTCGATCTTCCCGGCCATCACGAGCTCGTTGAACGCGTAGGCCTGCTCGTCGTTCGCGAAGTGGGAGCCCTGGAGCCGCTTCTGGCGCATCCACAGGTAGCGGAGGTCGACGTCGGCGTTGTAGCCGGTGGTGCCGGCGCAGATGACCACCATGCCGCCGGTGTCGCAAACGAACATCGAGGTCGGGATGGTGTCCTGGCCCGGGTGTTCGAACACGATGCGGGGGCTCGTGCGCTCGCCGAGCAGGTCCCAGATGGCCTTGCCGAAGGCGCGGGCGCCGGCCGTAAACCGGTTCATCGCCTCGGTGTCCTTCCAGTCGGGGAGGCGGCCCCAGTGGTCGAAATTCTTCCGGTTGATGCAGCCGACGGCGCCGAGCTTCTTGCAGAAGTCGAATTTCGACTCGCTGGAGACGACAGCGATGGGACGGGCGCCAAGCTCGCGGGCGATCTGGATGGCCATCGAGCCGAGGCCACCGGAGCCACCCCACACCAGCACGACGTCGCCTTCACGCACGTTATGCGGCGGCCAGCCGGTCAGCATCCGGTAGGCGGTGGCGCCGACGAGCATGTAGGCCGCGGCCTCCTCCCAGCTGAGGTGCTTCGGCTTCGGGACGAGCTGGTGCGCCTGCACCCGGGTGAACTGGGCGAACGATCCGTAGTTCGTTTCGTAGCCCCAGATGCGGAACGAGGGGCTGAACATCGGGTCGATGCCGGCCTGCACTTCGGGCGCGTGGATGTCCCACGTGCCGCAGTGCACCACCACCTCGTCGCCGACCTTCCAGTTCTTCACGTTCTCGCCGACGGCGTAGACGATGCCCGAGGCGTCGGAGCCACCGATGTGGAAGTCTTCGGGTTCGCCGGCCTTCTGGCGGGCGGCGATAACGTTGACCGGGATGCCGAGCGCGGCCCAGACGTTGTTGTAGTTGACGCCGGCCGCCATCACGTAGACCAGCACATCGTCGGGGCCGATCTTCGGCACATCGACGATCTCGGGCTGGAACGCGGTGCGTGGTTCGCCGAACCGCTCGGCGCGGATGACCTGCGCGTGCATTTTCGCGGGCACATGGCCCAGCGGGGGCTGTTCGCCGATGTCGTAGAGGTCTTTTCGCTCCTCAACCGAAGAAGCAGTGGTCACGTGAGACTCCTTAGCGAGCGGAGACGATGCGCCGCAGGGGGTTGGCTCCCGATTCTACCGCTCCGGCTATCGACCGGTAAACGTACAAAGTCGTGAAGGTATAGCCGGAGACTATACTTCTCTTGCCATTTCGGCGGTAGATATAGACGCGATCAGCATCCGAGAGGCAGCGGCAACGGTCCTGACTGGCGGGTGGGAGCGGGCACGCAGATAATGGCTGCCACTGATCCCCATTCGATTCCCCGGAAGGTGCCGCATGGCGCGTGATTTTGCCGCTGATATCCAGGACCCGATCGCCCGCGAGGTGGTCGTGAACGTTGGCACGTGGGTCGATAAGGAAGTCATCCCCGTCGCCAGTGAATTTGAACACGCAGACGAGTATCCCGAGCCCCTCGTGAAGGGCATGTCGGAGATGGGGCTCTTCGGCATCAAGATTCCAGAGAAGTACGGCGGGCTCGACCTGACGTTCGAATGCTACGCGGGCGTGTGCATGGAGCTGGCGCGGGGCTGGATGAGCCTCGCCGGCATCATCAACACCCATGTGCTCGTGGGCTACGCCATCAGCGAGTATGGCACCGAGGAGCAGAAGCAGAAGTACCTGCCGCGGCTCGTCGAACCGGAGATCCGCTGCGCGCTTTCGATCACCGAACCCGATGCCGGCTCGGACGCGCAGGCCATCAAGACGACCGCCCGCCGCGACGGCGACGACTACATCATCAACGGCCAGAAGATGTGGGTGACGAA
>NICF_comb_assmDRAFT_10000135_pt1 | contig 55154 bp, 56 predicted proteins | sample NewIslPassag4_SG_FD_11279 | JGI IMG/M metagenome (IMG submission 11279)
CATCGCCCGGAACTTCGCTGAGATCCGCTCCGCCTCGGCGATAGCCCGGCCCTTCACGCACTCCGTCATCAGCGACGCGCTCGACTGGCTGATCGAACACCCCTGCCCGCGGAACGCGACATCCTCGATCGTGTCACAGTCGATGCGCAGGTCGAGCTGGATCTCGTCGCCGCAGACCGGGTTCATGCCCTCGGCGCGTTGCGTGGGCGCTACCAGCACACCGCGGTTCCGCGGGCGGCGGTAATGGTCCAGGATCAGCTCCCGGTACAGTTCGTCAAACTGCGGCTCGGGTATCGGCATCGCCGAACACCTCCTGTACCCGTTTCAGCGCTTCGACCAGTGCGTCGACCTCGTCCTCGGTGTTGTACACGTAGAAGCTCGCCCGGTTCGTCGCCGGCACCTGGAGGCGCCGCATCAGGAGCTGCGCGCAATGGTGCCCTGCTCGAATTGCCACGCCATGCCCGTCGAGGATCGTGCTCACGTCGTGCGGGTGAACGCCCTCGACGGTGAAGCTCACGGCGCCGCCCCGGTCTTCGATCTTCTTCGGCCCATGCACCCGGACGCCTCGCAGCGATTCCAGCGCCTCGATCGCGTATTCGGTGAGCCCCATCTCGTGCGCCCGGACGTTCTCCATTCCCAGTTCGGCGAGGTAGTCGAGCGCCGCCCCGAACGCGATCACGTCCGCGATGTTCGGCGTGCCGGCTTCGAACTTGTGCGGCCCCTCCGCCCAGGTTGAGCCCTCCGGCCGAACCACTGAGATCATCTCCCCGCCCCCGAGGAACGGGTCCATCTCAGCCAGCAATTCCTCGCGTGCCCACAGCACGCCCACGCCTGTCGGGCCGAGCATCTTGTGGCTCGAAAACGCGAAGAAGTCGCACCCGATCTCCTCCACGTCCACCGGCATGTGCGGTGCGCTCTGCGCGCCGTCGACCAGCACGAGCGCCCCGGCCCGGTGCGCGATCTCCGCCACGTCCGCCACCGGGTTGATCGTCCCCAGTACGTTCGACGCATGCACCACCGCGACGAGCTTCGTCCGCTCGTTGACCGCCTCTCGAAGGTCGTCGAGGTCAAGGTACCCATCGTCATCGATGGCCACGTACCGGAGCTGCGCACCCGTCCGCCGTGCGAGCAGCTGCCAGGGCACGATGTTCGAATGGTGCTCCATGACCGTGAGCACCACCTGGTCGTCCTCGCGAATGTTCGCGTCACCCCACGCGCGCGCCACGAGATTGATGGATTCCGTGGCGTTCCGCGTGAACACGATCTCCTGCGGCTTCGAAGCGCCGATGTGCCGCGCCGCCTTCTCCCGGACGGCCTCGTACTGTTCGGTCGCCCGCACCGCGAGCGTGTGAATCCCGCGGTGGATGTTCGCGTTCGTGGTCTCGTAGTACCGGACCAGCGCGTCGATCACCTGCCGCGGCTTCTGGGTCGTGGCCGCATTGTCGAGGTAGACAAGCGGCCGCCCATTCACTTCTTGCGAGAGGATCGGGAAGTCCGCGCGAATCCTCGCGACATCCAGCCCATGTGCCATCGCAACGAACCTCCCTTCTAACTCGAACGCACAGGGGCTACGGCGCAGCGAGCCGCGCCTCCAGCGACGTGATCGCCTCGTCCCGGAGCTGCTCGTCGGGAATACGGTCCACCACTTCCGCAAGGAAGCCGCTCACCAGCAGCTTCTCCGCTTCGATCGGCGGAAGCCCGCGCGACCGCAGGTAGAACAGCTGCTCCTGGTCCACCGGGCCAGCCGTCGCGCCGTGCGCACATCGAATCACGTCGTTCGTCAGGATCTCGAGCACCGGGTCGCTGTCTGCCTTCGCCTCTTTCGAAAGCAGCAGGTTCCGGTCCTCCTGGTTCGCGTCCGCGTTCTTCGCGCCGAGGCCGACGCGCGTCAGGCCGTAGTACACCGCCCGCGACGCATCCTTCAGCGCCGACTTGAACAGCAGGTCGCTCCGGGTATCGGGCCCGATGTGGTCCTGCAGCGTGTAGAAGTCCGCGTGCTCCTTGCCGCGGCCAACGCCAAGGCCCAGCAGCTCGCTGCTCGAACCCCGGCCCACCAGCGACGATTCGATGTGCGACTTCACCACGCGGCCGCCGCCGACCACGCTCACGGACACAAGCTCCGAGTCGTGTTCGGTGACCGTTCGCTGCTTCGCGAACACCTGCGTGTTGGGCCCCCAGCGGTGCAGCACGCTGTAGTGCACCCGCGACGACGGCCCCGGCAGGATTTCGATGACCGGCAGCACCACGATGTCGCCGTCGCCCGACTTGAAGTCTTCGATGACGCTGACCTCGCTATTCGCCCCCGTGACGATGAGCGTGTGCGGCGCCCCGAGCTGTCCCGCCGTCGGGAACCATCGCGCGATTCGAACCGGCTGCTTGATCTCCGCGTCCGGCGAAACATAAATCAGCAGGCCGCCGCGCTCGAACGCGTAGTGGAGCGCCGTCAGCTTGTCGACATCGACCGCAACCGCGCTCGCGAGGTGCTTCTCGATGATCGCGCGCGTTTGCTCGTCGTCGTTCCGCTCGAACGGGATGATCTTCAGGCCCTCGGCGCGAACCTCCACCGAGACGGTCTCGCCGTTCACCTGCCGAACGATTGCGGCGTATTCACCATCAACGACCGGCGCTTCCTCTCCCTCGGCGCCCAGCCCCGGCCGGTAGCCATCCAGGCTCAGATTGCGGATATCGAGATACTTCCACGGCCGCTCCATCGGCGTGGGCATCGCCAGTTCGCCGGCCAGCTTCGCCGCCCGCGCCCGTACCTCCGCGACCCCGGGCGAATCGTGCTGCGCCGCGCTCATCCGCTCGCTGACAGCGATGCTCAGCTTCGCTTCGCCCTGTTCTACAGCAGAGCTCATTCCTGCCATCCTTTCTCGAAACGGCCCCGGTGACGCGCTGTCGCCGGGGCCGGCCATGTCGTTCGAACCCGTCTCGTCCACCCAACCCGGGAAGACGAGCCCTTAGCCGATCGCCCCTTCCATCTGGAGTTCCACGAGCCGGTTCAGTTCGACCGCGTACTCCATTGGCAACTCCTTCACGATCGGCTCCACGAAGCCGTTCACGATCATCTTCGCCGCCGCTTCCTCGCTCAGCCCACGGCTCATGAGGTAGAACAGCTGGTCCTCACCGAGCTTCGAAACGTACGCCTCGTGCTGGATGTAGACGTTCGGCTCGTCGACCTCCATCGTCGGGTACGTGTCCGACCGCGAACGCTCGTCGAGCAGCAGCGCGTCGCAGCGCACCGTCGACTTCACGTTCTCGCAGCCCTCGTACACCTTCAGCAGGCCGCGGTAGCTGCTTCGGCCGCCGTCCTTGCTGATCGACTTCGAGATGATGGTCGACGTCGTGTTCGGCGCAGCGTGGATGATCTTCCCGCCCGCGTCCTGGTGCTGGCCCTCGCCAGCGAACGCAAGCGAGAGGATCTCGCCGTGCGCGCCCGGCTCCATCAGGTAGACCGACGGGTACTTCATGGTCAGCTTCGAACCAAGGTTCCCGTCGACCCACTCCATCACCGCGTTCTCATACGCCACGGCGCGCTTGGTCACGAGGTTGTACACGTTGTTCGACCAGTTCTGGATCGTCGTGTACCGGACCCGCGCGTTCTTCTTGACGATGATCTCCACCACCGCGGCGTGCAGCGAGTCCGAGCTGTAGATCGGCGCCGTGCAGCCCTCGACGTAGTGCACCTGGCTGCCTTCGTCCGCGATGATCAGCGTCCGCTCGAACTGCCCCATGTTCTGGGTGTTGATGCGGAAGTACGCCTGCAGCGGGATGTCGACCTTCACGCCCTTCGGGACGTAGATGAACGAACCGCCCGACCACACCGCGCTGTTCAGCGCCGCGTACCGGTTGTCCCCCGGCGGCACGACGGTCCCGAAGTACTCCTTGAAGATGTCCTCGTGTTCCTTCAGGCCCTGGTCGGTGCCGAGGAAGATCACGCCCTGCTTCTCGAGGTCCTCCCGGATGTTGTGGTACACAACCTCGGAGTCATACTGGGCGCCGACGCCGGCCAGGTACTTCCGTTCCGCTTCGGGGATGCCGAGCCGCTCGAACGTCTCCTTGATGTACGCCGGGACGTCATCCCACGACCGCTCGGCTTCCTCGGCCGCGCGTACGTAGTAATGGATATCGTCGAAGTCGATCGACTTCAGTTCGGGGCTCCCCCACGGGGGATCCTGCTTCTCGAGGAAGATATCGAGCGCCCGGTGCCGGAAGTCTCGCATCCACTGGGGCTCGTCCTTCATGTCCGAGATCACGTCGATGATCTCGTGGCTCAGGCCCTTATTCGCCTTGAAGAGCGCCTCTTCCTCGTCGTAGAAGCCCCACTTGTAACCGCCTTCGCGGATCAGTTCTATCTGGTTGGTCATCCGAGTCCTCCTTAGGCCGTCGCCGCTGCGGCTTCGAGCTCGTCGTAGCCCTTCTCTTCGAGCTCAAGCGCCAGCTCCGGACCGCCCGAGCGCACAATCCGCCCATCGATGAGCACATGCACGAACTGCGGCTTGATGTAGTTGAGCAGCCGCTGGTAGTGCGTGATGAGCAGCAGGCTCATCTCCGGGTTCATCAGCGTGTTCACGCCTTCCGCCACGGTGCGCAGCGCGTCGATGTCAAGGCCCGAGTCGGTCTCGTCCAGCACTGCCAGCGAAGGCTCAAGCATCGCGAGCTGGAGCATCTCCGCCCGCTTCTTTTCGCCACCGCTGAACCCGTCGTTCACATAGCGCCGCGCGAACTCCTGGTCCATCTTGAGCAGCTTCATCTTCTCGAACAGCTGCTCGCGGAATTCGCGAATCGGTACCTCTTCGCCGCGCTTGGCATTCAGCGCCTGGCGAAGGAAGTTCACCATCGTCACACCCGGGATCGCCACCGGGTACTGGAAAGCAAGGAACAACCCAAGCCGGGCTCGCTCGTCCGCTGCAAGGTCGTTCAGCCGCTGACCCTTGAAAATGATCTCCCCGCCGGTGATCTCGTACGACGGGTTCCCCATGAGCACGTTGGCCAGCGTGCTTTTCCCCGAGCCGTTGGGGCCCATGATCGCGTGGATCTCGCCCTTGTTAATCGTGAGCGAAAGCCCCTTGAGGATCTCCTTCCCCTCGATGCTCGCGCGGAGGTCCTTGATTTCCAGCAACGTTTCCGTCATATCCGTCCTTAACTCACTTCTAGCGTTGTTTGCGGCCCGCGCTCCGCGCGCACCAGGTACTCACACACAGGCGAACCGTCCACAATCCGGTTCAGCTGCTCGACATCTGCCCCAAGCAGCATCTCGATCGCTTTCCGGTCCGACTCACATGGCAGCTTCGAAATCGCCGCCGCTTTCCGATACGGGCACGAGCCGTTGATCAGGTGGAAGCCATCCTCACTCTCGTGCCACGACTCCAGGATCCCCTCCTGCCGGAGACTCTCCGTCACCTGCACGATGCGCTCTTTCGGCGGCGCCGACGCTGCGATCTCCCGCCGGTGCTTCGAAGCAAGCGAAGCAGCGATACCTTCGCTCACCTCGTAGACCACGTCTTCCCGGTCCGCCAGTGTCTCCAGCATGCGAGTGAGCAGGTCCGCCGTCGCCGCATCTTCCACCGCCGCTTCCGCCGGGTGGTACGTGTAGTACGGACGGCCCGTCGCTTGCTTCACCTGCCGGACATACACGAGACCGTTCGCGCGAAGGTTGTCGAGGTGCCGCCGCACCGCGGCCGCGCTGATGCCCAGCGCCTCCGCAAGCTCCTCTACCCGTACCTCGCGGCGCTCGATGACAAGCTCGAGCACTCGCTCACGCGTCCCATGCATAGGTCCATCCTATGCGGGGATGCCCGCGTACTCAACCTTTTTCAACATTAATGTTTCTAAAGCTACGAATCCTGCCTATCGGCGCCATCTATGCACGCTCGGCGCCACGCGGTACGTGCACCGCTTCCTCCGATTCCCGCACCTCAATCGCCACCGCCCGCGCGAACACCGCCCCGAGCAGCAGGATCGACGCGTTGATGAACATCCAGAACAGGAACGCCAGCGCCGTCCCAAAGCCCGCATAGATCGCCGTCTCCCGCTCGAACGGCGCCTGCGCAAGGATGTACGCGTACAGGTTCTTCGCCAGTTCGAACAGCACCGAGGCGAGCACCGCCCCCGCCAGCGCCTCGCTCCACCGCGGCCGCACCGAGGGCACGAACCGGTACAGCAGCGTGAACATGGAAAACGTCACCAGCGCCGGCAGCCCGTACGACGCCACCCGCAGCGCCAGGTTCTCGTGCCGCCCCAGCAGCGCGTAGTCGCCAGCTTGCTTGATGACGCCCTGTACCCCCGCCGTGAGACCAAGCGACAGCATGATGAGCACGCCCAGGCTCGGGACAAGGGCGATGTCCATCAGCTTCCCACGCCAGAATGGCCGCGGTTGCTGGCGGTGGCTCGCGGCGTTCAATCCCCGCCGCACAGCCGTGAAAATCCCGCTGCTCGACCAGATGAGCGCAAGAATACCGATACCCAGGCTCGCGGCGCTGAATTCCTGCGCTCGCTTCACGATCTCCCGCACGTTCTCCTGCACGGATGGATCGTCGCGCAGCGGAATCTGCTCGAACACGTACTCGACGATCTGGTCACGATCGACGACGAGCCCGAATACCGAGAGGATTACCAGCGCCAGTGGCACCACCGAAAAGATGCCGTAGTACGCGATCGCGGCCGCGTACATACCGCAGTGGTCCTCGTTGTACAGCCGGATCGTGCGCCATGTAAGGCGCACAGCGACCTGGAGGGCGCGCGGACTTCGATGCCACGCGCCCCGCACTTCCCTGCGCCAGGTCCTGCTACTCGCCGCCTACGGCCTCCTCCTCGAGCCCTGTCTCCTCCGACACCGACTCCCCGGCCAGCTCGCACATCATATGCAAATAATCGTGCAGGTAGCGGGTAATAAGGAAGTTGTCGCGAACGTGTTCGCGTCCCCGTTCGCCCATTTGCCGCCGCTTTTGCCCGTCACGAAGGAGCTCCATCGTCCGGTTCGCGCATTCTTCGATCGAATCGACGAGGTAGCCCGTTTCACCGTCGATGATCTGCAGCGGGATTCCGCCGACATTTCCGCCCACCACCGGCTTCCCCTTCCACATCGCTTCGGCAACAACCAGGCCGAACCCTTCTCGCGTCGACTTCTGGATCACTACATCCGAAGCTTGCTGGAAGGCGTTCACCTCGTGGTTGCCCACGCCGTTCATGTTGGTCAGCACGTGGATGTCCCAGTCCTCGCCGGCGCGGCGCACCACCTTCTCATACCACTCCCAGCCTTCCGGGTCGTCGTGGGCCATCGACCCCACGAGCACGAGCTGCACATCCGGGAACTCCCGCTTCACGATGCGGTACGCCTCGATCACGCCCAGTGGGTCCTTCCACGGGTCGAACCGCGAAACCTGCGTGATGATCGGCCGGTGCCGGTCGACGTTATACCGCTCGAGCACGCCCTGGATTTGCAGGTCCGAGATCGTGTCGTTCTTGTGGCTCAGCGGGTCGATCGCCGGGGGCGCAATCTTCAGGTGCTTCTCCGGGACCCCGTCGCGGACGTACTGGCGCATCGTCCAGATGCTGCCGTGGTACTCCTCGACGAATGGCCGCAGCAGCGACCACGCCTCTTCCTGCGCGTTCGTGAGGTCGATGTGGCAGCGCCACACCCAGTACCCGGTCGGGTTCATTCCCATGTCCCGCAGCACATACAGCAATGGTGCCGGCTGCGGGTCGTGCACAAAGACGAAGTCGTAGTCCTGCCAGCCTTCCGCGTTCGCCCGGTTCTGGTTCACCCAGATGTCGATCTCATGGGGCTTCCACGGGTGATCCTTCCCCTGCAGGGCGTTGTGCAGTGCCTTCGTGACGTTGAAAAACTCGTCGCTGCCCGTCAGGACCTTCCAGTCGCACTCGAGACCGATGTCGGTCATCAGGGGCACCATGCTGTGCAGAATTTCCGCGACGCCTCCTCCATATGCTGTCGCGTTGATATGCAGCACTCGTGCGCCCTTCACCTTCTCGGCATCGGCGCGAATGGCTTCGATGACGCCTTCCCGGACAGCTGACCGGTATCGTTCAAGTTCTCGTGGAGCAACACCAACTGTCGTAAGCACGACTTCAGGATAGCCCCAACCTCAGAACCGTTCCTCGGGCCCGATCCGGGCCCTGGTACCTGTATCGAAACTGCAACGAGCGAGTAATCGCAGCGCTTCGTCCCACTCCTTGCCGACAACCGCCCAGTCGTAGCGGCGCGCCGCCTCCCGTAGCAACGCACGTTCGGCGTCAGTTGGCCGCCGCTCCGTCAGCCGTGCCCGGAGCAGTTCCCGCAACTCCGCCTCGCTTTCGTACAGGCACCCGTCGTGGAGCTCCTCCGGCACGAGGTACGGGTAGTTCAGCCCCCGCGGTGCCACCGGCACGCACCCCGCGTACATCGCTTCCACCATCCCGATCCCGAAGAACTCATGACGCGAGGTGCTGACCACCACGTCGCCCGCCCGCAGCAGCGCCGCGTATTCCTCCCGGCTCTCCGCGAGCCCGTGGTGCACTACTCGTTCGCCAAGCTCGTCCTTGAGCCCCACGAGCGCCGGGTGCGGGTTCACGCCCGGGTCGCCGCATACGGCCAGCCGGAACGGCACCCCTTCCTCCGCCAGCCACCGCATCGTTCGCGCGAACATGTCCGGGCTCTTGTCGAACTCCCAGCGTGAGTTCCACACGACGAGCGGTGGCTCGTCCGCGCGCCGCTCAGGAGCCTTCGCCGCGTCGATCCACCCGAACTCCAGCCCCACCGGCAACACGACGCTCTTCGCCGCAATCTCGTCGATTGCCGCCTCCACGAGCCAGTTGTTCGGCTGGCGCGTTAGCGCACGTAGCGCAGCGAGGAAGTCCTGCCGGTGGTACTCCGAATTGAACGCGGCCACATTCGCCGCCCGCGCCGAGAGGTAGTTGATCCCGCCGAACCAGGAATTCAGCTTCGTGCCCTTGATGCGCGGGTAGGTGAACTGGTTCTCGTGGAAGTACAGCAGCACCGGCGTGTCCGCGAACCGGGGCCGGGTCAGCGCCAGGAAGGTAGGGAGGTCGAGCATGTCGGTCGCCACGATGGCGTCGAACTCGCCCTCCAGCTCTCGCGCCATCGCCGCGAGTTCCTGCGATCCCTGCCGCATGCGCCGCCGCCACTCGCCGTCCGGCAGCGTCAGCAGGACAAACTCATTGGCGCTGTGGGTTACGAGCCCGTCCGCGAAGGCACGGTGGCTCCCGCCGTAGAACGGCTCCACGAACAGGATGCGCATGCCCAGAGCCTACCGCTGCCCGCGGTCTTATGCCTCTCGCTGCTCCGCCAGCCGCCGCTCCAGCGACTCCACCGCCTCGAGCAGTTCGCGGTCGTGCTCGTTGATCGCCTTGTACTGGCTTACCAGGTGCCCGCCGTACTTCTGCACCAGGTACCAGTCGTCGTCGATGATGAAGTCCGGTGTTGGTTCTACCCGCGGGTCCTTGTCGAAGCACCCGTCCACGTATGGGCTCAGTTCGTGCAGTTCGACCGTCTTCCGAACGTACTCCTGCCCGCCCGCCGACCAAACAAACACGGAATGGCCGGCCGCCTTCAGCCGCTTCATCGCCTCGTGCGCATACGGCCGCAGCGTGTTGGCCTCGGCGGTCGGCCAGACCAGCGTGTGGTCGACGTCGAAGAAGACGTTCACGGAGTTCCCGCCCGGCGAATCAGGCCTCGGCAACGTCCAGGCCCCAGACCGGGCGGAAGCGCCACAGCCGCAGGCCCTTGATGCGGATCTTGTGCTTCTTCAGCAGTCGCCTTGCTTCGTCCGCGCACCCGAACGGCACGTACAGGTAGAGGTCGCCGCACTTCGAGAACGGGAGCCACTGGTTGACAGCGCTCTCTTCGTTCACCGTGTCTGCGGTTTCCACCTCGGCCATCATCTTGAGCCAGGCGCCCGGCCGCCGGACCACCACGATATCCGGGTAGAGATCCTGCCCGTTCTCCTGGCCGACGCTGATCCGCGGCTTCGGCTCATTGAGGATCGTCTCGAGATCGGGATATTCCTCGTTCGGGTACGGGAACTTCGCCTTCGCGATTTCTTCAACCACGCCTACATGGCGCTGGTCTCGCAGATACTTGACGACCACGCAGGTTCACCTCTCCGGTCGGCTCACGGGCCTTACCGAAATTCTACGTATCGCCTGCCTCCCGGTCGAACCAGCGAACCTACGATGGCCCCGCCGCAGCCACCTCCGGACTCACCAGGTCGCGGAACTGCTGGAAGTTCGCCCGGAACTTGTCCGCCAGCTCCCGGTACGCACGGTCGTACGCCTCGGGGTCCTTCCAGAGGTCGCGCGGCTGCAGCAGCGAGGAATCTACGCCCGGGACCTGCACCGGCACCTCGAACCCGAACTCGCCGTCCTTGCGGAACGTCGCGTGCTCGAAGGCATCGTTCAGGATGGCTCGCACCATCTTCCGCGTTTCCTGGATCGCGATCCGCTGCCCGATGCCGTAGGGACCGCCCGTCCACCCGGTGTTGATGAGCCACGTCTGCGCGCCCGTCGCTTTCAGCCGCTGTTCGAGCAGTTCCGCGTAAACCGTCGGGTTCAGCGCCATGAACGGTGCGCCATAGCAGGGGCTGAACGTCGCCTGCGGTGCCTGCAGCCCGACTTCCGTTCCCGCCAGCTTCGACGTGTACCCGCTCAGGAAGTGGTACAGCGCCTGCGCGGTCGAAAGCTTCGCAATCGGTGGCAGCACGCCGAACGCGTCGGCGGTCAACAGGATCACATGGCTCGGGTGCGGCGCTACCTTCCCCTCGTACACGTGTGCCAGCGACGACAGCGGGTAGCTCCCACGTGTGTTCTCGGTGAGCGAGTCGTCGTCGAGGTCCACCACCCGCGAATCCTCGTCGAAGATCACGTTCTCAAGGATTGTCCCGAACAGGTGCGTGGTCTCGAAGATGTCCGGCTCAGCCTCCTTCGACAGCCGGATGACCTTCGCGTAGCAGCCGCCCTCGATGTTGAAGATGCCCTCTTCGGTCCACGCGTGCTCGTCGTCGCCGATGAGCAGCCGCTCCGGGTCGGTGCTCAGCGTCGTCTTCCCGGTGCCCGAGAGGCCGAAGAACATCGCCGTCTTCCCCGTCTTCGGGTCGACGTTCGCCGCTGAGTGCAGCGAAAGCACTCCCTGCAACGGCAGGTAGTAGTTCATCGCGGTGAACACGGCCTTCTTCATCTCGCCCGCGTAGGCCGTCCCCGCGATGAGGATCTCGCCCTCCGTCGGGTTCAGCGCCACTACTGCGTCGCTGCGCACGCCATCCGCCGGGCCGGCCAGCGCGAGGTTCGGCGCATGGAGGATCGTGATCTCCGGCGCTTCACCCTCCGGCAGCGGGTTCGAAGGAATGAACATGGTTCGCGCAAAGAGCGCGTGGTACGCGTTCTCCGTCACCACCCGCACCGTTCGCTGGTGCGCCGGGTCCTGCGACACCACGCAGTCCTGCACGAAGAGCTCCCGGTCCTTCAGGTACTCAACGATTCGCTGCTTCACCCGCTCATAGACCTCGGGCGTCATTGGCTGGTTGTGCTTTCCCCACCAGACGTGCTCCGAGATCTCGGGCGTTTTCACCATGAACTTGTCCTCGGGGCTCCGCCCCGTCCGGGCGCCACTCCGAACCGCAAAGGTTCCGCCCTGCAGCAACTTTCCCTCACCTCGCCGAATCGCCCACTCGTACAGAACCGGCGACGACAGGTTCCGGTGAACCGCCGGGGCATTCGCGAGGAGTATTTGGCTCACATTGCTCAGAGCTTTCGAAACTGCCATGCCGTCCCTTCTTTCGTGTGGTGGATGCACGGCATGGTAACGAAGTTATAGAGCTGATGTGAACCCTTTAGCTCGAGGTATCGATGGGAATGATAGGACCACAGCCGACACGTAGGTCCGTCTGTCCCCCGGCAAACCTGGCACACTACGGCTCTCGCGCCACAACGAAAACGGTCCCCGGCGTTCGCCGGGGACCGCAACCATTGCTGACGAACGAACCGTCGCTACTCGACGACGACCAGCCCCTCGCCTTCGGCCACGCGCGCGCCTTCCGCGACGAGCACTTCCTTCACCACTCCGTCGCTCGGCGCCTTGATCTCGTTCTCCATCTTCATCGCTTCCAGGATGAGGAGAACATCGCCGGCCTTCACCTGGTCGCCGGCCTTCACCCGGATACTCAGCACGCGGCCCGCGATCGGTGCAGGCACCGCACCCTTCGCGGCCGGGCGAGCCGCACCACCCCCGGCGCCGCCGCCAGCCGGCTGCCGCCGCTGCGGCACCGGCCGGGCCCCGAGCGAACCCTCGTACTCGAGCGTGAAATCGCGGTAGTCAACGCGGATCGCCATCCCGCTTTGCCGCTGGTCGGCCGGCGGAAGTTCCACCCGGTACGGCACGCCGTTCACGGTCACGATGCGCGCCGGGTTCTCTTCGCGAATGGTCACCGGGAATTCGTGACCATCCACCACGACCTTGTCGCCCCGGACCTCGACCTCGTAGGTGCGCCCGCCAATCGTTACCTTTGCCATCTACTGCTTCTCCCCTAGCGCATCTGGCGCATGCGGCCAAAGCTGCGCCATGCGGAACCTGTACCAGCGCCGTCGGCCACAACCGCCACCGGCTGAGCGGGCGCCGCCGTCTGCTTCTTCTCGCCGAGCACCATCGCGCCCACGACCGCCGCGACGAGTTCCCGTTCCGGGCCGCCGCCTTCGCGCCGCCACTGCAGGAACTCCTTCGCCGGCTGCGGGAACATGACGTAACTCAGCACATCGTCGATGTTCTCCGCGAGGTCCCCGATCTCCGCCTTCGCCGCCTCCATCTCGGGCGCGAGGTCATCGGCCGGCCGGTGGTCGATCGGCTGCTCGTCGCCGAGAATCGCCTTCAGGATGTCCGGCGCAATGGGCGCCGCGGTGCGGCCGTACATGCCCTTGGCGAGGTTCCGGGTCTCCTTGGTCACGCTCGCGTACCGCTTGCCCGTCAGGACGTTGAGCACGGCCTGTGTGCCCACGATCTGCGAGCTCGGCGTGACCAGCGGCGGGTAGCCGAGGTCCGCGCGCACCCGCGCGTTTTCTTCCAGCACCTGCGGGAGCTTGTCTTCCGCACCCTGTTCGCGGAGCTGCCCGACCAGGTTCGAAATCATGCCGCCCGGCACCTGGTGCTGCAGCACGCCCGCATCGACGCCGAGCAGGCCACTTTCGAACTTCCAGTACTTCCGGCGAACCCCCTTGAAGTAGTTCGCCAGCTCGCCCAGCTTCTTCAGGTCCAGCCCCGTGTCGAGGTCCGGGTACTCCGCCAGCGCCGCGACCAGGGTTTCCGTCGCCGGCTGCGACGTGCCGCCCGCCAGCGAGCTGATCGCCGTATCGATGACGTCCGCGCCAGCCTTCACGGCCTCCAGGTACGCCATCTCCGAATAGCCCGACGTGTCGTGGCAGTGAATCTGCAACAGGATGTTCGGGTGGTCCTTCTTGATGCGCGACACGAGCGCCGAGGCCATCGCCGGGCTCATGATGCCGGCCATGTCCTTGATGCAGAGCGAATCCGCGCCCATCTCGACCATCTGGGTCGCGAGCTCGGCGAAGCTGTCCACCGTGTGCACAGGGCTTGTCGTGTAGCAGATGGCACCCTGGACGTGGCCGCCTGCTTTCTTCACCGCCCGGAACGGGACTTCAAGGTTCCGTACGTCGTTCAGCGCGTCGAACACGCGGAAGATGTCCATCCCGTTCTGCACCGCGCGGTCGCAGAACTCGTAGATCACATCGTCCGCGTAATGCCGGTACCCGACAGCATTCTGGCCGCGCAGCAGCATCTGCGTCGGCGTCTTCTTCAGCCGCTTCTTGATCTCGCGCAGGCGCTCCCAGGGGTCTTCCCGAAGGAATCGCAGGCAGCTATCGAACGTCGCGCCACCCCAGCACTCGATGCTGTGATAGCCGATTTCGTCCATCGCCTCGAGCGCCGGAATCATGTCCTCCGTGCGCATTCGCGTCGCCAAAAGCGACTGATGGCCATCCCGGATGGCCGTCTCCATGATTCCGACTCTTGCCATCTGTGCAGTCCGTGAAACAGGGGATTTTGCGGGGTTCGACGCCCCCGCATAGTTTCTCAACCTACCACGGACTCCCCTAACGGCGAACGGCTCGCCCACCGTTGAACGCGGTTCGTAACGTCTTCTATCTCGCGATCGGGATCACACCTATTTGCTCGCGGGTGATCAACCGCATGAGGCCGTCCGTCCGCTCCATCAGGCGTGTGAACTCCTCGTCGTGCGCAACCTGCTCGTACCCTGCTGCGAGGTACCCCGGGAACAGCCCGTTCGCCACGCAGTACCGGTCAGCCGCCGCGACACAGGCCGCGACGCTCCCCTCGGCCGGGTTCGCGTGGTGATCGGCGATCGCCTCCCGCAACGCCACCGGCAGATTCCACCGTTCCGCGAGCGCCGCGCCCACCGCGCAATGCCCATACCCGAGGAGTTCCAGCTCTACCTCTTCGAGCGGCTCACGGCGGCGAATCGCCTCAGCGACCGCCTGGTCCAGGCCCGCCGGGTCCGCGTAGAACATCGCCAGCCGCCCCATGTTGTGCAGGATCCCCGCCGTGAACGCTGTCGCCACCTCGCGTTCGTCGTTCCGCGCCGCAAGGTCCGACGCTCGAAACGCGACAGCGATCGAATGCCGCCAGAACACTTCGATGCGGAAGAGCGCGTCGAGCGGGTTCGGCGCGTACTGGCTCGTAATCGCGCTGCTCACCGCGATGTTCCGAGCCTGCTCGAACCCGAGCACGACCAGCGCCTGCTGCACCGACCGCACTTCATTCAGCCGCCGAAACGCCGCGCTGTTCGCCGCGCGCAACATCGCGGCGCTCAGTCCCGGGTCCGCCGAAACCACCGTCGCAAGGTCCGCCGCCGAGCTTCGTGGGTCCTGCGCGACTTCCACGACGCGCAGCGCGACCGCGGGCAACGGCGGTAGAGCCGCGACCGCCTGCGCAATCTGGTTCGGTGCTTGAACGCCGTGCGCCATCGGACATCTCCGGGTCGTGCTTTCACCTTCGAATATCGGCACGAAATCCCGGTTCCCGATGGCAAACCCCCGCTCGCGGCCGGATGGGCGGCCCAGCGAACCGGGCGGCTAGACCAGCTCCACGATCTTCGGCAGCACGGTTCCCAGCTGCTCCCGGATCACCACCTCGGCGTACTCGTCGTATGGCGTTTCCTGCGCGTTCAGGATGACCAGCTTTGCCCCGGTTCGCAGCGCAATCATCGGCAGGCCCGCCGCCGGGTACACACCGAGCGACGTCCCGATGGCGAGGAACAGGTCGCAGTTCGCGGCGGCCCACTGCGATCGCTCGAGCACTTCCGGGATGAGGTTCTGCCCGAACGAAATCGTCGCCGTCTTCAGAATCCCCCCGCAGCTTCGGCACGGCGGGTCCTCCTCGCCCGCAGCGACCCGGTCGAGCACCCGCTGAATCGGTCCGCGGTCCGGGCAACTCATGCACTGGTACTCGTGCACGGTCCCATGGATCTCGATGACCCGGTCCGGCGAGCTTCCAGCCTTCTGGTGCAGCCCGTCCACGTTCTGGGTGATGAGCGTTGCGAGCTTCCCCTTCGCCTCCAGTTCTGCCAGCGCCCGATGCCCCGCGTTCGGTTCTGCGCTGAACATCGGGCTGTTCAGGCGGCTTTGCCACGCCCGCACCCGCACGTCACGGTTCGCCAGGTAGTGCTGCAGCGTGGCCTGTTTCTCGGCCTCCGGGTTCTTCGTCCACACGCCGTTCGGCCCCCGGAAGTCCGGGATACCCGACTCCGTCGAAATTCCCGCGCCGGTCAGCGCCACTACCACCCGCGCGCCGCGCAGCAACTCCGCGACCTGTTCGATCCCTCGCAATGTTCGCTCGTCCATCTCGCCGAAACCCTACGCTGCTTCTCGTCCGGGCTTCAAATCCACCCGCGAAGAAAAGGGCCCCTCAGTACGAGGGGCCCCTTGATTATCGCCCAACAGGGAAATGCTAGAGCGGGATGTTCCCGTGCTTCTTCGGCGGGTTGCGGTCCGCCTTGTTCTGCAGCATCTCCAGCGCCTTGATGATCTTCGGCCGCGTCGCGCGCGGGTCGATGACGTCGTCGATAAACCCGCGGCCAGCCGGGATGTACGGGTTCGCGAACTTCGCGCGGTACTCCTCGATGAGCTCCTTCCGGCGCGCCTCCGGGTCGGGTGCGTTCGCCAGCTCGTCGCGGTAGATGATGTTCACCGCACCGTCGGGGCCCATGACCGCGATCTCGCCTGTCGGCCAGGCGAAGTTCGCGTCGCCGCGCAGATGCTTGCTGGACATAACCAGGTACGCGCCGCCGTACGCCTTGCGGAGGATCACCGCCACCTTCGGCACCGTCGCCTCGCTGTACGCGTACAGCAGTTTCGCGCCGTGGGTGATGATGCCGCCGTACTCCTGCGTCGTGCCCGGCAGGTAGCCCGGCACGTCCACCAGCGTTACCAGCGGGATGTTGAAGCAGTCGCAGAAGCGCACGAACCGCGCCGCCTTCCGGCTGGCGTTGATGTCGAGCACGCCCGCCAGGTGCATCGGCTGGTTCGCCACAATGCCGACCGTCCGGCCGCCCATGCGCGCGAAGCCGACCACCACGTTCTGCGCCCACAGCTCGTGCACTTCCATGAAGTCGCCGTCGTCGACGATGCGGTAGATGACCTCCCGCACGTCGTACGGCCGGTTCGCGTCGGCCGGCACGATCTGCAGCAGTTCCTCGTCCGTTCGATCCGGGTCGTCGCCCGTTGCGACGATCGGCGGGTCCTCGGCGTTGTTCGAAGGCAGGAACGAGAGCAGCCGGCGAACCTCCGCCAGCGTCTCCTCTTCACCCGCGATGGCGAAGTGCGCCACACCCGACTTCGTCGCGTGGGCGTCCGCACCGCCGAGCTCCTCGTGCGTCACTTCTTCGCCCGTCACCGCGCGGATGACGTCCGGGCCGGTGATGTACATCTGCCCGGTGCCTTCGGTCATGAAGATGAAGTCCGTGATCGCCGGGCTGTAGACCGCACCGCCGGCGCAGGGACCCATGATCACGCTGATCTGCGGCACCACGCCGCTCGCCAGCGTGTTCATCGCGAAGATTTCGCCGAACCCGCGCAGGCTTTCAGGGCCGTCCTGGATGCGCGCGCCACCCGAGTCCTGGATCCCGACGATGGGAGCGCCGGTCATCATCGCCAGGTCCATGACCTTCAGGATCTTCTCGGCCACCGCCTCGCTCAGCGAACCGCCGAGGAGCGTGAAGTCGTACGAGAACAGGTAGATGGGCCGGCCATCGACCTTGCCCCAGCCCGTCACTACCGCTTCGCCCAGCGACTTCCCCGCCGCCGAGCCACTGGGCGCCCGCAGCATGTCGATTTCCTCGAACGTGCCCGGGTCCACAAGAAGGTCGATACGCTCGCGGGCAGTGAGCTTCCCGCGGGCATGCTGCGCTTCGATGCGCTTCGGCCCGCCACCGAGCGCAATCTGCGCCTTCATTTCCTCGAGTTGAGCCAGCTTCTGCTCGGCTGTCAGTCCATCGGCCATTGGGTGTCCTTACCGTTCGCGGCTGCTCCACCCGGCGTAGAAAAGCCGGCAGCCAATCCTGTGCCGGGTGCGGGCGTCGGAGCCAGAGTATGGCCGAATCCTAGCATTGCTCCACTTTCAACGCCACGAACCACCACCCACCATCTCGCTCACGTGGCGGTTTCCAACGCAGCAATAGACTGCGCTACGAGTCACTCCCGCGCGCGTCAATCCAAACCGAAGCAGAAAGGGGGGAGAGAGGTGGTGGAGACGAGGGGGATCGAACCCCTGACCTCAGCAATGCGAATGCTGCGCTCTCCCAGCTGAGCTACGTCCCCACTGCCACAACCAGAGGGCCGCTCTCAATTGTGGAGAGCGGCCCTCATCAGCGTCAAATTCCCGTTGAGCTAACTTTTGTGCGATGACCCTCGGCCGATGCGATAGCTCGTTTCCCCGGTGAACTCCCGCTCCTTGCCGCACTTCTTGCACCGTCCCGGGGTGAGTTCCCCCCTCGGAGGTTCCAGGATCCAGTGATGAACGCAGTCACCGACGAGCTGGAGCGCCTCAGCCTTGGACATCTTGTCCCCCTCTACGAAGTCTTCGCCATCCGGTCAGCTTCCCCCGCCATCCCGGTAGCACGGCGGTAGTTTAGCCTTCGTGAATAGACGCTTTCAATGGGGATATTTCGATTCGTCCAGCATTCCCGGCAAAGGTGTAATAGTCATCACCCCGCCAGCCACATCGATGCGCTCGATAACCTCGCCGATCGCAGGCACCAGGATCTCGCCGTAGGGCCCCTGCACCACGTACACGTCGTTCGCCCCCGGCTGCATCACCTCGACAACCCGCCCGAGCTCCTCGCCCTCCTTCGTCACCACCCGCAGGCCGATGAGCTCGTGCAGGAAGTACGAGTCCTCCGACTCGCGCTCGACTTCGTCGTCCGGCACCTCGAGCAGCGCGCCACGGTACCCCTCCACGTCGTTCCGCGTGGTGAGCCCGCGCAGGCGCAAGATCCACGCGTCGCGGTCGTGGCGCGCGCGATCCACACGCCGGCGTTCGCCGTCCAGGTACACGAACTTGCCCGGCCGCAGGTTGACCCCGCTGGCCGAAAACGACTGCACGCGGATCTCACCCCGGATCCCGTGCGGCCGGAGCACACGTCCTACTGCTGTAAAGCCTTCTCGCGGTTCCTGGGGCCAGTCTCGCTGTTCGCCCCGCATTCCTGCGTTCGTCAGTCGCCAATCTCCAGGCTAACTCGAACGTCTTCCTTCACCGCAGCAACCTTCACCAGCGACCGCATGGCCGAGGCAATTCGCCCGCCTTTCCCGATGACCTTCCCCCAGTCGCTCTCAGCCACATCAAGGCGAACGACGACCCGGTCGCCGTCCTGCCATTCCTGCACGCGGACATCCTCCGGGTGGTCGACCAGCGCCTTCGCCAGGTACTCAACCAGGATGGCCATCGAGCTGGCCATGGCTACTCGCTCTCAGCCTCTTCAGTCGCCTCAGCGGCCTCAGCCGAAGCACTCTCCTCGGCCGCCTTCGCAGCGGCAGCCGCGGCTTCCTGCTCCGCCTTCGAAGGCTTCTGTGGCCGCGGCTTCGGCGGCGTGGTGATGATCCCTGCGCGCCGGAGGATCTTCTCCGCAGCCTCCGAAGGCTGCGCGCCCTTCGCCAGCCACTCCCTCGCGCGCTCTTCGTTCAGCTTCGCCGAAGGCGGCGTGGTGTGCGGGTCATACGACCCAAGCGTCTCCAGGAAGGCGCCATCGCGCTTGGCCTGGCTTTCGGCCACAACAACGCGGTAATACGGGCGCTTCGTCTTCCCGACGCGGCGCAGGCGGATTTTGATCATCTACATCTCCTCAGCTCGCCCATACGAGCCCGATTGGCATACGTAGGGACATCGTAAGCGACATCGGGCTTAATGCCCACTGGACTCTTTCCTACAGAATCTCAGGCATTGGCGCTGTCGTCCACGGTCTCCGGCCCCTCCACCGCCGTTCGTGTTGAACCCCAATTCGGACAGCGAACAGAAGCGCGGACCACGCACCGCGTGGCCCGCGCTCGAACGCGTTCCGGGTTCGCGTTACTCCGCCGGGCGGAACTTCGGGATCGCCACGTCTTCGTACTGTTCGAACTCCACGACGACCGGCATGCCAACGTACAGCTTGTCGTTCGTCGTCCCCACGATGTTCGTGATGATCCGTGGCCCCTCCTCCAGCTCCACCACGGCAATGTTGTACGGGATCTCCGGGTAGAACGCCGGGTGATACTTCTGGTGCATCACCCCGAACGTGTAGACCTGGCCACGCCCGCTCGCCTGGATCCACTCGTACTCCGTCGAGAGGCAGTTATCGCAATGCTGCCGCGAAGGCAGGCGGATCGTCCCGCAGCTCCCGCACTTCATCAGCATCAGGCGGCCTTCCTTGCCGCCCTCGAAAAACGGGCGCGACTGCTCGTCCGCCTCGGGGATTGGCTTTTCGATGGTTTGTTCAGTCATGGCTAACTCGCGTGCGGGCTCAGGATCAGGCAGGCGTGATAGCTCAGGATCCCGCCGTTCCCGGTCACAAGGATGACGTCGTTCTTCTCGACCTGGCGTTCGCCGCCCTGGCCGCGGCCCTGGATGACCGCTTCGCTGATGGGCGTCATCCCCCACATGTAGTACGCGGACAGCTCACCGCCGCCCGTATTCGTCGGCAACGAACCGCCAGGGCCCAGCTTCCCGTCCTCCACGAACGGGCCGCCCTCGCCCTTCTTGCAGAAGCCGTAATCCTCGAGCGTTACCAGGACCGTATACGTGTAGCAGTCGTACAGCTCGCAGATGGTGATGTCCTCGGGGCCCACACCGGCCATCTTGTACGCCGTCTGGGCCGCCAGCTTCGCGCCGGTTTCCGTTTCGGGATCCCAGCCGGCCCGGTTCGTATCGCCCGGGTGCCCCTGGCCCATGCCCCAGATGTACACCGGTGGCTGTTTCATCGACTTCGCCCGTTCCGCCGAGCTCACGATCACCGCGATCGCCCCGTTCGACACGAGGCAGCAGTCGAGCAGGTGCAGCGGCTCAACGATCCACCGCGACGCGAGGTACTCCTCCATCGTGAGCGGCTCGCGCATCTGAGCCAGCGGGTTCTTGGTGGCCCAGGCGCGGGTGGAGATGGCGATCTGGCCGAAGTGCTCCTGCTTCGTGCCATACAGTGCCATGTGCCGGCGCGCTGCCAGCGCATACCCCGTGTTCGGGCCGAAGTAGCCGCTCGCCTGGTAGAGCCCGCCCATGCCGCGCGGACGGCCGCGTCCACGGCCCGCGCCACCATACGCAGCGCCCGAGCTCTTCCCTTCGGACAGTGGCGTGTCAGCGAACACGCACACCACGTGGTTCGCCATGCCCGCGGCGATCGCCATCGACGCGTACTGCACCATCTGCGCCGCGGTCGAACCGGCAGCGTTCATGTGGTTCAGCAGCCGCAGGTTCGTGAGTCCGAGGTAGTTCTGCAGCGGCAGGCTGATCCCGCCGCCGGTAATGCCCGTGATCCCCGGGTTGATCAGCAACCCGTCGATCTCGTGCTTCTCGAGCCCCGCATCCTCGATCGCCGCCTTCACGGCGTCGGCTGCGAGCTCACTGGACGATTTGCCAAAGATGCGGCCCATCGGCGTCATGCCGAGGCCGGTAATCGCGGTTGCTCCCCGCAATGGATGAGCCATTGAGCATCCTCCTCGCCCGCGATTCTATCCTCACCTTCGTTGCCCGGCGACACGGCCCGCCGGCTAGAACCGGTACGATGCGAAGTCTTTCGCGATGACCGTGTTCGCCAGCCCCTCGGCCTCCCGCACGTCGTCGCTCAGGTGCGTGAGCACCAGGTGGGCGTCGGGGGCCATGGCGGCTCGAACCCGCGGGATGTCGTCGCGCAGGTTCATGTGCACGTCCGTCACTTCGTCGACCGACGAGCACTCGGAGACGAACACATCGGCCCGCCGCGCGAGGTCGAGCACGCCATCGCACAGCGCCGAATCGCCCGAGTACGCGAACTGCGTGCCGCGCAACTCGCACCCGTACCCGAGGTTCAGGTTGAGCTTGGTGTCGTGCTTCACCTCGACCGGGTCCACGGAAAGATCGCCGATTCGGAGCGTCTCGCCCGGTTTCGCAACAACCCACTCGATCTCGACCGGCGAATCGAACACCGTCGGGTACGTCCGTTCGCAGACCTGCCGCGCGATCTCTTCCGTCTCCGGGGGCCCGACGATCTGCACCGGCCGGGTTCGCCCCATGTACTTCCACTGCAGCAACAGGAACGGCAGCCCGAGGAAGTGGTCGCCATGGTGGTGGCTCAGGAGCACCGCCTCGATGTCGTTGACGCCAACGCCGATCCTGTTAAGTGACATAAGTGCCTGCGGCGGCGCTTCGAACAGGTACCGCCGGTCCACCAGGAACCCGTTCCAGCACAGCCCGCCCGGCGCGAACGCATTCCCCGAACCGATGAACGTGAACTCCAGTTCAGCCATGCGCTGACTCTACCGCAGCCGGGCCCTCTCCTGTTGCGCTACAGGCGAAACGTCTCGAAATCACGCGCAACCCGCGTGTTGGGCAGCCCCCCGCTGTCTACGTCTGGCGCAAGATGCGTCAGGATGAGCTGCGAATCTGCCGGGAGCGCCGCCCGCACCTGCGGGATGTCGTCCACGAGGTTCATGTGAACCGGGATCGGGATATCCCGCGACGCACATTCGCTGATGAGCACCTCGGCGTCGCGCGCGAGGTCGAACACCGCATCGCACAGCCGTGTGTCGCCGGTGTACGCCCAGCGGCGTCCATCGAGCAGGCAGCGGTACCCCAGCGCCTGCGACAGCGCCTCGTCGTGCTGTACCTCGACGGCCTCGATCTCCAGTTCGCCGAGCTGCACCCTCTCCCCGGGTGGCGCCTCGATCCACTCGATGCCGTAGGGCACGTCCAGTACGCCAGGGAAGACGCTTTGCGCGATCTGTTTCCCGAGCCGCTCGGTGTCCTTCGGCCCAATGATCCGCACCGGCCTGGTTCTCCCCTTCCAGCGCCAGTGCAACAGCAGGAAGGGCAGCCCCAGGAAGTGATCCCCGTGATGATGGCTCAGGACGACGGCTTCGAGCTCGTTCGGGTCGAAGCCGATCGCGTTGAGCGAACTGAGCGCCTGTGGTGGCGCTTCGAACAGGTAGCGCTCATTCACCAGGAAGCCGTTGCAGCACAGGCCCCCTGGTGAGAACGCGTTTCCGCTGCCGATAAATGTGAGCCGAAGGTGCGTCATTAGCGCCGAATCCTACACGTGCACCGTTCCGCGCCATGTGACGCGCCTCTCATTGGCTTATACGACGACGTTCAGCAACCGGCCCGGTACGTAAATCACGCGTTTCGGCTCTTTGCCGCCCAGCCACTCCTGGATCCGCGGTGATGCCAGCGCCACCTGCCGCGCCTGCTCCTCCGTCGCGTCTGCCGGGAGCCGCAGCCGGTCGCGAACTTTGCCGTTCACCTGCAGCACAATCTCGACTTCGTCCTCGCGTGCCAGCTCCGGATCGGCCTCCGGCCACCGCTGTACGTGGATGCTGTACGGCTTGCCCAGCCGCTCCCACAGCTCCTCCGTGATGTGCGGCGCCAGCGGGGCCATCAGCAGCAGCGTGGTCTCAATCGCTTCCTGCCAGGCCTGCCGGTCCACCGGGCCCGCCTCGCGCGCCTTCTGCATCGCGTTCGAATGCTCCATGAGCTTCGAAATCATCGTGTTGAAGGCGAACTCTTCGATGTCCGCGGTCACGCCCTGGATCGTCTTGTGCGTGCTCCGGCGCAACTCGCGCGCCACCGCGGAACCCGGGTCATCCACCAGCTCCGGCGGTTCCAGCGCCAGCGACCACACCCGGTTCAGCCACCGCACGATGCCTGCCATGCCGGTCGGGTTGTAGGGCCCGCCCTGGTCCCACGGCCCGACGAACATCAGCTGGCACCGGAACGCGTCCGCACCGTACTTCTCCACCTGCTCGTCCGGCGCGACCACGTTCCCGCGGCTCTTCGACATCCGGTTCCCGTCGGGTCCCAGGATCACGCCCTGGTTGAACAGCCGCAGCATCGGCTCGTCGCCCTCGACGATGCCCATGTCGCGCGCCGCCTTCCAGAAGAACCGCACGTACAGCAGGTGCATCACCGCGTGTTCGGCGCCACCCGTGTACTGGTCGACCGGCAGCCACTTTCGCGCCTTCTCGGGCGAAATCGGAGCCTTGTCGTTGTGCGGGTCCGCATACCGCATGTGGTACCAGCTCGAACACATGAATGTGTCGAGCGTGTCCGTCTCGCGCCGCGCCGGCTTCCCGTCGATCGGGCACGGCACGTTCACCCACTCCTCGATCTGCGTCAGCGGCGACTGCCCGGTGGGTTCGAATTTCACCTTCTCCGGCAGCAGCACCGGCAGGTCTTCCTCCGGCACCGGCACGATCCCGTGCTCATCGCAGTAGATGATCGGAATCGGCGCGCCCCAGTATCGCTGCCGCGAAATCAGCCAGTCGTGCAGCCGGTAGTTCACCCACTTCCGGCCGAAGCCCTGCTCCTCCGCGTATTCGGTCACGCGGCGAATCGCCTCGGCGGCCGGCGTGCCATCGAACCGCCCGGAGTTGATCATGACGGTGCCCTGGGTGAACGCCCGCTCCAGCGGCTTGCTCACGTCCACCTCATCCGAGTCGAACACCGGCTTGATCGGCAGCCCATACTTCTTCGCGAACTCGAAGTCGCGCTGGTCGTGCGCCGGCACGCCCATCACCGCGCCCGTCCCGTACGTGATCAGGACATAATCACCGATCCAGATCGGGATCCGTTCGCCGTTGAACGGGTTGATGGCATAGGCGCCCGTCGGGACACCGGTCTTTTCCCGCTCGGTCGACATCCGTTCGATGTCCGTCTCGCGCGAGGCTGCCGTCTTGTATGCCGCAACAGCTTCCCGCTGCTCGTCCGTCGTGATGCGATCGACCAGCGGGTGTTCAGGCGCCAGCACCATGAAGCTCACGCCGAACACCGTGTCCGGCCGCGTGGTAAACACGGTCAGCTTCTCGTCGACCCCGGGAACATCGATTTCGAAGTCGAGCTGCGCACCTTCCGACCGGCCGATCCAGTTCGTCTGCATCACCTTGATGCGCTCGGGCCAGTCGATGCCGTCGAACTTCAGCAGTTCCTCCGCATACGCCGTTATCCGGAAGAACCACTGGGTCAGCAGACGCCGCTCGACGATGTCGTCCGAGCGCTCGCATCGGCCGTCGACCACCTGCTCGTTCGCCAGCACGGTCTGGCAGCCCGGGCACCAGTTCGCCGGCGCCTCGGCGCGGTACGCCAGCCCACGCTTATACAGCTGCAGGAACCACCACTGCGTCCAGCGGTAATACTCCGGGTCGCTGGTGATGATCTCGCGCTCCCAGTCGAAGCCCGCACCCATCAGGCGGAGCTGGCCGCGCATCCGCTCGATGTTCGAATACGTCCATTCCTTCGGGTCGATGCCGCGCTTGATCGCGGCGTTCTCCGCCGGCAATCCGAAGGCATCGAAGCCCATCGGGAACATCACGTTGTAGCCCTGCATCCGCCGGTAACGCGCCGCCGCATCGCTCGGCGCCATCGCATACCAGTGGCCGGTATGCAGGTCCCCCGACGGGTACGGGAACATCGTCAACGCGTACCACTTGGGCCGCGGGTCGTCGTCGTTTGCGTGATACAGCCGGTCCGCCTCCCAGCGGGCCTGCCACTTCTGCTCAATCGCACGGGGGTCGTATCGATCCGTCACGATCGTTCACCTCTACAGCACGGATTCAAGAGGGGAGCGCGCCGTCACGAGACGGACGCAGGATCGGGGAGCCCCGCCGGCTATCCGCCGCGGGGCAGGCGAAGGGCGAGGCTGCGATACACCGACTCGCGCGTCAGGCCTGCCAACCAGCTCCGGCTCACGTGCGTACTCCCTCGAGCGTCCGCCTCGAGTGCTGTGGAGGCGGGATCACGCCTAGAGTATCGGACCGCCTCTCCATCCGTCATCCACCCGCCTCCCCGCCGCCCTCACCGCTCTCGCTCCCTGGTTGGCGCCACCGGCATCCCTGCGCGCCGGCGCCCGGTCCGGTACACCCAGTCCGAAAGCGGCGACAACTCGAGCAGCACCAGGATCAGCCCGGTCATCAGGAGCGCCACCAGCCAGAGGTCGAACGCCACCAGCAGCCCGACCCCTGCCAGTACCCAGACGGTCGCCGCCGTCGTGACCCCGGAGATCCCTTCACCACGCTGGAAGATGAGTCCCGCGCCGAGGAAGCCAATCCCCTGGACGACGCCCGCCGCAACCCGGTCCGAACCGAGGAGGTCCGAGATCTCGCCGAACGTCGCGGCTCCCAGGCACACGAGCCCGCTTGTGCGAACTCCCGCTTCGTGCCCGCGGTACTCCCGTTCGAACCCAACCGCCAGCCCCAGCGCGAGTGCCAGCAGCAGTCTGCTGAACAACTCGAACTGGTCGGCGTTGCTCATCGCCTACTCCCGGTAATGGGCCACGATCAGCGTTTCGAAGTTCCGCGCGGCCGAGCACTCACGGCACGTCAGGTACCACACCCACATGTCGTCCGGCTTTCGGCCGTACTTCTCGGTCGCGATTGCCTCCGTCTGATCGACAACCTTCTGCATCTCGCCCCACGGCGCCGGGACCAGCCGGCTGAACGCGAAACCGCCGGGGAAGACGATGTCCTTCGCGCCCCGTGGCGCGTCTTCCACTTCGAGCATCACCGGCCGCCGGAATCGCCCGGCGCCCAGGAGGAACATCGGGTCCTCCGGGACCTTCGCACCGGCTCTGGCCGCCTTGCGCTCCAATTCACCGCGGATGCCCCCGAACCCGAGCGGCACGCCCAGGACCGCGTTCGTCGACCCCTTCACGAACGCGATGTCCGACCAGTCGCTCTCTACCTCGTGCCAGTCCTCGCGGTCCAACTCCGGGCAGCTGCAACCTGGCCGCTCCTCGCCAACCTCTTCCGCGGCGGCATCGTCTACCGGTACCTGCACCGGCTGCACCGGGGCGCCCTGGTCTACGACCTTTACACGTCGTCGCTGGCTCACAGCCTCACGATACCAGAACCTCAGGTCCCGCTGTCAGCCACGGTCACCCATGCTCCACCCAGCGGTGGCAATGCAAGCCTCCCTTCCAGCGGCCGCTCCCCCAGGGTCCGGTCGGTGCTCACCAGCACCTCGCTGAACCCCCACGGCACGGGCACCTTCACCGCCTCCGTGCGCATGTTGATCGCGCAGAACACTGGCCGCGCACCCGGTGCCTGCCGAATCCACGTCACCGTGCCCTCGGGCCCCTCTACCAACCGGAACGTCCCTTCGTGCAGCGAACGCTCTCGCTTTCGCGTGTGTATGGCGTCCCGGTACAGCGACAGCAGTGAATCAGGGTCCTCCACCTGTGCCGCGACGGTAATCTCCGCGGGCCCATACGGTAGCCACGGTTCGGCGTTCGAAAACCCCCGCCCCGGCGAATCGTCCCACTGCATGGGCGTTCGCTGCGGGTCCCGCCCGATCGAGCGATGGCGCGCCGGGTCCTGTTGCCGCTCCGAAGGGATCGCCACGTCCACCATCCCGATTTCTTCGCCGTAGTACACGAACGGCACACACCGCACGCCAAGCAGGAGCAGCGCCGCCGCCCGCGCCCGTTCGAGGCCGCGCCCGTCATGGTTATGCCGGCTGATGAACCGCGGCCGGTCGTGGTTCGCGAGTGCGTAGCACGGCAATGCTCCGGGTGGCACCGATTGCTCCGCACCGAGCAGGATTTCCCGGGCCACCGCGGCATCCCACGGCGTGTACCCGGTTCCGCGCTCCGTGTCGTGGATGAACGTGAAGTTGAACGCGAGGTGCAGCCCGTCGAGCGCATCCCCGCCGTAGTACCGCGCGATCTCCTGGTGTGAACCGAACACCTCGCCAACCGCGACGCTGTCCGGGAACTCGTCCAGCACCTTCCGGATGCGCCGGACCGCCTCGTACACCTCTTCGTAGTTCCGGTTGTAGCGAAGCAGGTACCGCGGCTGCAGGCTGCCCTCCACGTACCGCGGGTTCGGCGGGTTATCAGGCAGGTCCGGGTGCTTCACGATCTGCCCGATGACATCCATCCGGAAGCCGTCAACGCCGCGCCGCAGCCAGAAGCGCAGCGTGTCGTGCATCGCCCGCTCGACCTCCGGGTTCCGCCAGTTCAGGTCGGGCTGTTCCTTCAGGAACGAATGCAGGTAGTACTGCCCGGTCGCTTCGTCGAACGTCCACGCGGGCCCGCCGAACGCCGACCGCCAGTTGTTCGGCGGCGAACCATCCGGCTTTGGGTCGCGCCAAACGTACCAGTCCCGCTTCGGGCTTGACCGCGACGACCGGGATTCAACGAACCAGGGATGCTCGTCCGACGTGTGGTTCGGCACCCAGTCGAGCAGCACGCGGATCCCGCGCTGGTGGCATTCCTCGATCAGCCGATCCATGTCCCCGAGGTCGCCGAAATCCGGGTGCACGCCCTCGTAGTCCGAGACGTCGTACCCGAAGTCCTTCATCGGCGAAGGAAACGTCGGGGAAAGCCAGATGGCGTCGATACCAAGCGACCGTTCGGTGCCGTCGTTCAGGTAGTCGAGCCGCTGGATGATGCCCTGCAGGTCGCCGATGCCGTCGCCGTTCGAATCCTGGAATGAGCGCGGGTAGACCTGGTAGACAACCGCGCGCTGCCACCAGTTCGGGTCGTTCCGGCTCGCTTCCGCGGGCATCGCGCTGGCCTAGGCAGCCGTCGCCCGGAGCGCCGCCTCCACCTCAGTCACAAAGTCCGGGTTCTGCTCGAGCAGGTTCCGCGAAATCGTGATCGCCGGCGGCACCCGCAGTCCCCGGTCCATCGCCCGCGTGATCCACAGCCGGCCAACCACTTCCGCCGCCCGGTCCCGGAACTCCTGCGTGTTCTCGACGCCCAGCCGCTCAGCGAGGAACTCCATGGTGGGATCGTTCACCAGGACGGCGATTTCCCGGTCGGGCCGCCCCGGGACATTGATCAAGAAGTTCGCCTGGGTACCGCCGAATAGCTCGTGGGCACCGGACCCCAGCCCTTCGAATTGGATCGACGCCTCGTTCTCTTGCAGGGTCGTCATTCTCTGTCCTCTTGTGGCATCGCGATCTTCAACGTCTCGGTTTGTGCGCTCAGGAGCTGGCGGCGCGCCTGCACCCGCGTCTGCAGACCCCAGATGTTGATGAATCCAACCGCTGCCGACTGGTCGTACGTGTCGCCGCGATCATAGGTAGCCAGTGACCGGTCGTACAGCGACCGGGGCGCAGACCGCCCCACGACTGTCGCCGTCCCGCGGTGGAGTTTCACGCGAATCTCCCCGGTTACGTGCCGCTGCGTACTCGCCACGTAGGCGGCGATGTCCTGGTGGTGCGAACTGAACCAGAGGCCGTTGTAGATGAGTTCGGCGTATTCGGTGGCGATGTACTTCTTCAGCTTGAGCTGCTGCTTCGAAAGGGTCATCGCCTCCAGTGCCCGGTGCGCCGTGTGGAGGATGACGGCTGCCGGCGCCTCGTAGATCTCCCGGCTCTTGATACCCACGAGCCGGTCCTCGATATGGTCGATGCGCCCAACACCGTGCAGCCCCCCGAGTTCGTTGAGCCGCTCCACCAACTCCACCGGGCCGATCTCCTGGCCGTCGAGCGTCACCGGCATCCCGTGCTCATAGCCGATGGTTACGTAGGCCGGCTCCGCAGGCGCCTCCTCCGGCGACCGCGTCCACTCATATGCCTCTGCAGGAGGCTCCTGCCATGGGTCCTCCAGCACGCCCGCTTCGGCGCTGCGGCCCCAGAGGTTCTCGTCGATGCTGAACGGCCCCTTCTCGCCCCACGGGATGTCGACACCGTGCTTCCGCAGGTATTCGATCTGCGTCTCCCGCGCCATCGCCAGCTCGCGCGTCGGCGCGATGATCTCGAGCGACGGGTCGAGCGTCTGGATGCCGACGTCGAACCGGACCTGGTCGTTTCCCTTGCCGGTGCAACCGTGCGCCACTGCCTGTGCGCCTTCCTCGTGCGCCACATCGACCAGCAGCTTCGCCATCAGCGGCCGCGCCAGCGCCGTCGCCAGCGGATACGCGTCCTGGTACACCGCACCCGCCGCCAGCGCCGGGAACGCGAAGTACCGGATGAAGTCCTCCTTCGCGTCGATGACCCGGACCTTCACCGCACCCGCGGCGAGGCCGCGCTGCTCGACGACCGGCTGCTCCCTGCTACGGCCGAGGTCGATGTTCAGCGCGATGACCTCGTAACCGCGTTCGACCGAAAGCCACTTAATGGCGGTCGTCGTATCCAGACCGCCCGAATAGGCGAGGACAAGCTTGGGCACGGGAACTCCGATTCAAATGAGGGTTCTGCGAGCATCAAGTATTGCCCGGAATCGCCATCCGGGCTATGTCAGGTGGTCGCTTGCTCGCTGGCCGCAGGGCGCGTCCTGGCTGCGCCATTTGGCCCAGGGGCAGTTGTCGTGTTCCGTTACCTACGTCCCGAGTTGCCGCCGCGCACGCGATGTGCCGACCCACCAGGACCCGATCGCGCCGCACAGCAGGAGTGCGCACTGCGCCAGCACCACTCCCGACGCGAGGGCGTCGCCAACTTTACCCGCCAGCGCAAACGGCAGGAATGCCAGCCCCGCTGCGAACGAGGCAACGCCCATGAAGATCATCGGTGCCGCTCCCTCACGGTGGGTCGCGTACCAGTGCTCATCGCTCTGCATGGTGTAGGGCGTTCGAATGCCCGCCCACCCATTCCGGGGCAACCTCCCCGTCAGGCCGAGGAACCCGAGCACGACCATCAGCGCCGAGGCCAGCGTGGTCAGCAGCAACACCAGGCTCACGTATGTACCTCCGTTTCCGGGTCGCCCGCGCGTCGCACTATGGCTCTTCGATCCCGCTACTTCGCCGGCGTCGTCAGCGACGCAAGCGCGTCTTCCAGGATGTCGCACGCACGGTCGATCTCGTCGTCCGAAACCGTAAGCGGCGGCATGAGGCGGATCGCGTCCGGCCGCACGTTGTTCACCAGCAGTCCCCGTTCCCGGCATGCCGCCACGACTTCCGCAGCCGCGTCCCGGTCCAGTCCGATGGCGAGCAAGAGCCCCCGGCCGCGAACCTCGGTCACGATCGGGAACCGGTCCTCCAGCGACCGCAGCCGCGCCACCAGCCGCTCTGAGGCCTGGCGCGCCCGCCCCGGGAGGTCCTGCTTGATCACGTACTCCAGCACCGCCTTCCCGGCGGCCGCCGCCAGCGGGTTCCCTCCGAACGTCGTCCCATGGTCGCCCGGCACGAAGTGCGCCGCGATCTCCTCACGCGCGAGCACTGCCCCGATTGGCACGCCACCCGCCAGCCCCTTCGCGAGGGTCAGGATGTCCGGCTCAATGCCTTCCTGCTCGTACGCGAACAGTGTTCCCGTCCGGCCGATGCCGGTCTGCACTTCGTCGAGGATGAGCAGGATGCCCCGTTCGGTGCACCATTCGCGCACTGCCTTCAGGTAGCCCGGTGACGGCACGTTCACGCCGCCTTCGCCCTGGATCGGCTCGAGCAGCACCGCCACCGTCCGCTCGGTCGTCGCGGCCCGGATCGCCCTGATGTCGTCCCATGGCACGTGGTGGAAGCCCGGCGAAAGCGGTTCGAACGGCTCCCGGTAGCGAGCCGTCCCGGTCGCCGCCAGCGCGCCCATCGTTCGCCCGTGGAAGCCGCCCTCGGTCGCGATGATCTCGAATGCGCCGTTGCGCTTGTCGTGTCCCCAGCGCCGCGCAAGCTTCACTGCTGCTTCGACGGCTTCGGTGCCCGAGTTGCAGAAGAACGCCCGGTCGAGGCACGAGTGCTCCACGAGCAGCTTGGCCAGCTCGATCATGGGCGTCGTGTAAAACAGGTTCGACATGTGGATCAGCGTCGAAGCCTGCTTCGCCACCGCCTCGGTCAGCACCGGGTGCGCGTGCCCCAGCGACGTCACGGCCAGCCCGCCGACGAAGTCCAGGTACTCCCGGCCCTCGGTGTCCCAGACTCGTGTGCCCTCGCCGCGTTCGATGACGATCGGCTGTCGCCCGTAGTTCTGGAAGAGATAGCGTCGTTCCTCGGCGATCCAGTCGGTCATCATCGTCCTCGCGGCNAGCGTGCCGGTNTTGCTCCGAATGGTACGCGACCNGCNGGAACCNCGGGAGGCTAACTGAACGGCGCTGCCGCCAGCAGCNTGGCGTGCGNNCCCGGCGCGTTCACCGCCTGGTCGCGCGTCCACGTGCTGTCGTGCAACTCCCAGCCCTGCCGCCGGTCGTTCAGCAACAACGTCAGCAGGTCTTCGAGCTGCCGCTTGTGCTCCGGCCGTCGAATCGGCGCCAGGACCTCGATACGCTCGTCCAGGTTTCGTTTCATCAGGTCCGCTGACCCGATGAAGTACTCCGGGTCGCCGCCGTTCTCGAACCGGTACACGCGCGAGTGCTCCAGGAACCGCCCGATGATGCTCACCACCCGCACGTTGTCCGAAAGTCCCGGGATCCCGGGGCGAAGCCGGCAAATCCCGCGGATGATCAGGTCCACCTGCACCCCCGCTTGCGACGCTTCGTACAACAGCCGCGTGAACTCGCGGTCCTCCAGCGCGTTCATCTTGAACACGATGCGCGCCGGCTTCCCTGCCTTCGCGTTTTCGATCTCTCGCCGAACCCGCCGCTCAAGTTCGGGGCGCAGGTTCGTCGGCGCGACCAGCAGTTCCTTCGTTTCGAGCTGCTCCGCATACCCGGTGAGCCGGTTGAACACCCGCACCAGGTCCCCGGTGATGCCCGGGTCCGTCGTAAAGAGCCCGAGGTCCGTGTACACCTTCGCCGTTCGCGAGTTGTAGTTCCCGGTGCCGATGTGCGCATACAGCGTCACGCCCAGCGGCTCTTCTCGCACAACGAGGCAGATCTTGCTGTGGAGCTTCAGGTTCGGGTTCCCGTACGCGACGTGGACTCCCGCATCCTCCAGCTTTCGCGCCCACTCGATGTTGTTCGCCTCGTCGAACCGGGCGGTCAGCTCGAACAGCACAGCGACCTGCTTCCCCCGCCCCGCCGCATCGATCAACGACTCCAGGATCGGCGAATCGGGCGAGGTCCGGTACATCGTCTGCTTGATCGCAAGAACGGCCGGGTCACTCGCCGCCTCGTCGATGAACCGCGCCACCGTCTGGTCGAATGATTCGTACGGGTGGTGGACCAGCACGTCCCGCTCCCGGATCGTGGCGAACAACGACGTGGCGTCGGTGGGCTGCGCGAAGTCCGAAGGCACCGCCTGCGTGATAGGCGGCTCCTTGAGCTCGGGGAACGGCAGTGACGCAATCTGCATCAGGTCGGCCATGCCCAGCGGCCCCTGCGCGTGAAACACCTCGCGTTCGGTCAGTTCCAACTCTTCGAGCAACAGGTCGAGCCGCGGTCCCGGCATCTCGCCCGCGACCGCGAGGGTCACCGCCTCCGCCAGCCGCCGCCGGCGCAACTCGCTCTCGATAAGTTCCAGCAGGTCCTCCGCCTCTTCGCCCGGGCTGCCGACTTCGGCGCTGCGAATCACCCGGATTGCCTGCCAGTCGGTGATCTCCATGCCGGGGAACAGCAGGTGCAGGTGCGCCGCGATCACGTTTTCAATCGGCACAAACCGCAATTCGCCCGCCTCAATGAACCGCGGCCGGTTCTGCGGCACCTTCACCCGCGCGAACCGGTCCTCGCCCCGCGTCGGGTGTCGCACGTTTAGCGTCACCGAAAGGCTCCCGCCCGAGATAAACGGGAACGGGTGCGCCGGGTCCACGACAAGCGGTGTCAGCACCGGGAAGATCGCCTGCTCGAAGTACGCGGCGATCCGCTCGCGAGCCCTCGCCTCGAGATCCTCGAACCGGACGATCCGGATCCCCCGCTCTTCCAGCGCCGGCAGGAGCTCCGTCGCCCAGCACTTCTCCATTTCGCGCTGCATTTCGAAGCAGCGTTCCAGCACGCGGTCCAGCTGTTCGGCGATGGTGAGCCCGTCCACCGTCGCTGCGTGAGGGTCCGTCCGAAGCATCCGCTTCAGCCACCCGACGCGCTTCGTGTAGAACTCGTCGAGGTTGCTCGCCGTGATCGCGAGAAACTGCACGCGGTCGAGCAGTTTGTTGCGCGAATCGTGCGCCTCCCAGAGCACCCGCTGGTTGAACTCCAGCCAGCTCAGCTCCCGGTTCAGGTAGAGCTGCGGGTCGTCCAGGTTGAAGGCTGGCGGTGGCGCCTGTTCGGCAAGTTCTTGGAGGTTCACGGTGCACGTCCTCGGCCGGGGCAGTATCGCAACAGCTTTGCGCCCCGCGCGTCAAGGACCGTTCGGCCCCCTATCCGGCCTCGAACAGTGTCCCTTTGCCCTCGCGCTCCAGCAGCATGTGCGGGACACGCCCGTCGACGATCTGGGTCGGCACCCCAAGGCTCGCCGCGAGCAGGCACGCCTCCACCTTCGGGATCATCCCGCCGGCAATCGTCCCGTCCTCGATAAGCGCCCGCGTTCGCTCCGCGGTCAGCGACGGCAGCGTCGTACCGTCCGGTCCGCGCACGCCCTCGACGTCCGTCAGGAACACGAGCAGCCGGGCCTGTACGGCCGCCGCGATATGCCCCGCCACCGTATCTGCGTTCACGTTCACGAGCTGGTCGCTGCCCTCGCCCGGCACAAACCCGACCGAGCTGATGACCGGGATGATGCCCGCGCTCCGAAGCGCCTCAATAGCCGCGGGATGCACCTGCTTCGGCTCACCGACGAACCCCAGTTCCGGGGCCCGGATCTCGCACTCGAGCAGCCGCCCGTCCGCGCCCGAGAGCCCGACGGCGCGGCCACCGGCCGCGTTGATCGCGGCCACGATGCGCTTGTTCACCAGCCCTGCAAACACCGCCACCACGACCGGCAGCACCTTCTCGTCGGTTACGCGCAGCCCGCGCTCGAACCGGCTCTCGATCCGCATTGCTTCGAGCCACCGGCTCGCTTCCGCGCCGCCGCCATGCACCACGATCGGCACGTCGCCGTCGTTCGCCAGCTTCGCGACATCCGCAAAGGTTGTGTCGGCGGCGCCCAGCGTGCTGCCGCCAATCTTGATAACCAGTGGCCGCGTCATGTGTGGTAATCCGCGTTGATGTGTACGTACTCAGCCGTGAGGTCGCACCCCCAGCCGGTTGCGGAGAACGGCCCCGCGCCAAGGTCGACCTCGATGGTTACCGTGTCGCCCTGCATCGCCCGCGAAACCACGTCCGGGTCGAAGTCGGTGGGCCGCTGCTTCTGGAACACCCGCGTCCCGCAGACTGAAATGGCGACGTTGTCTTCTTCGAACTGCACGCCCGAACGCCCGATGACCGCAGTGATGCGCCCCCAGTTCGGGTCCGCGCCATGCACCGCGCTCTTGAGCAGGTACGACGTCGTCAGCAACCGCACCAGCGACCGCGCATCGGCGTTCGAAGCAGCGCCGGTCACGGTCACCTCCATCAGCTTCGTCGCGCCCTCGCCGTCCCGCGCGATCTCCTTCGCGAGGTAGACGCACAGGGAATCGAGCGCCGCCTGGAAGCTCCCCGCGAGCGGTGAATCCGCGCCGATTGGGTCGCCTCCCGCAGCCCCGTTCGCGAACAGCAGAACGGTGTCGCTCGGGCTCGTGTCGCCATCGACGCTCACGAGGTTGAACGATCGGTCCACAGCTGCCGACAGCGCCGACTGCAGGAAACCCGGTTCGACGGAAGCGTCCGTCGTCAGGAACGCGAGCATCGTCGCCATGTTCGGGTGAATCATCCCCGAGCCCTTCGCACACCCGCCGAGGATGTACGGCCCGAACCGCACACTCCCGTGCTTGGGCCGCGTGTCGGTTGTCATAATCGCGCGCGCGAAGTCCTTGCCGGCGAGTGGCGAAAGCTCGATCCGCTCGATCCCTGCCTCGATCTTGTCCATCGGCAGGAACTGGCCGATGACGCCCGTCGAGCAGACCAGCACGTCCTCGGCCTGCAGCCCCAGTTGCCGGCCGACGAGTTCGGTCATCCGGCGCGCATCCTCGATCCCCCGCTCGCCGGTACTTGAATTCGCCACGCCGCTGTTGACCACAACCGCCTGCGCCCGCCGCCGTGGGAGCCGTGCCGCGTTCACCTCCACTGCTGCGGAGCGCAGCCGGTTCTTCGTGAAGGTCCCGGCTACCGCGCACGGCGACGACGACGCCAGCACCGCAAGGTCGAGCTTGTCGTCGCCATAGCTCTTGATGCCTGCGTACACTGCCCCGGCCTGGTACCCCTGTGCCGAGGTGACCGTTCCTTCGGGATCGACCGGCACGCTCACGGGTACACCGCCGGCACGTCGAGGCCCGCCTCCTGCGGGAGCCCCAGCATCAGGTTCATGTTCTCAATCGCCTGGCCCGCGGCGCCTTTGACGAGGTTGTCCAGCACACCGATGGCCACGAGCATCCCATGCCGCTCATCGATCACCGGGTGCACCAGGCACATGTTGTTGCCGAGCGTGTGCTTGGTGTGGGGCGGCGTGTCGGTCACCCGGGTGAACGGCGCGTCCTTGTAGAACTCGCGATAGATCTCGAATACGTCCGCCCTCGTCACGCTCCGCGTCAGCGGCGCGTAGCACGTGGCGTGAATACCGCGCGTCATCGGCACCAGGTGCGGCACGAACGTCACCCGCGGCGCCACCCCGTCTTTCCGCAGCGCACCGAGCTCCTGCGAAATCTCCGGCTGGTGGTTGTGGTTCGCGACCTTGTACGCCGAGACGTCCTCGTTCACGTCGCTGTAGCTGTAGCCGCCGCCCGTCCCGCGGCCGGCGCCCGAAATCCCGGACTTCGCATCAACAACGATCGGGTCGCTCACGATGCCTGCCGCCACCGCAGGCGCGAGCGCAAGGATCGACGTGGCCGGGTAGCAGCCCGGGTTGGCCACGAGCGACGCCGAACGGATCTTCTCCCGGTTCAGCTCCGGCAACCCATACACCGCATCCGCCAGCAAGTCCGGTGCCGGGTGCGGTTGCCCGAACCACTCCTCGAACGCCGAGGGTTCCTTGAGCCGGAAATCCGCGGCGATGTCGATCACCTTTACACCCGCGCGAACGAACGGCGCGCACACTTCCGCGCTTGCCGCCGTCGGCATCGCCGAGAACACCACGTCCACATCGCCGGTGATCTCGGGCGTGATCTCCAGGTCGCCATACAGCGCGAGGTGTGGGAATGCCTCGCCAAGCTTCTTGCCCGCAAGACTTCGTCCGGTAGCCGACGTTATCCGGACATGCGGATGCTTCCACAACAGGCGGGCGGCTTCCATGCCCGCGAATCCAGTGACATTGATGATGCCGACTCGGTAACTCACGCTGTCATTCTGCGTCGTTCTACCCGAGCAATCCACCATCGGAAAAATCAACTGCTCGTCATTAGCTCTCTTCTCGTTTCCGCATGGAACCTTTACCCTTGGCTGGACCACGCTTATGCGAAGGTCATAATGTTGCGGGAAGGCCGCCGCCCCCGCGGCCGCTTAGCGGCCACTCTCACCCCGCCGAGGAGGGCGATATGCAAATCAAGAAGACCCAGCGGGACGAGAGGTATACCGACCTCACGTCTGCCTATGCGGATCCGTCGGGCACCCCCGACGAATACACCGTAAACCAGCCGCGGCCAGGCGTTCGCGGCCCCCAGAACGAGGCGGAAACCGAAACCGCTCGGCAACCCGCCCGCCAGGAAAGCGTCGTCGACGCAGAATCCACCTTCGACGGTAAGTACGAAACCGCTCGCGACCTCCGCATTCTTGGTCACGTCAGCGGCGAAATCGTCTGCCGTGGCCTCCTCACCATTGAGCAGGACGCCTCCGCCAAGGCCAAGATCCAGGCCCGCGACGTCCAGGTGCGGGGCCGCGTCGAAGGCGACCTCGTCTGCAGCGGGCGCCTCACCATCACCTCCACCGGTGTGGTGACGGGCACCATCAAGGTCGCCACGCTCGTCGTGGAAGAGGGCGCCACGGTTCGCGGTACCGTCGAAACGGCGCATACCGGCGAGATCGAGGACAGCAGCGATCGCTCGAGCAGCAAGAAGGAGCAGTCCAAGGACGGCGACGACTCCAGCAAAGGCGGCCGCTGGAACAACCGCCGCGAAGTCCCCTCCTTCGCGCTGGTGTCCTCCGAGGAGCGCGCTTCCACCGACCGTAACTAGCTAACTGCAGCAGCAATGCAAAAGGGGCGACAATTTTGTCGCCCCTTTTCGCATCTCTGGTTTCGTCCGACCGTTACACCACAGTGAAGTAGACGTTCCCGTCCGCAACCCACGTGTTGACCGTCTTGTTCAGCCGCTTCGCAGCACGGCTGATTCGAAGCGCAATCCCGCGCGGCGATTCACCCCGAGCTGGCGTCAGCTTACCCGCCTTCCCCGGAGTAACGCTCTCGATGTATTTCTCGTACTCGCGCATCCGGGCTGCCAGCCGGCCCGTCTGCCGTGCCGGGCGCGGCGCTTCACTTTCCTTGATGACGGTGAACTCTGCCATGGTCAGTTCTCAGATCCTTCCGCCGAAATTCTACTCCAGTGGTGACCTCACTGTTGGCACAACACTACCATAACACGCAGGCACTGCGCACCATTTCCCCGTCAACTTAGCGTTTCTGCTGGAGACTCTCAATACTGATCCGTATCGAATCCAGGAACGCTTGGAGTTGCTTCTCCAGGCGCCGCAGCACCTCCAGCGCATATTGGTCCGCGTCATCTAGCTGTCGCGTGGCTGCTTCCGCAGCTTCACTCAGGTGTGCCGCAGCCGTTGCGTCCGCTTCCGCAATTACCTGCCGCGCCCGCGTTTCCGCCTCCAGCAGCAACTGTTGGCACCGCTCCTGTGCCTCTCGCACCAGCGGACTTTCATCAAGCCGCCGCTGTCGCTCCTCATCCGCGCGGCGCAATATCTCTTCAGCATTCTGTTGCGCTTCCTGGAGAATTCGGTCGCGCTGTTCGATGATCTGCGTCGCCTGTCGCACCTCCGCAGGCACAGCAAGACGCATCTGGTCGATCACATCCAGCATCCGCTTCCGATCGACCACAAGATTCCCACCGACAGGCAACCGCCGCGCCTGAACGACGAGTTCTTCAAGGCTGTCGATGAGCTCCAGGATCTCCACCTGCCCCGGTTGGGACTCCTATTCAGCTATGGTTGTTGGCCCAGTTTCTTCCGGATCGCTGCCCGGACGTGCGGCGGCACCAGGTCCGCTACGTCGTACCCGAGCCGCGACACCTCACGGATTCGGCTAGCACTAACGTACAGGAATTCCTGGTTCGCCATCAGGTACACCGACTCGAGGTGCGGCGCCATCTTCCGGTTCATCAGCGCCATGTCGAACTCCGCCTCGAAGTCGCTCACCGCCCGGATGCCCCGCACAATCGCTACCGCACCCTTCTTCTTGGCGAACTCCACCGTCATCTCGTCGAACCCTTCGACTTCGACGTTCGGCAGGTGCTCCACGGCCTTCCTGAAGAGCTCGATGCGCTCCTCCCACGAGAACATCCCGACCTTCTCTCGGCCCTTCACCACCGCCACTATCACGCGGTCGAACAGGTGCGTCATCCGCTCCACCAGGTCGAGATGCCCGTTGGTTACCGGATCAAAGCCGCCCGGAAATACTGCAATCCTCATCGCCCCTCCTGAAGGCTGTAGAGTCCAATGGCCGTGTCACCGTATACACGCCGCTCCTGCAGAGCGAGTCCCGCAGGGCGATCCGGCGGATTGTATCGGGATCCATGCTCATAGACGACTAAGCCACCCTGCTCCAGCCGCTCTGAAAGCTCCGTTAGCGTCTCTTCCGCGGTGTCCGAATCATACGGCGGGTCCATGAATATCAGGTCGAACTTCCCCTCGACGCTCGCCAGCGCACCGGGAAGCCGCCCCCGCACGACCTNCGCCTGCGCGCCAAANCCCGCTCGCCCGATCGTCTGCAGGATCGCCTGGCAGGCAGCGCCGTCGCCCTCCACAAATACCGCTTCACGTGCCCCTCGCGAAAGCGCCTCCAGCCCCAGGGCGCCGGTGCCCGCGTAGAGGTCCAGCACCCGCGCGTCCACCACCAGGTCACCGATGATGTTGAAGATCGCTTCCCGCACCAGCCCCGAAGTCGGCCGCAAGCGCGTCCCACGCGGCTCCGTTATCGGCAGGCCGCGTGCTCGCCCAGCAGTGATTCGCAGCCGCGACTGCGCCACCCCTATCCTCCGGCCGCCGGCGTCTGCTTCGCCTGCACCTGGACCTGCATCTCGTTCTGGAACAGCGCGACCCCGTCGCTCAACGTCAGCCGCACCGTGTAGGTGCCCGGCTGCGAGGGTGTCGCCCAGCGGATCACGCCCTGGTTGCCGCCTTCGCTGCTCCCATCGCTCACGAACCACTTCGGCGCAAGGTCATCCCCGTTCGGCTGCATCAGGATCGGTTGCCCGGTTTCGATGAACGGGTTCAGTGCAGTCCAGATGTTCCCCAGGTACTCGTTCGCGCTCGCGTCCTCGACGGCCACACCGCCCAGCCCGAACCGCGGGATGAGTTCCAGCTTGAAGCCCAGGCTGAAGAAGTTCTCGATGTAGACCGTTCGCCCGCTCCCCTGCTTGTACGTGAAGAACACACTCGCCGCGTCGGTCGACCAGCTCACGCCCGTCAGGTTCTCGTTCCGGTCGATGTTGACCCCGACCACCTGGACGTTGCTGTTCGTCTCGACCCGGTTCTCGTTCCCCACCACAAGGCTCATCCGCGTGGCGATCGCCATCGCGTCTGCGAGCGTCATCACGTGGATGCCGTCCGCCGACGTCTCCACCGCGTACGGCGACACGGTGAGCACCAGCTTCTTTGGGTCCACGCGCTCCGTCAGGTATCGCAGGATTTCCGGCATCACCTGCCGGTACTTCCCCTGCTCCCGGTACGGGGCGATCTGCAGGATGTCCGCTGCCTTCCCGAGTTGCTCCCAGTCGTAGGCGCCCTCTTCAATCTGCGCCGGCGTCTTCTGGGGCACCGGGAGGGTCAGGCTCAGCTTCTTGTTCTGCTTGTGAAGCTCGCCCGCCAGTTCGGCGATGAACAGCGTGAAGTTCGTTCGCTCCGTCGCCGGCAGGTCAAGATACGCGATGTCGATCCCCGGGAACGCCCCCTCGTTTGCCACCCGCACGATGTCCTGGACGTGCTTCGTTCGGCTCTCAGGCGTCGCCAGGATCGTGCTGAGAATCGGGATCATCCCCTGCGTCGACGAATCAGCCCAGACCGACGGGTACCAGTCCACCCCCTGGCTGAGCTGAACGTCGCTTCGAGTGCCCTCGATCGAACCGTCCGAACCGGGCGCGTAGTCCTTCGTGTGCAGGATGGTGATCTTCCCGGCCGCGTCGGGGTGCAGCTGTGTCGCTCCTTTCGGCAGGTACGCAACGACGTGCCCCGCCTCCGAAAGCCGCCGCAGCACCGCCACGTACCGCGGCGCCGATGGCAGCGTCGCCGCGGCATTTTTCCCCGACGCATCGATCGTCGCCGCGCCCAGCGGCTCCCACCGGTCCGCTTCCGGGAGGTACTGGTAGAAGTTGAGGTTGGTTGGGTCGACCGGCGTATTTGTCAGTGGCAGCGCGATTTGGAGGGGCTGTCCCTCGGGGAGCGGACCGTGGTCTTCGTTGTATGCGTAGACCCGGGTCACCCGCTCATAGCCTTCCGGCGGCGAGGGTTCGCTGTCCGCCGGGCAGTACTCATCGCCGCAGCTCCCGCCGAACGCCTTCATGACGACATAAGCGCCCAGCAGGAACACGCCCACGACAATCGCTGCCAGCACGAGCACCCGGCCGGTCTGCGATTGCCGGCGATTGCTATAGATCATGGTCGAGCCGCGAGTCCCCCAGGGAAGTTGGCCGCCGCGCCTGGTCATGCGAGCCCTCCCGGCGTCCTCAGCGCTCGCGTAGCTTCGTTTAGCAAGGTCAACCTCTGCCTCGATTATCCGGCCGTTACGGTTGGGCACAACCCGTGCCAGTACATTGCCACCAACGGCACGTGCAACGGGCCGCTCAGGATCCGTTCGCTACTCCCGCTACTGTCGATTCACTCCCCCGCACACTCCTGCGCAATTACGGCTGAGACATTGCCCAATTGCGGGGGGTGCACCCTCCCCGTATACTCGGCACCGACTGAGGCCCACCGTGCCCTCAGTCCTTTTGTTTTTCTGGCCACGATCACGGCTCTCAGGGTACGACATGGTTGAAAAGCAGGTCCCCCTCACTCGTGAAGGGAAAGCAAAGCTCGAAGAAGAACTCGAGGAACTCCGCGCCCAGCGCCGAATCGTCGCCGAGCGCATTCATAACGCCCAGGAACTGGGCACGAGTCAAAACGACGCCGAATACGACGACGCCAAGCAAGAACAGGGCATGCTGGAAGGCCGCATCCTCGAGATCGAGGACATCCTGCGTCGCGCCGTGATCATCGAAGACAACGCCACCGGCTCGGGCCGCGTCACCATCGGTGCTCGCGTCGAAGTCGAACAGGATGGTGTTCGGCGCGAATTCCGCATCGTCGGGGCGCCCGAAGCCGATCCCTCGAAGGGCCTCATTTCCAACGAATCGCCCGTCGGCTCCGCTCTCCTCGGAAAGGCCGTCGGCGACGTCGTTGACGTTCACGTGCCCAAAGGCGTCGTCAAGGTCAAGATCATCAAGATCAGTTAGCTCACGGGGCGCTCCCGTCGCGCTTGTTCCAAGGGCCGCCGGGAGGCGGCCCTGTTTCACGCGAACGAGAGGCACACATGGACGAACTCATGGCGCAGCGTGTCGCGAAGCTCGAGCAGCTTCGCGAAATCGGTATGCCCCCCTACCCCACCCGCGCCCATCGCACCCACACGGCCGAACAGGCCACCGCCATCGTCGAAGCCCTCCCCGAAGGCACGGACGAGGCCGAGGGCACCGTTGTCACCGTCGCCGGCCGCGTTGTCGCTCGCCGCGATATGGGCAAGGCCGCATTCTTCGATCTCCTCGACGGTACCGGGCGCATCCAGGTGCTCTTCCGCAAGAACCAGCTCCCCGAGCACCTGTTCAACGCCCTTAAGCTCATCGACCTTGGCGACTTCATCGGTGTCACCGGCACACCGATGCGCACCCGGACCGGCCAGCCCACCGTGGGCGCGACGTCCTGGGTCATGCTGGCAAAGGCCCTCCATGCCCCGCCCGAGAAGTACCACGGCCTGACTGACCCCGAGCTTCGGCAGCGCCACCGCTACCTCGACCTCATGGCGAACGAAGAAACCCGCGAGCGCTTCCGCGCCCGCAGCAAGGTCGTCGCCGCCATTCGCCGCTTCCTCGAAAACCGCGGCTTCATCGAGGTCGAAACCCCGGTTCTTCAGGAGTCCGCTGGCGGCGCTGCTGCCCGGCCGTTCGTTACCCACTACAACGCCCTCGGCGAAGACCGCTATCTGCGCATCAGCCTCGAACTGCACCTCAAGCGGCTGCTCGTCGGCGGCTTCGAGCGCGTCTTCGAAATCGGCCGCATCTTCCGCAACGAAGGCCTCGGCGCGAAGTACAACCCCGAGTTCACGATGCTCGAAACGTACGAGGCCTACGCCGACTACCTCGGCGTCGCCGAGATGGTCGAGGAGATGGTCGCCACCGTCGCCCAGGAAGCCTTCGGCCGCCTCACCTTCAACTTCCGCGACCACGAAATCGACCTCACGCCGCCGTGGCGGCGCATCACCTTCCACGATGCCCTGCGGGAGTATGGCGACCTCGACCTCGACGCCTTCCCGACCGCCGAATCCCTGCGCGCCGAGCTCGAACGCCGCGGCCTCGAACTCCCGCCCAACGCGGGCTACGGCAAGCTCGCCGACGAGGCCATGTCCCACTACGTCGAGCCGAACCTCATCCAGCCCACGTTCCTGCTCGACTACCCGGTCGAGCTTTCGCCGCTCGCCAAGCGCAAGCCCGAAAACCCCCGGCTGGTCGAGCGCTTCGAAGCCTTCATCGGCGGCTTCGAAGCCGGCAACGCCTACACCGAGCTCAACGACCCCATCGACCAGCGCGCCCGCTTCGAGGAGCAGCTTCGCCTTCGCGCCGCCGGCGACGAAGAGGCCGAGCTCATCGACGAAGATTTCCTCTTCGCGCTCGAACACGGCATGCCGCCGACCGGTGGCTTTGGGATGGGCATCGACCGCCTCCTCATGATCCTCACCGGCCAGCCCACCATCCGCGAAGTCATCCTCTTCCCGCAGTTGCGCTCAGTGAAGGACTAGCCGTGGAGCACCCGCGCGCCATCGAACGGCATCACACCGCCACCGCCTATGTGGTCGCTGGCGATCGCACCCTCCTGCTCTGGCACCACAAGCTCCGCATGTGGCTCCCGCCCGGCGGTCACCTCGAGCCGAACGAAGACCCCGTGCAGGGGGCCCTTCGCGAAGCGCGTGAGGAATCCGGGCTCGCGGTCGAGGTCATACTCCCGCGCGACCTGCTGTCGATTGGCGCGCGTGCTCCCGTCGTCCTCCCTCCCCCGGCCGTTATCCTCATTGAGGATATCGTTCGGGACGACCAGCCCTTCCACCAGCACATCGACCACGTCTACTTCACGCGCGCGACGGAGCCGGTCGATTTCGCGGCGCCGATTCCCCACGGCGCCCACCGCTGGGCCACCGCCGCCGAGCTCGACGCCGCGTTTGCGCTGCCTGCCCCCGATGGTACGCTCGTCTCCGTGGCCGAGGACGTTCGGCTCCTTGGCGTTCGTGCCATTGCGGCAGCCCAGGAGTGATTCCCCATGTTGAGCGTGCAGTTCATCCGCGAGAACACCGAGCGCGTCAAGCGCGACCTCATCCTGCGCAACACAACCGCGCCGATTGACCGCATCCTCCAACTCGACGACGACCGGCGCGAGCTCCTCCAGAAAGTTGAGGCACTCAGGGCCACGCGGAACAGCGCAAGCAAGGCCATCGGCCAGACGAAGGACCCCGAAGAGCGCGAACGGCGCATCGCCGAGATGCGCAAGGTCGGCGAAGAGATCGACGCCCTGGACGCCCGCCTCAAGGAGGTCCAGGCCGAGCTCGACGCGAGGCTCCTCGAAGTTCCCAACATCGTCGACGAGTCGGTGCCCAAGGGGCCCGATGACAGCTGCAACGTCGTTGTCGAGCAGGTCGGCGAGCCCCGGCACTTCGACTTCGAACCGCGCCCCCACTGGGAAATCGGCGAAATCGTCGACGGCATCGACCTCCAGCGCGGCGCCAAGATGGCCGGTTCCCGCTTCTACGTCCTCGACGGTGGCATCGCTCGCCTCTACCGTTCCCTCATCCAGTGGTGCCTCGATGTCCATGTCGAAGCCGGCTACAGCGAGCGCTATCTCCCCTACATGCTGTCCGAAGCCTCTCTTATCGCTTCGGGTCAGCTCCCGAAGTTCCGCGACAACCTCTACCGCGACGCCGAAGAGGACTACTACTTCATCCCCACAGCCGAAGTCGCGTTCGTGAACCTCTACCGCGACGAGATCCTGCCGCCCGGCTCACTGCCGCAGCGCCTCGTCGCCCACACCCCCTGCTTCCGCCGCGAAAAGATGAGCGCCGGCCGAGATGTCCGCGGGATCAAGCGCGGTCACCAGTTCGAAAAGGTCGAGTTGTTCGTGTACTGCGAACCTGACCAAAGCGATAAAGAGCTCGAGGCTATGGTTGCGCACGTTCGCACGCTGCCCGAGCGGCTCGGCATCCCCTATCGCGTGGTCCAGCTCTGTAGCGGCGACCTCGGTTTCAACTCCGCCAAGAGCTTCGACATTGAAATGTGGGCCCCTGGCCAGGGCGAGTGGCTCGAGGTCTCCTCTATCTCCAACTGCCTCGACTTCCAGGCTCGCCGCGCCAACATCCGCTACCGGCCGAAGGAAGGCGAGTCGGTTCGCCACCCCCACATGCTCAATGGCTCCGGCCTCGGGATGGTGCGCGCGCTCATCTCGGTCATCGAGAACTACCAGGAGCGCGACGGCAGCATCACCGTCCCGGAAGTGCTCCGCCCCTACATGCGGACAGACCGCATCCCGCCTCGCTAGCCTCGTCTCGATGCCCCGCAATGTCGCGGGGCATCATTTTGTGCTCTGGTTAGCCAGGGTCATCGCTTCGGCGAAATGACGGGAATGCCGGCCGGTAGATTGCAAAGGCGTTGCAGAACTACCTTTTCCTACCGACAATACTGACCGGCTATCGTCGCCATTGTCATTCAATGCCGCCGGTTAGGTCCTCATCCAGTTCCGCGCTCGCGTCGCCCTCTTCGATATCCCACGTGATCTCGTCGTTCTCCAGCATCTCGCGAAACCACGACTTCGCCTGCGCAAGCGCGTCCTCTTCGTTCTCCGCGTCCAGCACCAGGTAATCCATCACGAACACGCTATACGTCGCCATCTCTGCCTCCTGTCGCCCCGCTACTTTCATCGCCCGGCCAACAAAGTTTCACACTCAACTCTTCCAGCAAGGTAAAGAACTTGTGTTGATCTGGGCTTGCGGTGAGTGCACCCGAGTACGGTATCCTCCCTGCTGGTGGCGGAGAAGGTGACTTCTCCATGGTGAATTGTCGAGAAGAAGAACGAACGCGCGCGAGAGTCCTGCTCCCGCGCGTTCTGCGAATCCTTACTCCCGTAGGTGTGGTCGCCGGCGTCGCTGCCGGCTTCATGGCCGTCTCTCAGGTCAGCGCCGCGCAATCCCATGTTGTGCAGCCCGGCGAAACCCTCTCCCATATCGCGCTGACCTACGGCGTCACCATCGACGACCTTGTCGCAGCCAACCAGCTCGACGACCCCAATTTCATCGTCGCCGGTCAGAGCCTCATCATCGGTTCGGCCTCGTCGGCGGCCCCGGCCCAGTCGAGCACCACAACCTACACCGTCCAGTCCGGCGATACCCTCGGCGGCATCGCGGCTCGCTTTGGCGTTTCGGTCGCCGATCTCGCTGCCTGGAACGGCATCGCGAACCCCAACCTCATCCTCATCGGCCAGGTGCTCTCCATCGGTGGCGCCCCCGCTTCGACGGTGCCCGCCCCGGCGTCACCGTCCTCGCAGACCTACGTCGTCCAGGCCGGTGACACCCTGGGCGATATCGCGGCCCGGTTCGGCGTGAGCGTTGCCACCCTGGTGGCCAACAACAATCTCGCCGACCCTAACGTTATCCACGTCGGCCAGACACTCGTGATTGGCTCCTCCCCGGCTTCACCGAGTGCTCCTGCCTCCGGCAGCACCTACACCGTGAAGCCCGGCGATACCCTGGAGGGCATCGCGGCCGCACACGGCGTCCTCGTCCGCGACCTTGTCGAACTCAACGGCATCCGCGATGCCGACTACATCTATGTCGGCCAGGTGCTGCGCATTCCCGGCTCTCGGCCCCGGGTGACCGAATACGTCGTGAGTTACGACGTCGCCGAAGAGGCGCTCCGCAGCGCCGAGGCCGAATACGGCATCCCCCGCGGACTTCTCCTTGCCCTCGCGTGGCACGAAAGCGGGTGGCAGCAGCACCTCATCAGCGAAGCTGGCGCGGTCGGCCTCATGCAGATCATGCCCGATACAGCCGAATGGGCCCTTGAATGGCTCGCGCCGGGCATGACGCAGTGGTACTCCAACCCGTATCACAACGCCTATATGGGCGCCGCCATCTTCCGTCACTGGCTCAACCTCGCCGATGGCGACGTTGAGTTCGCCTTGGGCGCCTACTACCAGGGCTGGCACTCGATGGAAACGCACGGCCCGTTCCTCGAGACCGAGCGCTACATCGCAAACGTGCTCGCCCAGTGGCCCCGCTTCGCCTACTAACATCATTCATTGACAAAGTCGACCGGTTGACTCGACAATAGCGGCCTGATGGTCGATCGGAACGCACTGCGCTTTAACCAGGCCTCAATCATCGCCCTGGCCGTCGCGGGCTTTGTGCTCGGCGAACCGGTCGGGGTTTGGCTTGTGGGGTTCGTCGCAGCCGTCATGCTCCTCGGGACCCTCTACGCTCCCGCGTCCGGCTTCAAGCTGTTGTACCGGCACCTGTTCGTGCGCCTCGGGTGGCTGAAGCCGAAGATGGAACATGACGATCCCGCCCCGCACCAGTTCGCGCAGGGCATGGGCGGGACGGTCCTTGCGGTCGCATTCGTTGCCCTCCTCGCCGGCGCCAGCACCCTTGGGTGGATCCTCGCCTGGCTTGTGGTCGCCCTCGCTGCTGTGAACCTCCTGGCCGGCTTCTGCTTGGGTTGCTTCATCTACTTCCAGCTCGAGCACCGGGGCCTCCTCCGCGGTTCCGCGAGGTGAATACATGGACGGACTGATTCGGCTCGGCCTCGCGGCGGCGATCGCGGTGTCCCTCCTCGCCGCCATCGCCGCCGCGCGCTACCTGTACCGCCGCCGCCTTCGCTCGTACTTCGGCGCCAGCGCGGAAGACCTCGCTTTGCGCTTCGGTTTGGCGGCTGGCGAACCTGCCATCCTCTACTTCAGCGGCAGCCGCTGCGTGCAGTGCCGCGCCCTCCAGGAGCCGGCGCTCGAGCGCCTGGCGCAACAGGTTCGCGTCGCCGTCCGCAAGATTGACGCCGCTCGGGAGCCCGAGATCGCACGGCGCTTCCATATCCTGTCCGTGCCCGCCACTGTTGTGCTCGACGCCCGCCACCGCATCCGCGGCGTCAACGTCGGGTTCGCCGACGAGCAGCAGCTCCTCGAACAGCTCGCCTGACTCGACTGTCGCGCGGCGTCACGTACAATCCGCGCATGTCGCTCCGCCCATTCGAGATCCACGTTGCTGGCGAAGTCCTCGACGACCTCCGCGACCGTCTCTCCCGCACCCGCTGGCCCGATGCTATCCCCGGTACCGGCTGGGACTACGGTGCCGACGTCGGCTACGTTCGCGAACTCTGCGACTACTGGCGCGACCGGTACGACTGGCGCGCGCACGAAGCCGAACTGAATCGCTACCCCCAGTTCCTTGCGGAAGTCGATGGCGTCGACATCCACTTCTACCGCGTGCGCGGCAACGGCCCGAACCCGTTCCCGCTTCTCCTGCTGCACGGTTGGCCGGGCTCTGTCTTCGAGTTCCACCACCTCATCGGCCCACTTTCCGACCCGGCTGCCCACGGTGGTGATCCCGCGGATGCCTTCGATGTCGTGGTCGCAGCGCTTCCCGGCTACGGCTGGAGCGGCAAACCCCGCGAGACCGGATGGGGCCCGACCCGCATGGCGAACGCCTTCAACCGGCTCATGGTCGAGGTCCTTGGCTACGAACGCTACGGCGTCCAGGGTGGCGACTGGGGTGGCATCATCGCCGCCCGCATGGGCAACCTCCACCCCGGACACGTCGCCGCGGTCCACCTGAATTTCATCTTCGGCGTCGTCCCTCCCGATGCCGCATCGACCGAAGAAGGCCGCGCCGCCCTTCAAGCGCTCGAAACCTTCCGCGCCCGCGAAACGGCCTACAGCCAGCTCCAGGGCACGAAGCCAATGTCCCTCGCCATCGCACAGGCCGACTCACCCGCGGGCATCGCCGCCTGGATCGTCGAAAAATTCCGTACCTGGAGCGACTGCAACGGCGACATCGAGTCCGTCTACACGAAGGACCAGTTACTGACGAACATCATGTTCTACTGGGCGCCGAACAGTATCGCGAGTGCCGCTCGCCTCTACTACGAAATGGCGCGCGAAGGGAACGCCACCATGCTGGCCCCGATTTCCGTGCCTACGGCCGTCGCCGCCTTCCCGAAGGAGATCTACCGCTTTCCCAGGAGCTGGGTCGAAAAGCGCGCGAATGTCGTTCGCTGGACCGAGTTCGACCGCGGCGGCCACTTCGCCGCGCTCGAACAGCCCGAGGCGCTCCTGGGCGATATCCGCGAGTTCTTCCGGACCATCCGCTGACTAGCCAAAGTATTTCGACATAAGCCAGTTCAGCACGTCACGGGCGGTGAGCATCCCAACCAGCTTCCCCTCCCGCGTGTACGGGATGTGCCGGAAGCCCCCGTCGCCCATCTTGTTGAGCGCCGTCGCCATCGTGTCGTCATCGCGGAGGACCACCGGGTCCGGCGTCATGTAGTGCGCCACGCTGTCCCTCAGGCGGTCCGGGTAGCCCGCCACCTTCTTCAGCAGGTCGCGCTCGGTGAAAATGCCGGCGATCCGTTCGCCCTCCACCACGACCACGGCGCCCGAGCTCTCCTGCTGCAGTTCGCGGACGACTTCGGCAACTGTCGTTTCCGGCGCCACCGTTCGTGCCGGCCGGATGCGCAGCGAAGAGATCGGCTCGAGGAATTCCGAACGGCTCGCTGCACGAGCCGACCCCGGCACGTCAACCGTCCGCAGGTCCGAGAGGCAGTTCTCGCACGTGTCCGTGCCCTCGATGTTCTCGGCGCCGCAGCTCGGGCAGATCACCATGTTCGTTCGTTCGATAGTCATGATCCCCTCGCTGAAACACATCGGGCCGCAGCACTCGCTGCGGCCCGAACGCTAGCACGTTTCGCTCTCAGCTGAACAGCTAGACGACTTCCCACGTCTCGCCGCTCCGGAGGAGCGCTTCGAAATCGGGCGGGTTCTTGGCCCGCGCGTCGTCCACCTGCTGCTGGATCAGGTCTTCGAACGTTGGCTTCTCCACCTGGCGGAAGATGCCCGCCGGCACCGGGAAGTCCGGGTAGTCCATCGAGAGCAGGATGTTCGCCAGCGTGGTGCTCTCCGCGTGCGCGTCGTGGACCAACAGGCCCTCGTCGCTCGTCGCGTTCCACACCACTTCCGGCGTGAACCCGTTCAGCCGGATGCCGTGCTGGAGTTCCTTGCCGAAGCGCAGCGGCTTCCCGTGCTCCAGGTAGACCATCCGGTCCGCCCGGACTTCCTTGTCCGCGAAGGCCGCGAACGCGCCGTCGTTGAAGATGTTGCAGTTCTGGTAGACCTCGACGAACGAAGTCCCCTTGTGCTTCGCGGCCGCGTACAGCGTCTCCTCGAGGTGCTTCGTGTCCCGGTCCACCGACCGCGCGACGAACGTCGCGCCCGCCGCCAGCGCGATCCGGATGGGGTTCAGCGGCGTCTCCGTCGTCCCATAGGGCGAAGACTTCGTGATCTTCCCCATCTCCGAAGTCGGCGAGTACTGGCCCTTCGTCAGACCGTAGATGCGGTTGTTGAACAGCACCACGGTCAGGTCAACGTTCCGGCGCATCGCGTGCAGCAGGTGGTTGCCGCCGATGCTCAGGCCGTCGCCGTCGCCGGTGATCACGAACACCTTCAGTTCCGGCCGGCTCGTCTTCAGGCCCGTTGCCAGCGTCAGCGCGCGGCCATGGATGCTGTGGAACCCGTACGTTTCCATGTAGTACGGGAACCGGCTCGAGCACCCGATCCCGCTGATGAACACGATGTTCTCCCGCGGGATGCGGAGCTCCGGCAGCATCTTCTGCATCTGCGCCAGGATCGAGTAGTCACCGCAACCCGGGCACCACCGGACTTCCTGGTTGGACACGAAGTCCTTCCGGGTGAGTACCGGCAGGTCCGAGATCAAGTTGCCGTTGGTGGCTTGTGTAGTCATTGAGGTTTAGCCTCCCGCGAGCACAGCCGCGGAGCCGAACTGGAGTTCGTACGGTCCCGAAACCCCCAGGAGCTCGTCGATCTTGCCCTTGATTTCGGCGATCTTGAACGGCTGGCCCGCTACCTTGTTGAACGAAACCGCATCCACAAGGAACTTCCCGCGGATCAGCAGTGCCAGCTGGCCCGTGTTCAGTTCCGGGATCAACACCTTGTCGTACCGGCGCAGGACATCCCCCAGGTTCCGCGGGAACGGGTTCAGGTACCGCAGGTGCGCCGAAGCTACGCTCTTGCCTTCCTTCCGCGCAGCCTCCGCCGCCGAGGTAATCGCACCATAGGTGCCACCCCAGCCGAGCACCAGCAGTTCGCCGCTCTCCGGACCCTGCACCTCGAGCAGCGGGATGTCGTTCGCGACGCGCTCGACTTTCTCCTTGCGGAACATGGTCATCTCGTGGTGGTTCCGCGGGTCGTAGCTGATGTCGCCCGACGTCGCCGACTTCTCGAGGCCACCGATGCGGTGCTCCAGCCCCGGCTGGCCCGGCACCGCCCACACGCGGGCGAGCGTCTCCGGGTTTCGCTTGTACGGCTGGAAGTCGTCCGTCTTTTCCGCGTAGCTCCACTCGAGCTTCGGCAGCTCATCCAGCGACGGGATGCGCCACGGCTCCGATCCGTTGCCCAGGTACCCGTCGCTCAGGTACACCACCGGGACCATGTACTTCAGCGCGAGGCGGAACGCCTCAATCGCCATGTAGAAGCAGTCCGCCGGCGTCGACGGCGCAACTACCACAACGGGCGAGTCGCCATTCCGGCCGAACATCGCCTGCAGCAGGTCCGCCTGCTCCGTCTTGGTCGGCATGCCCGTGCTTGGGCCAGCCCGCTGCACATCGACCACCACCAGCGGAAGCTCCGTCATCACCGCCAGGTTCAGCGCCTCGCTCTTCAGCGCCAGGCCCGGGCCGCTCGTACCGGTGAGCGCCAGGTGACCGCCATAGGCAGCACCGATCGCCGCACCGATCGCCGCGATCTCGTCCTCCGCCTGGAACGTCTTGACGCCGAAGTTCCGAAGCTTCGCCAGCTCATGCAGGATGTCCGAAGCCGGCGTGATCGGGTAACTGCCGTAGAACAGCGGCAGCCCGCTCAGCACCGACGCCGCCACGAAGCCCAGCGCCGTCGCCTCGTTCCCGCTGATATGGCGGTACGTCCCGGGCGGCACCTTTGCCGGCGGAACCTCGTACCGCGTGTGGAACAGTTCGCTGGTCTCGCCGAAGTTGTACCCCGCCTTCAGCGCCCGGATGTTCGCCTCCAGCTGCTCGGGCATCCGCTTGAAGCGCTCCTGGGCCCACTTGATGGTCGTATCCATCGAGCGGCCGTAGAGCCACAGCACCAGCCCAAGCGCGTAGAAGTTGCGCGACTTGAACTTCTGTGCCGCGTTCAGCGGCAGCCCCTCGAGCGCCAGTTCGTTCTGCCGCGTGATTTCCACGCGAACGACCTGGTAGCCCGCAAGGCTCCCATCCTCCAGCGGGTTCGACGTGTACCCTGCTTTCTTCAGGTTCGCCGCGTTGAATTCGTTCTCATCGACAATCAGCAGCCCGCCCTTGCGGAGATCGCCGATGTTCACCTTCAACGCCGCCGGGTTCATCGCAACCAGCGCATCCGGCTGGTCGCCCGGCGTCATGATGTCGTTGCTTGAAAACGAGATCTGGAAACCCGAAACACCGGGCAGCGACCCCGTAGGGGCGCGAATTTCCGCCGGGTAGTCGGGCAGCGTTGCCAGGTCGTTTCCGAAGACAGCAGTGGTCTTCGTAAACTGCGTACCCGTCAACTGCATCCCATCGCCGGAGTCACCGGCAAAACGGATCGTGACGCGGTCGAGCTCTTCGACCACTCGCTGTGGCTTGGCCGGGGTCTGACTGGTCATTTGACTCTGCTATCCACCCTCTTGTTTATCCATCACCTGGTGTGGGCGTGGAGGTAGGTTCAAAACATCTTCGGGAAACGCTTCCGCGAGGTGACGCAGCAGGTCTCCCAGGCGAATCAGCCCGAGCACACGCCCGTCCTCGACGACCGGGAGCGTCCGATAGGAATGCTGCTGCAGCATTGCGATCGCGTCTGCGATGCGGCTCCCGGCTGCGAGCGTGTGCGGCTCACGCGTAATGACCGACCCGACTGGCTGTCTCCAGTCGAAGTCCCTATCCATGCACTTCGTCAGGACATCCCGCTCCGTGAATATCCCGGCCAGCTCGCCCCCATCCATGGCCAGCACGCACGACCGAGAACCCTCTCGCATCTGAGACAGCGCCTGGTCAAGGGGATCATCGATCGAAACGAAAACCGGTTCCTCTAGCGGAAGCTCGGCGAGAGGCTGATCGATAAAGCGGCTTAATCGGGAGCGATCCATCTCTGCCCTGGATAGGAGGCAGGTTTCAATTGCATCGCGAACGAACGCCCGGACGCCCCTACCCAACACAGTCTAGCGCCTTTCCCAATCTTTTGCAGTCCCGCCCGCCCTTCCGCATAGGTCTCACCACGACTCGCCATGGACACCCCTTGTTCACTGCGCGAATCCTCGGTCCACGCCGATAAAGCCAGTACTGGAAAGCACCAACGGAGCGCACTACATGCCTTCCAAGGCCAGGATCGAGGCCGTCCGCGCCGATGTCCTCGACCCATCCCTCTATGACGATTCCGCTCTCGCGGGCCTCCCGCGACTGAGCCGCGGCACTCTGCTCACCGCGCTCAGCCGCGCCTTCGACCTCGCCGAAGGCTGCCGGCCGGGCCATGCCCAGCGCGTCGCCTATATCGGCCTCTACCTCGCCAACGAACTCCACCTCGATACCCCCAGGATCGAAGAGGTCTTCTTCGCCTGCCTTCTCCACGACATCGGCATGGCCGCCCTCCCCGCCGTTCCCAAGCACGATGCCGCTCGCGGAACGCGCCTTATCGCCGGCAACCCCGGCACCCGCGAGCTCTTCTCCTCGCCACCACCCGGCGGGTGGGCTACCGTCCTCGAAGCCCTGGCCCAGCACTGTACCCAGGGCGCCCAGATCGTCCGCCGCCTTGGCCTTGGCGAAACCGTTGCTCGTGCCGTCCAGTCACACCACGACTGCTGGGACGACAGCCGCCTTCCCGGCGGCTCTGCCGGCGAACGGCTCTCCATCGTCGCCCGCATCGTCGCGCTCGCCGATCGCGTCGAGTCGATGATCGACGCCGATGCCTCGCCGCTCCTCATCCGCCGGCGCGGCCCCGAACTCGTCCGCGAAATGGCCGGCAGCGAGCTCGATCCCGACCTCGCCCACACCATGGCCGACATCGCCTGCCGCGATGAGTTCTGGCTCGGTTTCTACGATAACGACCTGCCCGCCACGCTCATGTCCCTCAACTACGGCGGGATCATGACGAGCGACGAGCTCCTCGACTTCCTCGGCGTCATCAGCGACATCGTCGACTCCCGCAACTCCCGCGAGGCCGGCCGCGGCCGGCGCGTCGCCGAACTCGCCCGCCGCGTCGCCCTCGCGTGCGATATGACCGAACGCCGTGCCGACCTTGTCCAGGTCGCCGCGCTCCTCCAGGACATCGGGACCCTCGGCGTCCCCGCCCACATCCTCAGCAAGCCCGACATCCTTACCATCGATGAGATGTCGATCGTCCAGCTCCATCCCACCTACGCTCGCGACATCCTGAGCGAAATCCCCGGGCTCGCAGCGCCCGCCTGGTGGGTTGGCTGCCACCACGAGCGCATCGACGGCAAGGGCTACCCCGGCATGCTCGAAGGCAGCGAGGTGCCCGTCGAGGCCCAGGTCATCGGCATGGCCGAAGCCTTCGACGCCCTCACCAGCGACCGGCCCTACCGCCGCGCCATGTCCCCTGCCGACGCGTTCGAAGTGATGTGCGGCCTCGGCGGCACCCGCTTCGATCCCTACCTCCTCGAGCGGTTCGAAGCCGCAGTCGGTCCCTTCAACGCCTGACGGAGCCGCTGCGACGGCGGCTCCGCCGCTGGCACCCACCGCTTTCCGGTTGACGGCCCCCGGCGCCCCGGGGGCCGTCGCCACCCCCTTCGACCATCCACCACCCAGGCTGCACCGCTGGTCTCCTCACCGTCTGTCCCCGTTGCCTTGACTCAGTACCGCGACCGTAAGGGAGCGTCCCACGTCACCACTCGAACCGCGTCGGGGCCCGGCGCCCCTTGCCGCCACCGAACGCCACCCCTCTCCCGCC
>NICF_comb_assmDRAFT_10000136_pt1 | contig 54814 bp, 60 predicted proteins | sample NewIslPassag4_SG_FD_11279 | JGI IMG/M metagenome (IMG submission 11279)
GCGCCGGGTGGGTCAGGACCGACGCCAGCGCTGTTCGAGGTCGGCAATAGTGGCCGGATCGGGTGGACGCGCGGCGTAACGTGCAGCTTCGAACGCTCGAGTTATGTCATTCGTGATCGGCGTTCGAAGGACGCGCTGGAGGCGCGGCGCGTACTCGCTGGGGGTCTCGGCCGGTTCGCGGGGTTCGCCGAGCCGGTGGGCCCGGGCGAGAACCTCCAGGTAGAGCCGCTCGGCTGCGGACGCTGGCCGCCGTCGCGCCTCAGCGGGTCGGCGGCCGAAGAGCCGTGCGGCGAACCCCCGGAGGTCTTCGCCAAGGCTGCCGGCAGCGGATGTCGTTGAACCTGCGTCGCGCTGGCCGGCGAAGCGGCGGCGAAGCCGGGTGAACCACGCGACGATGCCAGCCGCGATCGCGGCCCCGATGACCAGTCCCAGGCCGCGAAGCAGGAAGCGGCTGACCTCCATCAACTGACCCGAGTCACCTTCCCCGCGATCGGTGTTGGTCTCGCTGATGGTTTCGCGCAGGTTCTCGGTGATCGGCGGGAACTCAGCGTTCGAGAAGAGTGCGCGGAAGAGGTGTTCGAGAAGCCATGCAGGCGGCGTGAGGACGATCGTGAGGACGAGTTCGACCGTGCGGCCGAGGAAGGGACCAAGAGTAGCGCCCAGGAGGCCGAACACCACCCAGAACACGGCGACGGAAAGGATCGTCAGGGCGGCGGTTCCGCCGAGCAGGGTAGAGACGATGCCGCCGGCGCGCAGGTCGCCGATGGTGGCGCCACTGAGCGCGAGTTGCGAGCAGGCGAGGGCGAGGACGGCAGTGGCGTAGAACGCCGCGGCGCCGCGCGCGACTTCACCCGAACGGTCGGTGGCGGCCGCCATGATAGCGATCCCGGTGACGGCGATGAACGGCAGACTGAGCGTGCGCGGGACCATCTCCAGTTCGATGTCGTCGGCGGCGCGGGTTGCCCCGCGGGCCCATGCGGCGATGAGCAGGATGGCCGAGGGTATTGCGGCCGGGTGGCTGCGAAGCGTGGCTTCGGCGCCCTCCATGAATTCGCCGACCCACGCGAAGTTCCAGATGGCCGCGTCGCCGGCGAGGGAGATGCGCAGCGAGCCGTAGATGGTCACGAAGGCAATCGTGGCGACAAGGGCGACGAACCTTGACCACGGGAGCTCCCATCCCTGGGCGAACCAGACCACCGCGAACCCCGCGAGCGTGACGAGGACAAAGAGTACTGCGGGAACCGCGCCGGCGTCGTGGTCGTGGGTGGCAGCGATCCACTCCGCGAGGGTGTAGAGCGCGAGCGCCTCGGCGGCCAGGAGGAAGGTGACGGCGGCCGCGCGGATCATGCAGTCACCTCCTGGCGTTCGAAGGCGCGGCCGATGGGGTGGACCGGGATACCGGGAGGAACGCCTTCGAGCGCGCGATCCGACGTGGCGAGCACGAACACCTGGTGCCCTTCGCCGGCCAGGCGGGTGAGGACGCCGGCCAGGGGTTCGGGGATGAGCGAGGCCACGACCACCACCGTGGAGCCCGCGGGGATGCGCGGGGACTCGCGGAGGATGGCGCCGGCAAGGTCGCCCATTGTCAGCGGCTGGATGACCGCAAGCGCTTCAAGCACGCGGGTGAGCTGGTCGCGGGCGCGGGAGGGGGCGAGGCGAATCGGGCGATCCGCATCCGGGTAGGAGCCGTTCGCAAGGAGGCCGACCGCATAGCGCTGTCCGGCGGCCCACACCGCGACGGACGCCGCCACCGACACCGTGCGCTCGAGTTCGTCCTTGAGGTAACCCTCCCAAACGTGGTGCATGGTGTCGATGTTGAGGGCGATGTAGAGCTGCTGGGTCGCGGACGGCTCGTACACGCGGGAGGTGAGCTCGCCCGTGCGAGCTGTGGCCTTCCAGTCGATGCGCCGGAGGGGATCGCCGGGCCGGTATTCACGAAGGCCGGCGATGCGCAGCGGGTCTTCGAAGATGCGGCTGCCGCCCTTGCGTTCGCCGAACGGGCGGTCGGCCGGCAGGCCGAGCTCTTCCAGGGTGTAGACGCGCGGGAAGACCAGCAGGTGGTCGACACGCTCGTCGTCCATGTGGCCGGGGAACACGCCGAGGAGATCGGCGGAGCTGATGGTGGCGGGCCCGACCTGGTGGTATCCGCGGTCGGACGGTTTGAGCGTCACCTCCCAGTTGCGGCGTTCGTACCAGCCGATGGCGCCACGGCGAACGAGCCAGCTCAGGCCCGGGACTGCGTGCGCGGCGAGCGACTCGTTCTCAACATCGAGCGGGTCGGCGAGGGCGAGCCGCCACTCGAACCACGGGAGCGGCAGCGCCTTGCGGTTTTCGAGCTCGATGGCCATCGGAACCGACTCGCCGATGAACACGCGGCGTTCGCCGAGCGTTCGCCGCAGGGCCACGCGGTCGAAGAGATGGCGGCTCCAGAAGCGGCTGATGCCCCCGATGAGGAGCACGACGAACCCGACGGCCGAGATGACGGGCTGGCTGGCGGCGAAACCGACCAGGATGAGGAGGGCACCAACCGGGAGCCAGGCGTCGCGGAAGGGCATTAGCGTTCGACGGGCACGGGCACGCGCGCAAGGATTTCGTCGAGGAGCTCATCGACGCCGCGGCCCCGCAGGCGGGCCTGGGTCGAGAGGATGAGCCGGTGCGGGAGGACGTAGCGGGCCATCTGCTTCACGTCGTCGGGCAGCACGAAGTCGCGGCCGTTGATGGCAGCGAAGGCGCGCGAGGCGCGGAACAGGGCCAGGCTGGCGCGCGGGCTGGCGCCAAGTTCGAATGCCGGGTCTTCGCGCGTGGCACGAACGATCTGCACGGCGTAGCGGCGAACCGACGGATCGACATGTAGAGAGCGGAGCGCCCGGGCGAGGCGCACGAGCTCTTCGGCCTCGATAACCGGTTCGAGGGTTTCGAGCGGGTTTTCGCTTTCGAAGCGTTCGAGGATCTGGTCTTCGGCGTCCTCATCGGGATAGCCGAGCTTGAGGCGCATGAGGAAGCGGTCGAGCTGGGCCTCAGGTAGCGGAAACGTGCCTTCGAGCTCGACCGGGTTCTGCGTCGCGAGGACAAGGAAGGGGCTGGGGAGGCGAAGGGTGACGCCTTCGACCGTGAGCTGGCGCTCCTCCATGGCTTCGAGAAGAGCTGCCTGCGTTCGCGGGGTGGCGCGGTTGATCTCGTCGGCGAGGACGACCTGCGCAATGAGCGGGCCTTCGCGGAAGACGAACTCGCCCAGCTTCTGGTTGTAGTAGTTGATGCCTGTGATGTCGGAGGGCATCAAATCGGGCGTGAACTGGATTCGCCGGAAGGTACAGCCGAGGGAGCGCGCGATTGAGCGGGCGAGCGTTGTCTTCCCGGTGCCCGGCACGTCTTCGAGGAGGATGTGGCCCTCGGTGAGCAGCGCGACGAGGGCGAGGCGAACGACGTCGTCGTTGCCCACAATGACCCGCTGGATGTTCGCCTGGAGGCGCTCCGCGGTGGTGCGAATCAGGTCGACATCGGCCTGCGAGAGGCGAGCTTGTTCGGCAGTAGACACCTTCCCTCCGTGATGCGGCATCGTACGCCGCTGAACGGACGTGTGCGACCGTCGTAGCACGGGTCTCGGTTAGACTCGTCGGGTGGCTCGCTTCGAACGAATCCAACTGACCTACAACAACGTGTACGTGGTCGATGGCCCGGAGGGGCGCATCCTTATCGATACCGGGCCGGATTACAAGGGGGCACGAGACCTGCTACGAGAGGCGCTCGGGGACCGGCCGCCCGACGCGGTGATCGCGACGCACAGCCACCACGACCATGCAGGGCTGGGCGCGTGGTGGCAGGCCCAGGGGGTGCCGGTGTATCTCGGCGGCGCGGACCTGCACTTCGCGCGGAAACCGCACTTCCTCGACGAGGGCGAACTGGCGGCGATGGTGGACTACGTCCGGGCTACCGGGGCGCCGCCGGAGGTGCAGGCAGAAGCAATCGAGGGCCTGGAACGGCGCCGTGAATGGGCCGCGCGCGTGGCGAACTCAGCGGAGTATCCGCCCGTGGGCACCACCGGCCGTTGGCCGACCGGGCTGCGCTACGAGGCGTTCGAACCCGAGCACACCGTGGCCGAGGACGTTTCGATCGGTGGGCTGGATGTGCTGGTGTGCCCGGGACACACGCCCGGGAACCTTGTCGCGATCGACCCCGAGGAAGGTGTGCTGTTTTCGGGTGACCAGCTCCTGCCGAACATCACGCCCACACCCGGGATTCAGTTCGTGCCGGGGAGTGGTGGTTTCGAACGGTTCGCGAGCCTGCCGGCGTTCGTGGCATCGCTGAAGCGGCTGCGTGCGCGCGAGCTGCGGCAATGCCTGCCCGGCCATGGGGAGCCGTTCACCGACGTGGCGGGCGAAATCGATGGGAACCTCGCCGCAATCGAAGCGCGCACGGAGCGGATGTTAGAGGAGCTTCGCGAGCGCGGGCCTGCGACGGTATACGGGCTCGGCGAACGGCTGTACCCGAAGGCGTTGCGGCGGCGCTTCTGGCAGATCGTGGCGACCGTTCAGGGCCACCTCGACCTGCTGGCCGAACGCGGGCTGGTGGAGCGCCAGGAAGGCGTGTTCGTCGCCCGGTAACCCGGTGAGGCTTGCCCGCGCGCCGTCGCGCGTGCAGGATGCGCGCCAAGAAAGTCCGGGAGGGAATGCAGGTGGACCTGCATGCGTACAACGCCGCATGGCTGAAGGCGTGGAGCGACAAGGACGTCGAGCGCCTGCTCGAGTTCTATCACCCCGACGTGGTCTACAAGGATGGCCAGACGGTCGCTGGCCTCAAGGGCCACGAGCAACTGCGCGCGTACCTTACGTCGCTCTTCGAACGAACGCCGCCGATGCGGTATGAGCCCGACGCGGTGTGGGCCATAGAGGGCGGGTATTGCGGGCGCTGGATCTGCACGATCGACCTCCCGGACGGCTCGAAGCGGTACCTGCGCGGGTTCGACCTGGTCCTGCTGGAAGGGGACCGCATCCTGCTGAACGAGGTGTATACGCACGACCTCGGGGCGAGCGCCGGATAAGCCGCTCCGGTCTGCGGGTGACGTAGTCTCGATAAATGGATGCCTAGGTCTAGCCTATGTGTTACAAGGAGAGTATGGTTGGGGACATAGCCAACCGCTATGGCTGGCTGGTGAGGCATCCATGGAACTGGCGCAGTTAGACGCATTCATCGCTGCTGCCGATTGCGGCAGTTTCAGCCGGGCAGCTGAGCTATTGAACGTGGCGCAGCCGTCGCTCAGCAACCGGATCCAGTCGCTTGAGCGCGAAGTCGGGCAGGCGCTGTTCGAGCGCATGGGCCGCGGCGTCAAGCTTACGGACGCAGGGCGGGCGTTCCTCCCCTATGCCCAGCGTGTCCTTCGGACGCTGAACGATGGGCTCATGGTGCTCGAAGGCACCCGCGAAGGGACGGCGGGCCGCCTCAGCATCGGAACCGCCCCGGCGGTCGGCACGTACGTCCTTCCCCGGCTGCTGAAGATCTTCTGTGACAACCGCGAAGGCGTGGACGTCGTCGTCCGCACCGGGCACTCGGACGAAGTGCTGCAAATGGTGCTCGACGACGACGTGCAGGTGGGGTTCGGGCGGCCGATTAACCACCCCGATGTTCGAACCATCGTGCTGTACGAGGACGAGCTCGTACTGGTGGTCTCGTCGGAGCACCGGATGGCGAAGCGCGGGTCGGTGAAGGTCGAGGAGCTGGCCGACGAGTCGCTCATCCTGTTCGACCGGGATTCCGGCTACTTCGGGATGATCCTGGGCCTCTTCCGCGACCTTGGTGTGGTGCCCCAGCAGCAGATGCAACTCGACAGCATCGAAGCGACGAAGAAGATGGTCGAGGCGAACCTCGGCATCGCGCTGCTCCCCGAGCTGTCCGTGGATCGCGAAATCCGGCTGGGCACGCTGCACAAGGTCCACATCGAGTCGGCCGAGCCGGTTGTGCGCGAAATCGCCGTTATGTACAGGCGGAACAAGCCGCAGTCGGGACCGATGTCGGCGTTCCTCGACCTCCTGGGCGAGATTTACGGGACGCGGCTGCCGCGATAGGGCCAAACACCGGCTGTTGTTTGCCGCTGCGCGGCCGATAGGGAATCGTGTGCGCGTGCTGATCGACCTTCACTGTCACACGCGGCCGCTCTCGCAGTGCAGCTCGCTTACCCCGGAAGAACTGGTCGACCTTGCGCGCGGGAGGGGGCTCGACGGCGTCGTCCTTACCGAGCATGACGTCGCATGGGACCCGAACGCGCTGGCGGACTTGCGCCGGCGAACCGGCTTCCTCGTCCTCGGCGGGATCGAGTTCACCACCGACCGGGGGCACATCCTGGCGTTCGGGTTGAGCGGCGTTCGCGAGGCGGTTCCCACGCTGGCGGCACTGCGGGACGTTGCAGCCCGCGAGGACGCGCTGCTCTATCTCGCGCACCCGGCGCGGGACGGCCTCCTGCGCGTGGACCATGAGATTGTCACCTCGGTGGTTTCGGTGGAGGCCGTGAACGGCTCGGATTCGCGGCTGCAAAACATGGCAGCCGCGGGACTGGCGCACGGGTTCTCGTTGCCGGGGATTGGTGGGTCGGACGCTCACACCGCGGACGAGGTCGGCCGCGCGGCGACGCGGTTCGAGCGGCGGATCGAGGCGGAGGTGGACCTGCTCGCGGCCCTGCGCGAGGGGTGCTACGAGGCGGTCCGGCTAGGCGATTAGCTCAGCCTGCAGGAGCTTCGCCCAGCCAGCGGCGGGCATGCAGTGAATCGAACTCGCCGTGCAGCTTGAGCAGTGCGACGAAGTGTTCGAGCGCGTGGGCGAGCACCCGTTCGGCGACCCAGGCGAGGTCGACCTCACGTCCGTTCGGCCAGGTGCAGGTTCGCTGCCACTGCTCGGGCGTGAGGTCCTTCAGGAGGTCGACGGTGGCTGCGCGCTCGGCCATGAACTCTTCCGCGAGGGCCGTGATGTCCCCGTCAGGGCGGTAGCGCTCGGCCATGAACCGGTTCTCGTCCCAGTTTTCGAAGGTGGGGTGGTCCTCGGTGAGGATGCGCTTGATCCGGGGCTGGTAGCACTCGCGCTCGACGGCAAGGAGATGCGCAAGGTGCTGATGTGCCGACCACTCGCCGAGGATCTGGCGGTGCTGCCAGGGTTGTACCAGCGAGGCTGCCCAGTCGACGCCTTTGACGCTGAGCTGGAGGCGGGCCATGAGCGTGGGGTCGGGGATACGGGAATCAGCCATCCTGGTCCTCGAAATGCGGGAGTGGTGGAGCCGGGCGCGGGAAGTTCCCAATGCGCCGCACGTGGCTCACGGTACTAGGGTGAACGGGCAATGGCTATCGATCCGCTTGCTGTTGGCTCACCTTCCCTTGCGCATGTCTCCCTGCACGAAGCGGCGCTGATCGCGCGTTCGCGCGTATATGGCACCACCCCGCGGTTCGCCGCAGCGACGAACGCCGCACAGAACCACGAGCTTGTGACAACCGCGCCGATTCGCAGCGCGGGGACCGCCGATCCTGATCGCTGGGACGAGATGCTGAACCGGCTTGGCGCGAAGTACAACGTCCCGCCCCTGTTCCTGAAGGCGGTGATGCTGGCGGAAAGTGGTGGCGACCCGAACGCGATCGGCGATAACGGCCACTCGGTGGGGCTCTTCCAGCTCCACGACCAGGGTTATGGCTACGGTATGGGCGACCTCCGGTTCGACCCCGAAGCGAACGCCGACCGGGCCGCGCGCGGCCTTGCGGAGTCGTGGCATGCGGTGTTGCGGCAGGGGTACACCGGCGAGGACCTCATCCGGGCGGCGTACGACTACTCATTCAACCCGGGTGGCGGCTGGGCGTACCAGGGCGACAGCGTGGTGCGTCACTACCGGGAGTTGCTGGCGAAGCAGGGGCTCGCGTAGCCCGGTGGGGCGGGGACTCGCTGGCACAGGCCTGTAAGGCGTTGACGAGTGATCGGGTGTTAAGATCCCTCGTATTCACCGCCGCCCGATCGGAGGTTCATTCGTGGGTACTGCTGGATACACCGACCGGGACGTGACAGTCCGTGGGCTGAAATTGCACTACCAGGAATGGGGCGACCCGAAGGCCCCGGCGATCGTGATGCTCCACGGCTTTGGCGTCTCGGGTCACATGTTCGATGAGTTCGCGGAGCGTCTCTCGAACCGTTTCCGCCTCATCGCACTGGACCAGCGGGGCCACGGTGACAGCGATTGGGCCGAAGATGGCAACTACAGCCGCGAAGAGTTCGTCGAGGACCTCGAAGCCGTCCGGCAGGCGCTGGGGATCAAGACGTTCGTTCTCGTTGGCCACAGCATGGGCGGCCTGAACGCGGTTTCGTACACGGCGAAGTACCCGGAGCGTGTCCGGGCGCTTGTGCTCGTGGATGTCGGGCCCGAAGCCGCGAAGGAAGGCGTCGACAACATCATCCGGTTCACGCGAGGGCCGGACGAACTCGAGTTCGAGGAGTTCGTTCAGCTGGCACACCAGTTCAACCCGCGGCGCACCATCGAGAACATCCGCGAGCGGATGCGCCACCGGCTGAAGCCGATGGGCAACGGGAAGTGGACGTGGAAGTTCGACAAGCGCTTCCGCGACCCGAACAGCGGGATTCGGGTCGGGAGTGAGCTCTCGAACGACGAGACGTGGCAGCTGTTCCGCTCGATCAGCGTGCCGACACTGCTGGTGCGCGGCGCAGAGAGCGACGTGCTGACGCAGGAAGTCGCAGAGCGAACCGCACGGGAGATGCGGCGGGCCCGCCTGGTCGTGATTCGCGGGGCAGGGCATAGCGTCCCCGGCGACAACCCGGACGACTTCTCTGCAGCGGTCGAGACTTTCCTCGAGGACGTGGCTTCGGGGCGGTTCGAACCGGAAGCGGCAGCCGAACCGGCGTCGCTGCAGCAACTCGTCGAAGAGCAGGAGGCGTCGCGGCGGCGCCCGGGAGCGCTCACGCTTATCGGCGTGAGCATCGGCGTTTCGATTGCCGTCGCGTCCGCGGCGTTCATGATCGCGCGGGCGCTGAGCAGCCGGGCCGAGAAGCGGCGCCGTGAGGAGGCCGCGAAAGCGCGGCGCGAGGCGTTGCCGGTCGGGCTGGGTTCGCTGGACGTGGAACAGGCGCGGCAGCGTGCGCTCAAGCTTGTCGGGCAGCTGTCGGAAGTCGGACGGGACGGCGTTGCGCGGGCACGCACGGCATTGAAGGAGGCTGACCTCCAGCAGGCCCGGGCTACCGCTCTCGATGTGGCGCAGGCGCTGGAGGAGCGGGCGAAGGCTGCCCCCGAGACGCTTCGCACGGTTGCCCAGAAAGTCGATACCGGGGCACTTCGGCGCGGCGGGAAGAAGCGCTCGAAGGTCGGGAGCGCGTTCGGCGTTGCGCGGGCAGCGGCGTCACTGGGCCGCAGCCGCAGGGAGCCCAGGTCCCGGCGGGGAGCGAAGTTCCTGCCGTGGCGCGCATAACCGTCAACGACGCAGAACTTGCGGTTTATGAAGCGGGCACCGGCGACCCGGCGTTCGTCTTCATCCATGGGCTGGCGTGCGACCACACGGTGTGGCAGCCGCAGTTCGACGACCTGTCGCGGGATCACCGCTGCGTCGCCATCGACCTGCGCGGATGCGGCGACTCGGCGCCGGCGCCGCCGTTCGACACCACACAGGCGGCGGACGATGTCGCCGAGGTGATCCGCGAGCTGGGGGTGGCCCCGGCGATCCTGGTTGGGCATAGTTCGGGCGGGCTTGTGGCGTTGCTTGTGAACGACCGGCACCCGGATACGGTGCTCGGCATCGTGCTCGGCGACGCGACACTGACGTCGGCCTCCGGGGGCGGCTGGACAAAACTCCTGCAACAGATCGACGACGCTGGTTCGACGGAGCCGCTGCGCCCGCTGATTGAGTCGTTCTTCACCGAGGAAACGCCGGAAGAGGTCCGGGAGAAAGTGACGTCGATGATGCTTTCGGCGCGGCCGGAGGTTGTTTCCGGGATGCTGTCGAATTCGTCGGTGTTCACGCAGCGGATGGGCGAGCTGCTGAAGGCGGCGGATCAGAAGCCGTTCATGGCGATCTGGAGCGCCCAGCCGCGCGGAAACCCGGAACGTCTCCGGGAGACACTCCTGTTCATCCGGCAGGAGCCGATCGCCGGTGCGGGCCACTTCTTCCAGCTCGAGCGGCCCGAAGTCACGAACGCGCTGCTGCGCGCCTTCCTCGATGATGTGGAGCGGGACCCGCGTGTGCCCTCTCGGGGAGCGTCATAGGTTTCGAAGCCGGCGAGCACGGGAAGAGTCGGCGCGGTAGTATCCGGGCACAGGTTTCCCGGAGGTTCCAACGTGAAGTTTGAGGACGTGAAGCGCGTTGGCGTGCTCGGTGGCGGCGTGATGGGTGGTGGCATTGCCCAGATCCACGCCGTCGCGGGCTACGACGTGGTAGTTCGTGACATCAGCGACGAGGCGATCCAGGCCACGCGGGATGCGGTGTTCGACGGGAAGTGGGGCATCAAGCGGGCGGTCGAACGGGGCAAGCTTGGCTTCGACGACGCGGTCGCAGCCATGGAGCGCATCACGCTCACGACCCGCATCGAGGACCTGGCCGATTGCGACATCGTGATCGAGGCGATCCCGGAAAAGCTCGAGTTGAAGCAGGAAGTGTTCAAGGAGCTCGACGGGATTGTGAAGCCCGAGGCGATCTTCGCGTCGAACACCTCGGGGTTCGTGATCCAGGACATTGCGCGGGACGTGTCTGAGCAGCGCAAGACGCAGTTCATCGGGATGCACTACTCGAACCCGGTGCCGGTCATGCGGATGTGCGAGATCGTGTACACGCCGCAATCGAGCGAGGAGACGATCGCGACCGCGCGCCAGCTTGCGGAGGCGACCGGGCGCGTCGTGTCGATGGTGAAGGATACGCCGGGGACGTACGGCTTCCTGCTGAACCGCATCTTCGCCGCGGCGTACCGGGAAGCGAAGGCGATCGTCGATGCGGGCATCGCAACGCCCGAGGACATCGACAAGGCGATGATGAGCGGTCGCAACTGGCCGGCCGGGTTCTTCGGCAACCGGGGCGGCATCGGCAAGCAGTGGTAGGCGGCTTCGGGCCGAACGGGAGGGACAGGTGAACTTCGGACTGCACATCGGGCAGCAGAACATCAGCATGGAGGAGCTGCGGCGGCTCTGGACGTGGGCCGACACTGCAGGGTTCGACTGGGTCGACGTCTGGGACCACTTCTACGAAGCGCCGCCGGTGGATGGAAACGGGAGCTGCTTTGAGGCGACCACCTGCATGGCGGCGATGGCGCTGGAGACGAAGCAGTGCCGCATCGGTGTGCTGGTGCTCGGCATGAACTACCGGCACCCGGCGGTGCTGACCAATGCCCTGGTGACGATCGACCACCTGAGCGGCGGGCGGCTGGAAATCGGGCTTGGCGCTGGTTGGCACGAGCCGGAGTACCGCGCCTACGGCATCCCGTTCCGGCCCATCAAGGAACGGATGGACATGCTCGAAGAGGGCGTGCAGGTGGTCCGGCTGCTGACGACGCAGGAGCGCTCGAACTTCGAGGGCAAGTACTACCGGCTGGAGAACGCGGCCTGCTACCCGCGTCCCGTGCAGGCGCGGCCGCGCATCTGGATTGGCGGACGCGGTGAGAAGCGAACGCTCCGCATCGCCGCGCGCCACGCCGACGGCTGGAATGTGCCGTACGTTTCTCCCGAGGAGTTCAAGCGCCTCTCGGGTGTGCTCGATGAGTGGTGCGAGAAGGAGGGGCGCGACCCGGCCACCATCGAACGGAACGTGAACCTGAGCTTCCACATGGCGGCGGATGAAGCGAGCCGCTCGAAGGCGGAGGCGCATTACCGCGAAACCTGGGGACCTGCAGCCGAGGCGATGCGGGTCGCGGGTGTGGTGACCGGGACGCCGAAGGAAGCGATTGAGCTGGTGGGGCGCTACAAGGAGGCGGGTGCAGCGCGCGTGAACATCGCTATTCGGCCGCCGGTTGACTGGGACGCGCTGCGAGCATGGACCGAGGAGGTTATCCCCGCGTTCCGCTAGGATGCCGCGTCGCCGCCGGTGGCGATCAGGCGGCGGAGGACGTCGACGAGCTCGGGGCCAACAGAGCGGATCTCGGCGAGGTGAACGGCTGAGAGTTCCTCGAGCATCCTCGCGCCTTCGTCCGTTACGTCGACCAGGACCTGGCGGCGATCGGAAGGGGATATCGCACGGCGAACGAGGCCACGGCGTTCAGCGCGGTTGACCAGTTCGACCGCGCTGTTGTGCCTGATTTGGAGGCGTTCGGCGATTTCGCCGATGGAGACGCCCTTCCCGTGGCTCCGGGCCTTCAGGGTGAGCAGGAGCTGGTGCTGTTGCGGATCGAGGCCGGCTGCGCGGGCGGCGTTCTCGCTAAAGTGCAGGAACCGCCGGATGGCGTAGCGGAACTCGTGAAGGAGTTCGTAGTCGCGCTGCGTCGGCTTCTCGGTCACGGCGCGAGTATAGCCGCGAGCGAAAGTGCTCCCGTATCGGGAAACTCACCTGTTTGTTACGCGGTAATGGTCGAATAAACGCCAGCGGCGCGACCACCAGGGTCGCGCCGCGTTCGTGTTGCGTGTTGCTCGCGCTAGCCGGCCCATTCCGAGAGGCGGCGCAGGCCCTCCTCGAGGCGATCGTCCGGGGTGGTGACAGAAAGGCGGATGTAGCCTTCGCCATTGACGCCGTAGCCGCGGCCCGGCGTGACCACGACGCCGAGCTCGTCGATCAGGCGGGCGGCGTACTCCGCGCTGGTGACGCCTTCCGGCAGCTTCGCCCAGACGTAGAGCGACGCCTTCGGCACATCGACTTCGAGGCCGATCTTCCGCAGGACCTCGACGATACGGTCGCGGCGGCGCTGGTAGATGGCGTTGTGCTCTTCGATGCAATCCTGCGGGCCGTAGACGGCTTCGATCGCCATGCGCTGGATGGCCTGCGGAATGCCACTGTCGATGTTCGACTTCACGCGCATCAGGGCGTCGACCATCTGGGCGTTGCCGACGATCATGCCGATGCGCCAGCCGGTCATGTTGTAAATCTTCGACCACGAGTTGAATTCGACGGCGACATCGCGGGCGCCGGGCACTTCGAAGATGGAGACGGGCTTGTAGCCGTCGTAGGCGACGTCGCAGTAGGGGTTGTCGTGGAGGATGGCGACGTCGTGCTTCTTCGCCCAGGCGACGGCGCGCTCGAAGAAGTCGAGTTCGGCCACTGCGCCGGTCGGGTTGTTCGGGTAGTTGAGCCAGAGCACCCTGGCCTTATCCGCGACGTCCGCCGGGATCGCTTCCAGGTCCGGCAGCCAACCGTTCTCGCGCTTCAGGTCGAGGCGGTAGGTTTCGCCGCCGGCGAACATGGTGCCGATTTCGTACACCGGGTAACCCGGGTCGGGAACGAGGGCGACATCGCCGGGATCGATGAAGCAAAGGGCGATGTGGGCGATGCCCTCCTTCGAGCCAATGAGCGGGAGCGCTTCTTTCTCGGGGTCGAAGCGGACGCCGAAGCGGCGCTCGTACCAGTCGCTGATGGCCTGGCGGAGTTCGGGGAGGCCTTCCGACTCGGGATAGCGATGGTTCACCGGGTCGTCGGCGGCCTTGTGCAGCGCGTCGAGGATGTGCGGCGGAGTCGGGAGATCGGGGTCACCGATACCGAAGGTCACGATGTCGACGCCTTCCGCGCGCTTGGCGGCGATCTTCTTGGAGATTTCGGCGAACAGGTACGGCGGTAGTGCCTCAACGCGGCGTGCGAGCTTCATTGCGTGACCTCTGGTTGCAATAGGCGTACTGGTGTGACGGCGAACGCCGCAGTGGGCGAATGCGTCACAGGGCATGGTAGACGTGTACGGCTGTAGTCGGTAGTCGCGCGGGTCGGCGTCTCTTTCGTGGAGGGGAGGCGAGTCGCTACGCTGGAATCAGGGTAATTCTCTGCTTTCTGTGGGGCACTTGATGACGACCGCCAGCAGCGTAATCAACGCAACGGATGCCACGTTCGAAACTGATGTGATCGCTGAGTCGCACAAGCGGCCAGTTGTCGTGGACTTCTGGGCGCCATGGTGCGGCCCGTGCCGTGTGCTGGGGCCGATCATCGAGAAAGTGGCAGCCGAGTTCGGCGGCGAAGTGGCGCTCGTCAAGATCAACACCGACGAGAACCCGCGGACGGCGATGCGGTACCGCATCCAGGGCATCCCCGCGGTGAAGGCCTTCCGGAATGGCCAGGTGGTGGCCGAGTTCACCGGTGCGATTCCCGAGCCACAGGTTCGGCGCTTCTTCCAGCAGCTGGCTCCTTCGCCGGCGGAGCGCGCCGCGCGGGAGGCGGAGGCACTTGCGCAGTCCGACCCCGCGGCGGGAGAGCGGAAGTTCCGGGAGGTCCTGGAAGCGAACCCGAACAATGTCGAGGCGATCGTCGGGCTCGCGAAGATCCTCATCGCGCGCGATGAGAACGAAGAGGCGGAGAAACTGCTGAATCGTGCCCCGGGCGACCGGCGCGCAAAGGTGCTGAAGCACCGGATGTTCCTCGATGGCTTCGCACGGCGGCACGCGAACGAGGACCTGGAGGGCGAGGCTCGGGCGAACCCGAAGGATCCGCGGGCGCGCTACCGCTGGGGCGTCATGCTGGCGGCGCGAGAGCAGTACGAAGCTGCGCTGGACGAGCTGCTCGAAAGCGTGCGGCTCGACCGGAACTTCGCGGATGGCGCCGCGCGAAAGGCGGCGCTGGCGGTGTTCGACATCCTGGGGCTCAACTCGCCGGTGACGCGCGAATACCAGCGGCGGCTTTCGAACCTGTTGTTCTGATCGACCGTCTGGCGCAGAGGCTGGGAACGGGCACGGAAAGCCAGTGGACGCCGTCCCGTAGAATCGGGACATGCAGTACCTGCGGCAGGCTGGCAGCGACCCGTCGTTCCTGCTGAAGGCGCTGAGCGAGGCATCGGGAGAGCTTCGCCAGCAGTTCTACGGCATCCCGAGGCAGCTCCTGCTCGAGCCCGGGGAAGGCATCGACGAGGACTGGTGCCTGCTGGGCGTCGCGGTGCACCTGCGCGATGTGGAGATGGGGTTCCTGCAGCAGCTGGAGATCATCCTGTCGTCGCGGGAGCCGGAAATCCCGCACGTCGACCTGAACGACATTCCCCTCCGCGAGGATTTCGAGCACGAGGACGAAGAGGATGTGCTGGCCGAGTTCCACTACCGGCGCCGGCATACCGCCTACACGCTCTGGGACCTGTCGGAGCGGCAGTGGGAGCGTACTGGCATTCACCCGTATCGTGGACGGGTGAGCATCATTGACCTCGCGCGTGACATGTACCGTCACGACCTCGAGCACCTGTGGCAGGTGCGCCGGATGATCGAGGCGCTGGCGGCCCGGTGAACACGCCACCGATTCGCGTCATCCCCCCTTCACCCGGGCAGCTGGCTGCCGACGCTGGCGCGCCGTGGATGGTGTTCGTCCGGCGGGATGCCCACGAGCCGCGTTTCGGGGCGGCGGCGAACCGGTACCGGGAGCTGGCGGAACGGCCGCTGATGCTGTTCGAAGAAGGGTCGTGGTACCGGCTGGTTGGAGAGCGTGATGCCGTCGCAGAGTTCGCGGGGTATCTGAAAGCGATTGGACACCCGGCAGGTGACCTGATCCGGCGGGCGCTGCGCCCGGCGCCGGCCTGGCAGCTTCGCACGCGGAGCCTGCCGCTCGATCGGCCCCACATCATGGCCATCCTGAACCTCACCGATGATTCCTTCTCGGGCGACGGCCTGGGCCGGGACGCGGAGCAGGCGTTGAAACGAGCCGAGGAATTGCGGGAGGCGGGCGCGAGCCTGATCGATGTCGGCGCCGAGAGCGCGCGGGCCGATCGGCCGGTGCTGGAGGCCGTGGAGGAGGCGAAACTCGTGGCCGAAGCTGTGGCGGCGCTGGTTCGCGAAGGCCATGTGGTGTCAGTGGATACCTACAAGCCGGAGGTCGCCGCAGCCGCGCTGGACTCCGGGGCCGAGGTCGTGAACGACATCAGCGGGCTGACCATCGGCAGTGGCGCAGCGGAAGCGGCGGCGAAGGCGGGCGCCGGGTATGTCCTGAACTACAGCTTCAGTCCGCCGAAGGAGCGGCCGGAACGCCCCCCGACGTATGCGGACGTCGTGAGCGAGACGCTCGCCTGGATGTTCGAACGGCTGGAAGACCTGGCGGCGTGCGGCCTTCCAGGGGCGCGGGTGGCGGTGGACCCCGGTATCGCGTTCGGGAAGAGCCACGACGAGGACCTGCAGGTGCTGCGGCGCATCGGGGAACTCGGGAGCCTGGGCCACCCGGTGCTGCTGGCGCATTCGCGGAAGAACTTCATCGGTAGTGTGAACGGAAGCGACCCACGGGCTCGCGACCTCGAAACGCATGTGGCGACTGCGCTGGCGTTCGAACAGGGCGTGCGGGTGTTCCGGGTGCACGATGTGGAAGGCACCCGGCGGGCGCTCGAGATGGCCGAGGCAATCGTGGCGCGGCAGGCGGGCGACTTCGCGCACGACGCCGAAAGCTGGCCGTGGCGGGCTGGCGCATCCGCTCCCCACAGCGCGGATGGCGCGCCGCAGGTGCCTCCCCCGAAGGGGCAGCGCTGGTAGGACGGGCCGGCCCCGAAGGTGACACGCGGGCGCGATAGATCGCGAGTGGACCTCTGCGGGATACTGGCAGCATTGGCAAATTCCCGGAGGCTTCCTGTGATCATCGCGTTCGGCGCGGACCATGCCGGCTACGAACTGAAACAGCACCTGATTGAGACCACGAAACAGCTCGGCCACGAGGTGCTGGACCTCGGCACGCACGGGCCCGAGAGCGTCGACTACCCGGACTTTGCCGAGGCGACGGCGAAGGCTGTCATCGAGAAGCGGGCCGACCTGGGCGTCGTGATCTGCAGCAACGGTGTCGGCATCAGCATCACGGCGAACAAGGTGCCGGGCATCCGCTGTGCGCTGTGCCACACGAGCTGGGGCGCGGCGCGGGCGCGCCAGCACGTGAACGCGAACATGCTGGCGTTGGGCGCATGGGAGATTGGCCGCGGTGTGGCCGACGACATCCTGAAGGCGTTTCTTTCGAACGAGTTCGAAGGTGGGCGGCACGAGCGCAGGCTGAACAAGATGATGGACGTGGAGCGCCGGGGTATCGGTGCGGAGGTGACCAGGGCATGACCGAGCAGTCCATCGGGAAGAAGACGGTCCGGGATATCGATGTCGCCGGGAAGCGCGTGCTCCTGCGCGCCGACCTGAACGTGCCGCTCGAGAACGGCACAGTGGCGGACGACACGCGCATCCGCGAGTCACTCCCGACGATCAAGTACCTGCTCGAGCAGGGCGCCACGGTGATCCTGTGCTCGCACCTGGGGCGGCCGAAGGGGCGCGACGAATCGCTGTCGCTGGCGCCGGTGGCCGGCCGGCTCGGGAACCTGCTGAACCGGGATGTCATCTTTGCCGAGGACTGCGTTGGCAAGCCGGCGGAAGACGCTGTGAAGCTCGCGGCGCAGAACCAGAAGATCGTTCTGCTGGAGAACCTCCGGTTCCACAAGGGTGAAGAGGCGAACGATCCCGAGTTCGCGAAGCAACTGGCCTCGCTTGCCGAGGTGTATGTGAACGACGCCTTCGGGGCGGCTCACCGCGCGCACGCCTCGACGGAGGGCGTGACGCACTACCTGCCAGCGGTTGCGGGCTTCCTGATGGAGAAAGAGGTTCGCTACCTGGCGGGGCTGGTGGCGAACCCGCCGAAGCCGTTCGCGGCAATCGTCGGTGGCGCGAAGGTGAGCACCAAGATCGCCGCCATCAACAACCTGCTTCCCAAGATCGACATGCTCTTCCTCGGCGGCGGGATGGCAAACACGTTCCTGAAGGCCGACGGTATCGACGTGAAGATGTCGCTCGTCGAGGAAGACAATGTCGACGTCGCCCGGCAGATCCTCGCGGACGCGCGCGGCCGGGGAGTGGAGGTGTACCTGCCTCGCGANGTCGTCGCGGCGGAGCGGTTCGCGGCAGACAGCCCTGCCGTNGAGGTGCCNGTGAACCAGGTGCCGCGCGGGTACATGATNCTCGATATNGGCCCCGAAACNGTGAAGGCCTACTCGGAGGCGCTGAAACGAGCGGCGGCAGTCGTATGGAACGGCCCGATGGGTGTGTTCGAGATGGAGAAGTTCTCCAGGGGGTCGTTCGGTATCGCCCGGGCGCTCGCGAACCTGAACGCCACGACCGTCGTGGGGGGCGGTGAGACCGCACAGGTGGTCGCCGAACTTGGCCTGCAATCGCAGTTCACGCACGTCTCGACGGGCGGTGGGGCGTCGCTCGAAATGCTGGAAGGGCGCGAGCTGCCGGGTGTGGCCGCGCTGATGGACGCCTGACGTGTTGTTCGGGTTCCGGGGCATCAGGGCGATACAGGTCTTGCTGGCCTTTGCCGCGCTGTCGGCCGGCGTCTCGACGGTGTTCTCCGTGAAGGCGTTCGCCGAAGAGGGAGGGGCCTGGTTCCTGTTGCTCTCAGTCGTGCTGGGCCTGCTGTTCATCATGCTGTTCGGATGGACGCTGAAGGCGCCGACCTCGTTCGTCGCCGTGGCCCCGGAGCGAACCCGGATTCGCTTCATCTCGTTCGTCGATCGCGTCATCGATAACCGCGATATCGTCGGGGTGCGGCTGCGGGAGTGGGAGCTGTGGCGAGGCCTGGGCGTTCGGACCAACTTCGCCGGCGATGTCGGGCTGGTGTCGGCGTGGGGTACCTGTGTGGAGTTGACGCTCCGCGAACCGGTGCGAATCTGGCTCATTCCCCGGTTGCTACCGATTAAGGCGAACCGGCTGGTCCTCTCTGTTCGAAACCCGGAGAAGCTCGTGGAGCGGTTCGCCGAGCAGCCGAGGGTCGCCAGCACTACCAGTGGACGATAAGGTAAAGCATCGTGGACCTCGAACTCGCTAGAAAGCTTTCACAGCCAAATACGACGAAGATCATTCTCTGCGTGCTGGACGGGCTCGGCGGCCTGCCGCGCGCAAGCACGCTTCGCAGCGAACTGGAGCAGGCCGACATCCCCAACCTTGACCGGCTGGCGACCCGCTCCGAAATCGGGCTGACGATCCCGGTTGGCTTCGGGATCACGCCGGGATCGGGGCCCGGGCACCTCGCCCTGTTCGGCTACGACCCGTACAAGTACGACATTGGCCGCGGCGTACTCGAAGCAGTAGGCATCGACTTCGACCTTGGCCCGGATGACGTGGCGGCACGCGGCAACTTCTGCACGCTGGACGCCGAAGGGAACATCACGGACCGGCGCGCTGGGCGCGTTGCGACGGAGATTTCAGCGAAGTTGGTGGAGCGGCTCCGGAGCATCAGGCTCGATGGAGCAGAAGTGTTCGTCGAGCCGGTCCGCGAGCACCGGTTCGTGCTCGTGCTGCGCGGCCCGGGGCTCGGCGACGCGGTCACCACGACCGACCCGCAGAAGACGGGTGTGCCGCCGCTGGAAGCCGTCGGATCGGACGAGGCTTCGAAGAAGACGGCGGCGCTGGTCAATGAGTTTGTGCGCCAGGCGCTGGACCTCTTGAAGGACGCCGCGCCGGCGAACGGGCTGGTGCTGCGTGGGTTCGCGAAGTACCCGCAACTCCCGCAGTTCCCCGAGATCTGGAAGCTGCGGGCGGCCGCGCTGGCGGTGTACCCGATGTACCGCGGCCTCGCGAAGCTGGTCGGGATGGACGCGCTTGCGTGCCCGGGTGGCCTCGACGAGCAGCTGCGCGTCATCAAGCAGCGCTGGGACGACTACGACTACTTCTTCGTCCACTACAAGTACACGGACGCGGCCGGTGAGGATGGCGACTTCGAACGGAAGTGCCATGCGCTGGCGGACTTCGACGCGCGCGTACCGGACTTCCTCGACCTCGGGGCGGACGTGCTCATGATCGCTGGCGACCATTCGACCCCGGCGCTGATGGCGGCGCACTCGTGGCACCCGGTGCCGTTCCTGCTGCATTCGAAGTACTGCAGGGAAGGAAACGCCCACGGGTTCAACGAGCAGGAGTGCCTGCGCGGGAGCCTGGGGCAGTTCCCGGCGGTCGAGGTGATGCCGCTCGCGATGGCACACGCGCTGCGGTTCCAGAAGTACGGAGCATAGGATGCGGCGGCCATTCATTGCTGGTAACTGGAAGATGAACACCACCGAACGCGAGGCGGTGGAACTCGCGAAGGCGGTGGTCGAAAGCACCGCGGGCGCGACGTGCGATGTCGCGATTTGCGTGCCGTTCCCGCACCTCGGGCCGGTGCGCGACGTGGTTGCGGGCACGCACGTGGGCCTCGGCGCACAGGACGTGTTCTGGGAGCCAAAGGGTGCGTTCACCGGTGAGGTGAGCGTCCCGATGCTGGAAGAGTACTGCCGTTATGTAATCATTGGTCATAGCGAACGGCGCCAGTATTTCGGTGAGACCGACCAGACGGTCCGCCAGAAGCTTGCGGCCGTGCTGCAGTCGAAGCTCGACCCGATCGTGTGCGTCGGCGAGCTGNTGGAGGAGCGGCGCAGCGGCCAGACCGAGGCGGTGCTGGCGCGCCAGGTCCGCGAAGGCCTCTCGGGAATCNANCTCTCGCCGCGCGTGACGATCGCCTACGAGCCGGTGTGGGCCATCGGCACGGGCGAGACGGCGACGCCGGAGGTCGCCCAGCAGGCGTGCGCGTTCATCCGCGCGGAACTGCGGAAGCTGTGCGGCGGCGTCGCCGACGCGATCCGCATTCAGTACGGCGGCAGCGTGAACGCGGACAATGCCGCGGATTTGCTGGCACAGCCAGATATCGACGGCGCATTGGTGGGCGGCGCATCGCTGAAGGCGGACCAGTTCGCGAAGATCGTGGAGGCAGCGAAAGGATGATGCTCCGCCGGCTCGTCGCGATTGTCGGCCCGACGGCTTCGGGGAAGTCGGCAATCGCGCACGAGCTGGCGCTCCGCCTCGGTGGCGAGATCGTGAACGGCGACAGCCGGCAGATTTACCGGGGCATGGACATCGGCACGGCCAAGCCGACGCTTGAAGAGCGGCGGCGGGTGCGCCACCACCTGTTCGATATCGTCGAGCCGACGGAAACCTACAGTCTCGCGCTCTACCAGCGCAACGCGATGGCCGTGCTCGAAAGCCTGTGGGACCGCGACACGTTCGGGTGGCTGGTGGGCGGCACGGGGCAGTACATCTGGGCGCTGCTGGAGAACTGGCAGGTGCCCGAAGTACCGCCGGACCCGGAGTTGCGTGCTGAGCTCACCGCGTTCGCCGAGCGCGAGGGATACCACGCGTTACATGCTCGACTCGAGAAGGTCGACCCGGTGGCGGCCGAACGCATCGACGCTCGGAATGTTCGCCGCGTGGTTCGTGCGCTCGAGGTGTACGAACACACCGGGGTGCCGATTTCCACCTGGCAGCAGCGGCGCCAGCCCACGTTCGAGTACCTGCTGTTCGGGATTGATGTCCCGCGGGAGGAACTCGATGCGCGCATCGACCGCCGGGTGGATGCGATGTTCGAAGCCGGGTTCGTCGACGAGGTCCGGGGGCTGCTCGATCGTGGCGTGCCGCCCGACGCACCGGCGATGTCATCGATCGGCTACGCGGAAATCGTGCGGCACCTGCAGGGTGAGATCAGCCTCGACGAGGCAATCGAGCTCACGAAGCGGGCGACGAGGCGCCTTGCACGGCGGCAGATGCAGTGGTTCCGGCGCGACGACCCGCGCATCACGTGGGTGCGCGATGCCGACGATATCGACATGCAGGCGAACATCTTCACCGGCGCCTGCACGAACACCATTCGCGGCGCCGGGCGGTAGGAANCGTGGTGCGGGCCGGGTGTGACCCGGCCCGCATTCGGTCAGGCACCCGGCGGCAAGAGGCTTACCGCCAACCTCCGCCGCCCATGATGTCGCGTTCGATCCGCTCTCGCTGGGCGGCCCGCTGTTCGGCGCTCAGGAGCGCGTCTTCGCTCGCGCCTGCTGGCTTCGAGAGCTTGTAGTCGTTCACTTCGCGGCTGGAGATCGCAAGCCGGACAGCGTTTTCGTCGGCGGCCACGACTTCGTCGTTCGTGAGCCAGTAGTCGCGCTTCCAGCGGGCGTCGACCTTGAAGTAGTTGCCTTCGGTTTCTTTCACGACGCCGACTTTTTTGCCATCGGCGGCGATAATCGGGACTCCGACCTGGATGCGATGTGGGCTTTGTGTCGTCATGAGAGCCTCCTTCCCCTGGGAGAGGTGAGGCTTCCGACGCCGACGGGGTTAGCTGACGGGCTACGGCCGGAAGCTAGCCGTTCCAGCGGTGCTGGATTCGCCCCGGTAGATGGTTCCCCCGCTCCCGTTCCGGGACTAGGCGTGTCGTGGCTCGCAGTGCCGATCACAGGCTAGGAACGCCCCGCATCAAGGTCATAACAAACCGCGGGGCCGGGTAGCGATTGGGTTACCGCGTTGGGACGGCTCCAACGAGAGGCCTCTGGTACACTCGGCGTATGCGCGTAACCAAGATGCACGGCCTCGGCAACGACTACGTCTACATCGCTCCCACTGAGGAACGGGACTGGCCCGAGGTCGCGCGCAAGGTAAGCGACCGGCACTTCGGCGTTGGCAGCGACGGGCTGATCCTTGCGCTGCCGTCGGAAGTGGCCGACCTGCGCATGCGGATGTTCAACGCAGACGGCTCCGAAGCGGAGATGTGCGGGAACGGCATCCGCTGCGTGGTGAAGTTCGCTATCGAAGAGGGGCTCGTCCCCGCGGACAAGGACGAGGTAACGGTCGAGACGCTCGACGGCATCAAGACGCTGCGGGTGTTCCGTGAGAATGGCGTCGTGGTGGCCGCGCGCGTGGATATGGGCAAGCCGCGTTTCGACCCGGCTGAGCTGCCGGCGAACGTGGAGGGCCCGGGGCCGATCATCGATCTGCCACTTACGGTCGACGGGTTCGAACTGAAGCTCACGCTGGTGAGCATGGGGAACCCGCACGCGATCCATTACGTCGAGTCGGGAATCGAAGAATTCCCACTCGAGCGGATTGGGCCGCTGGTCGAGAACCATCCGCTGTTCCCGAAGCGAACGAACTTCCAGGTGGTGCAGGTCATCGACCGGGGGCATGTGAAACACCGCGTGTGGGAGCGGGGCACCGGGATTACGCTCGCGTCGGGGACGTCGGCGTCGGCGGTGGCCGCGGCCTCGCGGCTGCGCGGGTTTACCGGCGACCGGATTGTGGATTCGCTGCCGGGTGGCGACCTGGTGCTCGAATGGGATGGCGAGGGCTCGGTGTTCATGACCGGCCCGGCCACGCGCGTGTTCGACGCGGAGTGGTACGAGGAGTAGCGTCCTTCGGCTGATCCGGCATCGGGTATGCTGGAAGTGTTGGTTCGCGACGAAACCGTTCGCGTAGCGTGCTCATGGCTTCCTCGACGATCTCAGAAAAGCTCCGCAAGCAGCTGGCGGCGTTGCCCGCTCGCCCGGGCGTGTACATCTTTCGGAACGCGAGGGGCGAGGTTATTTATGTCGGGAAGGCGGCGCGGCTAAAGGACCGGGTGCGGTCGTACTTCGGTTCGCCGCACGGGCTGGAGCCAAAGACCCGGGCGTTGCGCGAACAGATCGACGACTTCGAGTACATCGTCGTTTCGAACGCAGGGGAGGCGTTGCTGCTCGAAGCAACGCTCATCAAGCGGTACCAGCCGTTCTTCAACATCCGGCTCAAGGACGACAAGCGGTATCCCTATCTGAAGATCGATGTGCAGAACCCGTGGCCGCGGGTGTATATCACGCGGCGCATCGAGAAGGACGGGGCGAAGTACTTCGGTCCCTATGCGAGCGCGGGTTCGGTGCGCGCGACGCTGGACCTCGTGAAGAAGCTGTTCCCCTGGCGTTCATGCACGAAGGAGATCACGGGGAAGGACCCGCGGCCCTGCCTCGACTACTACATCAAGCGCTGCATCGCGCCCTGCACCGGGTACTGCACGAAGGAGGAGTACGACGAGGTCATCGAGCAGGTGATCCTCTTCCTTGAGGGGAAGGCGGACACGGTGCTGCGCCGCCTGCGGAAGCAGATGGATGATGCGGCCGAGCGGATGGAGTACGAGCGGGCGGCGATGATTCGCGACCAGATCCGCGCGGTGGAGCGGACGGTCGAACGGCAGGTCATCGCGACGACGAAGAAGGAAGACATGGACGTGTTCGGGCTCGCGCGCGAGGGCGACCAGGCGTGCGTGCAGGTCTTCTTCGTTCGCGGGACACACATGATCGGACGCGACACGTTCATGCTCGAAGGCACCAGCGGCGAGGACGACGGCACGGTGCTCGGCAGTTTCCTCGAGCAGTACTACGAAAGCGCCCAGTACGTCCCGAAGCTCGTCGTCGTGCCGGTCGAGCCGGCGGAGCGCGAAGAAATCCAGGAGATGCTGACCGCGCGGCGTGAAGCGAGCGTGGAGATTCGCGTGCCGGCGCGCGGTGAGAAGCGCCGCATGGTCGAGCTGGCGAACGAGAACGCGCGGGAGGCGCTGGAGGTGAGCCGGGTGAAGTGGCTCGCCGACCAGAGCAAGACCATGCAGGCGCTCGAACAGCTGCGCGAGGAGCTCTCGCTCCCCGCGATCCCGCACCGCATTGAGTGCTACGACAACTCGAACATCCAGGGTACGAGCCCGGTTTCGAGCATGGTCGTCTTCATCGATGGGAAGCCGGCGCCGAACCAGTACCGCCGGTTCCGGGTGAAGACCGTCGAGGGTGCGAACGACTTCGCGACGATGCAGGAGATCCTGCGGCGGCGGTTCAAGCGGGTGAAGGTCGAGGCGGTGGCGCCCGGCGGGAACGGGTCGGTCGAGACCGAGGGCGATGTCCGGCTGGCATCGAAGGGCGACGACGATGCGTGGGACCTGCCGGACCTGGTCATCATCGACGGTGGCAAGGGGCAGCTCAACGCCGCCGTGCANGTGATGCGGGAGCTCGGCGTGTACCAGATCCCCACGGTAGGGCTGGCGAAGCGGTACGAAGAGATCTATGTGCCGGGTGAGGACGAGCCGATTGTGCTGCCGCGGGGGTCGGAGGGGCTTTACCTGGTGCAGCGAATCCGCGATGAAGCGCACCGCTTCGCCATCACGTTCCACCGGCAGGTGCGCGGGAAGAGTTCGGTGCAGAGTGCGCTCGACAGCATCCCGGGGATCGGTCCGAAGCGGAAGAAGGCACTGCTGCGGAAGTTCGGCTCGGTGAAGGCGATCCGCGAGGCGGATATCGACGAAATCGCGAGCACGGTTGGGTTCACGCGAACGCTGGCCGAGCGCGTGAAGTCGCACGTGTAGCCCGGGCTGTTGGCGGTTGGCTATTGGCAATTCGCTGTTAGCGCGTAGACCCTTCTCGGGTGCGAAACCTCTTTTCGGCTGGGAGCGTGGTGCCGCGCGTGAGGTTTCTCGCTCCCGTAGCGCTGGTTCTGCCGCATGCGCAGGTGGTTCGGGTCAGCCGGCGATGCAGGAGAGCGAAATGGCCGTGGTGGGGGGCCCGACTACCCCTCCTGGCCCGGGAAGCGCAGCCGCACACTACGCCTCGACTGGAAAACCTGTACCGGTACCGTTAGAGCATGCGGTACCTGGCACTGGGCGATTCCTACACGATTGGCGAGGGAGTGGAGCCAGCGGACCGGTGGCCGGTCCAGCTGGCGGCGATGTTGCGTGAGCGCGGCATCGATGTCGGCGAACCGGAGATCATCGCGCAGACAGGGTGGACCACGGACGAGCTTGCGGAGGGCATAGATCGCGCCAAGCCGGAAGGACCCTACGCGCTGGTTTCGCTGCTCATCGGCGTGAACAACCAGTACCGCGGGCGACCGCTGGAGGAGTACCGCGAGCAGTTCCGCGATGTGCTCCAGCGCGCGATCGAGTTGGCTGGAAAGGATGCGCGGCGTGTGTTCGTGGTCTCGATTCCCGACTGGGGCGTGACGCCGTTCGCCGAGGGCCGCGACCGGGCCCGAATCGCCAGCGAGATCGACGCGTTCAACCGGGTGAACCGCGCGGAAGCGCAGGCCGCGGGGGCCGCCTACGTGGAGGTCACAGAGTTCACGCGGCGCGCCGGCGCCGATACGGCGAACCTGGTGGCCGATGGGCTGCACTACTCGGGCCGGGCGTACCGGGAGTTCGCCCTGGCGGCGCTCCCGGTCGCCGAAGGCGCGCTACGCGGCTGCCCGTAGCAAGTGGAACCCCATACACCGCAGAAGCAGCGGTGAATGTGACAAAAGGCCCAGCCGCGCCGTGACGTGCGGTCTACCGTGGGAACCAAACGTCACGGAGGGAACGATGGAACTCCCGAGCCAGCTACTTGAGCACGAGCATCGCGAGATCGACGAGGGGCTGGCCGCGTTTCGCGAGGGACTGGAGTCGGGTGCGTGGAACCGGCAGGCGTTCGCAGCGGCGGCAAGCGAGTTGCGCGACCACATCTACGTCGAGGAAGAGGTGCTCTTTCCCTGGCTGCGAAAGGGTGGGCTCGTTGCGCCGATTATGGTGATGCTGCGCGAGCACGGCGAAATCTGGCGCGCGCTCGACGACCTTGATCGGTTCATCGAGGCAGGGCAGGACGTGGAGGCGGCCAGGGCTGTGTACGACAGGCTCGCTGCCGTGCTGGAGGCGCACAACGCGAAAGAAGAGGCGATTCTCTACAGGGTTACCGACCAGGTGCTCGACGGCGAGCAGGCCGAGACGTTGCGGAAGGCCCTGGACAGCGCCTCCACCGACCGACCTCCCGACTGGGTCTGCCAGGCCGTGGCGGCCGGGCGGTAGCGCCCGCTCAGGAGTGCTTCATCGCGTAGACCCACGGGTTGAAGCCGGGCGGCTGAAGGCTGGACGCGCCGATGATCGTTTCGACTTGCGCGCGGTGTTCGCTCCCGTGGCAAATGAGCTGCGTGAGCGCGGTGATAATGGGCGGCCGGAAGTCGCCACGGCCCTCCACCACGGGACGACGAATGTCTCCCGGTTCGGCAGCGAACTCCTCCCAGCGCGCGCCGATGCTGCGGGCGAGCGGTTCGAGTTCCTCAAGCGACTTCGCGATGGAGGCGGGCAGTGCTTCGTCGACCGGGCGGCCGGTAACGGCGCGGTAGAACGTTCCCTCCATATCGATCAGGTGCGCGAACGTTTCGGGGATGGTGCCGTAGACGCCGGGCACGGTCCGTTCGAGCACCTCCGCAGGGAGGGACTTGCAGTGGGCGATGAGCTGCTGGTTCGCCCAGTTGTTGTATCGAACCATCTCGAGCAAGGCGGACTCGTTCATGGCGCGAATGATAGCTTCGTGGTTCGCGACATCTGACGTCTTGCTGTCACCGGGATGAGCAATTCGGGCCACTTACCGGGGAACGGCCGCTGACGTGGCTCTTTGCCTGGCACACGGAGGGTCTACGGTGGGAGGAGCTCTGATTGAGGAGGCTGCTCGACGTGACGGACCGTGTGCGCGATTACACGAAGGTGTTTCCCGAGGGCTATAGGGCGATGGCGGCGCTCAACCGCGTTGTCGCCGAGAGCGAACTGGCGCAGCGAGAACCGAAGCTGATGGAGCTCGTGAAGATGCGGGCATCGCAGATGAACGGCTGCGCCTACTGCCTCGACATGCATTCGAAGGATGCCCGGGCAATCGGCGAGGAGGAGCATCGGCTCCATGTGTTGGCAGCGTGGCGAGAGGCGCCCTTCTACAGCGAGCGTGAGCGTGCGGCCCTCGCCTGGACGGAGGCGCTAACCCTGCTCCCGTCGGAGGGGGACCTGGACGAAGAATACGCAGCGCTGGCGGCGGTGTTTACCGAGGAGGAGATCATGACCCTCACCTGGGCAGTGATCCTCATCAATGGGTGGAACCGCCTGGCCCGGCCGCTGCAGGCCGAGCCAGGCAAGTATGTTTCCCGCCGGACGCCGGCCAGCCCGAAGTAGGCCTCAGAGCTTCGCGCCGCACTCGCCGCAGAATTTCGAACCCGGCGTCGTCCTGGAGCCGCATTCGCCGCAGAACTCCGCGACTGCGGTGCCGGTCCGGGTTCCGCACTGGGGGCAGAACTTCTTGCCGAGGGTCTCGGCGCCACAGTTGGAGCAGTCGGCCGCGACTTCCTTCGCCTTTGCGCTCATGCGCTGGTTCTCTTCGAGGAACTGGTCGTTGTTGACCTGCGTCTCGACGAAGTGGGCACGGACGCGGGTTTCCACTTCCTCGGCGACCGGGGCGCAGGTCTTGCACATGTTCGCGGCCGGGTTCCAACACACCTGCTCGCAGAGCCAGTTGCCGCAGTGGCGGCACTGCTTGAACAGCGGCTTGATTTCGGCAACGGCCTTGCGGAGAGCCGCGTCGTGCTGCTTGCCGCCGATCGCCTGCTGGATGTCGTAGGCCGAGTTCACGCCCCTGGAAAGGAGTCCACCGGTAAAGTTAGCAGCGCCCCGAAGGAACGAGTTCGCCAGGCCCAGCTTGTTCTGCTGGTAGCTGCTCATGTAGCCGTTCTGGCAGCGTTCGCAGTAGAACTTGAACTGGAAGCCGTTCTCCGTCGAAAGGTCTTCATAATTACCGGTAAACTCGATGGGCGTTGTCATCCTCTGAGGTCAACTCGCACGTGAGATTCCCCCTGACGATACCCGGTGGGGGCTTGTGATCCATAAGGGAACGGGGAAGACGGAGTAGGATGTGTGAGGGCGCGGAGATACTGGCTTCGGACGCTCTCCGAAAGGCGACCGGGGGGCCGCCGTAACGGAAACGTCAGGCGAGACGCTACCTGAGAATCGACGTGCGTGGCTGCGATGGCCTACTGTTTCAGCGGGTGGCGTAGATGGCAGACAGAATCGAACGCGAAATCGAGGAAATCCTGGCCAAGCTCGACCAGGACGGACCACTGGCACCGGAGAAGAAGCCCGTGTCGATTATGTCGGCACGGACGCGGAAGAAAACGACGCCGCCCCGGGTGCAGCGGTTGCGGCCGAACCCGCTCGCGAACATCAACCCAACCATGTTCCTGTTCCTGGGGGCGGTGCTGGTGGTTGGCGGCCTCATCCTCTCGAACGTCTGGGCGCCGCTCATCTGGGTTTCGTTCGCCGGTGTGGTGATCTTCCTGGGAGCGTTCGTCAGCTCGTTCTTCCGGGGGCCGCGCCCGCCGAGCAGGCCGCGAGGGGTCTACTGGCGGGACCGTTACATCGAATACGAGCCCGCATCGCCGGGAATCTGGGATCGCCTGCGCCGCTGGTTCCGGCGTTAACCGCGGCTTCCTCGTGCATACGCTCGCTGGCGGTAGCCTGAAACGGATGGCCGGTCGCTTTCCGGCAGCGATCATCGTCGCGCTCGTCTGCCTGGCCGTTGTGGGGTGCTCCGATCGGGATGGCTCGAGCGATAGCGCGACCCGGGAGGTTCCGCAGGCAGCGGCAACGGCGACCGCGATTGCTCCTTCGCCGGTATCCGCCCGGGTCGAAGGACCCGCTGAATTCGAGGGCAGCCGGGCGATGGAGCACATCGAGCGCCTGTCCGTGGACATCGGTCCGCGCGTGGCGGGGAGCCCCGGGGAGCAGCAGGCCATCGACTACATCGCCGGGCAACTGCGGTCGTTCGGCTACACGGTCGAGGTGCAGCCGTTCGAGTACGTGGGCGACCGGTTCCAGGCGGGCGAAGTCGCAGCGAACGGCCAATCCTTCGAGGCCTACACGATGCGGGGGAGCGCGGGTGGTGAGGCAACGGGAGAGGCCGTGTATGTCGGCATCGCCGACGCGGGTGACATCGCCGGACGGGACCTCACCGGTAAGGTCGCCATTGCCAGCCGTGGAACGATCCCGTTCGCGGAGAAACTGGCGAACGTCGAGAACGCGGGCGCGGTGGCACTGGTCGTCATCAACAGCCAGGAAGGCGCGTTCATTGGGGACCTCGGCCAGGCGACGGACCTCCCGGTCGTGAGCGTGGCGAACGAGGCCGGGCAGGCACTGCGGGATGCCGCTGCTGCAGGGAGCGAAGTGAAGGTGCGGGTTGCGGGAAGCAGGGCGACCTCCTGGAACGTCCTGGCGCGGGCCAGCGAGGATGCGAGCTGCGAGGTACTCGTTGGTGGGCACCACGACTCCGTACCCGGGGCGCCCGGCGCGCTGGATAACGCGAGCGGAGCTGCGACCGTCCTGGAACTGGCGCGGGCGTTCGCCGCGGACGGGCTGGACGACGGGCTCTGCTTCGCCACGTTCGGCGCTGAGGAATCGGGGCTGTTCGGCAGCCGGGCGATGGCCGATCGCATGCAAAGCGAGGGCACGCTGCCCCGGACGATGGTGAACCTGGACATGACGGGCCTCGGCGACTCGATCGACCTCATCGGCTCGCCGGAGCTGGTGCAAATCGCGGACCGTCTCGCGGAGGAGGCCGGGATAGACGCGAACCCGACCGAACTGGAGGCGTTCCTCGGGAGCGACCACCAGAGCTTCCAGGTCGTGGGGGTGCCAGTCATCTTCCTCACGACGGACGATTTCGGGCAGTTCCACACGCCGGGGGACACCATTGCGACCATCGACCCGGCCGACCTGGAGCGCGCGGGGGACCTTGCTTACGCGCTAATTACCGAACTCCTGCGCTAGCTTGCCGCACGCTGCGATCGGGACCTAGCATGGCGAACGTGAGGGGGACCAGCTTCGTGCTCGCGTTGGCTGGAGCGCTCGCGCTTGCGGTCGCGGCGTGCGGCGGTGGCGGCAACGACGAAGGCCAGCCCGCTACCCAGGCGCGTATTACCGACCCGGCGCTCGTACCCACGGCCACGCCGATGCAGGACCCTGTGATCTTCAGGATCCAGAACGACCGCATCATCACCGAAAGCGGCGCCGAACAGACGGTGGTGGCAGGGAACACGGGAAGTTCGCAGCCGCGCCGGCAGACCTACACGGTGGAACCTGGCGACACCTGCAGCGGCATCGCTGCGAAACTTGGCGTCTCGGTGGAGGAGCTGATTCGCGCGAACCGTTCGATCGACGAGTCGTGCACCAACCTTCGGGTGGGGGATGAGCTGGTGGTCCCGGGCGGAACCACACCAGGCGGCAACACCCAGCCGGCCGCAACTCCCACGCCGACCCCGACGCGCAGGAGCGGCAGCGGCACGACCTATGCCGTGGTCGAAGGCGATACCTGCGAGAGTATCGCCGAGCGGCACGGGGTGTCTGTGAGTGCGCTGCTGGCGGCGAACCCATCGGTCGGCGACGGGTGCACGAACCTGCAGATCGGGCAGGAACTCAACATCCCCTAACGCACATCTTCCCCGCGAATCGCGGTTGCCAGGCGCTCGACCGGGACACCGACGGCCCGCGCGGCCTCCGCAACCCGGAGGTCGTAGAGGTCGGGGGTGATGCCAAGGGTGGCGACACGCGCACTGGCACGCGGATAGACACGAAGCGCTTCGAAGACCGAAACGGTTGGTGGCACGTGTGGCGGTGGTTCCACGGGTAGCTGCTCCGGTGTGGAGTGCCGATATGGCCCGGACCACCTTACCGGCCCCGGGTTTCAGATCGAGGTCGGCCGGCGAAAGTTTGATGGACCTTGCAACGAGGTGTCAGCGGTTTCGGTCCCCGCGCGATGGCCGGGCGCTCAGTTCAGCCAGGACCTCAGCGGTGTGTTCGCCGAGCTTTGGAGCAGGCCTGCGGAGCTCCCACGGCGTGGCGCTGAAGATGTAGGGTGCGCCGGGCATCGCGACGGGGTGGTCGATGCCCTCGCCGGTGGTTTCGACGAAGTGGCCGCGGTCCCAGAAGTGCGGGTCCTGGAGCGTTTCGTCGGGGGAGCGAACGATGCCCCACGCCTGGTCGCGTTCCTGGCCGCCGCGGTACACGTACTCGGCATCGTGGGCGGCGATGAATTTCGCGACTTCGGCCATGATTTCGGCGGCCTCGGGTGAGCCGCGGCCCGGTTGCCGGGCGAGCGGGTTGTTGAAGCGCTCCTCGTCGAACTGGAGGCCGAAGCCGGACTCCTGGAACCACTTCTTCAGCTTCGCCCAGCTTTCGTTGTCGCGGCCGACGCCGAAGAGGACCAGGTAGCGGCCGTCCCTGGCCTGGAAGAGCCACGGTTCAGTTCGCTGGACGGAGGCATGGCGGCAGGTCTGCCGGATAACGTCCTGCCGCGTGTAGAGCCAATACGGCATGCCGACCTCGACCGTGCAGGACAGTGCTTCGTGCATGGAGCAGTCGATGTACTGGCCCTTGCCGGTCCGATCGCGGTAGAGGAGGGCAGCCAGGATGCCGTGAACGGCGAACTGGCAGGCGGTGTGATAGCCCTGGTCCCCGTGGCCGCGAATGGGCGGAGCGCCGGGCGCATCTCCGGGGTCATAGCCATTCATCTGCATGGGCCCGCCGAGCGCAAGCGCGACCAGGTCGGATGAGCGGTAGTGCGCCCAGGGGCCGTCCTGCCCGAACGGTGTCACAGAGCAGACGATGAGCGCCGGGTCGGCCTCGCGGAGACTCTCGGGGCCGAGGCCCCAACCGGTGAGCGTGCCGGGGGGCTGGTCCTCGAGGAGGACGTCGGCGGTCGCGACGAGCCGGCGGAAGCGGTCGCGGTCGGCCTCGGAGTTGGCGAGGTCGAGCACAACGGAGCGCTTGTTGGTGTTGTAGTACCAGAAGTTCAGCGAGCGGTTGGGGCCGGGTTCGTCGTTCACAAAGGGGCCGATGCGCCGGGCGTTCGAGCCTTCCGGGGACTCGACCTTGATGACGTCGGCGCCCATATCGGCGAGGACCTTCCCGGCGTACTGGCCGAGCTCGTCGCACACCTCGATGACGCGAAGATCCGCCAGCGGACCGGTCACATGAACACTCCTGCAGCCTGGTGTTCGGCGAACTCATCTTCGGACATGCCGACGACCTCGCGCATAACTTCGTAAGTGTGCTGGCCGAGCAGGGGGCTTGCGGCGCGGAGGGCGCCGGGCGTTTCACTGAGCTTCGGGACGATGCCGTCGTACTCGCAGTCGCCGAGTTCGGGGTGGGGGAGGACGTGCCACCAGTCTCGTGCGGCGAGCTGGGGATCACGTTCGCGGCGGTCGCTGGCCTTCTGGGCGACGCCTGCGCGAACGCCCGCTGCCTGCAGGAGTTCCATGAGCGCGTAGTCTTCCTGCGGGGCGGTCCACTCGGCGATGCGCGCGTCGAGCTCGTCCTGGTGCTCGAGGCGGCCCGCGTTAGTGGCGAAGCGCGGGCTGGTGGCCCAGTCGGGTTCGCCCATCGCGCGAACCAGGGCCTGCCACTCGGCGTCGTTCATGACCGCAATGGCGATCCACCGGTCGTCGCCGCGGCAGGGGTACGTGTTGTGTGGCGCGACGGCGGGTTCCCATGCACGGTTGCCGGGAGGCATGCCTTCGCGGCGCCAGCTTCGTCCGTTGACCGTGTAGTCGAGCACGGCGGGGCCGTTGAGCACGATCCCGGCTTCGACCTGGGAGATGTCGATGTGCTGGCCTTCGCCGGTCCGGTTTCGGTGGTAGAGCGCCATCATGATGGCGCTGGCGGCCGTGTAGCCGGCGGTGTGGTCCATGAAGCTGTAGCCCCAGCCGGCCGGTGGCTTGCCGGGCAGCCCGGACGTGAAGGCGAGGCCGCACAGCGCCTGGGCGGTCGGGCCCCAGGTGGTGTAGGCGCTGTCGCGGCCTGTGTGGCCGAAGCCGGAGAGCGAGCAGTAGATGATGTCCGGGCGGATTTCGCGGAGCTGCTCGTAGTGGAGTCCCCACGACTTCATGACGCCGGAAGAGAAGTTTTCGACGACGACGTCGCTGACCGCGATGAGCCGCTTCAGCACCTCGAACCCCATCGGGTGGCGAACGTTGAGCAGGATGCTCTTCTTGTTGCGGTTGAAGTAGTTGAAGAAGCCGGAGTTGTTGAGCGTTGGCGTGTCGCCGATGATGGGCCGCCCGAGCCGGATGGCATCGACCGCCTGTGCGTGCTCGACGCGGATGACCTCGGCGCCGAAATCGGCGAGGACCCGGGTGGCGGTTGGGCCAGCGATGATCCAGGTGAGATCGCAGACGCGAACGCCGGAGAGGGGCAGGTCCGCCATGGGCGGGATTCTAGGCTGGCGTGTGTACGGGTGCCAGTCCTGCCGGCTCGATCTGTATCGCGCGGCAGCGTTGTGCCGAGACCGAAGGCATATACTGGCCAGCAGGAGGGACGCCAGGTGAACGAGCAGCCGAAGCCGTATTGGGATGAATCCCGGATCGAAGAGATTGTGAGCGCCCGCTCGAAGATTCTCGGGCCGGCGGTGTGGGCGGCGGCCCGGCCGGATGCGGGGCCCGTCATCTCGTTCGCGGGTGGGCTGCCGGATATCCCGTCGCTCCCGGGAGAGGCGTTGCTCCGGGCAGCGAGGACGGTTATCGACCGCGAACAGAAAGAGGCGCTCGAGTACGGCGGCACATTTGGCACAACGCCACTGCGTGAGGCCATTGCCGAACGGTCGTCGCGGCTCGAGGGCATCCCGGTGAGCGTCGACCAGGTGATGATTACGTCCGGTTCAGCTCACGGCATCGGGATGGTGTGCGAGACGCTGCTCGACCCCGGCGATGTGGTGCTCACCGAGAGCCCGAACTTCCCCGGCAGCATGCGCACGATCCGGTCGTTCGGCGCGGAGCAGATTGCGATCCCGATGGACGAGGAAGGGATGCTGGTCGACGCGCTGGAAGCGGAGCTCGACCGGGTGGCGCAATCGGGCCGGCGGGTGAAGTTCATCTATTGCATCCCGACGCACCAGAACCCGGCAGGCTGTACGTTGCCGCTCGATCGCCGCGAACGCGTGGTCGAACTCGCGCGCCGTTACGGGACGATCATCCTCGAGGACGACGCGTACGGGGAGCTCTGGTTCCGTGAGACGCCGCCGCCGTCGCTGTTCGCGCTGAGCGGCGGGGAGCACGCGATCAAGGTTTCGAGCTTCTCGAAGATCATCGCCACCGGCCTGCGGATGGGCTGGCTGACCGGTCCTGCGCCGCTCGTTTCACGGATTGCGGCGCTGCGGTACGACATGGGTTCGAGTGTGTTCCTGGGACGCGTCATCGCCGAGATGATTCGCAACGGCGACCTCGACCGGCACATCGAACGGCTCCGCGAAATCTACGCGAAGAAGCTCGAACGGACGGAGGAGGCGCTCCGGCGCTACTGCGGTGACTACTGCACCTGGAGGTCGCCGCGCGGCGGGTTCTTCCTCTGGCTGCACTTGCGGCCGGGCATCGAGGCTCGCGACGTGCAGCAGGCGGCGATGGCCCGCGGCGTGATCGTCGGGCAAGGGCCGCAGTTCTTCGCGGACGGCAAGGCGACGAACCACCTCCGCCTGGCCTTCAGTTATGTCGCTATGGAAGACATCGAAGAGGGCGTCCACCGCCTCGGGGAGGCGATCGCGGAGGTGGCAGCGAAGTCGCCGGCGAAGTAGCGGCTAGCGGTAATTCCCGAACTTGAGCTCGATGCCGAAGTCCTGCGACTTCACGGCCTGGATGACCTGCTGAAGCTCGTCGCGGCTCGGGGAGGAGACGCGCACGGCGTCGCCCTGCACCTGGGCCTGGACCTTCTTGAACTTCTGGTCCTTGATGAACTTCACGATTTTCTTCGCGGTGTCGGTATCGATGCTCTGCGTCAGGGAGATCTCCTGCCGCACGGTGCCTCCCGCTGCCTTCTCGATGTTGCCGCGCTTGACGTTCTTGACGGGGACGCTGCGGGCGATCATCCGCTGGACGAGCACCTGCCAGATCGCCTCGAGCTTGTAGTCGTCGGTGGTGTGGACGTTGATCTTCGCGGCGGAGCGATCGAAGTCGATCTCGGCGAGCACGCCCTTGAAGTCGAAGCGGTTGGCGATTTCACGCTTCGCCTGGTTGACCGCGTTGTCGACTTCCTGCAGGTCCGCGCCTGTCGTGATATCGAAAGACGAATCCTTGGCCATGCCCGAAACATAGCGGGTATCGGGGCGAGGCGGAAATTCCCGGCTAGCCGACCCGCCGAACCGCCGCTTCGACCACGCGGGCGCAATCGAGCAGTTCGGGGATCACGAGGTACTCGTCTTTCGTGTGCTGGTTGTAGCCGCCGCGGCCGATGACGATCGAGGCGATGCCCTGCCCGCGAAAGACGTTGCCATCGGTCCCGCCACCCACGGGGTGCGGGTCAGGAGTGAAGCCGAGGTCGCGGAGCACGCCGAACACGAGGTCGGCCGCGGGGTCGCCGGGTTCGAGGCGGTAGCCGGGGTATTCGAGCCGGAACTCGCTTTCGATGCGTGCGCCGGGATGGCGCTTCTGTACCTCGGCGAGGTGATCCTTCGCGCGGGTGACCAGGCTTTCGACCTTCTCGAACTCCATGCTGCGCATTTCGCCTTCGATGCGCGCATAGTCGGCGACCGCGTTGCGGACGAGCCCGCCCTTGATGGTCCCGACGTTGCCCGTGGTCTCGGCGTCGATTCGCCCCTGTGGCAGTCCCAACACCGCTTCGGCGGCGATATGGATGGCCGGGACGCCCTTTTCCGGCTCGAGGCCGGCGTGGGCCGAGCGCCCGTGGACTTCGATGTCGTAGGTGTAGTGGTATGGAGCCTGGCCCTGGATGGAGGTCGGCGGGCCGCCGCTGTCGATGACAATCGCGACCTTCGCGGAGAGCTGGCTGTAGTCCATGTTCCGCGCACCAACGAGGCCGACTTCCTCGCCGCGGGAGATGGCGACTTCCATGGGACGCGTGGTAGCGCCATCTTCGATGGCCGATTGCAGGACTTCGAGGATGACCGCGCAGCCGGCCTTGTTGTCGGCGCCGAGGATGGTCGTGCCGTCGCTGCGAATGATGTCGGGACCATCCCAGACGGGTTTGATGCCGCGGCCGGGTTCCACAGTGTCCATGTGCGCCGAGAGGAGGATCGGTTCGCCCTGGCCGGGGCGTCGCGCGAGCACGTTCCCGGCACGGTCCTGCCATGCTTCGATGCCNAGCGCCTGGAGGCGGCGTTCGAGTTCGGCGGCGATGACGTCTTCGTCGCCCGAGGGAGAGTCGATCGCGACGAGTTCGAGGAAGGTCTGCACAATGCGGTCGCGGTTGATCATGCGTGTCCTCCGGTCGGCGGTGGCGACGTTCACTATAGGCGAGCCTGCGGCTGTGGGGGCGAACGTCGCAAATCGTTGTTGCGTTAACAGTCGCTTCAACGCAGGCTGAGAAGCTAGAGCTATGGTGATTGAACTCGCTACCCGGGACATCGACCTCGAGATCGCGTACAACGTCCGCCACCTCGGCGGGTACCCGGCCGGCAAGGGGAAGCAAACAACGCCCGACGCGATTCGGAGCGCGAGCCTCCACAGGCTGACGAGGAACGGCGTGGGCCGGTTGCGCGACCTCGGTGTGACGGTGGTGGTCGATCTCCGGTCGACCGCCGAACGGCAGCGGGAGGCGACGCCTGACCTGGCGTACGCGGGCATCGAGAACGTACATGCCCCGGTGTTCGAGGCGGATGGCTCCCCGACGGGCATGAGCCAGGAGTTCCCGGGCTTTGCGAAGGTGTACGAGCAGATCCTGGAGCGGGGCGCGAAGGCGTACCGGACGCTGTTCGAGACGCTAGCACGGCGGGACGGCGGCGTGCTGTTCCACTGCGCTGCCGGCAAGGACCGGACCGGTGTGGCCGCGGCGCTGCTGCTCCAGCTCGCGGGGGTTTCGAACCAGGACATCGTCGCGGACTACAAGCGGTCCGCGGAGTTGCTCTTGCCGATGGTCCCGCAATGGGAACCCGAGTGGAAGGCGCGCGGGATTCCGGAGGAGCGCGTCCGGCAGCTTCTTGCGTCGAACCCGGAGGATATGGAGGCCACCCTGCGCTTCATTGGGATGCGCTGGGGGCACGCCGAGGGCTACCTCGAGGCGATTGGCGTCAGCCGCAGCGACATCTCGGCGCTGAGGGCACGGCTTGCTACCAGCGCGCCAGCGTAAGCGAGCAGGCCCCGGTTCGGTAGAGCGCCTAACGGGCTACTTCGCGGCCACAGGGAAGGCTGTGCCGGTTTCGTAGCCGATGCCGGAGAGCATCGCGTGGATCTGGCGGGCGGTCCGCACGATACGCGCCGCTTCGGGCCCGCCGACGGCCTGCTTGCCGTCGCAGAGTGCTTCGGCCGGGTTCGAATGGATGTCGAATTCCAGGCCGCAGGCGCCGGCCGCGATGAAGCCATAGGCCACCCGTTCCACGAGCTTCCGATCGCCGGACGAGTGGCTGGGGTCGGCGATGAGCGGGAGGTGAGAGCGCTGGCGAACCAGCGGGATCATCGAGATGTCCGCGGCGAAGCGGGTTTCGGATTCGAACGACTTGATGCCGCGGTAACAGAGGATGACGTTGCGGTTGCCGTGACCCACCGTGCGGCCTTCGCGGTCGAGGCCCGACATGATGTAGGCGGCGGCGCACAGCCATTCGTTCAGGTCGTTCCCGAACCCGTGCTTCAGAACGACCGGCACATCGATCCGGGAGAGCTCCTCGAGGAGTGGCGAGTACTGCGCGCTGCGGGCGCCAATCTGGATGATGTCGACCCCGGCGCGGAGGAACGCGTCGAGATGGCGGAGGTCGATCAGCTCGCTGACGATGGGCAGGCCGGTCTCGGCCTTCATCGCCTGCGCGATTTCGAGGCCGCGTTCGATGGCAAGGCCGCGGTAGTCGTAGGGGCTGGTTCGCGACTTGTCGACGAACGCGCGAAGGATGTCGCACCCGGCGTCCTTCGCGAGGCGGGCTGAGGCGAGTGCCTGGGATTCGGTTTCGATGGCGCAGGGACCGCCGATAATCGTCAGGTTTTGGCCGCCGATGGGGACACCGGCCACGTTGATGATGGTGTCCTCGGGATGGAAGGCGCGGCTGGCGTCCTTGTACTTGACCGTGATGCGAATGACGCGGTCGACACCGGGAAGTTCCGCGATGCGGGCTTCGTCGACCGAGCTGGTCACGCCCTTGACGCCAATGACCGTGGTGTCGCTGACGATGGTCTCGCAGCGGAGGCCGTAGTCACGAACGATGCGGTCAATAACGCGCTGGGTCTGTTCGGGCGTGGCGCCCGGGGCCATGTGAATGATCATCGGCGTTCCTCGTTATGTTGGCGGATTCATTTTCGGACGGCGCGGTCCTACACGCGATCGGGCACACGCCTGTAATGCCTTGTGGCACCCGGCTTATCTCTGGAGAGGCAGGCCGCCTGGAAGGTGGATGAACCACGTGACGGAGACCGTTGAATGATCGAGAGCCAGAGGGGCGAACGCGCGCTCCCGCGAGCAGGGAACGGGCTCCGCGAATGGGCCTGGCTGGCCGGGTTCATCGTACTGACGCTGGCTGTAGCGGCCATTGGTAGTGTGTTCACGAACTCGGGGCAGGACTGGAACGACAGCCTCGAAAAGCCGTGGTTCTACCCACCCGGATGGCTTTTCGGCCCGACCTGGACGGCGTTGTACGTGATGATGGCAGTTGCCGCGTGGCTGGTCTGGCGTGGGCGCGGGTTGCAGCGAACGCAGGGAGCGCTTGGTCTCTGGGTGGCGCAGCTGGCGCTCAACCTCGCGTGGACCGGGATTTTTTTCGGGCTGGAGCAGCCCGGGTGGGGGCTGGTCGAAATCGCCGTGCTCTGGCTCGCCATCGCGGCGACGATCGTGGCCTTCTGGCGGCACAGCGAACCGGCGAGCTGGCTGCTCATTCCGTATCTCGCCTGGGTGACGTTTGCGACGGCCCTGAACTTCGAACTCTGGCGGCTGAACTAGCTACGTGACGACAAGTTGGACGCCGTCGCGGCAGAGCTGGCACTCCTCGGGCGGCCAGGAGGCGATGTCGAGGGTGATGCAGGCGTAGAAGGGCACGCCGAAATCCACGCGGCCCCCGGTGCGGTCGACCAGTACGGCGACGCCCGCGACCTCGGCGCCGCGAGCGCGAACGGCGTCGATCACCTCGCGGATGGAGCCGCCGGTTGTGAGCACGTCGTCGACGATGAGGACGTTGTCCCCGGGGCCGATTTCGAAGCCGCGCTTGAATTCACGGCCGGTTCCGCTATCCGCGCGTTCGGCGATGATGCTGCGGAGACCAAGATGACGCGCGGTTTCGTACGCGAGAATGACACCGCCGGTCGTGGGGCCCGCGACGAGGTTGACCTTATCGCGGAAGTGGTCGGCGATGAACTGGCAGAGTTGCCCGGTGAGGTCGGGCCACTGCAGGATGCGGAACTTTTCGACGTAGGTATCGGCGTGGCGCCCGCTGGAGAGCTGGAAGTGCCCGCGCAGGATTGCGCCACGTTCGGCGAGCTGTGATTCGAGGTCGGGAGTGGTCACGGACGTGAGCGTACCGCCGGGATGGCGCCAGCGTCCACGCTAGTCGCCGATGCGCTGTGTGGTGAGTTCCGGCTTTTGCAGCTTCGGTGAGGCGTTCGGTGCGAAGCCGAAGTGGCTCGTGGGCCAGTAGGAGAACATCGCCTTGCCGATAATCAGGTCTTCGTGGATGAGCCCGACGGTCCCGGAGCGGCTATCGAGGCTATTGCGCCGGTTGTCGCCCATGACGAAGTATTCGTCCTTCCCGAGCTGAATCTCGGGCATGTTGTCGTTCCAGGGCTCGGTGATGTAGGGCTCGATGAGCAGGTAGCCGTTGATGTAGACCTGTCCGTTCTGAATGGCGATGCGTTCGCCGGGAAGGGCGATCACGCGTTTGATCAGGTCCTCGTTGTGGTCGGGACGCGGGTCCTGGAGCACGATGATGTCTCCGCGTTCGGGCCCGTGGAACACGTGCTTTTTCGGGTCGTCGCCCGGGTCGATGAACGGGAGGAAGCGGCTCAGCTTCTCGGTGTCGATCTCCGAGTAGATGAGCTTGTTGACGATGACGAACTGGCCGTCCTCGAGCGTGGGGTACATCGATTCGCCGCTGACGCGGAAGTTCTGGAAGCTGGCCCGGACGCAGAGGAAGACGAGCAGCGCAAGGAGTGCGGTCTCGACGATTTCGCGGACGAGCATCCGCGTCTTGGCTGCCGACCCGGTCCCGGCGGGCTCTACGGCCGGTTCTTCCGGCTGGTACGGCTGGTAGAAGCTGGTGGCCGGGTAGCCGCCATCGCTACCGCCGCTATCCCAATCATCCGACTCATCACTGTCGGCGCCGACCCAGTCGTCCTCGAACGTCGGGACCGGCCGCGGGGCAGGCGCCTGCGGACGGAGAAACGACTGCGGTTCGTCGTCTCCGGATGCTTCGTCGATCAGTTCGCCGGCGTTGCGGCCGAGCAGCGGCGCGAACACCTCGTCGTCGGGCGGCGCTGGCTCGGGCTCTGGCTCGGGTTCCTCCGTGTTCGCGTGCTCGTAGAACGCCCGGAGAACGACATCGTCTTCGTCCGGCTGCTCGGGTTCCCACAGGGGAGCGGAACCCGGCGCTTCGGCGCTGGTGGAGGCCGCCGGCTCTAGCTCGTCCTCGCTGGCGGTTTCGGTTTCTTCGTCGGAGCCACGGTAAACAGCGAGGTCGCCGGGGCCGCGCGTGTAGCCGGAAGCCTCGGCAACCGCGGCCCAGGGATCGTCATCGGTGGTCTCCTCGGACGCGAGCGGCGCCTCGGCCTCGTTTTCCACTCCCGTGGTCTCTGAGGGAGATGCATCGGGTTGCGGCGCTTGCGCGTCGAGCTGGCTGAACACCTGTGCCCAGGCGGAAGCAGGGTCAGTCGGTCCTGGTTCCGCCTCGTGGGCAGGTTCGTCTACCGGAGCGGCAGGCTGCTCCGGATTTTCCCGGGAGAACTGGGCGTCCCGACCGGCCGGGCCTTCATCGGCCGGGACATTACCTTTTGGGAACGCCTCTCCCCGAGCGCGGCGCGCGGCGATGAACGCGGCCCACGGGTCGTCGTCCTCCTCGAGCGCGGTCCGGAGCTCGACGACGTTTGGCGGGGCCTGTTCGCGGGCAGGTTCCGGTGGCGGTTGCTGGACCGGGAACTGGAGAAGGTTCGGCTCCGGGGCGCTTGCCGCTTCAGGCTCCTCGCCGCGATCGCCGCGATTCGCGTCATCCACATTGTCATTGGATGGCATTGGCTCGCTGGTGTCGAGCGTGGCTGCTGGAACCCCTGGCAAGGGCGGTGGCTCGCGCTCCTCGACAGTTGGCGCAGGCTCTGTCGCCAGGGTGGGTTCGGATTGCTGGAACAGGTTGATGATCGCCGTGACGTCCGACGTGTACTCGTCGGTCTCGCCGGAAGCCGGTTCGGGCGTCACTGGTTCGGGAGCAGCCAGGTCCCCGGCGGGGGGATGGGCTGCTGCGGGAGCGTCGAACGCTGCCCCGGTGGGCTCGACCGGCTCCTGCGGCGCAGCCAGGCCGGATTCCAGGCCGGTGGAAGGTTCGGTGGGTGCCTGTGCCTCTGCATCCAGCGGTGCGGCCTCCGCGGGTTCGCTGATCGCTTCGGCACGCGGGGTTTGATCATCGGGACGCCGGGCCTGGTCGGCAGCCAGCGCCGGGTTTGCCCACCGTGGAACGAAGGCGGGCTCATCGTCCCCGCTTGCAGCAACCGGTTCGGGGGCGGGGACGTGTTCGACCGGGACCCAATCGCCTTCTGCCGGACCGAAATCGGGGAGAGGAGCGGGCTGTGGCTCGTCCTCGTCTTTGCGGCCGAAGAGGCGCGCGAAGAACCCGCGCTTCTTTTTCCTCGGGGAGTTTTGCGGGTCCCCTTCGAACGTGGGGATGGGCGCCAGCTGGTCCCAGGAACCGCCCGAGGGGTCATCGTCGGGCGACCCGGGTGCTTCGACCCAATCGGTGTAGGCCGAGGTCACCGAGCCAGCAGGTTCGCTGGGAGCAGGAGCCGGATCGCTGTCGCTCGCACCCGGACCGGACTGCGGCAGCGCGCCGGTGGCCTCACTGGCCGCGGACTGATTCCCGGGTTCGAGTTCCCAGTCGAATGGCTTGAGGAACTCGGGCGGGATTTCCCGCGGGGCTTCATCACGGGCGCTGTCGCCGGTGTCCATGTTGCCGCTCGCCCAGTTACGCATCGCCTCGACGATACTGCCTTCGCCAACGCTACCAGAGAAGACCTCGTCCCATCGCGAGGTGCGTGGCGGGAGGTCGTCGTCGGCGTCGTGGGAGCGGCGGCGCAGCGGAAGTGGCTGTGGAGCCGGGCGCTCGGCCCGGGCGTCGTCGGAAGCGCTGGATGGTTCACCGGTGGGTTCCTGCCGCTTCGGCCAGTCGCGCATGGGCGCGAGCGGGTCGTCGCCGTTATCGCTGCCTGCGAACGCATCTTCCCAGCGCAGGCGGGTGCCGGGCGCCGGTTCGCTGGCCGGCGCAGGCTTCTCGTGTGGCTGCCAGTCACTGCTGCGGCGCAATGCAAGGGGTGGCGTGGTGGGCGGCGTCCACGCGCCGTCGGTGTCGGAGCCGGTTTCGCCCTGGGGCCGGAGTTCCTTCAGTGCCTCGGGATCGCGGTTCAGCATCCATTTGCCGCCGGCGATGAGGCGGGTACTGCCCGAATCGTCCTCTTCGGACTTGCGATTAAAGCCGAGGAGCCCTTTACGGCCCGCCCTTTCGGGGTTGGGCTGGTCGAGGCCGAAGTCGTGGTCCGCGTTGGAACGGACGCCCTCGCGCAGTTCGCGACTTTTCTCCTGCTGTCGTTCCCAGGCTCCCTGGGGCAGGTCGAAATACCAACCGCTCTCCTCGGATTCGCCGTCGAAATCTTCTTCCAGACCGCGATCCTCGGGAATGTGCTGCATTGTCATGAGCCTATCACAGCCTCCCCTTTGCACCGTTTGCCCGTGCGTTAGCCCTTTACAGGCGATTCACCTACTCTCGCGACGATGGGCGGGCAGGAACCCACGGACGAACGACTGGTCCTACTAGCAAAGGACGGCGACCTTGAGGCGTTCAACAGCCTCGTGGATCGCTACCAGGGCGCGGTATACACCCTCTGTTTGCGCCTGTTGGGGAACCGGGAAGCCGCTGAGGACGCGACACAAGAGACGTTTCTCTCGGCATACCGGGCGCTTGATCGCTTCCAGGGCGGGAGTTTTCGGAACTGGCTGCTTCGCATCGCGGCGAACGAAAGCAAGGACGAGCTCCGGCGGCGCAAACGAAAGGATGCGAATGCCTCGCTCAATGAAATGCTCGACCGCGAAGACGGTCCGATTGAGATTCCCGATACCGGAGAGGGAGTCGAGGCGGCGGTCGAACGAGGGGAGTTCGGGAACGAACTGGAAGGCCTGCTCGCACAGTTGCCGCTCGAGCAGCGGCAGGCGCTGTTGCTGGTGGATGTGTATGACTTCCAATACGAGGAGGTGGCGCGGCTTTTTCGTGTTTCGGTAGGGACGATCAAGTCGCGCATCCACCGCGGCCGCGAACGGCTGCGGAAACTGATCCTTTCGAAACCGGAACTTTCCGCGTCGATCCGGCGTCTAAAGGACTGAGGGAGAGAACATGCGATGGATGCGACGGGCCGACGAGCACGAGCGCTTACGGCTGCAGTTGAACGACTACATCGCCGACGCGCTGGATGAGCGGGAGCGCCGGAGCATCGAACGCCACCTCGAAACCTGCGCCGAGTGCCGCGTGGAGGCCGAGGAGCTGCGGGAATTGCGAGCGGCGCTGCGCGCGATGCCCGAGGTACCAGCGCCGCGGTCGTTCCGGCTGACGCCCGAGATGGTGGGGGCGCCGCGTGCGCCGGTGCCAATCCGCCCGCGTCAGCCGGCGTGGATTCCGCGGTTCGCGCAGATCGCGGCGGCAGTTGCAACGGTCGGGTTCGGAGCGGTGCTGGCCATCGACGTCTTTGGGGGCTCCGGCAGCGAGGAGTCAGCCCTGGCGCCCATCAGCACGCTCGCTTCGGAGGAGATGCAGGCGAACGCCTCCGATGCGTCCGCAGCCGATGCCTCTGCGGCAGGGGCAGCCAACGACAGCGCTTCGGATTACGCTCGCAGCAGTGCCACCGCAGGGGCGGAGGCGTGGGCTGAAGCGACCGAGGAACTCAACGGCCAGTTCGCAGAGGCTACGGGATCCGCCGAACAAGGGGCCGCGGGTGCCGAAGCCGACGCCCCGCGCGACGCAGGGGTTACGGCACTCCCGCCGGATGTCGCGCTGGTGCCGATGCCGGCGGACGAGGGGGATGCCGCGGACAGCGACAAGCGGCTGCTCCGTTCGCTGGAGGCGGTGCTCGCCTGCGCGGCGGTGGGATTCGTCGTCCTCGCGATGTTTGCCCGGCCGCGGACGAAGTCGTGACGTAATCGCAAGGTTCGCGGGCCGGCGCTTCCTTAGATGTTTCGGGGTGGTGGCCGACCATCCGGCCACCGATGCGGCGTCTGTTCGCGGTCAGCTTGTTGGTGGTCCTGCTTGCAGCCGGGTGGTTCGCGCTCCCGCATGGCCGGGACTGGCGGTGGGATGCGGGGCGAGAGCGGGCGGAAGCGGAGGCGATAGGCGCGGTCCAGGCGTTCAACGCACCCGGGGTCACCGTCTGCGACAGCGGACGGCGGTCGCCCGGCGCCGAGCTTCCGTCCGAGTACACCCAGCGGATGGAGGTGCATGGGATCCGGGTGGTGGCCCCGGAGGGCGTGTCCCGCGATGCGATGGAGGCCGCGGCGGCCACGATCGAGGAGATGTTCGCCCGGAACGACCTGGAAGATGCGTTGGCAGACCTGGGCGCCTACGTCGTCATCGCGGACGACACCCAGCACGTCCTGGACTTGCCGGAGTTCGCCTGCCTTGCGGAGCGGCCGGACAGCAACCTGTTCGACCAGGCGTGTGGACTGGCCGACCACGCGGCCTACCCGGTGGTGGCGGTGCACGAGCTCGACCTGCTCGGTGACCCGGGCGGGCCGTGCCAGGGGCTGAACGTGCTGTACCACGAACTCGGCCACCTGGTGCAGAACTACGCGATCGACAAGGAAACCGACAAGGCGATCGGCGAGTTGTACGACGCGGCGATCAGCGCAGGCCGATACCGGCGCCAGTACGCGGGCTCAAACCCCCACGAGTACTTCGCGGAGGGCACGCAGGACTACTTCCACTACGGTGATCCCGCGCGGTTCCGCGACCACGACTGGCTCCGGGACTACGACCCGGGGCTGTTCGAACTGTTGGCGGAGCTGTACGGATCGGCCGAATAGTCAGGCTTCGCCCTTCGCCCGCAGGACCATGTACCGATCGAACGCCTTCGCCAGGTACCGCTGCAGTTCGGGATAGCGGTCGCGAAGCGCCCGGGCGTGCTCGTTGAAGGGAAGCCGCCGCCGCGAATACCCGGTCTCTTCGGGCACGTCGTCGATTTCGCTCGCGACGAAGAGGAAGATCGGCCGCACGCGAATGGTTCCCGCCGGGTAGTCGGGGTTGTGGCTGGTGGCCTTGCAGTCGAGGTAGCCGACGAGTTCCCAGCGCGCGAGCGTTGCGCCGGCCTGTTCCATGGCGACGCGCGGCGCCCAATCGGCGAGCGATTCACCTTCCCGGACAGGGCCCTCGATCACGCCCCACCGTTCGTTTTCGCCACGCCGGCAGACGTACCCCTTGTCGCCCTTGAACAGCACGGCGTAGCCATGGTCGACCGGTGCGCCATCGGGCAGTTCCGTGGCTTCGGTGAAGCGGCCCCGCCAGGCATCGCTGATGTTGAGCTCCAGCTTGCCGGCTGGCGGGGGTATGTAAATCCGCGAGATGTCGGGCATCCCGAATCCCATGTCACGTTCTCCGTCGGTAGAAGGGCTTGGCGACGATCGTGAAGGGAACTCCGGCTGCGTCAAGTTGAACGCCGGGGAGCGCGGCCTGCGATTCGAGGAGCGCGAGGCCAATCGGCGCATTGAGCGCGAATGAGCGAACGGTCGAACGGATCTCGCCGACCACTGCCCCGTCGCGNGTGACGGGTGCGCCCACGGCCGGTGGTGTGTCGCCTTCGAAGAGCGCGGCGGCGAGGATGCGGCCTTCGCGGCCGCCCGGGATATCGAACAGCACATCGATATCGGCCTCGGCGGGGCTGAGGCCGATATCGAGGTCGGGGACGAACGCCGGGATGCAGCTTTCGACGCGCGCCGATTCCTGGGCTTCGAACCCGGCAAGGGGCACCCCCGCTTCGGTGAGAGTCTGGATGATGTGCTGGGCGACCGCCGGGGCAACCATGAACTCGAAGCCATCTTCGCCGACGTCGCTGGTGCGCATCGCGAGCATCCGGAAGCCGTGGTACTCGAACGTCAGCGCGTGCATCGCGGGCAGGCGCGGCGGGAGCGAATCGGACAGGTAGCGGGAGACGGCTTCGGCGGCCGCAGGGCCTGCGAGGGCGAGCAGGCAGGTCGTCTCGGTGCGGTCGTCGATGCGGATGTCGAAGTCTTCGCCGACCTGCGCCTGGAGGCGGGCGAGGGTGTCGAAGCGCCGGGTCGGTTCGCCCGAAACGATGTACGAGATGCCACCGGTCCGCGCGATGAGCACGAGGTCGGTGATGTTGCCCGCGTCGTCGAGCGCGACGGTGCGAAGGGCCCGGCCTTCTTCGAGTTCGTTCACGTGCCCTTCGAACGCGGCGTCGAGCACGACCTGCGCATCCGTGCCGGTGACCAGGATGCGGCTGCGGTGGGAACGTTCGAACACCGCGGCGTGGTTGCGGAGCGCGGCGTGTTCGCGCGCCGGGTCGCCGAAGTGCATGGGCAGCGACCAGCCGAGCCGCTCTGCGAACGTGGCGCCGGCAGCGGCATAGGTATCGCGCAGCGCGAGATGGTAGAGGGGCCTCGGTTCGGTCATTCGTGCACGAACACTCGCTTTCCGTCCTGCTCGCGCAGGCGGCCGACGCCCGGGAATGCGTTGTGCACGCAGATGAGCAGCGCGTTTTCACGGATGGCCCGCTCGGCGAACTTTTTCTTGGTTTCAAGTGAAACGAGCGGCAGGACGTCGAAGGCTGCGATCCAGGCGGGCCGCTCGGCCTGGACTTCGTGGTGAACCAGGTCACCGGTGTAGATGGCCGTTTCGCCGCGCGACGAGAGGACGAGCGATGCATGGTCAGCGGTGTGGCCCGGCGTCGGGAGGAAGTGGAGGCCCGGGATGATTTCGTGTTCGCCGGTGACGAGTTCGAGCTGGCCCGAACGCTCGAGCGGCTCGAAATTCTCGGCCAGGTAGGTGCTCTTCGTGCGCTCGTTCGGATTGCGGGCGACCTCGTATTCGCCGGCCTGCACGTAGTAGCGCGCGTTCGGGAAGGCGGGGACGAGCTCGCCGTCTTTGATGACGGTGTTCCAGCCGCAGTGGTCGGCGTGGAGGTGGGTGTTCGCGACTGCGGTTATGTCTTCCGGACGGAGGCCGAGCTTCGCCAGGCTTTCGAGCAGGTAGCCGTAGTCGCCGGGGAAGATGCGCTCGCGCATCGCGCCGTGGAGCTTGTTCCCCATCCCGGTTTCGACGAGGACCACGTCGTCGCCGCGGCGAACGACCATGCAGTTCAGGCCGAGGGTGATGCGGTGCTCGTCGTCGATGTTTTCTTTGCCGATGACGGGTTCCCACAGGACGCGGGGGACAAGGCCGAAGACGGCGCCGCCATCGAGCTTGATGTAGCCATCGGACACGATGGCGATTTCGAAGTCTCCGACGGTATAGCGGGCTGGCTCGTGCATGGAGCGAACGATAGGGTGTGGCGCTTGCGGGGAGCAAACCGGCGCACCGGCATCACACCCGCGAGACAGTGCCATGACAACGCTATCGTTCGTAATTGCAACTGTTTGCAGGAGCATCTTAGACTACGCGCCACCGACGGGGGGATCTGATGCTGCAAACCGTGTTCCTGCTCCATGCGCCGGACGGGTTTTTCTCGGCGCCGGTTTCGGCCGTTTTCTGGGTGATTACGGTGCTGGTGCTCGCACTCTCGCTGAAGAAGGCGGGCGAGCAACTGGATGAACGCGCCGTGCCGCTGATGGGCGTGATGGCTGCGTTCATCTTTGCGGCGCAGATGTTCAACTTCGCTATCCCGGGCGGAACGTCGGGACACCTGCTCGGCGGTGTGCTTGCGGCGGTCCTGCTTGGCCCGTGGGCCGGGACCATTGTGATGGCCTGCGTGGTGGGCGTGCAGGCGCTCGTATTCCAGGACGGCGGGCTGGTGGTGCTCGGCGTAAACATCTTCAACATGGGCATCGTCGGCACGCTGGGCGGTTTCTGGCTCTACCGGACCGTTTGCGCAGCGATGGGCGGTGAAGAGCGCGGGCGGTATGTGGCCGCGGCAATCGCGGCGTGGACATCGGTGTTCGTTGCGGCGCTGCTGACGGCGGTGGAGCTTGCGGTTTCCGACACGACGGACCTCGGGACGGCACTCGCGGCGATGGCCGGCTGGCACGCGCTCATCGGGATCGGCGAGGCGGTCATCACGGTCGCGGCACTGAGCTTCATCGCTGCGAGCCGTGCGGACCTGCTGAGGCTGCGCGATTCGCGCCCGGCTGAGGCGTAGGAGGACGACGGGCATGGCACAGGCATCGGCCGAAAGGACACACGAAACTGCGCACCAGCCGCAGCGCAACGAGCGAAGCTGGCTGCGGCGGCACATGTGGGTGATCGCCGGGCTCATCGCGGCTGCGGCGGTGGTGATATTCCTCGCGCCAGCTGCTTCCAGCGACCCCGATGGGCTGGACCGCGTGGCACAGGACAAGGAGTTCGCCGAGAAAGCCGAGGACCCGTGGTACGAAATCTTCCCGGACTACACAATCCCTGGCATCGACAATGAGTGGGCAACAGTCGTGGCGGCCGGGCTGATCGGCGTTGCGATCGTGTTCGTACTGCCCATGGCCATCGGGTTCGTGCTGCGACTGAGCCGAAGGACGGGATCCTGAACCTCGACCGATACGTTCATCGTGAGAGCCCGGTACACCGCGCGGACGCGAGGCTGAAGTTCCTCGCGACCGTGGGCTTTATCCTGTCGGTCAGCCTGCTGCCAGTGGGGTCGTTCGCCGCGCTGGCGCTGGCGTGGTTCGCGGTGATGGCGGCCACAGCGTTCGCGCGTGTCCAGCCGTTACGGGTCATCCGGAACTCGTTTGTCGCGCTGCCGTTCGCGCTTGCGGCCGTGCCGCTCATCTTCACGCGCGATGGCGACCCGCTGGGCACCATCGACCTCGGTCTCTTCGCGTTAACCGTGAGCGGCGAGGGTCTGCGGATGTTTGCCACGATCCTGCTCAAGAGCTGGATCAGCGTGCAGGCCGCGACGCTGCTCGTCTTCACCACGCCGTTCCACGACCTTGTCCATGGGCTGGAACGGCTGCGGCTTCCGCAGCTCATGGTTTCGGTGGTGTCGCTGATGTACCGCTACCTCTCGGTGCTTACCGACGAGGCGACCCGGATGCTCCGTGCCCGGGCGGCGCGTTCGGCGGTCATGCCGGGCGGCAAGCAGCCATCGACCATTTGGCGCGCGAAGGTCGTTGGGCATATGGTGGGCGCACTGTTCATCCGGTCCTATGAGCGGAGCGAACGAATCTACACCGCGATGCAGTCCCGCGGGTATAGCGGCCGGCTGGTCCACCATGGTGTCCGCCCGATGGCCACCGGCGAGTGGCTCGCACTGGGGCTCATTACGGTGGGGCTGGTCGCATTCGAACTAACAGCACACACGTGGATGCCGCACGCATGACCACTGCAAGCCGTCCAGCGACGTTCGAAGCAGCCGAGGAGGCACGGGCCACTGCGCCGGCGCTTGCGGTGGCGGGATTGTCGTTCGCGTATCCGGATGGGTTCGTGGCGCTGCGCGATGTGACGTTTTCCATCGCGCCGGGTGAGAAGGTGGCGCTCATCGGACCGAACGGCGCCGGTAAGAGCACGTTGATGCTGCACCTGAACGGCATCCACCTCCCGCAGCAGGGCACCGTGATGGTGAACGGCATCCCGATCGACCGGAAGTCGGTTGGGCGAGTCCGGGCGGCGGTGGGGCTGGTGTTCCAGGACCCCGACGACCAGCTCTTCAGCCCGACGGTGTTCGACGACGTGGCGTTTGGGCCGCTGCACATGGGGCTGCCCGCGGAGGAGATCGTCGAGCGGGTCGAACGGGCGCTGGCAGCGGTGGGACTCTCGGGGTTCGAGGGCCGGCAGCCGCATCATATGTCCCTCGGTCAGCGAAAGCGGGCAGCGCTGGCCACCGTGCTCTCGATGGACCCGTCCGTGCTGGTGTTGGATGAGCCGTCGGCCGGGCTGGACCCGCGAGGGCGGCGGGAATTGATCCGGCTGCTGCTCGACCTGCCGCAAACGATGCTGGTGAGCACGCACGACATGCGCCTCGTGGCCGAGGTGTTCCCGCGAACGCTGATCCTCGACGAGGGGCGGGTGGTGGCCGACGGACCCACAGACCAGCTGTTGCAGGACGAGGAGCTGCTGGAGGCGCACGGGCTCGAGCGGCCGTAGGCGCACCCCCGTTTGTTCACCTCCGAGATGTCGGAACTACAGGCCGGGTCCGTATACTTGCAGTAGTGAGTTCATCGATTCGCGACGAGTTCGAAGCCGCGATACGCGGGCCGGATCACGAAGTCGACCTGTTCGGCGCGGCGATGGTTATCGCGCGCCTGCGCGGGGAGGCCCGCGACCCGAACGAGGTCGCGCGGGAGCTTGACCTCATCGCCGACGATGTCCTGCGCCACGCTGGCCCCGGCGCAGACGCGGACGAGCTGGCCCACGCCATCGACCACGAACTGTTCGCCGTCCGGGGTTTCCACGGGAACAGCGAGGAGTACCACGCGCCCGAGAACTCCTACCTCGACCTGGTGGTCGAACGGCGCACGGGGATCCCGATCACGCTGTCGCTGGTGTACATGGAGATTGCGCAGCGGGTTGGGCTTCGCTGCGACGGTGTCGGGTACCCGGGGCACTTCATTGTTCGCTGCGGCGACCCGGAGCAACCGATTTATGTCGATCCCTTCAACCAGGGTGTGCGGCTCGACCGCGAGGAGCTCCTGGCGCGGCTCCGGGGTATGAACCTGGGCGGGGTGCGCCCCGAGACTTACCTGACCGCAGTTACACGCCGACAGATCCTGCAGCGAATCCTTAACAACCTGCATGCGATCTTCAGGAGCCGAAGGGAGCTGGACCTGTGGCTCGCAGTGGTCGACCTCCATCTCGTGCTCGAACCGTGGAACGCGCAACTCGTGGGCGAGCGCGGAATGTTGTATTACCGGCTCGGGAGGCCAACGCAGGCGCTAGCGGACCTGGAGCGGTACGTCATGGCGAGCGAACCTCGCGCGGTGAGTGCGGGAGCGCTGCGACTTCTCGATGAGCTTCGTCTTCGTTATGGGGGAAGCGAGGAAGAGTAGATGACAGCCGAATCGACGTCTCGAGGAGCTCCACGAGGGAAGCAGGCGCTACAGCGATCGATCGCGTGGTACCTGCGGCAGCTGTCGCGGGTGCTCAACGTCCTCACCGACGAGGAGCTTGAGCGTTTGGTGCCGCTGCTCAGCGAACGCCGCTTCAAGCCGAAGCAGATGCTCTTTTCGGCGGGCGACCCGGCGGAGCGCGTGTACCTGCTCCTCAAGGGCCGGGTGAAGATTTACCAGGTCGCCGAGAACGGCAAGGAAATCATTCTCGACGTCGTGAGCAAGGGCGACGTCGTCGGCGATATGGCCATCGTCGAAGACGGCGAGCGGACCGCGTGCGCCCAGGCGATCGACGAAACAGTTGCGCTGAGCATCTCATGGGAGGACTTCGCTCACCTGCTCCAGTCGTCGCCGCGGCTCGGGTTCGCGATGGCGGAATTGATGGCGCGACGGCTCATGGGGATGCAGCGCACGTTCATGAACATCGTTTCCAAGCCCGTTTCCGCCCGGCTCGCCGACGCGCTGCTCAACCGGCAGGAGGATGGCGTGATCACGCTGGGCCTGACGCACCAGGAGCTCGCGCAAACGATCGGAACGAGCCGGGAGACGGTGACGGCGTTGCTCAGCCGGTTCGTGCTGCTCGGAGCGATCGCGCCCATCCCGAACGGCTACCGGATCACCGACGAGGATCTCCTGGACGACATCGCGAACGGCGATGTGCCCGTTTCGCCACGCCACCCTGTAACGACACCGAGTGCCTTCGCTGGCTAGATGACTGCTACACAGACCGAATCGGAGTGGCGGCTCCTGAGGGAGCCCCGGAAGTATCGCCCTGCGATCATCGCGCACAAAGGAGGGAACACGGCAGCGAAGGCGTTGTCGGCCATCGAGGACGTGGCCGACTACCTCGAGGTAGACCTGTGGGTCCACGATGGCCGGTTCGAAGCGAGGCACGAGGCACGGTTGCTCAACCGCCTGCCAGTGCTGTTCGAACGGGGGCGTTTCTCCCTGGTCCCGAAGCGGCCGTTTGGGCTCGCCGAACTGCTCGAGCACACGGAAGGGCATATCGACATCTTCCTGGACCTGAAGAACGGTGGTACGCAGGCAGCGCAGCTCGTTCGCAAGGCGATCGACGAGTCAGGGTATGCGCACCGGCTGGCCGCCTCGTCGCAACTGTGGTCGGTGCTGCGGGGGCTGCACGCGGTCGTCCCGGAGGTGGACCTGTTCTACTCGATGGGCGTCCGGGCGCAGCTCGACCTGTTTCTCTCGGTTTCGCAACGGGACACCAAGCCGCGCGGCGTGTCGTGCCGGCACGACCTGTTGACGAAGGAGATCATCGATACGCTGCACAACCGGGGGCTGCTCGTGGTGGCGTGGACGGTTGACGACATCGACCGTGCGGAACAGCTCGCAGAGATGGGCGTAGACGGCATCACGACCCATCGCGTGGTGGAGATACGGAAACGCCTGGGAATCACATGACGCCGCTCTCGGTCTACGTGCATATCCCCTTCTGCACGATCAAGTGCGGGTACTGCGACTTCAACGCGTACGCGGGGATGCACGGACTGATGCCGTCGTACCGGGACGCCGTGGTCCGCGAAGTCGTGGACTGGGCCGACGTGCTGGCCAACCACGAGGTGGTCACCATCGGGTTCGGTGGCGGGACACCGGGCGAGATGCCCGCGGGCCAGGTGGGCGACATCATCGCGGCAATTCGGCGCCATGCTGGCGCGTGGCGCGACGGGGGTGAGGTGACCCTCGAAGCGAACCCCGGGACGACCGCGTTCGAACACTTCGTCGCGCTCCGAGAGGCGGGTGTGACGCGGCTTTCTCTGGGCGCGCAGAGCTTCGATGCCGACGAACTGCGTTTCCTCGACCGGATCCATTCGCCCGAGGCGACGGAGGCGTCCCTGCGGCTAGCGCGGGAGGCAGGCTTCGAAAGCGTGAGCCTGGACCTGATGTATGGGCTGCCGGGGCAGGACGTGGATCGCTGGCTGCGGAACCTGCGGCACGCGATCGCCCTTGAGCCCGACCACATCTCGGCCTATGCGCTGACCATCGAGGAGGGGACGCTCCTGGCGCGGCGGGTGGAGCGGGGCGAGGTAATGCCCCTGGACCCTGACATTGTCGCTGACATGTACGACCTTGCCTCCGACGAACTGGAGGCGGCCGGGTACCGCCAGTACGAGCTCTCGAACTGGGCCAAGCCGGGACACGAATCGCGCCACAACCTGGCCTACTGGACGGACCGGGAGTACCTCGGGCTGGGCGCCGGGGCGCACGGGTACCTTGGCGGCGAACGGTACGAGAACATTGCGCACCCACGGGCTTATATCGCTGCGCTGACGGGTGGCGGCGCCGGGATGCGCATAGTGGCGGGACGCGAACGGCTGTCTGTCGCCGACGCGTACCGGCCCGACCGGCCAACGGCCATGTTCGACTGGCTCACGATGCGGCTGCGGCGGCTCGAAGGCTTCGAGGCGGCCGAGTTCGAGGCGAAGTTTGACGTGCCGCTAACCGAGGCGGCCGGGCCGGTCCTCGAGGAGTGCGCCCGGGCCGGCTGGCTCGAAATTGGCGAACAGGTGCGGCTCTCACGTGCGGGGCGGCAGCTGCACAGCGAGGTGGCGGTGCGTCTGCTGGCCCACCTGCGCGAACGGTTCGCAGCTGCGGCCTGAAGCTACTCCTTGCCGGGGAACAGTTCGCGGAGCGCCTGCTGGATTTCGGCCGCCCGGTCGACGGCTTCTTCCGGCGAATCCTGCACCACGATGAGGTTCACGTGGCGGGCGCCCGCTTCGACGTAGGGC
>NICF_comb_assmDRAFT_10000139_pt1 | contig 54590 bp, 48 predicted proteins | sample NewIslPassag4_SG_FD_11279 | JGI IMG/M metagenome (IMG submission 11279)
AGGAAGGTGCGCTTGGCCAGCTGCGTGGGGCGGTGGGAACGCTGGCGGGGGTGCATGGCGTCGAAGTGGAGCCTGATCCAAAGGAGCTTGGCCGCCGGGGTGAGATCGTGTGAGAGCAACAATGAGAGCGGCACGTCAATCGCCCGGATTCTGGGCAGTTGCAACGGCGCCATCTTCGTCACCCACCTTTCTCGCTTACTCGGGAGCCAGATACCTGCCGACCGACCCAAAACGGTCCAAGGCCTAGAGCCCCAAGTTCAAAGCCCAGAAAGCCCAAAGCCCCAAAGCCAAACGCCCAAAAGCAAAAGCCCAACATCGAGTCCAACTGCAGTGCACGGCAACAGTGTGAACACAAACAGCGCGCTCAAACGGCGCACATCACGATACTCGCTTCGATGGTTCAAGAGAACAGTTGTTCGATGCAGACTCAAACCCTTCTGGTGTCTAGAGCTGTTGGTGATGTAAAGCCGTGGTTTTTATAAAACAGCGTCGTCGAGGAGCGCCCACCGGAGCGTTGTGGAGTCGTTGGCGGCGTTCGCGACCGAACGGCTGAGTCGCCGGAGAATCAAGAACTCGCCTCGGGATCGCGCACGAAGGAAGAAGTTTCATAGTAGGGGACGACGGTCACGAATGCGGGACGGCGGTTACGCACGCCCGACAAGCATCATATGGAAGGAAGTGGCAGGACCTTTGCGTCCGAGAAATGCCCGCTAACCCGATGACGGAATCCCCCGGCATCCCCAGGGATACGCTGCCGCCTCTAGGACGCGCAGAGTGCGAAAGAAAGGCCTGCTAAAAGACGGATCTGGTACGGTGAGGCAAGATGGTTGACGCTGGTGACGTCAAACGGGATGGCCGGCGGAGCTTCGGTCGACCGGGAAGAGAGCATTGCGGGCAGATTTCGAACAGCCAGATTGAGGCAACGACGTACGTTGGGACAACGTCATACGGCTACACCACATCCTGGAAACTCTTCAGGGGAACACGATATACCCACCGCAACTCGCGGTGCGCCGGGCCGGTGGATGGCTTCGGGCAGACAGACCTCCGATGCCGACGGACGGCCAATAAGGCGGCGAGCTACGCCGGGCCAGTTCAGGCGACGGACGTTCAGGTTGTCAATATGGGTCGGTTGCAGTAGAATATTAAATGTCCTCGAAGAGGGCGAACATACTTTCGCACCTGTGTTGCCGGGCGGATCTTGATGGATTCTTACCCGTGCGCCCTGATCTTATCGTATACTCGTCTTATGCGACTTGTGTTCTGGCACTTGTACTCGTGGCGCGCAGCGCTGGATGTCCGCAGACTCAACGTACTGGAGGGTTCGACATGCCGCAGGACCGGAAGTTTCGGGTCGTCGCTGATTGGGAACCCGCCGGTGATCAGCCTAAGGCTATCGACGAGCTGAGCGGCGCGCTCCTAAACGGAGCGAAGAGGTTGACCCTCCTCGGCGCGACCGGAACGGGCAAGACGTACACGATGGCCAAGGTGATCGAGCGGGTTCAAAAACCGACGTTGGTGATCGCTCACAACAAAACGTTGGCGGCGCAGCTATGCAGCGAGTTTCGTTCGTTCTTTCCGGAAAACGCCGTGCACTACTTCATCAGCTACTACGATTATTACCAGCCTGAGGCGTATATCCCGCAGACCGACACCTACATCGAGAAGGACTCGTCCATCAACGACGAAATCGACCGCCTGCGGCACGCAGCGACAAGTGCCTTGTTTGAGCGTCGGGACGTGATCATCGTCGCGAGCGTTTCGTGTATTTACGGCCTGGGTTCGCCCGAAGACTACGTGGGCATGACGCTGTCGCTCAAGCAAGGCGACTTTCGGGACCGTGACAATCTGCTTCGCCGATTGGTGGGACTCCAATACGAGCGTAACGACATCGGCTTTACCCGCGGCACCTTTAGGGTGCGGGGCGATGTGGTGGAGATCATTCCGGTTTACGAGGAAAACGTGATCCGGATCGAGTTTTTCGGCGACGAAGTCGATAGAATTCTCGAGCTTGACCCCATCACCGGCGAGCTGATCGAGGAGAAGGAGAGCATCACGATCTACCCGGCGACGCACTTCATCACCTCGGAAGAGAAGATGAAGCGTGCGATCGCCTCCATTGAAGAAGAGTTGCGGGAGCGGATCGCCTGGTTCAAACAACAAGGTAAGCTCTTGGAGGCGCAGAGGCTCCAGCAGCGGACCGAGTACGACCTCGAGATGCTCCGTGAGGTGGGGGTCTGCCAGGGAATCGAGAACTACTCGCGGCACCTCACCGGCCGGGCTCCGGGCGAGCCGCCGGCGACGCTACTCGACTATTTCCCGAAGGACTTCCTAATGATCATCGACGAATCGCACCAGACGATCCCCCAGATCGGGGCGATGTACCGGGGCGATCGTTCGCGCAAAGAGACGCTCGTGGAGTACGGATTTCGACTTCCGTCGGCCCTAGACAACCGGCCGCTCACGTTTGAAGAGTTTGAGAGGCACATGAACCAGGTGGTCTTCGTCTCGGCGACCCCCGGGCCGTATGAGAAGCGAGTGAGCGAGCGCATCGTCGAGCAGATCATCCGACCCACCGGACTGGTCGACCCGGAGGTGGTCGTCCGGCCGATTCGGGGGCAGATCGACGACCTGTTGGAAGAAATCCAGGAGGTCACCGCCAGGGGCGAGAGGGTTCTGGTCACCACGCTCACCAAGAAGATGGCGGAGGACCTCACCGATTACTTGGCCGATGTGGGCATCAGGGTGCGTTACCTCCATTCCGAGATCGAATCGCTCGAACGGGTCGAGATCCTGCGCGACCTGCGCCTTGGCGAGTTCGACGTGCTCGTCGGCATCAACCTATTGCGGGAGGGTCTGGACCTTCCGGAGGTCTCGCTGGTGGCCATTCTCGACGCGGACAAGGAAGGATTCTTGCGTTCCGAAACATCGCTGATCCAGACTATCGGCCGGGCGGCGCGCAACGTCAACGGCCGGGTGATCATGTACGCGGACGTCATCACGGGTTCGATGCAAAAGGCCATCGACGAGACCAACCGCCGCCGCGAGATTCAGATCGCCTACAATAAGAAGCACGGCATTACGCCCGAGACCGTCCGCAAGCGGGTGCACGAGGCAATCCGAGCCGAGCGGGTCGAGGAAGAAGCTAAGGCCAAGAAGCCGGCCGCCCTGGCGAAGGTGAAGGGAATGAGCGATGAGGAGCTGGCCAAGCACATCCAGGAGCTCGAGAAGGAAATGTTCGAGGCGGCAAAGCGGCTTGAATTTGAACGGGCCGCGGAGCTGCGCGATGAGATCGAGGCCCTGCGCAACAGCCTGCTCCAGTTTACGGGATGAGGTGTGCCGATGATGAAGGACAAGATCGTGATCCGAGGGGCGAGGCAACACAACCTCAAGGACATCGACCTTGAGATCCCTCGCAACACCCTTACCGTATTCACCGGGCTGTCGGGGTCGGGAAAATCGTCGCTCGCTTTCGATACGATCTACGCCGAAGGTCAGCGCCGCTACGTCGAGTCACTTTCTGCCTACGCCAGGCAGTTTCTCGGCCAGATGGATAAACCTGACGTCGATTTCATCGAGGGGTTGTCGCCGGCCATCTCGATCGATCAGAAGACGACGAGCCGCAACCCTCGTTCGACGGTCGGGACCGTGACGGAAGTCTACGACTACCTGCGCCTCCTCTACGCACGCATCGGCAAGCCTCACTGCCCGCAGTGCGGCAGGCCCATCGCCTCGCAGACCGTGGAACAGATGGTCGATCGCGTGATGGCTCTCGGCGAGGGGGCCAGGGTGCAGATCCTCGCGCCGGTCGTGCGGGGGCGCAAGGGCGAGTACAAAAAGCTCTTCGAGGAGATCCGGCGGGACGGATTTGTCCGCGTGCGGGTGGACGGCGAGCTGCGCGACGTTTCCGAGGAGATCGATCTGGACAAGAACAAAAAGCACGACATCGCCATCGTCGTCGACCGGGTGGTCGTGCGTGAGGGCGTGGAGGGGCGCCTCGCTGATTCGATTGAGACGGCCCTCCAGCGGGCCGAAGGGATCGTGCTCATCGACGTCGTCGGTGGGGAGGAGATGCTCTTTTCGGAGCGGTTTGCCTGTCCCGATTGTGGGGTGAGCTTTGAGGAGCTTTCGCCGCGGATGTTTTCGTTCAACTCCCCGTATGGAGCCTGTCCTACCTGTGACGGCCTCGGGGAGAAGCTAGAAATCGACCCCGACCTGGTCCTCGATCCGAAAAGGTCCCTCGCCGACGGCGGAATCATCCCGTGGGCCGATAGCAACAGCCGGTGGCTCGAAGGGGTGCTTTCGGGCGTTTGCCGCAAGTACGAGATCGACCCGCACGCGCCCATTGGAAAGCTCAATCCTGAGCAGCGAAAAGTCCTCCTGTACGGAACGGGCGAGACCAACGTCAGCTTCGAGTATACCAACGCCCAGGGGAGGACCCGGACGTTTCACACCCCGTTCGAAGGGATCATCCCGCACCTGGAACGCCGGTACCGGGAGTCCCAATCGGAGTGGGCAAGAAGCGAGATCGAGCAGTACATGAGCTCGCGGCCCTGCCCTGACTGCCACGGTCGAAGGCTGCGGACCGAGAGCCTGGCGGTCACGGTGGGCGGGATGAACATCATGGAGGTCTCTGCATTATCCGTCCGCCGGGCGCTCGACTTCTTCGACAAACTCGAGCTCTCCGAACGGGAGGAGCTCATCGCGCGGCAGGTGCTAAAGGAGATCAAGGCACGGCTCGGGTTCTTGGTCAACGTCGGTCTTGATTATTTAACCCTTGATCGGGCGACCGGGACCTTGTCGGGAGGAGAGGCGCAGCGGATCCGCCTGGCGACGCAGATCGGCTCGTCACTGGTGGGAGTTCTCTACATCCTGGACGAACCGAGCATCGGCTTGCACCAGCGAGACAACCGCAAACTTCTGGACACCCTTAAGGGGCTGCGTGACCTTGGCAACACCCTGATCGTCGTCGAGCACGACGAGGAGACCATCCGCGAGGCCGACTTCATCGTCGATATCGGCCCGGGGGCCGGTGCCAACGGCGGACGCGTGGTGGTCGCCGGAACGCTGGAGGATGTGATGCGCAGCTCGGAGTCGATCACCGGCCAATTTTTGAGCGGCAAGCGCGCCATCCGGGTCCCGGCTCGTCGCCGGGAGCCCAACGGCCACTGGCTCGTGGTCAAGGGAGCCCGGGAGAACAATCTGAAGAACATCGATGTCGCCTTTCCGCTGGGGGTGTTCGTTTGCGTCACCGGCGTTTCGGGTTCGGGAAAAAGCACGCTGGTCAACGAGATCCTGCGCAATCGCCTCCTCCAGGTCCTGCACGGAGCGCATGTCCGGGCCGGTGAACACGACGGGATCGAGGGCATCGAGCACATCGAAAAGGTGATCGACATCGACCAATCGCCCATCGGCAGGACTCCCAGGTCCAACCCGGCGACGTACACGGGGACGTTTGACCTCATCCGTGAGCTCTTCGCCGAGACGCCTGAAGCCAAGGTCAGGGGATATAAGCAGGGGCGCTTTAGCTTCAACATCAAGGGCGGCCGGTGCGAGGCGTGCCGGGGCGATGGGATCATCAAGATCGAAATGCATTTCCTCCCGGACGTATACGTTCCGTGTGAAGTGTGCAAGGGAAAGCGGTACAACCGGGAGACTCTCGAGGTCCGCTACAAGGGGAAGAGCATCGCTGACGTCCTCGAGATGACCGTCGACGAGGCCGTTGAGTTCTTTAAGCCCTTGCCGCGGATTCACCGCAAGCTCCAGACGCTTCAGGACGTTGGCCTCGGTTACATCCAGCTCGGGCAGCCGGCGACGACACTCTCAGGGGGCGAGGCGCAGCGAGTAAAGCTTGCGACGGAGCTATCGCGGCGCAGCAACGGGAAGACCCTCTACATCTTGGACGAGCCGACGACCGGCCTGCACGTGGCCGACATCGAAAAGCTCTTGGAGGTCCTCAACCGCCTGGTTGAGGCGGGCGATACGGTGCTGGTCATCGAGCACAACTTGGACGTGATCAAGACGGCCGATTACATCATCGACCTGGGCCCCGAAGGCGGTGACGCCGGCGGGCGAGTCGTGGCCTGCGGAACGCCCGAGGAAGTGGCGCAAGTCGAGGAGTCATACACCGGCCAGTTCTTGCGAGAGATCCTTGCCAAGGAACAGCCTATCGGCGTAGGGCATGCGCGTGGTGTATGATGGGACGGGGAGGTGAGGCGATTGCCGCCCGTCTCTGACGACAGCAGAAGTGCGACCATGCAGCCCGACACGCAGTTTACGCCGCTTGACGCGGCCGGGCCGTCCGGTGTGCATGCGGCGGGAGCGGTGGGCGGGGCGGATGTGCAGGCTGACACCCCCGTGCCACACAATGCGGCTCAAGGAGAAGGCGGTCCCCATCTCTTCGAGCAGCCCGCGGGCAAGGATCGGGAAGCCCTGCTCGAAAAGGTGCGAGCGCTGCCCACAAAACCCGGCGTGTACCTTTTCCACAACAGCGCTGGCAAGGTGATTTACGTCGGCAAGGCGGTTTCGCTGCGAGACCGCGTCCGCTCGTACTTCCAGCAGCACGGCCGTTTCACATCGCCGAAGGTGAAGGCGATGGTGGAACACATCGCCGATTTGGAGTACATCGTCACCGATTCCGAGATGGAAGCGCTCATCCTTGAGGCGACGTTGATCAAAGAGAAAGAGCCCAGGTATAACGTGCGCCTCAAGGACGACAAGGCCTACCCCTACTTGAAGGTGATGGACGAGCGTTTCCCTAGGGTGATGGTGGTCCGCCGGCCGGGCAAAGGCGGGCGGGTCTTTGGCCCATACGCCAATCCCCGCGCCGTGCGGGAGACGATGGCGTTCTTGCGCAAGTTGTTCCCCGTCCGCACGTGCAACCTCGACCTTTCGGGCGAGCTCAACTACCGTCCCTGCCTACTTTACCACATCGGCCGGTGCGGGGCGCCTTGCGCAGGCCTTCAAAGCGAAGACGAGTACAACAAGCTCATTGACGAGGTTTGCCTCTTCCTCGAAGGCCGTCACCACCGGCTCATTCCCGACCTGAGGCGGAAGATGGAGGAGGCTGCCCAGCGGCTGGAGTTTGAGAGGGCGGCTCGCCTGCGGGATCAGCTGCAGGCGCTCGAGCGAGTGGTTGAGCGGCAGAAGGTGGTCTCGACCGGCGGCGAGGACCAGGACGTCATCGGCCTCGCGCGCTCGGGCGGAGCCGGGTGCGTGCAGGTCTTTTTTATCCGTGACGGAAAGCTTACGGGCCGCGACCACTTCTTCCTGACCGCCCTTGACGACACGAGCGACGAAGAGGCCCTCACTGCCTTTCTGAAGCAGTACTATAGCGACGCCGCGTTCGTGCCGAAGGAGATCCTGCTTTCGCACCCGGTGGAGGACGAGGAGCTGTTCGCGCAGTGGCTCAGCGAACGGCGCGGCGGCAAAGTGAGCTTGCGGGTGCCGCAGCGGGGCGAGAAGAAGCGCCTCGTCGAGATGGTCATCCAAAACGCGGAGCTGGTGCTCGGCGAACGGGAGGCCGACGAGCACCGCCGCACGGAGAAGATCGAACGGGGTCTTGCGGAACTTCGAGAGGTGCTAGGGCTTGCTCGCCTTCCGCGGCGCATCGAGGCGTACGATATTTCCAACATCCAAGGGACCGAGGCGGTCGCGTCGATGGTGGTCTTGATCGACGGAGTTCCCACGCCCTCGGAGTACCGCCGCTTCAAGATCCGGGATATCGAGGGCCCCAACGACTTTGCCATGATGCACCAGGCCGTAACCCGCCGCTTCCTGAGGGGGCTGAAGGAGCGAGAGGAGCTTGCCGCTTTGAGCGAGGCGGAACGGGCGGCGCAGGTGGGGAAAGCGAAGTTTGCCGATCTTCCCGACCTGGTCGTGATCGACGGGGGCAAAGGGCAGTTGGGCGCCGCCCGAGACGCCATGCGCTCGCTGAACCTCGAGGAGATCCCGACCATCGGCCTTGCCAAGCGCTTAGAGGAAATTTTCCAGGAAGACGAGCCGGATCCCATCCTCCTTGACCGCAGCTCTCCTGCGCTGCACCTGCTGCAGCAGATCCGGGACGAGGCTCACCGCTTCGCGCTCACGTACCATCGCAAACTGAGAGGCAAGGGACAGTCGCGCTCGGTGTTGGATTCCATCGAAGGCGTTGGGCCAAAGCGGAAGAAGCAGCTCCTCCGGCACTTTGGTTCTCTAAAACGCCTTCGGGAGGCAAGCCTCGAGGAGATCAAGGCGGTGCCCGGGATCCCGGGCGACGTGGCGGAGCGCATCTATCAAGAGGTGCGCAGTGCCGAATAATCGCTGTGGAAGGCGGCTCTGCGTAAAGGACGGGGTTAGGCAGATGGCGGCCCGGATGAGCGGTGGCGACCGTCTATTCGGTTGCTCGGTGAAGCGGGGTCTCGCGAAGTTGTGGGCCGACGAGAGCCCGGATCGGTCGCTGCGCGCCCTGTCAGCAAGGCTCTTAGCGGTGTTCCTGGCCGCATTTGTCTTCGCCGTGATCACGCCGATCTGCGAAGCGTCGCTGGCCTCGCTCGGGTACACAGTCCTCCGCTGGCTTGACCGGGGCGAGATCGTCCATCACGATCTGTGGGTCGAGGTCGATCCCGATCGCATGCTGGCGCGGTTTGCGGACGACGTGACGTTTGTCAGCGGCGGAAACAGCGACCTCTATGTGCTGTTTGGGTCGGACGTATCGCTCGACAGAGTGATCGACGCGGAAGGCCGGGAAGTGGCCTATTCCCGGACGCAGACCCTGATCTCCCTCCCATTTGCCATCTACCAAGTGTCTTCACCCAGGGTCAAACGTGGGGAAACCTTCAGGCTACGCTTCGAGTGGAGCATCTCCCGGGAGACGGTGCGGAGGATCGATCCCTTCGTCGCCCTGCGCTTCTTTTACGTTGGATACGACTCGTTGTGGTATCCCAACATGCCGAGTGAGGAGTTTTTCGAGGCGGACATCCGAGTGGCCGTGCCGGAAGGATACACCGCGATCGCGGACGGCGAACTGCTCGCCGTGGAGCGCATGGAGGACGGACGGTGGCGTTATCACTTTCGCACGCCTGTTCCAGTAATGGCGCTGGGGCTTGGGGTGGGGCGGTTCCGTGCCCTAGAGCCGCTGGTCGCAAGCGGTGGCGATGGCGACAAGATCGAGATCCAAGCGTGGCAGCCCGTGGGGTGGATCTCGTCGGTTGAACGAGCCGCCGCTTACACGGCCGCGGCCGCCGAGTTCTTCACGAGACGCCTCGGCTCTTTGCCAGTCCATCGTTTCTATGTGGCGCAGGTTCCCTTTGCGGGAGGCGCCTCGTACGCTTCCCTGCTGGGGCACGTCTACGGGGGCGATCTCTCTCTGCTTGGCCTCGGCGACGTACCGGCGCTTCAAGGCGGTCNCAATGGGGGCTCGTCAAATTTGTCTGCCGCCCCGGTGAACCCCTCATCGACAGACGACCTGCCGCTCGCGTTTCTCGTCGCGCATGAGGCGGCCCACAAGTGGATCGGCGGCGTCGTAGGAACACGCCTTGTGGGAAGCGCCTGGCTTTCTGAAGGACTAGCCGAGTATCTCGGATACCTGGCTCTCGGCGAGATGGTGGGGCCGGAGGCCGGCACGGCGTTTCTGATCGAGCGGGCGCAGCGGCCCTTCGTCGAGCGAGTCCAAGGGCGGAACCGCGCGCTGGCCGCGATCGAGCTCTTCGACGCCGATCAGGAGTTTGTCTACCAAAAAGGCGCCTTGGTTTTTCGGATGCTTCACCGGCGGCTTGGGGACGACGCCTTCTTCCGGTTGATCCGCAGTTTCATCGCGGGGCACCGCGGCCGCATCGTAACGGGCCANGACTTCATCGATCACGCCATCGAGTTTGTATCGGGCGGAATCGGCGGGACAGGGGCCGTGGGTGACGGCAGGTCGATCAGGCAAGAGCCGTTGGGGCAGCAGGGACGAGGGGAGCCTGGGGGCACGGAGCTCGTCCTCAGACCGCCCGCCGGCGGGACCAGCCCGGAGGAGATCCGCTTGTTCTTTGAACAATGGGTGAAAGGCACCCAGACGCTCGATTACGCCCTGCGTGTGTTGGAGGCCGGCCACCGGCGGATGGTGCTGCGCGTTGATCCGGTGGGACGGCTCGTCGAGCCGGGGCCGGTCTCCGTGGCGGTGGAGCTTGAAGATGGCAGTCAGGTGGTAGAGTCCGTCCAGCTGGCCGAGACCGTCACCCTTGAGCTGCCCGGGCGGCCTGTTGCAGCCCAGCTCGACCCCGAGGTCTGGCTGGCGGACGCCAATCCAGCCGACAATTGGTGGCGCGCCTCTGCACCCTGAGCTTCGCAACGGCGCCGATTGAGAAACTTTTCCATTTCCGCAACCGTCATCCTCCGGATCAACATTTTTCATCTCGACCTCAAAAATGTTAATCCAGAGATTGATTTCTTTGTGTTCCCGCGCTACAATGTGCGCAGAGGGGTGAGAGTGTCTCTCAAGGGAGGAATGCGGATGGCGGCACGGAGATTTGTGGGCGTCTGCCCGGTCTGTGATGGCGAGTTTCGCGTGACAAAGCTCACATGCCGCTCATGCGGTGCGTCGCTGCAAGGCGACTTTGAGCTGTGCAAATTTTGCCGTCTGAACCCGGAGCAGAGGGAGTTCATCGAGGTGTTCATCGCCTCGCGCGGCAACATCCGGGAAGTTGAGCGGGTGCTGGGCGTCTCGTATCCGACGGTGCGCGGGCGTCTTGATGACGTGATCCAGGCTCTCGGGTACAAGGTGCAGCGGTCCGCCGAGTCGGTCGACCGCCGGGCGGTGCTGGAGGCGCTCGACCGGGGAGAGATCACCGCCGAGGAGGCGCTGAAGCGCCTGCGGGGTGGCGATTGAGAACGTTCAACCGGAGTTTGAGCCGGCTTTGAGGCCGTCCGCTTGCAGGAGGGCGACAGGTCGGTTCGGTTCCGCCGTGGACGGGTCGACTGGGAGAACCCTTGCAGTAAGGTGACAAGAGAGCGGGAACCGTCCGCATCGTTCGGAGCCCGGCGGGACCAGCGTCTCTGTCCGGTAGGGAGAAGCGGCAAGGGGCGCGACTCACACTGTCGTTTCGTGCCCAAACAGGTGAAGGGAGGCGCCATGCGGTGAGAGAGGAACGCCTGTTTATTCTGAAGATGCTGGAAGAAGGCAAGATCAACGCCAAAGAGGCGGCTGCGCTGCTTGAGGCGCTGGATGCAGGAGGGAGGGAGACTGTCGATAAACCCGGCGAGAGCGCGGGTGGAGTCGCTGGCGCGAGCAACGGAGCGGAACATGGACAGAACCTTGAGCAGGAAAAGGAGCAAGAACCGGAAGAGGGGCAGCGTCAGAAGCAGCAACAGCAGCACCAGGCCGGTGCCGCTTCTGGAAACGGCGAGGGCGCCGAAGCCAAGCGGCGGCACAACGGCTTCGAGTACGACCGGAGCTGGAGCGAGTTCTCACGGGACCTCGCCCAGCAGATTCGTGAAGCGGTGCAGACGGCGATGCGGGGTGTGCCCCAAATCAAGGAGGAGCTCAAGGAGAACCTGCACGAGGTGCGCGAGGAGCTCGAGCAGACCTTCAAAGAAGTGCGCGAGGAGATGCGCAAAGGGCCGCTGGTCGACGTAAGTGGTTTGCGCAACGTCTTGAGCCACATCTTCGTGCGTTGGCCGTCGCAAGAGGTCCGGGACGAGTTGAAGGGGGTCTGGGCCCAAGGTGCAAGGCCCAGGGTTGAGCTGCGGACGAAGAACGGGAGCGTGACCGTTACCGGTTGGGACGAACCGCACTACTGGGTCACCGTGCGCAAGTCGGTCTACGCCAGCAGCGAGGAGGAAGCAAGGAAGCTCTCGGCCGACGCCGTTCGGGTCACCTCCAGCGAGTACGGCCTTGAAGTGACCTGCCGCGACGATCATCGCGTAAACGTCTCGGTCGAGGCGAAGCTGCCCAAAGGATTCGTCTACGACCTAATCGCAAGTTCGACCAATGGCGCGGTGACGGTGGAAGGCGTGCGGGTGAGTGGGGCCGTGGCCACGACGACCAACGGCGCCGTCCGGGTGAGGGAGATCTCGGGAGACAAGGCCGACGTGAGTTCGACCAACGGCAGGATCTCCTGTGAAGAGGTCCATGTCAAGGAGCTGGAGGCGAGCACTACCAACGGTGGCGTCAGCTGGACGGGTACCGCCTTGACGGCCAAGTTGCGCACGACCAACGGGTCGATCCGGCTCGCCCCCGAACTGCCTCCCACGCCTGTTCGCAGCGGCGAAGAGGGGACGCAGGAGGTGGTTTCGGCTCATTACATCGCCGAAACGACCAACGCCGGGATTCATGTGAAGCTTCCCGCCGATCCGGGCTTGGGCGTGCGCTTTGAGAGCAGGGCTCGCAGCGTTGACCTCGGCGCCGACGACGGGCACTTCATCATCGGCAGTCAATCCAGGGACCACGGCTGGCACTTCGTCAGCGCCTCCACCCCCGGATATGAGGGGGCACCGCGGCGGATGGTGTTGAACCTCAAGACGACCAACGGCACCGTCCGCCTGGAGTCGACCAGGCCGCACCGCGGCGAGTCTAGGGAACCTCTGCACGAGGACGCGAATTGACAGAAAGGGGAAATCGCCTTGCGCAGCGAGCGGGAACAGATCCTGAAGATGCTGGAAGAGGGTAAGATCACGGCGGAGGAGGCCATGAAGCTCCTCGACACCGTCGAGCATCAGGGCGCGGCCCAGCCACCTCGCAAAAGCAAGTTCATTCGCATCTCTATTTCGGGAGACGATGGGGAAAAGGTGAACGTGAACCTGCCCGTGGGGCTCGCGAAACTCGCACTCCGGGTGGCCTCCAACTTTGAACCTCGCGTCAAGGACCTCGACATCGACTCTATCATCGACGAGGTGGAGTCGGGAGTCGAGGGGCGCTTAGTCGAGATCGCGGACGGCGAGAACAAGGTCGAGATCGTCATCGAGTAGAACATTATCGAGTAGAACATTGGAGAAGCATCGGCTAAAGAGCGCCGGACGAAGTGACGATCTCGACCGATGTAGGAGTGAGTTGCGACATGGCCGCGGTGTACGTCTCGCACGGGGTGCTGTACCGCTGGGTGATCAACGCATTGGCGCTGCTGGCCGTCTCCTTTCTCTACAGCGGGGTGACGGTGACGGGGCCGATCGCCCTCATCGTGGCGGCGGCTGTCCTCGGGCTCGTCAACGCGATCATCAGGCCCGTCCTCTTTGTGTTGACGCTGCCCATTAACATCGTGACGCTAGGGCTCTTCACGCTCGTCCTCAACGGCCTGATGCTGTGGCTTACGAGCGGGCTTGTCCCCGGATTCCAGGTGCACGGCTTTTGGCCGGCGGTCTGGGCTTCGATCCTTCTTAGCATCGTGAGCGCCCTGTTGTCGATGGTGGTGAAGAGCAAGTGAATCGCCCAAAGCTGGTCGCCGTCGACCTGGACGATACCCTTCTCCAGGAGGATCTCACCCTCCTAGACGAGTGCGTCTCCGTTCTTAAGGAGGCGCAGCGGCGGGGTGTCAAGGTCGTCATTGCCACCGGGAGGATGTACCGTTCGGCCTTGCCGTACGCCAAAAGGCTTGGAATCGACGGATACCTGATCGCCTACAACGGTGCCCTCATAAAGGGGGTGGACGGCGAGACCTTCTGGCATAAGCCCGTCCCTGCGGAGTATGCGAGAGAGCTCGTTGACGTCGCGAGAAGGACAGGCCTCCGGCTCAATTTCTACGTGGAGGACGCTTTGATCGTCGAGGGGTTCGATGAACGGGTCGAGTACTACATCTCCATCGCCCAGGTCGAACCGGAGGTGGTCGACGATCTCGCAGCCGTCCTCGAACGCGGCGAGCCGACGAAGTGCCTCTTCGTGGGCGATGCGGATCAGGTCGCAGAGGTCCTCCCGGGCCTTGAGGCACAGTTTCCCGATCTGCAGATCTCCCGGTCGAAGCCGCGGTTCATCGAGGTAACGCGCCGCGGAATCCGTAAGGAAGTGGCCGTCGCGGCCGTGGCCGAAGCCTACGGCCTATCGATGGACGATGTGATGGCTGTGGGCGACGCGGACAACGACGTAACCATGCTCGCCCAGGCTGGGATCGGCGTCGCCGTGGCGAACGCCAGCGCCAAGGCGAAGGAGGCGGCCGACTACGTCGCTGCGGAAGCCCGGGGACGGGGTGTTTGCGAGGCGGTCCGCCGTTTCGTGCTCGCCTAGGGCCGCAAAGGCGGGGGCGAGCGGAGATCGCCGTCTTCGCTAGGCGTTGAAGAAGGAATGGACTTACCGTGCGGGGCAATGCCCCGCACTTACTTTTTGTAAGGGTTCGTACAGGATACAACTGACAAGAGGGCGGACGCAGGCGGTCAACGAAATGAGGAGTCGCTCTGGTAAAGAGGTGCTCGGGCGGAGCGTAAGAACAGTACCGCCTGGTCGGCCGGTGGCAGCCCTGGAAAAAGGTAATCTGGCCGGGAGTGCAGGATGCGCCTCAAAAGGGGCGAAATGGTGCGGTGATGACTAACATAAGTCAGTAATCTAAGTCAGTCTATGGTTTGCCCGCCAGCGACTTGGGCAGGGGTGGTCGAACGAAAGGAGGTGCAACCGTTCCCCAACGCCACACCCTGTTCGAGAAGGTGGACGGGTGATTAGAGGACGCAGCACCAATCGCAGCCGGAGCCGGCGGGAGGACGCATCCGGTGAGGAAACATGGAGACTCACAGGACGTCGACCCCGGCGCCTAACCCAGGACGCACAGCAGCATAGGACACGGCAGTTATTGCACTCGACTCACTCAAGCACACGCCAACGACACGGTAACCATCGAAGCTAGGGGGAACGACACTACGATGAAAAGAGTAGCAGCCATCGTCTCAGCGGCACTCGTGCTCTCCTTGGCCGCCCCCGCCTTCGCGGCGGTGGACGTCGGCGGGAAGCTAGCGACCGAGTTTAAGCTGGGACAAAACGCCAGTGACGAGTGGGAGCTCACGGGCGTGACCGGCCTTGAGCTCGAGACCAAAATCTCAGCCGAGGGCGGCAACCCCGTGAAGGCCGTCATCCAGCTGACCCCGTGGGAGCTCAAGTCGGGCAGCTTTGACGATGACGGCAACCCGACGGGCGACTTCGGCGCCGCGCATCCGGCCGCCGGTCCGGTCACCATCGGGATTGACAAGGCCTGGCTCGAGACCACGGGTGCCTATTGGCACGGTGGTCCGGCGGTCCGGACCCGCATCGGTGACGTGAACATCGAGTGGGATCAGTTCGTCGGCCACCTCGCCGACAAGCGCGGCGTGACGGTGGAAGGCATCGCGGCCGGTCCGGTGACCGCCGACGTCTTCTACACCTGGGACGGCGCGAGCCGCCCGATGGGCATCGCTGCCCGCGGCAACGTCGAAGGCGTCGACCTTAAGGGCATGGTCGTAAGGCGCGGCAATGAGAGCAACCTGACGGTCGGAGCCGGTCTCCAAGTGATGCCCGGCATCGACCTCAGCGCTCAGTTGGCCCTCGACAACGACCGCCGTCACCTCTACAGGCTTGAGGCCACGGCCGACAACCTGCTCGAAGGCATCAAGCTGACGGTCGGCTACCGCGGTGCGGACGACGCCTTCGCCCCGATGTACACCAACCGCTGGGAGGACAACGACCCGACGAAGGACGAATTGTATGACCTCCTCGACGGGTTCAACATCGCAGCGGAGACGGTGCAGAGCGGCTTCCGCATCAAGGGCGACTACGACGACCCGACCGGTGAGGCAAACCTCAGCGTCAGCAGGGACGTGGAGCTCGCGGGTCTCGTCGTCTCGGGCGAGTACAACGCCAAGTTCCAGCGTGAGGTGGAGACCAAGCACACGCTGAAGGCGAGCACCAACCTCAACGTGATCCCGCAGCTGCAAGGGCTCGCCGTCTCGGGGAAAGTGACGCTCCAGGGCGAGAACCTCACGTATGAGGCCGGAGCCGACTACGTCGCTCCCAACGGCATCAACCTCGGTGCCAAGTACGTCTCCGACGAAGGCGTCTCGGCCACCGCGGGCGTAACCGTCGAGTTCTAACGCTCGCCGGTCACGAAGGCTCTCGTTGGTCGGCCGCACCGCCCGGGAGACGCGGGGGAACATCGCTCCTGCGGGTGCGGCCGGCCCTCAATGCGAAGCATATCGAGGCACGTATCGAAGCAAAAAACGGAGCACGACGATAGAGCTGAAGACCCCGGAGGGCTTCTCCGGGGTCTTTTCGCGTCTAGGGCCGATGCATTCAAATACGGAATGTAACCGAGTAGACCGGCCCCCTGGTCGCTGGTCGGAGATAGGAGGCCGACCGGGCACCTCCCACCTCTTCCTCCATACTCAACCAGGTGCTCCGACCAAGCGGAAGAAATCGACGAGGCATATACTGTGCCGGCGGTCTTTGCCCCAATTGACGAGCCATGCCGAGGGGCACGAAAAACTATGGAAAAACTTCCCCGCAGCGGCAGGAGAGGGCCCGAATCCGCAGAATCTACCACTAGCGCCAAGATCCATGCATTCGCGACGAACGATGGCACGTACGTCAACCTCCGTTTAGCTGTGGGAAAGGCTTGACGGATCTCGAAACCTCGACCAAAATGTAGACGGATGCATACCATTCCCAGTTCCGTCAGGAGCTGGGTGAAGTCCTGATCGCACGCCGAGGCAGCCGAAAGAAAGGAGGTGCAGTCCCCCCAAGAAGGCTGAGCGCCTCGAATGGCGAGCGGATCAGGGGGGGAGACAGGGAGAGGCATTGCGGCAGTGGAGGAAACTCGGATACTCCGTAGGCTGCGGCGTCGATCCCTCGCTCCCTGGGTGCTTGTGGAGCACACTCTGAGGGGGATAAAGACACAAATGAAGAGACTCGCAGCAGTAGGGGGTCTCGTGTTGGCCTTGGCTCTCGCGGCTCCTGCGTCGGCCGGCATCAACACCGAGATCACCGGTAAAGTCCAAACGGATCTGTACTACGACCAGTATGACGGCTTCTGGGCCTGGGGCGATGTCGAGACCAAGATCACGATGTCCGCTGGCACGGATGGTGCTGTCAAGGCGGTACTCGGCCTCGGCGCGAACGAGTCCAACGATGAGGGCAAGTTCGGACGCGATGGTGACAACGCCAGTGACAGTGGTAGCCCACTTTCTAGGCATACTGGCATCAGCCTGAAGGTGGATACGGCCTACATCCAAGCCGATGGTGCGTGGATCGACGGTCTGCCCGACGTTACCACGAAGGTTGGTCGGTTCGGCACCAACTACAGCGACTGGGTGGCCAACTTCGGCGATCGGGATGGCGTCGAGTTGAGCAACATCAATTTCGGGCCGGTCTCCGTGGCTGGCTTGTATGCGTGGGTCAACAATTCGCCCATCAGCTCGGATGCCATCGCGCGTCGTAGCGAGTTCGCTGACGATGCTGCTCGCAACGCCTTCATCGACAGCATCAAGTCGAAGGATTGGCGGATCGCTGCGGTTAAGGGTTCGGGCAGCCTCGATGTCGTCAATCTGACCGGTGTGTACGTTCGCACCTACGCTGACGACGATGAGAACGTGACCCTTAACGACTACGCTGTCACTGCTAGTGTCGCACCGATCGAAGGGTTGAAAATCGACGCGACCTTCGCGGGCACCAACTACGAGGGACTGCCTGCCCCGATCGGTGATGAGAAGGGTACCGGTTGGAAGGTCAATGCCGAGCTCTCGACGATTCCCAACATTACCTTGGGGGCTACCGTCTGGGCTTCGGACAACGAGTTCAATCCGGTCTATACGAAGTTGGATGACAAAAAGCCGACCGAGTTCGCTGGCTGGGATAAGCCCAACGAGCGCAAGGGTGTTGAGGTGCGGGCCAACACCACTCAGGCTGGTTTCGATCTCGGTCTGAAGGTGAAGAACACCAGCGACTACGACGGTACGGACGCCAGCAAGGCTACCTCGTACGAGTTCACGGCGAGCCGCCAGTTCGGTATCGTGAAGGGCACGTATAAGTACGAGGATGGCGACAAGAAGGAATACCTTCACACCATCACGGCTGAGACCACCGTCGACACGCCGATCGTCAAGGCGCTGAATCTGAAGGGCACCATCCGCCTGCCCGAGAATAAGGATTTGCAGTACGCTGCGGATGCCACTTGGGAGGCGCCCAACGGCTTCAACGTCGGTCTGCACTACGCGAACTACGACCGGGACGACGGCTGGGGTGGCCGGGACATCGGTGGCGACGCGCAGGATGGCAAGGCCGATGGCTTCGTCGTGAAGATCGGCAAGACCATCACCTTCTAATGCGTCGGTAGGAAATCGAGGAGGACCCGGGAAGGGTTCTCCAGCTGCAAGCGAAAGAGGGGTTCTGCTTCGTGCGGAATCCCTCTTTCGCGTTCGGGACGGTCTACACGTTAACCGAGGGAGAGCCGCTGTGCGGCGTTCAGGGAGAACCACGGGCGTGGAAATGGAGGAAGTTAATACAGGGGTTTGGGCTGCAGAAGTTGAACATGTTGGAGCTAGGTATTGACGAGATGGGACCATGGGAGAAAGGGATGGGAGTGGCGTGGTTGTGAGACGAAACATTCGGTGGTTGGCTAGTGTCTCTGCAGTAGTACTTTGGGTGACGTTTGCCGCGGGAGGTTCGGCGGGAGCGCAGGGTTTGGCATTGACGCCCTTAGAAGTCATCGAACGGGGTCTTGAGACAGACTCGAATCTAAAGATAGCCGCTTTGAACCTCGACAACTCGAGGATCGCGTACGAGCGGAGCGTGGCCAACAATTTGCTCGGGGGCTCCGCTTCGGCGCTCCGGTCGGCCGAGATCGAGTGGTTGAAGGCGCAGTCGAACTATCGGAGCCAGGTAGCGGACGCAGTGATCAGCCTTTTGCAGCAGTCGTTTGATCTGCGCCGGGCCGAGATCAAGGCGCAGGTGGAGGAGATCAGGCTCTCGTTGGCGCGGCTCGAGTATGAACGTGCTCAACAGCGGGTCAAGGCGCAGATTGCCAACGAAGATTCGCTCGTTGAAGCGGAGTTGTCGATGGTCGGCAGGGAGCTGGAGTATGACGAGGCCAGCATCAGTTTGGAGAATCAAAAGGAATCGCTTGCGAATCGCATCGGCGTTGCGGAGTTCCGGTTGGGCGAGATGCCGGCCTTTGTGAAGTATACCGCAAACGTCGAGGAAGCGTTGGCGAAGGCGAAAGAGGCCAGTGCCGACTTGCGTGAAAGCCAGGTGGGCGTGGAGAACGCCGAGCTGGAGCTTGAGCGGTTGCGCATTGAAAACGCCCCGGCCCTCGACGTGCGGCAGGCGACCAACAACCTTGAGGTTGCAAAGATCCGGCTTGCGTCGGTAGAGCGGCAGCTGAAGGAGAACGTTGAATCGGCTGCGCGGACCATTGCTCGGACGGCGGTCAACTACGAAATCGCGGCACGGCAGCTGGAGCTGGCGAACCGGAGGCTCGCCATCGCGAGGCGGCAGGCGGAAGCCGGCTTTGTGGCGCAAGACGCCGTGTCCAACGCGGAGATCTCCGTGCTCGAAGCGGAGTCGTCACGCCTTGAGGCGCTGAAGAACTATCTGGTCGCGGTACTCAACTTCGAAAAGCTCAGCGGCGCCGACGTGACGCAGAGCGTCGTGCTTCGAGGTGGTTTGGATCATGGGGAGGGCAACTGACGCGTTCTCGGTCAAGCTGCGAACGGGCTACGGTGCCGAACGTGCCGGTGTGGCAAGGGGTTGGGCGCTGCTGGTAGCGGCAATCATGAGTGTGGTTGGATGGGCGTTCGCGGCGCTTCCGGCAAGCGCCGCGAACGCCGGGATGCTAACGCTTACGGACGCCCTTGAGCGCGCGCTTCTCTACCATCCGACGGTGATCGATGCGGAGCAACGCCTGGCCGAGGCTGGTCTCGCTTATGGGCGAGAGCAGGCAGGCCGACGCGTTCAGGCAAGCATTAGCGCCGGTGTGGCCGGGCTGCGCTGGGATACCGGTGATGACGAGGGGCCCCGATTCTCGCACCTGCTGCAAAAAGGCAGTTCGGTGACGGTGAGAGGGAGCTGGCAGCTCGCCCCCGGTACGTCGATTACGGCTGAAGTCCTGAAAGAGCGTTTATCAGCACAAGGGGAAGTGGCGAGCGTCTCGGTAACCCGCCAACTCCTGCCGAGCCCGCGCGATTCGGAGAACACATTGCTGAACGCGCAGGAGGCGGTTCACGAAAGCGAGTTGCGGCTCGCGCGGGCGCGTGCATCGGCGCTCATCGACGTCTACCGTCGCTACTATGGCCTCCAGGTGGAGGAGACAAAGGTACGGCTTTCAGAGGCAGCGGCCGCTCTTGCAGACGAACGGTATACCGAAACGGTGCGCCGGTTTGAACACGGCCTCGCGTCGGAGACGGACGTGCACAATGCCGCGCTCGAGCGCGATAGGGCGCAGGCGAGCCTCGATAAAGCACGTAGGGAGCTGGCGCTGACCAAAGCTGCGTTTGCCCGCGACTTGGGGTTCGGTGGCGGCTATGACTGGGAGCTGTCGCCGCTGGCCCAAAGCGTGACTTGGACTCCATTCGATGTGCCGTTTGAGACGGCGGTGGAGCGGGTCCTTGCGGCCAGCGCTGACTATCTCGCGGCTCAGCGAAACGTTCGCTCCGCCGAGCGCCGGTACGAAGCAGCCAAGGCCGATTTCGGACTTCAGGCCTCTTTGACTGCTGGAATGAAAATCCCGGAATGGCAGGGCAGCTCACCCGAGTTCTCCGTTGCCCTCGGGGCGAGCTACAACTTTGTGGACGGCGGTGCCAGGGAGATCGAACGCCGGGAGGCCGCGCTCGCCCTGGAGCGAGCGGAGCGCGCACTGCGCTCGTTGGAGGAGTCGATTCGCGCCGACGTCGCGCGCCGGCTGAGCGACCTTGAGTGGCTTGCAGCGCAGATAGGCTTCGCCGCACGGGCCTTGGAGCTTGCGGAGCGGACGCACGACGCTCGCATCGAGCAGGCGGCCCGTGGTGTTGTCGGAGAACGCGCGGTCAAGGAGAGCGAGGCGAGCGCTGCTGAGGCGCGTCTATCGTACATCGAAGCGGTCGTCGCTTACGAAGCGGCGCGGCTTGAGCTGCTTGCGGCTATGGGCGAAGCCGTGGAAATCGCTGGAGTGAAAACCACGGGGGCGTCCGAGGGGTATCCAAGCCCATAATTGGTCGTCTAGGCCGTATAATGAAGCAAATGCGCTCCAAAATGGGCGGATTGCAGAAGGATATCGTGAAAACGCTGTGGAAGATATCGGAGACGTGGAATTTCCGTCTTGGAGCTGTCTGGGGCTTCGACTTGGTCAGGGTGTGTTAGGATTCTCGGAAGAGGAGGAGATGATCCGTGGCCGGGGTTAGGCTTGAAAAGGTGACCAAACGCTACGGCAACGTGATTGCCGTTAACGAAGCGAACCTCGATATCAAGGATAAAGAGTTCATCGTCTTGGTCGGGCCGTCGGGTTGCGGCAAGTCCACGACGCTCCGCATGGTGGCAGGGCTTGAGGAGATTACGGAGGGCAATATTTACATCGGCGATGTGCTGGTCAACGACATCCCGCCGAAGGACCGGGACATCGCGATGGTGTTTCAAAACTACGCCCTCTATCCCCATATGGACGTCTACAACAACATGGCGTTTGGCCTCAAGCTGCGGAAATTCCCGCGCTCAGAGATCGACCGCCGTGTGAAGGAAGCGGCGCGGATGCTGGGCATCGAGAACCTGTTGGACCGCAAGCCGAAGCAGCTTTCGGGTGGTCAGCGCCAGCGCGTCGCGGTCGGTCGAGCCATCGTCCGTGAGCCCAAGGTGTTCCTTATGGACGAGCCGCTCTCCAACCTGGACGCGAAGCTGCGGGTCCAAATGAGGGCGGAACTCTCCAAGCTCCATGCCCGCCTGCAGACGACGGCCATCTACGTCACCCACGACCAGACCGAAGCCATGACGATGGGCGATCGCATCGTCGTCATGAAGGACGGCTTCATCCAGCAGATCGGCGCCCCCTTGGAGATCTACGACAATCCGGTCAACGTCTTCGTCGCTGGATTTATCGGCACGCCGCCCATGAACTTCATCAACTGCGTGCTGCAAAAGGAAGGCGACGATTACTGGGTCAAGACGGATGCCTTTAGGCTGAAGATTCATCCGGAGCGGGCGCGCCAAATCAAGAACATCGGTGCCTACGTCGACAAAGAGGTCATTCTGGGCATTCGCCCCGAGGACATCGACGATGCGAAGATCCAGCCGGGCCCCGAGGATGCGACCGTGGTCGCGACGGTGGACGTTACCGAGCCCATGGGTTCCGAAGTGATTGTCTACTTCTCCAAGGGCAGCTCGCAGTTCGTCGCCCGCGTCGATCCGCACACGGAAGCGACCGACGGCGAAGAGCATCCGGTCTCCTTCAACATGAAGAAGATCCACCTCTTCGACAAGGATACCGAGTTCGTCATCAAGTAGACAAACAGCCAAGTCGAAAACGCTGGATAGAAGGGTGCGGCCGGTTCGTTGAAGCGGCCGCACTTTTGTGTGGCGAGATTGCCGTCTTCGCATTCTATGAAGCGACGGCGATGCGCCCAAGCGGCCTTCGGACAACGCCTCCCCGGTGAACGAAGGCCCAGCGTTGCCAGAATCGTAGCAGGACGAACTTCGACACAAGGAGTGTGGCGCGCACATGGCAACCCGCGACGAGCAAATTCTAAATGACAGAGAGGCGATGGCGAAGATCGATCCGGCGGGGATGACTCGCTTGATCGAAGAGCTGCCCCGGCAGTGGCGGGAGGCTGAGGCGATCGCAAGGCAAGCGCCCCTGCAAGGGATCGGCGAACCGCGAAACGTCGTCGTCCTCGGCATGGGAGGCTCGGCGATCGGCGGGGACTTGGTCAAGACCCTGCTCGAGCCAACCGCACCGGTGCCCATCGCCGTCAACCGGGATTACAGCCTGCCTGCGTATGTGGGCAAAGGGACGCTCGTGGTGGCCTCAAGCTACTCGGGAAACACCGAGGAGACGCTCGTCTCGGCTGCGGAAGCTCACCGGCGGGGGGCTACGGTCGTGGCCATCACGACCGGGGGGCGCTTGGCGGAGGATGCCACGGCCAACGGCTGGCCGTTGATCCGCATTCCCAGTGGGCTGTCTCCTCGGGCGGCGATCGGCTATTCCTTCGTGCCGCTCTACGTTCTGATGGAGCGCATCGGGTTGGCTCCGTCGGTCGCGGCGGAGCTTGCCGAGACGGCGGAGCTGTTGGAGCAGCTCAAAGCCAGGTATGGCGCGGATGTGCCGGTCGCGGAGAACCCGGCGAAACAGCTTGCTCTCTCGTTAAAGGGGAAGCTCCCCCTGATCTACGGCTCGTACGGCTGGACCGGCATGGCGGCGTACCGCTGGAAGACGCAGATCAACGAGAACAGCAAGGCGCCTGCGATCTACAACGCGTTCCCCGAACTGAACCACAATGAAACGGTGGGCTGGGAAGTGCCGGAAGAGGTGACCCGCATGATCGAGCTGGTCATCTTGAGGGATCGGCACGACAACAAGCGGACCCAAGCTCGGATCGATATCACGCGCGAAATCGTCGAGGAGCGGGTCTCCGGAATCACCGAACTGTGGTCAGAGGGCGAGTCGCCGGTCGCTCGCCTCTTCTCGCTGATCTATCCGGGCGACTTCGTCAGCCTGTATCTTGCGATGGTATACAAAGTGGACCCGACGCCGGTCCGGATGATCGACCTGCTCAAAAGCCGGTTAGCTTCGCTTTCCTAAAAGCGGACTAGGAGCGCGCAGGATCGTTTTCGCTGAGGCGGCGGCGGATGAGCTCCGCGGCCCTCAGGGTCGCGTGGGCTCTCGCCCACGCCTCAGCGTCGCGCGCGGTCTCGGCTTCGCTGATGACGTCTTCGCCTGCGGCGCTCGACGAGCCGTCAGCGGGGAGCTTGGGGACGGGGGCGTCGTGAGGCGACGGGGCGTCCTGGTGAAAGGCGGGCATCGCCGGAAGACGAGCGGGCGAAGCTGGTTCGAAAGGGTCAGGAAGCTTCGAATCGACGGAATCGTCGTTCAACTGTCGGGGCGTCGTTTGATCACCCGACACCCTGGGATTGGCGGGCGCTTCAGCGTCGGCCATTTCGCGGAAAGTCTTCGCCGCAACCGAGCGGGCGAGAAACCACCGGCTGAGCCCTTCGAGGTCGGATAAGTGATCCAGAGTCTGCCGGATTCGGGCCGTTACGTGGTCGCTGGAGTGGGGATCGCCGAGCTGGCGGTAGAGCTCGGCTAGCTCGACCATAAGGTGTAATCCCTCTTCGGGCGGGGGAGCCGTCTGGTCGCTCAGCTGGTTGAGGCCCATCTCCCACCGGCGCACGGCCTGCCGCCGGTTTCCCTCCGCGAGCCACGCCTTGCCCCACCAGTAGTTAAACGGGACTGTGATGCCGGGAGAACGGTAAGGACTTTGGAGAAGGAGCTCTTCGAGCCCGCGACAGGTGACATGGACGTCGGGCCAGTTTTCGGACTTGCCCGCGAGCCGGACGAGGAGAAGCTGGTACTCGATGCGCTCCCGCATCCGGAGGTGCCCGAGGCGCTTTCCGACCTGCTCCGCCAGTGCGGTCGCCTGGTCCGTCTGGCCGGTGAAAAAGGCGACGGTGGCCGCCTTGAGGAGGAACGAGGCGTACTGGCCGGTAGCTTCAATGAAAAAGGTGGTGGGAACGCCAAGACGCTCCGCAAGGATGTCGAGAGCTCTCAGCGAAGGGGTGACCGAACCCCGCTCGAGCTGGCTGATGTAGCTCTTGGAGAAGTGTTCGCCGGCCAGCTCGGATTGAGTGAGCCCTTGGCTTGTGCGCAGGCGGCGGATGGTCTGGCCAATGGCGCGGGCCCACACGGCGAGATCGGACATGAGCGCACCTCCATGAGGGGTCGGGCAAAACGGGTGTTCGTTACAGAAAAAGTGTAACACATAGTGGCGATTTCTGGCAACCGCGGCGGCGCCGGGGCCCAAAGAGAAGGGGTCGATTGATGACGGTTGGCAAGAGCGAGGGGAAATTCATACACTCCGAAGGGGCGTGGGACAAGAGAAGTGTCCCGTCTGTCGCGACGCTGCGGGGTGCCGTGAGGAATGCCGCCCGCGGGATGCTGGTTGCGGGCATCGAGGCGTCGATGGCCAAGGGGTACCAGGCCATGGCGAAGCTGAACCTCGCCCTCGCGGCGGAGGGCCACGAGACGTTGGCCGATTGGCCCGCTTACGAAGAAGGAGTGTCGGAGGCCGGCCCGAGTGGAGATCCGTAGAGGAGACATCTTTTTCGCCAACCTCAACCCGGTGGTCGGTTCGGAGCAAGGGGGGACGCGACCCGTTCTCATCCTCCAAAACGACATCGGCAACAAGTACAGTCCGACCACCATCATCGCCGCCGTCACGTCGCGGATCAAAAAGGCAAAGCTTCCCACCCACGTCGAACTGCCAAAGGAACAGTCCAAGCTAGATCGCGATTCGGTGATCCTCCTCGAGCAGCTGCGCACGATCGACCGTCGCCGTCTCAAGGAATGGATCGCCCATCTGGACGAGGAGACGATGACACGAGTCGACGCGGCCCTGGCGATCAGCTTGGGGCTAGTGGAGATTCAGCCGAACGCAGATCGCTGAGGTGTGTCGGCGGCAGGAAAGCGGGGAGGTCCGATGAAACCCCGTATCGGAATCAGTTGCGCTCTGGGGGACGGCGCACCGGAGAGCTACGTGCTGCGCGCAAGCTACGTCGAAGCGGTTGCCTCTTCGGGAGGAGTTCCCCTTCTTTTGCCGTGCGTAGCGGAGACAGACCCAGCGGAGTTTGCCCAAGCCGTGGACGGCCTGCTCCTTGCCGGCGGAGGCGATCTTGACCCTGTCTACTACGGCGAGGAGCCGCGGGTCGAAAACGGGCGGATTGATCCGATCGCCGACGCCTTTGAACTTCGGCTCGCGAGAATCTTTCTTCAGGAGAGCCGGCCGGTCTTCGGCATCTGCCGTGGGATGCAAGCGCTCAACGTCGCCGCCGGGGGAGACCTTCACCAGGATGTGCGGCATGACGTGCGAACTTCACTCCAGCACTTTCAAAAGGCTCCGGCTTGGCACGGGACGCACTCCGTCGAGGTCTACGGCGGAAGCCGCTTGCGCACCATCGTCGAAAAGGCGCATTTGCGCGTCAACACCTTTCACCACCAAGCCGTGCGGCGCATCGGCTCCGGCTTTGTCGTTTCCGCAGTCGCCGGGGACGGCGTAGTCGAGGCGATCGAGCGGCCGGGGGCTGCCTTCGCGCTGGGGGTGCAGTGGCATCCTGAGAGGATGTTCTTCCGGAGCGAGGAGAGCCGGCGGCTCTTTGCGGCGTTTGTGCGTGCGTGCGCGACGAATCAATAACGGGTTGCCCACGGTGGGGCGGAGGATTGCATGGCGGAATCAATCAAGGTCGTGGTGACACGAGGAGAGCTCATCGAGAGCGTGCACCACGTAGACGCGGTGGTCGCCGCGGCTGACGGTCGAGCGGTGGCTGCTTGCGGGCGGGAAGACGTGGTCACGTACTGGCGATCGTCGGCCAAGCCCTTTCAGGCTTTGCCGCTGGTCCGAAGAGCGCTTACTCAAGGCGTCGAATTGCGCGATCAGGAGATCGCAGTGATGTGCGCCTCGCACGCCGGCGAGCCTGAACACGTCGCGCAAGTTGCAAAGTTTCTTGAGCGCTTTGGTCTCGGCGAAGAGCATCTGGACTGCGGAGCTCACCCTCCGCTCCATGAGCCGAGCGCCGTGCGGCTTTGGCGAGAAGGAAAATCTCCCAGCCCGATCCACAGCAACTGCTCAGGTAAGCACGCAGGGATGCTCGTCCATGCGAAGCTGCTCGGGGCGGATCTCGCCTCGTACCTTGACCCCGGCCATCCGGTGCAGCAGGCGATCCTGGAGACGGTCGAATCGTTCGCAGGCGTTCACAAAGGGGAGATCCGGGTGAGCGTCGACGGTTGCGGCGCGCCCGTCTTTGGCCTGACGCTTGTCGGGATGGCTACGGCCTACGCGCGTCTTGCGGCGCCTACGGGCTTTGACGAGGCGACGCGCACCGCGGCTTGGCGCATCGTGACCGCCATGCAATCCCATCCCTTCTTCGTCGCCGGGACAGGCCGGCTGTGCACGGCGCTGATGGAGAACCTGAGGCCCGCGGTGGTCGCCAAGGGCGGCGCCGAAGGCGTCTATTGCGTGGGACTTCCCGAAAAAGGTTTGGGCATTGCCCTAAAAGTGCAGGACGGCGCAGGACGAGCCACAGGACCTGCGATCGTCGAGATCCTCGCCTCACTGGGGGTCATAGACGAAAAAGGGGCGAAGGCGCTGGAAGAGCATCGCAGGCCGGCCGTGAGAAATGTGGCAGGCAGGATTGTCGGCGAGATACGGGCGGAGCTCCCTTTGAACTTTAAGGAGCGGCTTGAGCTCCTCGGGGAGAAGTCATGACATGGCGGAGCTCATCAGTCTCATCGCCGCTTGGATCACGGGCTTTTTGATGAGCGCCGGCCTGTGGGGTGTGTTTTTGGCACTGGCGCTCGAGGCCGCGTGCATTCCGATCGCGAGCGAAGTGTTTCTCCTCTTTGGGGGCTTCTTGGTCGCTCAAGGGAAGTTCGGGCTCCTCGAGACTGCGCTTGCCGGCACCGCCGGTTTTGTCGCCGGCTCCTTCTTTCCGTATTACGTCGGCAGGCGGTACGGCAGAGCCGTTCTCGGACATGGGGGTCGCTTCTTCTTCGCAAGGGAGGCCGATCTCGCCAAGGTGGAAACCTGGTTTGAGCGGCATGGGATGCGCGCCGTGCTGCTTGGACGGTGGATCCCCGTGGTGCGCGATTTTATCTCCCTTCCGGCAGGGCATGCCGGCGTTCCCATCTTCCGTTTCGCCGGTTACACCGCGATCGGCTCGTTCCCCTGGATCCTCGGCGTCACGTGGGCCGGCGCGCTTCTCGAGGCGGAGTGGAAGAGCCTCCTCCACGTCCTTGCGAAGGCGAACCGCCTCGTATGGGCGATGTTTCTCGTTACGGTCACCACCTTCGCCTTAAGGCGCCTGATGCTCAGGCGCCGGGCCGCTTCGTGATCTTCATCGAACAATTCCCTCTCTTCTCGCAATTTGGGGAAGGGAGTCGCGCCGGAGCGTCGAACTGATGCGCCGAAGTCTTGTAAGAAGCCTTGAATCGCCATACGATGGCTCGCCCAAGCCGGTTGCTCGCCTCCGCGTCAAAACGGGTCATGTGCCCTTCATCGAGTCATGTACCCTGCATCGGGCAAAGGAGTGCGAGTCTCATGTCCAAGTGTCGGTTGATGGTGGTCGACGACGACCCCGCGATGAGGCAGGTGTTGAGGGATTTCATCGAGTTATTTTTGGAAGAATACGAAATTATTGCCGAAGGAGCCAACGGAAGGGACGCAGTTCGCCTTGCGGTCGAGAACGATCCTGACGTGATCCTGATGGACATCCGGATGCCGCTCGAGGACGGCATTCAGGCCACCCGCCGCATCAAGCAGGAGATGCGCCTAAGAGCCACCGTCGTCACGTTCACCACCTACGCGTGGAACGAGATCCGCCAAGAGGCCTATCGCGCCGGCGCCAGCCTTCACTTGCCTAAGCCCTTCGACCTCGAACGCCTGAAACGGGTGCTGCGCGACGCACACGAGCTTGCCAAAGGCCGCTCCGCCGGACACGATCCGCAAACGGGTTACGCTGCAGGATCATCCCTGTAGACGAAAGAGTGCGAGAATCAACAAAGCCAGCATGGGGCGAAAAAGTGCGCCTGAAAGCAAGAGAATGACCTTGAGAGAGAGGAAGGGGGGTTGGCGTCACACCCCGGACCCACAGGACAATTGTGGGGCGTCAGTGGCGTTATTGGCGTTTCTGGTGACTCTTGCATCTTAGAAAAAGCGCTGATACAATCAGAGCGTCGAACACGCGGAGCTCGCCTCCGGCAGACGTCGACGGGTGGTGAGGGTCATGGAGACGGATTCCGACTCCATCATGGAGACGCTGGTTCGGCCCTGATCTGCCAATTAAGGCCCCATATTTGCCGATAAGGGCAAATGGGGCCTTTTGCGCGCGCACGTTTAGGGAACGAGGCGCTAGGCTCGTCCCGGAGCGGCTGGGCGCGCAAGCGACGCCGGGCCCGGCGTGAGCTGCTTCGCAGGCAAGGCCGGGGAGGAGCGGGATGGCGCCCGATCGCCCGGGGCCGCCGCGGGCAAGGCAGGATGGCGAAAGAAGCGGACAGCAAAGAAGAGCAATGCGCAAGGACGCAGCACACCGGAGGTTGGGCCGATGGCAGCTCAGGTGATACCGATCCGACACGATCCTTACACTCTCGAACAGGGCGAACGCGTTATCGAAACCTTTGACAGCGACCTTACTTTGGACGGCTACTACGCGCCCGAGGCGCGAGCCGTCCTCACCGACCGACGGCTCATCGTCGTCGATCCGGCATATCCCAACGGCCACTTGGCGTTTCCGCTCTCCGAAATCGGGGACCTCGAGGTCCGCTCGTACTACGGCAACAGCGCCCTCCGCATCAAGCGGCATAAGGGCGAGGGCCCGTTCATCGAGGCGCTGCGCTTTTCCCGGTCCCTCGACGAGCAGGCCGAGGCGTTCATCGGCGCCGTATGGCGCCAGATCGGCCAAGTGGCGGGCGAGGAGCGTCCGGGCCACGGAAAGGCGGCCAAGGCGGTCCAGGCCGACGGAAAGTCGCGTTGCCGCGGGTGCGGGCGCCCGCTGCCGCCGGGGCAAGAGGTCTGCCCCCGATGCATCGACAAGCGGAAGATCCTGCGGCGCTCTTTTAGCTACCTAGCCAAGTACCCCGCTTCGACGGCGATCAACATCGCTCTGACAGTGGCAATCACCGCCCTCCAGCTGGTCCCGACCTACTTGACCAAGACCATGGTCGACGACGTGCTCATCCCCGGGAACCTGTCGGCGCTGTGGTGGGTGATCGCCGCGATCGTCATCACCCACGCGCTCCTTTCGCTGCTCAGCGCCTTTCACATCTACGCTATCAACTGGCTCGGGAACAAGATCGTCGTCGACCTGCGCACGCAAGTTTACGCGAAGCTGCAGGAACTGACGTTGACCTTCTACGATAAGAGGCAAACGGGTTGGATCATGTCCCGGGTGACCAACGACACCAGCTTCCTGCAACATTTCATGGTGCAAGGGCTGCAGCAGATCGTCGTCCACATCCTGATGATCGTCGGCATCATCGTCGTCCTCTTCTCGATGAACTGGAAGCTCGCCCTGATGACCCTGCTCCCGCTGCCTTTCGTCGCCTTCGGCACGTCGTGGTTCTCCAAACGCATGCACAAGGTGTATCACCGCATCTGGCGGCGCGTCTCCAACATGCACGCGATGCTTGGCGATACGATTCCCGGCATCCGGGTGGTGAAGGCCTTTACCCGGGAGGGAGACGAGGTCCAGCGCTTCGTCAGCCGAAACGAGGAGGTCTTCTCCGAGAACATGAAGGCGGTCCTCGTCTCCTCGTACTTCTTTCCCTCAATGGGCTTTTTGATGGCCCTCGGGACCATCGTCCTGTGGGCGTACGGCGGTTACGAGGTGATCGTCGGCAAGTCGATCCAGCCCGGCGAGTTGATGGCTTTCATCGGCTACACGTGGATGCTCTACAATCCCATCCAGGCGCTGAGCCGTTCCAGCGAACAGCTTCAGGGAGCCGTCACCGCCGCCGAGCGGCTGTTTGAGATCATCGACACCCAGCCCGAAGTGGACGAGGAGGATAAGAAGATCGTCCTCCCCGAGATCAAAGGCGAGATCGAGTTTCGCAACGTCTCGTTTTACTACGAGAAAGGCGATCCCGTGCTGAAGAACATCAACGTGAAGATCAAGCCGGGAGAGATGATCGGCCTCGTCGGCTCAAGCGGATCAGGAAAGACGACGATGATCAACCTGATCACGCGCTTTTACAGGGTGACCGAGGGAGAGCTCCTCATCGACGGCGTGAATATCAACGACATCGATCTGCAGTCGCTGCGCAAGCAGATCGGCGTGGTGTTGCAGGAGCCATTTCTCTTCCACGGCACCATCGCGGAAAACATCGCCTACGGCAGGCCTGACGCCACGTTTGAAGAGATCGTCCAGGCGGCGCAGCTGGCCAACGCCCACGGCTTCATCATGAACTTGCCTGACGGTTACGACACCCGCATCGGCGAGCGGGGCGTGGGCCTGTCGGGCGGCGAAAAGCAGCGGATCTCGATCGCCCGGGCGATTTTGAAGAACCCGCGCATCCTCATCCTGGACGAGGCGACCTCGGCCGTCGACACGGAGACCGAGAAGCTGATTCAAGAGGCGATCGACCGGCTCATCAAGGGCCGTACCACCATTGCCATCGCCCACCGCCTCTCGACGCTCCAAAACGCCGACCGCCTCCTGGTCCTCAAAGACGGCGAGATCGTCGAGTCAGGGACGCACGAGGAGCTGTTGGCTAAACCCGATGGGCTGTTTAAGCACTTCGTTGAATTGCAAAGGGAAGTGGCTAAGGTGAAGCAGCTCGCCTGATGCGCCGCGGCATCGGTCCACGGCGATGTGGGGACCTGACGCAAGTAGGGACCTAACGGGAGGATGAAGCTCATGGCCGTCGAGATGCTCTCGTCCAAAGACGTGGAAATCCATCCGGAGACGCGGGGAACGCTCAAGCTGGTCGTAAAGAAGGACGGGACGCGCGAGGAGTACTGCGGCGTCGAAGTAAAGCTCGCGTTCCCAATGTCCGGCGGATCGAAATTCGTCTCCTTCCGCGAACAGGGAGGCAAGGAGATCGCACTGCTCACCGATGCGGACGCACTCGATGAGGCCTCGTCCGCGGCGCTCAAGCAAGCGCTCGGCCTCGCCTATTTCGTCCCGGTGATCAAGCGGATCCACTCGATTAAAGAAGAGTTCGGCGTGACTCGCTGGAAGGTGGAGACCGACCGGGGGCCGCGCTCCTTTGATGTGGCAACGCGCCAAGATGTCCGTCCCGTAGGGAAGAACCGTTATCTGATCCGGGATGTGGACGGAAACCGCTATGAGATCCGCAACGTCGAGGAGCTGGACCCGGCGAGCCGCTCGCTCTTGGAGTTTGAGATCTGACCTCCGAAAGCTCGTCCTTTTAGAGCTTCGGTTTGCGGCAAGTTCAGTCCCGGACCAACAACATCGATTGAAACAGTCGATTTGGGGCCAGGGGAATGCTGCCCCCCTGGCCCGTGAAGGGATGATCGCCCGCCCGCCGAATGGTTGCAAAGGCCCTACGCGTACACTGTTGGTGCTCTTGAAAAGGGTCGGTGGCCAAGGACGATGGCGGTCGTGGCGGAAATTGCGAAAGTGTACACACGCAGCCCGGATGAGACCGAGCGCCTCGGACGGGCGTTTGGGCGGGCGCTCGTCGCGGGCGACCTGGTGAACCTCCAGGGCCAGCTCGGCGCGGGCAAGACTCTCTTTGTGAAGGGGATCGCCGCGTCTATCGGTTTCGACCCCGCGGAAGTGCAAAGTCCCACGTTTACCCTGGTGCACGAGTACCGGGGCGAGAAGCTCACTCTCTACCATCTCGATCTTTACCGCTTGGACAATCCCGCCGGCGAAATCGATGCTCTCGGCTTTGAGGAGTACTTGGACCCGCAGGACGCCATCGCCGCCGTGGAGTGGGGAGAGCGGGCTCCGCAAGCCCTTCCCTCGCGCAGGTTTGACGTTGTCTTTGACGTGACGGATCACGGTCGCGTGATCACGTTTTGGGCCCAGAGGATGGAGCCTGAGCGTGTGGAGACGATGAGGCGGCTCCTCCTTGCAAGTGCGGGAACCACGGGGGACTTGGCGAAAGGGCCGGCGTTGGACGAGGCGGACAGAAGGCGATCGACGTGACAGTGATCGGTATTGATACGGCCGGGAGGCTCGGCGGGATCGGCATCGTCTCTGAGGGACGCTTGCTGGGAGCCGAAGTGCTGGGCGTCGAAGAAGGACACTCCCAAAACGTGTTGCCTGCTCTCGAGTCGCTGATGAGGGCGCTGGGGCTTGGTCCGGGTGCGATCGACGGCATTGCTGTCTCTATCGGACCCGGCTCCTACACAGGCCTTCGCATTGGAGTGGCGGTGGCCAAGGGTTTGGCGTACGCATGGGGGGTGCCGGTACGAGGTGTGAGCACGCTGCTTGCCACCGCGTGGCCTCTAGGGGGCGTGAGGGGCGTGATCTGCGCGAGTCTCGACGCGCGAAAGGAGCACGTCTTTTCGGCGATCTTTCGCGGCCCGCGGCTTGGCAGCAGCGAGGTGGAGGGTGAGGCTGCCATCGACGGCCGGGGAACGGATTCGGCGAAGCGGCGCGCCCTTGTCCCGGAAGCCGTCGTCGCCGTCGAGGACCGCAGGAGCGTGGAGGAGGTCGTCGAGGAGATCAAGGCGTTTCTGGGCGCCGGAGAGGACGTCTACCTCGTCGGCGACGGGGCTCCCATCGTCCACCGGCGGCTTGTCGAAAGCCTGACGGGCTCTTCGGCGCAGGACCGGCAGGAACGACCAGAGGAAAAAGGGGAAGAGTCGTCCGAAAAGAGCGTGTGGAGCTTGCGGCGGGAGTATGGGCTGGCCGGTAGAGGGGCGCGGGCCGTCCTGGTACCGCTGCAGGGTGATGGGCTGCGGGCTGCGCACGTCGCGCACATCGGGGAGATCGAGCTTTCCGGTGGTGCCGCCGATGATCCTTTTGAGCTCAGCCCCAACTACTTGCGTCGCTCGGAGGCGGAGCGCCGATGGAGACAGAGCCTATCGTAATCGACCCGATGCGCGTGCGCGACCTGGGCGAGATCATGCGCATCGAGAAGCTCTCTTTTACCACCCCGTGGTCCAAGCAGGCCTTTCTCTCTGAGATGCTCGAGAACGACAGGGCCTACTACCTGGTGGCCAAGGTAAACCAACGCCCTGTGGGATACATTGGGGTGTGGCTGATCGCAGGGGAGGGGCACATCACCAACGTCGCAGTGCACCCCGACTACCGCGGCAAGGGCATCGGCTATCGCCTGATGCAAGCCATCGAGGAGCTAGCGAAAACGAGGGGCGCCACTCGGATGACGTTGGAAGTGCGGGTGAGCAACGAGATCGCCCAGAGGCTCTATAAGAAGTTGGGCTACGTCGCCGCCGGTATCCGCCGCCGCTACTATCGAGACAACGACGAAGATGCAATCATCATGTGGAAGGACATCGAGGTATGAGCCTCTGTCTCGGCATCGAATCCTCGTGCGACGAGACCGCCGCGGCCGTGGTCAAAGACGGCCGCGAGATCCTTTCGAGTGTCATTGCAAGCTCGGCCGAGTTGCACAAGATCTACGGCGGCGTGGTGCCCGAGATCGCATCGCGCCGGCACATCGAGCTGATCCTTCCCGTCGTCGACCGGGCACTGGTGCAAGCGGGCGTCCGGTTGGACCAGATCTCGCTGGTCGCGGCGACGCAAGGGCCGGGTCTTGTGGGAAGCCTGCTCGTGGGCCTGATGTTCGCGAAGGCGCTGGCCTTTGCTCGGGGTGTTCCGTTCATCGGAGTGAACCACATCGAGGGGCACATCTACGCGAACTTCCTCGCCCATGAGGAGTTAGAGCCGCCCGCCGTCTGTCTCACCGTCTCAGGTGGTCACACAGAGCTCCTGTATATTGAAGACTTCGGCTCCTACGTGCGCCTGGGCCGCACCCGCGACGACGCCGCCGGAGAGTGCCTCGACAAGGTGGGGCGGATGCTCGGGCTCGCGTACCCGGCCGGGCCCGAGATCGACCGGCTGGCGGATATGGGAGATCCCGGGGCGTACGCCTTGCCCCGGGGACTGGCGGCGGAGGAGAGCCTTGACTTCAGCTTTAGCGGGCTCAAGACCGCCGCCCTCAACGAGATTCATCGCGCCCGGCAGCGGGGAGAAGAGGTGCATCGAGCCGACTTCGCCGCGAGCCTGATGGCGGCCGTCGTCGACGTGCTGGTGGACCGGACGATGAAAGCCGCGCAGAGGACCAACGTCCAGCGGGTGATGATCTCGGGTGGGGTCGCCGCAAGCCGCAACTTGCGCCGCCGCATGGAGGAGGCGTGCCGGGAGCGCGGCCTCTGCTTCTATGCGCCGCCTGTACAGCTTTGTACGGACAACGCCGCGATGATTGCGAGCGCCGGCTACTTCCGCAGCCTCAAAGGCGAGCGCTCGCCCTTATCCCTCAACGCCGTCCCCGGATTGCGGCTCTAGGAGCAAACATCAGTTCTCTTTCTTTACCCAGATGTAGCGAGGCAGCAGATCGGCTGTGAACTGGCTCACCGCCCGGCGCACGGCGCTTTGGCGCGTCTCGGGGATGTCCCTCCTGTCGGGATTGGGCACGAGGGAGCTGGGAGGCGCGGTGCGCTCGTCCCACGAGAGGAAGATGGTGCGGGGGGTCTGGTCGTGGCCGTCGACCGTCTTGGACCAGATGATGGCCCCGTCGCTCGTCGCGATCACCCGGGATTGAAAGGTGACGTAGACCGTCGTCTCCTGGCGCACTTGCCAGCTTGGACGGGAGCTTTGGCTGCGGCAGTTGTAGCACTCGGGCACGGAGATCCGCACGTCGTCCAGGTAATACGTCGCTGCACCGGTGATGATGGCGTCGACGCCCAAACGGCGGCCCAGTGCCCTTGCGATGCCGGGATCGGCGAGCTGTTCGGGGGTTGCGCCGATCGCGGCCATCGCAGCCCGGGCGGTTGCGACGTCGACCACCTGGTACTGGCCTGACTCTTTCAAAGTGCGGCTGACCCATTCCTCAAAGAGCGGGGCGATCCCGGGATCGACCGTGTAGTTAGCGAAGCCCACCACGGCGACGGTGCGAATATGGGTCATCGGCGCTTCGGGAGGGAGCATTACGCGCTCCCGATCGTCGGTGCAACCTGCGATGAGCAGCACGGCGACGAGCCAAGCAGCCCAGGCAAGCGGTCTTTTCATCGCGAACCCACCTTCCTCTTGCCCAGAGTTTCTCTTCGGCGCCCAGGTTTCCCTATCTCCAGTGAACGGGGAACCGGCGGGAGCGCGTCACTCTTTCCGGAGCAGTTCTGCGGGATCGAGCTTGGCGGCCTTGAGCGCGGGACCGACGGAAGCAAGGGTGGTGCTAAGCAGAGTCAGGGCGACGCCCAGCAGGGCGTGGGCGAGGCTAGGCCGTACAGGCAGATATGCCAGGCCGAACTGCGGGGGAAGAGGGAGCGGATGCCGCGAAAGCGCCCATCCGCCCGCCCATCCCAGGAGGGCTCCAAGGAGGGCGCCTGTAAAGGCGCTGGTGAGGCTTTCCGCCAGAACGAGGCGCACGGTATTGGCGAATCCGGCCCCCACCGCTTGAAGGATGGCCAGTTCATACCGCTGCTCCATGGCCCGCAAAGCGGTGACGCTCGCCGTGGCGAAGGCGGCCGTCGCGACGGCGGCCAAGCTGATCCAAAGCATCACCTGCCGTTCGACGGCCAAGGCCTCCAGCAAGGAGCTCTTTCCTTCATACCACGGCTGCACCCAGGCCTGGGTCGCTTGCTGGATGGCAAGGCGCAGGGCGGCGAGATCTGCTCCGGGCTCGGCGCCCACGGCGTACCCCCACTTCGCCCCAGGGCCCGCGGCGGACGCCGCGGTCTGCCAATCGGCGATGATAAGCTGCCCGTCGACGCTGGAGATCCCCGCGTGGATGAGGCCGACGACGGTGAGGGAGAGGGCCTCTCCGCCGGCGGGCGTGACCGAGAGGGCGTCGCCGATCGCGACCCCGAGTTGAACCGCAAGCTCCGAGCCGAGGACAGCTTCTCGGCGTTGAGTGGGTGCTCGACCCTGAAGCGCCCGTCGCAGGCCGGGGAGGACGTTTCCGAGCACCTCCGGGTCGTATCCTTCGAGCCTCGCGGGATACGCATGGCGTCCGGTCGAGACAAGGACGGGGAACGAGACATGAGGCGATGCGCTCAAGACGCCGGGTTGCGCGAGAATCTTGCGGGCGAAGGGGTCGGAAGCCGCATCGTCCGGCGGGGGAGTTGGCGCCTCGACCCACAAGGGCGGGGTCAAGGCCTGCAGGCGCTGGCTCAGATATTCACTGAGCCCGTCCCCGAGGCTGAGCACAAAGGTGACGGCTGCGACGGCGACGACGACCGCCCAGGTCCCGATCAGGGTGCCTACAGGCCGGCGCCAAAACCGGGTCCAAGCCAGTTCCAGATCGTAGAGCCGGCGGCGCCGGTCGAATGCCCGCCGGCTGTACTCGGCGTCCGGGCTCAAGGTGACTTCCTCCAAGGACAGCTTACCCGCAAGGGTCAATACCGGGCACGCCTGATGCCGGGCACTGGAGAGTATGCCACAAGAGGCAGGGGAATCCTGCTCCGCCAGGAAGTCGAAACCCGTCTCGAAGCGAATGGTAGAAGGAGGAAAGGGCCTTGCGCAAGATCCGTATCACCGCGGGTGATGTGGTGGTCACCGCTACGTTGCTTGACAACCGGACGGCTCAAGCCGTCTGGAACGCACTGCCGCTCGAAGGCCGGGCCAATACGTGGGGCGACGAGATCTACTTTTCGATTCCCGTGTCGCTGACCGGGGAGGACGGCCGGGACGTAGTGGACCCTGGAGACCTGGGTTACTGGCCTCCGGGGAAAGCGTTTTGCATCTTCTGGGGGCCGACTCCCGCAAGCCAAGGCGCGGAGATTCGCCCGGCGAGCCCCGTCAACGTCTTTGGCAGAGTGGACGGCGATCCCAAGGTGTTTGACCGCGTGCCGGGCGGGGCGCGCATCGTGATCGAGAAGTTGGAGTCCACGCCATAAGCGCCTTCGCGACGCCCCGGGGTGCTTCTCTCTCAATCGACAAGAAAGGGGTGAGGCCGTTGTCCGAGAGACCAGCGCGGCTCAGCCACCTCGACCCGGAGGGCCGCGCGAGGATGGTGGACATCTCACACAAGGACGAGAGCGTGCGGGAAGCGGTGGCCCGCGGGCGGGTGAGGATCTCCCGGGAGACTTACGAGCTCCTATTGCAAGCGGCGCTTCCCAAAGGGGATGTGCTGGCGGTGGCGCAGATCGCAGGCATCATGGCCGCTAAGCGGACCGCCGAGCTCATCCCGATGTGCCATACGATCCCGCTCTCGAGCGTCGACGTGAGGCTCTGGCTCGAGCCGGGCGGCGAGGACCGCTCTTCTCCATCTGTGGAGATCGAGGCGCGGGTGCGAACCAAGGCGGCCACGGGCGTGGAGATGGAGGCCTTGACTGCCGTTTCGGCCGCGGCGCTCACGGTCTACGACATGTGCAAGTCGGCGCAGAGGGACATGGTGATCGACGCGATCCGTCTCATCTCTAAGAGCGGCGGCACCCGGGGGGACTACCGCCGCCCGGGCGAGACAGACGATCTGGCGTGACGGGAGAAAGGCGCCTGACGCAAAATCTGGTTGCATTTCGCAAAGCGGTTGTCTATGATTAGGAGTGGGTTTAGCACTCATGGGAGGGGAGTGCTAACAGCTTTCGTTTCGGCACGTCGATGAGTCGCTCGCTGGTGCGTGGCGCTGGGGTCAGCGTCATGTCCCGCGCGCCATCTGATGGAGGACTTGGATTTCGCATGAGGAGGGGAAACAGGTGCAGCTGAAGCCGGTAGGCGATCGCGTGATCGTGGAACCCATCGAGCGTGAGGAACGGACGCACAGCGGAATTTACCTCCCCGATACGGCGAAGGAAAAGCCGCAGGAGGGCAAGGTGGTGGCCGTCGGCTCCGGGCGCCGCCTCCGCAACGGGGAGCGAGTGCCGGTCTCCGTAAAGGTGGGCGACCGGGTGCTCTTTGCCAAGTACGCGGGGACCGAGGTCAAGGTCGACGGCACCAAGTACTTAATCATGAACGAAGACGAGATCCTGGCGGTCGTCGAGGGGTAAGCTGTAGCCCGGCGGCCACCGGCTGGAGGATGCGAAACCGGAACGAATGCTCACGGATAAAGGATGGTGACGACGAATGGCAATGCAACTCTTGTTTGACGAAGAGGCACGCCGCGCGCTTGAGCGTGGGGTCAACGCGTTGGCTAATGCCGTCAAGGTGACGCTGGGCCCCAAGGGGCGCAACGTGGTGCTCGAAAAGAAGTACGGCTCGCCGACGATCACCAACGACGGCGTGACCATCGCCAAGGAAGTCGAGCTGCCGGATCCCTTTGAGAACCTAGGTGCCCAGCTGGCCAAAGAAGTGGCGACCAAGACCAACGACGTCGCAGGCGACGGGACCACGACGGCGACGGTGCTCGCGCAGGCCCTGGTCCGCGAGGGTCTCAAGAACGTCTCGGCCGGCGCTGAGCCTTTGGCCTTGAAGCGGGGCATAGACCGGGCGGTCTCCGCCATCGTCGCCGAGCTCAAGGCGATGAGCCGGCCCGTCGAGGGGAAGGAGGCCATCGCCCAGGTGGCCTCGATCTCCGCTGCGGATCCCGAGATCGGCCGCCTGATCGCGGATGCTATGGAGAAGGTGGGCAAGGACGGTGCGATCACTGTCGAGGAGTCCAATAGCATCGGTACCTCGGTCGAGATCGTGGAAGGCATGCAGTTTGATCGTGGCTACCTCTCGCCGTACTTCGTCACCGATCCCGAGGCGATGGAGGCGGTCCTCGACGATCCGTTCATCCTCATCACCGACCGCAAGATCAGCTCCGTGCACGACCTCATCCCGGTCCTCGAGAGCGTGATCCGCGCCGGCCGGTCGATCCTCATCATCGCCGAGGACGTGGAGGGAGAGGCGCTTCAGACTCTGGTGGTCAACAAGATCCGCGGCACCCTCAAGGTGGCCGCCGTCAAGGCCCCGGGCTTCGGCGATCGCCGCAAGGCGATGCTGGGCGACATCGCTGCGGTTACCGGCGGTCGCGTCCTCTCCGAAGAGGTCGGCGTCAAGCTGGAGAACGTCACTCTGGATATGCTCGGCTCCGCCCGGCAGGTGCGGGTGACCAAGGACGACACCACCATCATCGACGGCAAGGGCGATCCCAAGGCGGTCGAAGGCCGTGTGGCCCAGATTCGCAAGGAGATGGAGGAGACCGACTCCGACTACGACCGTGAGAAGCTGCAAGAGCGCTTGGCCAAGCTTGCTGGCGGCGTCGCGGTGATCAAGGTGGGCGCCGCTACCGAGACTGAGCTCAAGGAGCGCAAGCACCGGATCGAGGACGCCCTCTCGGCCACGCGCGCCGCGGTGGAGGAGGGGATCGTGCCCGGCGGCGGTACAGCGCTGATCCAAGCGGCAGCCAAGATCACGGATCTCGGCCTCCAGGGCGATGAGCTGACCGGTGCGAACATCGTGCTCAGGGCGGTGGAGGAGCCCGTGAAGATCATCGCCTCCAACGCGGGAGCGGAGGGCGCCGTCATCGCCGAGCGGGTGAAAAAGGAGAAGCCCGGCGTAGGTTACAACGCCCTTACGGGAGAGTTCGTCGACATGGTGGCCGCCGGGATCATCGATCCGGCCAAGGTGACGAGGAGCGCCCTTGAGAACGCGGCCAGCATCGCGGGCATGATCCTGACGACGGAGGCGCTCGTCGTCGAGGAGCCCGAGGAGGAAGAACAGCCCAATCCCGCCCACGCGGGTTGATTCGAAGCTCTGTGGCCATTGGCCCATGCGGCGCAAGGCGCCTCACGCAGAGGCGTCTTGCGCCGCATTTTCTTCTCGGGCCGGTTTGGGGGAGCGAGGGGGGAGGAGACTGCCAGGGCGTGCATCCGCCGGCAGCGGTTTCACTCCAACGGTTTCAGTTCGTGTGGGCGTCAGGCGTGCTCGAGGTCGTCCACAGGTGGTCGGCCGGATCGGGATTGTCACGGGCAGTGGTGGATCAGGTGGGCTGAGCGAGCGGCTGGACTTTCCTGGGAGAGTCCGGGCGCAAAAGCATGCCGGCCAGGCCGTGGGCGGTTGAAGGCGCTTGTCCAGCGTGATACAATACCTCCATCAACCCGGAGGCTTTTAGGTCTTGAGCTTTAAGCTTTTCGTCCGGTGACGCTCACGCCTCCAGAGATCCGCGGCTTTCACGGCCGAACGACGTGACAAGGGTGGCAACGACGACGTGCATCAAGACATCGAGAAGATCCTCCTGACGGAAGAGATGCTTCAAGAGAAGGTCAAAGAGCTGGGAGCGGCGATCACGGAGCGATATCGCGGAACCGGCCGTCCTCTCCATGTCATCGTCATCCTCAAAGGGGCCGCGTTCTTTGCCGCTGATCTCTTAAGGCGCATCGAGATTCCGGTCCGGCTCGATTTCATGGCCATATCAAGTTACGGCGTGAAGACATCCAGTTCGGGCGTGGTCCGGATCCTCAAGGACTTGGACCATCCCATCGAGGGCCACGACGTGCTCGTGGTCGAAGACATCATCGACAGCGGCCGCACGTTGAACTACCTGCTCGAAAGTTTGAAGCAGCGGCGTCCTGCCTCGGTGGCCACCTGTGTGTTGCTGGACAAGCCGCAGCGGCGGGAGGTCAACGTCAACCCCGAGTTCGTGGGCTTTGAGATTCCGGACGAGTTCGTCGTCGGATATGGCTTGGATTACGCCGAGAAGTACCGCAATCTCCCCTACATCGGAGTGCTGAAGCCCAGCCTCTACCGGGATTGACGCCGTCCGCTGCCGAAGTGACGCCATCCAAGACCTCTTGGCCGTTCACGCGGGCACCTCGTCGCGGGCCTTTCGCTGGGCACCGCATGGAGCTGGCCGCCGGCGGCGATCGGAAGGGTTGAAGGCAAAAGTGTGGGAACGTGTCATGAATTCGTCGTATGCCGAGGGCCACGACATGGTCGTGGTCATCGATTTTGGCGCCCAGTATAGCCAGCTGATCGCCCGGCGCGTGCGCGAGTGCCATGTGTACTGCGAGCTTTGGCCCCACACGGTTCCAGTCGACGAGATCCGGCGCCGGGGCGCGAAAGGAGTCATCCTCTCCGGGGGACCGGCCAGCGTCTATGCGGATTCCGCGCCGGACTACCCCAAGGAGGTGTTTGAACTTGGCATCCCGGTGCTGGGCATCTGCTACGGCATGCAGCTCATGGCAAAGAAGCTGGGAGGCGAAGTGCGGCCGGCCGAAAAGCGAGAGTACGGCAAGGCCCGCCTGGAAATCCTCTGCACCGACGATCTGTTCAAGGGTTTTGACCAGCATTCGCGCGGTCAAGGCTCGCCCTCGGATTTTGATTGCTGGATGAGCCATGGAGACCGCGTCGAATCGGCCCCGCCGGGATTCGACGTAATCGCCCGCACGGCCAACACCCCCGTGGCGGCGATCCGAGATCCGAAGCGTAAGCTGTATGCCGTCCAGTTCCACCCGGAGGTCGTCCACACGCCTCGAGGGCAGGAGATCTTCCGCAACTTCCTCTTTGATGTCTGCGGCTGCCGGCCGACTTGGACGATGGGGAATTTCATCGACCTCGCCGTGGCGGAGATCCAAAAGAAAGTGGGCGACGACCGGGTCGTCTGCGCGCTCTCAGGCGGTGTCGATTCGTCGGTTGCGGCCGCGCTGGTCCACAAGGCCATCGGCGACCAGTTGACGGCGATCTTCGTCGATCATGGATTCTTGCGCCTGGGCGAGGCGGAGCAGGTGGTCGAGACGTTTGGAGGCCGCTTCGGCCGGCGTTTTGTCCATGTCGATGCCCGGGAGAGGTTTTTGCGCAAGCTCGAGGGAATCTCCGATCCCGAGACGAAGCGAAAAAGGATCGGCGAGGAGTTTATCCGCGTCTTCGAGGAGGAGGCGCGAAAGCTCGGCAACGTCCGCTATCTGGTCCAGGGGACGGTCTATCCCGACGTGATCGAAAGCGGCGCAGGCGCCTCGGCGACGATCAAGAGCCATCACAACGTGGGCGGCTTGCCTAAAGAGATGAACTTGGAGCTCATCGAGCCCCTGAGGTATTTGTTTAAGGACGAGGTGCGAGCGCTCGGCGAGGAGCTGGGCCTGCCCGATCGGATCGTCTGGAGGCAGCCGTTCCCGGGGCCCGGCCTTGCCATCCGGGTGATCGGGGCCATTGACGCCGAGAGGCTTGACATTGAGCGGCAGGCCGACGCGATCGTCGTGCAAGAGATCGAGCGGGCGGGTCTTCAGCGCGACGTGTGGCAGTACTTCGCCGTGCTGACGGATACTCGTACGGTGGGCGTCATGGGCGATGAGCGGACCTACGGGTACATGGTGGCCGTAAGGGCGGTGACCAGCGTCGACGGGATGACCGCCGACTGGGCTCGCATCCCGTACGACGTGCTCGAGCGGATCGCCGGACGCATCATGAACGAAGTGCCTCACGTAAACCGCGTCGTCTACGACATCAGCTCAAAGCCGCCGGCTACCATCGAGTGGGAGTGAGCGGCGCGGCCTCAAGCCGACCGGCGGGAGCAGCAGTTGTGGCACATGCGATCTGGGAGTGAAGGGTGTGAAACACACCATCGTCCAGACGCCTAGGGGAGCAAAGGACATCCTCCCCAAAGAGGCGTACCGGAAAAGCCGCCTTGAGCAGCGGGCCGCGGCGTACATCGAGGAATGGGGCTACGCGAGGGTCTACACCCCCACGTTCGAGTTTTTCGATGCCATTGCTCAAGGAGACGGGCCCGTCTTGGCCGACTCGCTGTACCGGTTCGTCGACCGGGACGGGGCCATCCTGGCGTTGCGCCCCGACATGACCATTCCCATCGCCCGAATGGTCGCCACCCGCTACGAGCCAGACGATATGCCGCTGCGGCTTTATTATATAGGGAACGTCTTTCGCTACGCTGAACCGCAGGCGGGGCGGTATCGGGAGTTCACGCAGGTAGGAGTCGAGCTGATCGGGGCGGCAGGTCCGAGGGCCGACGCCGAAGTGGTGGCCATCGCGGCGGGAGTCCTCGAGCGCTTGGGACTCGCCTCGTTTCGGCTGGATCTGGGGCACGTCGGCTATTTTCGGGGCCTAATGGAAGCGGTGGACGACGGCCGGGTGAGCGCGGAGCTGAAGGACGCGCTCCTCCGGCGCGACTACGTCCGGTACGAAGCCGTGGTGAAATCCAGCGGTCTCGACGCCTTGCGGCAGCGGGCGCTCCTTGCGCTGCCGTGGCTGCGGGGAGACGACACGGCGCTGGAGGAGGCCCGTGCCCTGGCCGCAGCGTTTCCGCAAGCCTTAAAGGCGTTGGAGAATCTTTCCGCCATATACCGGCTGGTGAAGATGTACGGCCTCGAGGGGCGGGTCGGCATCGACCTCGGAATCACCAAGGACATCGATTACTATTCGGGGCTCTTGATCGAAGGGTACACGCCCGAGCTCGGATTTACCCTCGCGAGCGGTGGGCGCTATGACACGCTGGTTGGTCGCTTCGGCCAAGAGTTCGCGGCCACCGGATTTGCTTTTGGCGTCGAGAGAGCAATGCTCGCCCTGGACCGGCAAGGTCTACGGGAGCCAGGTCCTCCGGCCGCCGGGATCCTCCTGATCGGAGAGCACGGCGAGGAGGCGGGGCTGCTGAGGCTCGCCGCGACCCTGAGGGCCAGAGGCTCTCGCGTCGAAGTGGACGTGCAGGGTCTCTCCCGGGACGAGGCGCTGGCGTATGCGCGGCGGCGGGGCATCGCGCAGGTGGTGCACTGGATGGGCGAGCGAGAGGGCGAGCCCTGGATCGAGGTGGCGCCGGCGGGAGAGGGCTTCTCGCACGGGCCGGCGGCGGGTGGGACGGGTCTTTTCCGCCGGCTTTCTGTCGACCAGCTTCTTGGAGCATGAGCGGGTGAGGAGGAGCGGGCTTGGGGCTTCGATGCGCGATCCCAAAGGGTAGACCGATGGAGGAGCTCTTGCCGTATTTCCGGGCTCTTGGGGGCGGCAAGGCGTGGCACGACGTCTCCCGCAAGCTCACGTTGGTCGACGAGGAGCTCGGCATCACCTTCTTCCTCGCCAAGGCGATGGACGTGCCGACGTACGTCGAGTACGGTGCGGCGGACATCGGCGTCTCGGGAAAGGACGTCCTCCTCGAACACGACAAACACGTGGTGGAGCTTCTCGATCTGGGCCTTTCCAAATGCGAGTTGATCGTGGCGGTCCCCGAGGAATCCGAGGTGCGGACGGTGACGGATCTCCATTTCAACTCGCGCGTCGCCACCAAGTACCCCCGCGTAGCGGAGGAGTTCTTCAACCGCAAAGGGATCCAGGTGGAGCTGATCCCGATGAACGGCTCCATCGAGCTCGCACCGCTGGTCGGGCTAGCTGATGCCATCCTCGACGTCACCGAAACGGGGCGGACGCTGCGGGAGAACGGCCTTAGAATCGTCGGCAGCGTCGCCAAGAGCAGCCTGCGCCTGATCGCCAATCCCGTAAGCTACAAGGTGGCATTCCCGCAGATCCGGGAACTGGTAGAGAAGATGAAGCGGCTGATCGAGACGGGGGTGACAGCGTCGTGAGGCGGATTGATTCGGCGGCTTCGAACCCCGAGGAGCTCCGGTTGCTCGTCAAGAGGACGGCCCTCGAAGACGTCCAGGTAAGCGAGGCGGTCGCTGAGCGGACGGCCAAGATCTTTGGGAAAAGACTCTCGCCGGAGGAGGCGGTGCGGCAGATCATCGCCGACGTGGAGGCGCACGGCGACGCCGCCGTCGCTGACTACGCCGAAAGGATCGACGGCGTAAAGCTCACTCCGGAGCGGTTTTTCGTCGACGACGACGAGCTGGCCGAAGCCCGAAAGAGCGTCGAACCCGAAGCGCTTTGCGCTATCCGCGTCGCTTGTGAACGGGTGCGGCGCTTTCACGAGGCGCAGCTGGAACGCTCTTGGTGGATCGAAGGGCCCGCAGGAGAGATCCTGGGCCAGCGCGTCCTTCCTTTGGAGCGGGTTGCTTGTTACGTTCCCGGAGGGAGAGCGAGGCTTCTTTCCTCCGCAATCATGACGGCGGTCCCCGCCAAAGTGGCAGGCGTTCCCGACGTGATTTTGACGACTCCTTGCCGGTCCGACGGTTCGGTCGATCCCTATGTCCTGGTCGCCGCCGCTGAAGCGGGAGCGGATCGCATCCTCAAAGTGGGCGGAGCGCAAGCCGTCGCGGCCCTGGCCTACGGGACGACCTGGATCCCCAAAGTGGACAAGATCGTCGGGCCCGGGAACATCTTTGTGACGCTGGCGAAAAAGCTCGTCTTTGGCCGGGTGGGCATCGACGCGCTCAACGGCCCAAGCGAGGTGGTGGTCGTCGCCGACGAGCACGCGGATCCGGCGTGGGTCGCGGCCGACCTGCTCTCGCAAGCCGAGCACGATCCCGAGGCTGCCGCGATTCTCCTCGTGACCGACGGCGGCGTGGCCGACCGCGTCTTGGCAGAAATCGAGCGCCAGTTGGTGACGATGGAGCGGCGGGAGGTCGCCAAGGAGTCCCTTGAGCGATGGGGAATGGCTATCGTCTGCCGCAACCTCGGCGAGGCCATCGAGTGGGTCAATGTGATCGCCCCCGAGCACCTGGAGCTTCTGGTGAAGGACCCGTGGGCGGTCCTTCCCAAGGTGCGGCATGCGGGAGCGGTCTTTCTGGGGCACTGGTCGACGGTGCCGATGGGAGACTACATCGCGGGTCCGAACCACGTGCTGCCGACCAACGGTACTGCCAGGTTCTCGTCGCCGCTCGGGGTGTACGACTTCGTGCGCCGCATGAGTGTCGTCGCGTTGAGCGGACTCGCCGTCGAGGCTGTCGGGGAAGAGGCAAAGAAGCTGGCGGTCCTTGAAGGCCTGCCGGGCCATGCGGCTGCCATCGACCGGCGCCTCGGCCGAAACCAGGCGTGACGGGTAAGGAAGCGAGGTGACGCGAGTGCCGGCGGAAGATGCGCGCATCGTGACGCGGGAGCGAAAGACGCGGGAGACGCAGATTCGCCTCACCCTCAACCTCGACGGTGAGGGAGCGGTTGACGTCAAGACGGGAATCGGGTTTTTCGACCATATGTTGACGGCCTTTGCCCGGCACGGGCTCTTTGACCTCTCGGTGACGGTCCAAGGCGACCTTGAGGTCGACGGCCACCACACCGTCGAGGACACGGGCCTCGTCCTCGGGGCGGCGATGAGAGAAGCCCTGGGAGACAAAGCCTCGATCGAGCGCTTTGGCCATGCCTACGTGCCGATGGACGAATCTCTGGTCCTGGCCGCCGTCGACCTGAGCGGCCGGCCGTATCTCGGCTTCGAAGGCTTCCGCTTTGACGTTCCAATGGTGGGGGCGTTTGACACCAGCTTGACGCATGAGTTTTTCCGGGCGTTTTCCAATGAGTGCGGCTGCAATCTTCATCTGAGGGCGCTCGCCTGCGGGAACGCCCACCACGTGATCGAAGCGGCGTTTAAGGCGACGGGCCGGGCGCTTCGCGCCGCCGTGAGAAAAGATCCCCGGATCAAGGGCATCCCGTCGACGAAAGGAACTCTCGCATGATCGCGATTATCGATTACGGCATGGGCAACTTGCGCAGCGTCCAAAAGGCGCTGGAGCGCGTGGGGGCAGAGGCGGTCGTCACGGCGTCTCCCGAGGAGGTGCGCCGGGCCCGGGGCATCGTCTTACCCGGCGTCGGGGCGTTTGGCAAAGCGATGGAGAACCTGAGGCGATTGGGCCTTGCCGAGGTCATCGCGGACGACGTGCGCCAAGGAAAGCCGTTTCTCGGCATTTGCCTGGGGTATCAGCTCCTCTTTGAGTCCAGCGAAGAGCTTTTCGAAGGCGAGGCGGAGGAGCCTACGGGACTTGGGATTCTCAAGGGTAAGGTCTGCCGGTTCCCAAGGTCGCTTAAGGTCCCGGAGATCGGTTGGAATCAGCTTCGGATCGTCCGGGAGACGAGCCTTTTCAACGGGGTGGCCGACGGCGACTACGCCTACTTCCTCCACTCGTACTTCCCGGTGCCCGAGGACGATTCCATCGTCGCGGCCTGGACCGAATACGGAGTCGAGTTTGCGTCGGCCATCTCGGTCGACACGATCTGGGCGGTGCAATTTCACCCGGAAAAATCGAGCCGCGTGGGACTCGCGATCCTCGCCAACTTCGCCGAGGCGGTGGGGAAATGATCGTCATCCCCGCGATTGATCTCAAAGACGGCCGGTGTGTCCGGCTGGTCCAGGGCCGAAAGAGCGACGTCACCGTCTACGCAGACGACCCCGTGGCCGTCGCACGCGAGTTTCAGCGGGCGGGGGCCGAGCGGATCCACGTGGTCGACTTGGACGGCGCCTTCGACGGCAAGCCCAAGAACTGGCAACACCTCAAGGCGATTGTCGAGGCAGTGGACGTACCCGTCCAAACCGGCGGGGGGATGCGCAGTCTTGACGCCGTCGAGCACCTGCTCGGCATCGGGGTCGAGCGGGTGATCCTGGGAACGGTGGCTCTCAAGGCGCCCGATCTGGTCCGGCAGGCGTGCAGGACATTTGGCCCCGACAAGGTGCTCGTCGGCATCGACGCTCGGGACGGCCGCGTGGCCGTGGAGGGTTGGGTGGAGGAGTCGGACGTCACCGCCGTGCGCCTCGCCGAGGCGATGCTCGAGGCCGGAGTGCGGGAGATCGTCTTTACGGACATTTCCCGGGACGGGATGTTGACCGGTCCTAACTTGGCAAGCCTCGAGCAGATGTTGGGAACGGGTATGCGGGTGATCGCCTCGGGGGGCGTCTCTTCGGTTGACGATCTGCTCGCCATCGCCCGCCTTTCGTCCCGGGGGGTGACGGGCGCCATCGTGGGAAAGGCGTTGTACACGGGAAAGGTCGACCTCAAGGCGGCGATCGCCGCCGTCCGAGGCGCTTTGGAACGGGACGCATTGGACGGAGGGAGTTAAATGCTGGCAAGGCGCGTCATCCCTTGCCTGGACGTCCGGGACGGCCGGGTCGTCAAAGGGGTGCGGTTTGACAACATTAAAGACGCTGGCGATCCGGTGGAACTCGCGGAAGTCTACGACCGCGAAGGCGCCGACGAGCTGGTCTTCTACGACATCACCGCCTCGGCGGAAGGGCGTGCCACCATGGTGGAGGTCGTCCGGCGAGCGGCTGAGAAAGTGTTCATTCCCTTGACGGTCGGCGGAGGCGTCTCCACCGTCGAGCAGATGCGGGCGCTCCTGCAAGCCGGCGCCGATAAGATCTCGGTCAACTCGGCGGCGGTGAAAAATCCCGACCTGATCCGGGAGGGAGCGGAGCGATTTGGAAGCCAGTGCATCGTCTTGTCGATCGATGCGCGCCGGCGCCGCCGCGACGACGGTTCCCTCTGGTGGGAAGTGGTGATCAACGGCGGGCGGACCCCCACCGGCATGGACGCGGTCGAGTGGGCCCAGCGGGGCGTGGAGCTCGGCGCGGGCGAGCTGGTATTGAACAGCATCGACGCCGACGGGACGAAGGACGGTTACGATAACGAGCTGAACCGGACCGTTTCCGAAGCCGTCGACGTTCCCGTCATCGCCTCGGGCGGAGTGGGGAACCTCCAGCATCTGGTGGACGGCATCTTGGTGGGCAAGGCCGATGCGGTCTTGGCCGCTTCGATCTTTCACTTCGGCGAGTACAGCATCGCGGAGGCCAAAGCGTATATGAAGGCGCACGGGATTCCGGTGCGGCTGTGACGGAGGGGCGCGGGCGTAATGCAGGAGCAACGGAGCGGCGAGTCGCTCTCTACCGTCTCGTCCATCAACCAGGTCCGCTTTGACGAAAAGGGCCTCGTGCCGGCGGTGGTGCAGGAGGCCGGCACGCGCGACGTCCTGATGGTCGCCTACATGAACCGGGAGGCGCTCGAGCGAACGCTGGCGAGCGGCGTCACCTGGTTTTACAGCCGTAGCCGGCAGCGGCTATGGCAAAAGGGCGAGAGTTCCGGAAATGTCCAGAGGGTCCTGGCCGTCAAGGCCGACTGCGACTTCGACACGCTGCTGGTCGAGGTGGAGCAGGCGGGAGCAGGCGCATGTCACACCGGCGACTGGACGTGTTTTCACAACCCAGTGGCGGTCGCAAGGGAAGAGCGACCGGCCGCGGCGGCTGCGGCGGAGCCTGGCTTGGTCCGCACGGCCGGCGGTCAAGTACCAAGTGCAGGTTCCAGCGGCGACGGTGTGTCGAACGGCTCAAGCGGGGAAAACGAGGCCGCGTTGCCGCCTGCAGGCTTTCGGAGCAGCGAGATCGTTCACGAGCTTTACGAAGTGATCGTCGGCCGTAAGATCCGGCCCGTGCAGGGGTCCTACACCAGCTACCTCTTCGAAAAGGGCCTTGACAAGATCTTGAAAAAGATCGGCGAAGAGACGGCCGAAGTGGTGATCGCCGCGAAGAATGGGGATCGAGGCCAGTTCGTCGCCGAAAGCGCCGACTTGGTCTATCACCTGCTGGTCGCCATGGCGGAGCTGGGCGTCGATCCGGGGGCGCTCTGGGCGGAGCTCGCGAAGCGGCGCGGGGGCGGTGGCTCGGAGGACAAGCCTCCCGGAAAGTAGGGCGGGAACGGCGCCGGGGGACTTGGCCGCCGGTCCGGCTTGAGCGGTGCGGCAAAAGCGCAGGGCCGGCACGAGAAAGTCAGGACGCGGTTTGAAGGTGCAGTGGGTTCGGCGCGTGATGCCGTAGGCGAAAGGTAGACGCAAAGCCGACGGCGTGAAGCCCCGTTCGCCGTCATACCCTTATGGGGGGCGGTGAAGCGTCGCCGCAAATCTCGAAGGTTCGGCTCGGGTGGGACGGCGATGAGAGGGGCGAGCAGGCCCATCCTCATGGCCCGCGCACCGGCGACGAGAAGGATCGCCGCCGCGCTCGGGCTCGCGTTTGTCTTCGTCTTCGCTCTTGCCGCGGGGCTTCAACGATTCCTGGCGTACTCGCCGGTCTTGGCGGAGAAGGGCGAGTCATTGCTTGCGCGCAGCAAGTTCCGGGGCGTGATCGAGCGCTTCTTGTTTCTGCCGCAGGCTGCCGGTGATCGACGGGAGCAAGGCTTGGACCGCGAGCGCATCCTGCCTCCGCCTCCGGCGCTGACGGCTCCTTCCGCCGTGCTCCTCGACGTGGAGAGCGGCAAACTGCTCTTTGCCCGGAAGGCGTTTGAGCGCCGGCCACCGGGAGGCCTCACCAAGATCGTCACAGCGCTGGTCGTCTTTGACTGGGCGCATGCGGGGAGCGGCGGCGCCGGTACGCCTGGCCCCGCCGGTGACGGCCCTGCCGTTCTTGGCCTTCGAGCAAGCGGTGCAAACAGGGAAGGACCAGGCGATCTTGAAAAGGCCGGCAGTGGGCCGCAGCCGACGCGCCCGAGCCGCCTTGCGGAGGCGGTGCGCATCGGTCGAGCAGCGGCCGGCGCTCCCGGATACAGCCTGCGGCTTGAAGAAGGAGAAGAGCTTTCCGCGGGCGATCTCCTCGCGTATATGTACTTTCTTCCCGGAAGCGACGCAGCCGTCGCCCTCGCCGAGCACGTGGCGGGTTCCACGGCCGGTTTCGTCGCACGAATGAATCTCTCGGCCGTCGCCCACGGAGCCGAGCAGAGCGCTTTTAAGAACCCCTCCGGCGCCGATGAACCGGGGCACGTGTCGACCGCGTATGACCTTGCCCTTTTGACCCGGGCGGCGCTCGAGATCCCCGAGTTTTCCCGCCTCGCGAGTGCCCGGCGGGCGGCGCTGTTGTGGCGGGACCGGCACAGAGAAGTGCGCAACGTCAATTCGTTTTTGTGGCGCTATCCCGGCGCGTTGGGGGTGAAGAGCGCGTACAGCCCCGCCGGTGGCTATTCGATCGCCGCGTTGGCGGCGCGGGGGGGCGTGCGGCTTTTGGCGGTGGTCCTCGGGGCGCCCACCGCGAGGGAGCGCTGGTTGGACGTGGCGAGCCTGCTGGATTACGGGTTCGCACACTTTCGAGAGCTCAAAAGATCGCCGCTCCTCGAAAAGGAACGTTACCGAGTGAGCGCGGGGGATACGCTCTCAAGTCTTGCGCGTCGGTTTGACGTGCCCATCTCCGCCCTCCGCCTGTTCAACGATCTCTCGGATCCGGACCAGCTCAAAGCAGGCTCCGAGCTTTGGATCCCCCGGTGATTGTCCCGGATTTCGCACGGCCCCGGGGAGTTCCGGTCACACGCTTTTCCGAGAACTCGTCGCACCCTCCGGCGAAGCAGACGCCTTAAGGCGTCCCCTGCAAATCTTCTGGCGGCGGTCAAGCCTCCTCCGGCGGCGCATCGCTGGCAGTCCTCTCGGGCTGGCCAAAGAGGGAGGCTGCCCCTGGTGTCTAAGAAGTCGGGCGGGAGGTTGCCTCGTTTGAACACACATTCGAACATGGATTGGCTAGAGCAGCTCAACGAACGGCAGCGAGCGGCCGTCACCCACACGGACGGGCCGCTTTTGGTTATCGCCGGCGCGGGTAGCGGTAAGACGCGAGTCCTCACGTATCGCATCGCTTACCTGCTGCAGACCGGGAAGGCGTTGCCGTCGCAGGTTCTCGCAGTCACCTTCACCAACAAGGCCGCGGCGGAGATGAAGGAACGACTTCGCCGCATCATCGGGCCCATCGCTGAATCCCTGTGGGTCGGAACGTTTCACGCCACCTGCGTCCAGATCCTGCGCCGGCACGCCGACCGCATCGGCTACAAGCGCCAGTTCGTCATCTTTGACACGTCGGACCAGCTAGCGGCAATCAAAGAGACCCTTAAAGAGTTGAACGTCGATCAGAAGAACTTCGAACCCAGAGCGGTCCTGTCGGCGATCAGCTCAGCCAAGAACGAGCTGGTCGACTGGCGGACGTACCAGGAGCGGGCGGGAGACTTTTGGGAGCGAAACGTCGGCCGCTTTTACGAGCACTATCAGAAAAAGCTGCTCCACAACAACGCGATGGACTTCGACGACCTGCTGGGCCTTACCGTCCGGCTCTTGCGGGAGCATCCCGACGTGTTGGAAGAGTACCAGAGGCGCTTTCGCTACGTGCTGATCGACGAGTACCAGGACACCAACCGGGCCCAGTACGTGTTGGTCAACATGATCTGCGCCGGCCATCGGAATTTGTGCGTGGTGGGCGACGCCGACCAAAGCATCTATCGCTTTCGCGGAGCGGACATCCGCAACATCCTGGACTTTGAGCGGGACTACCCCGACGCGAAGGTCGTGAAGCTCGAGCAAAACTACCGCTCCACCAAGCGCATCGTCGAGGCGGCCAACGCCGTGATCGAAAACAACATCGACCGCCCGGAGAAAACGCTCTTCACCGACAATCCCGATGGGGAGTTGATCCGGTTTTTCCGGGCCGATGACGAACGGGGCGAGGCGGCCTTTGTCGCCGAGGAGATCGAGCGCCTGCGCCGGGAGGAGAGCCTCTCTTACCAGGACATCACCATCCTCTACCGGACGCACGCCCAGTCTCGTACCTTTGAAGAGGAGTTTATCCGGCGGGGTACGCCCTATCGCATCGTCTCGGGCGTCCGCTTCTACGAGCGCAAGGAGATCAAAGACCTCCTGGCCTATCTGCGCCTCATCGCGAACACCGACGACGAGCTGAGTTTGAGGCGGATCATCAACGTCCCAAGGCGCGGGATCGGCGATGCGACCATTGGCCGCATCCAGCAGTTTGCCGACCAAGAGGGGATCACGCTCTTTGAGGCGATGCGCCGGGTAGAGGAGATCGACGACGTATCGACCGCGTACGCACGCCGGGTGAAGGAGTTTACGGAGTTGATCCTGGGCTTGAGGAACGCCGCCGCAGGGATGTCGCTCACGGGGCTGGTGGATAAGATCCTCAAAGAGACGGGTTACATCGCCGAGCTCCAGGCGGAGCGCACCCTCGAAGCGGAGGCGAGGATCGAGAACCTGCAGGAGTTTCTCTCGGTGGCCAAGGAGTTTGAGACCCAGGTCGAGTCGGACCTCGACGCGTTTTTGGACCACGTCGCCCTCGTCTCGGACGCCGACGCGTACGAAGAAGGGGTCGACATGGTGACCATGATGACGCTCCACGCGGCGAAGGGGCTCGAGTTTCCCGTCGTCTTTCTCGTCGGCATGGAAGACGGCGTCTTCCCGCACTCGCGGGCGCTGTGGGAGCCGGGAGAGCTGGAGGAAGAGCGGCGGCTGTGCTATGTGGGCATGACCCGGGCGATGCGGCTGCTCTACTTCACATGCGCCAAGTACCGGACGCTGTACGGGCAGACCAACTACAACAACGTCTCCCGCTTCGTGGACGAAGTGCCGCGATCGCTCATCTGCGACGTCGGGGAGGCTCGCGCCAAGGCGCGGGCCGGGGCGCAAGTTCGCTTAGGCACAACGCCCTTTGGCCCGGTTCGGGCGGCCGGCGGCTCCTGGACGGGAGCGGGGGGGTTCGGCGCCGGGGCAGCCTCCGCTGCGCGGCCCAAGGACGGCGCGCAGGCAGGTGCGCCCGCGAACGCCCATCCCTTCAGTTCGGGCGACAAGGTGCGGCACGCCAAGTTTGGCGTCGGCACCGTCGTCTCCGTGCAGCCGTCGGGTTCCGACTTCGTCCTCACGGTGGCGTTTCCCGGGGAAGGGGTCAAGAGGCTGATGCTCTCCATGGCTCCTTTGGAGCCGGTGTAAGCTGTGGCTGTCCCCCTTCTCCGCTTTTGAGGCCGGGCTCGCCCCCAACTTCCCGGGCCGTTTCCCGTCGTTCCCAAACGGTGCCCCGGTACGCCCCGGGGAAAGAGGGGCCCTTATGCTCAACGGAAAGTGCGGCTCAGCCAATCCCAGAGGAGGCGCAGCGGGGTGCGCCGGGCGATACTCGCGGCCGCGACCAGCGGAATGCTCTTGACCAGGGTGCCGTCGATGTAGACGTCGAAGGTGCCGAGGGTATCGCCCCGGCGGATCGGGGCCTTTAGACCCGGATTAATCTCAAGGCGCGTCGTGACGTGGCCGACGTCGCGATCTCTCACCATCACCGCGAGCGGGCCGCTGGCGACGGCGACGATCGGCGCCATCCCGTCCGCGAGCGGCAGGCGGG
>NICF_comb_assmDRAFT_10000146_pt1 | contig 53102 bp, 47 predicted proteins | sample NewIslPassag4_SG_FD_11279 | JGI IMG/M metagenome (IMG submission 11279)
CGCGCCGATTCGGCCCCCGGAGAAGGCGGACGGCATGCCGGCGGGGAAATGGCGGCCCGGCCGGCGGCGACTTCCGCCTCGCCGTCAGGCGCCGCGTTCCCGGTCCCCGACCGGCGGGATGGAGCCGGCTGGCTGGCCCGATGGTGGCAATGGCTGGGCATCGGCCACGAGCACTCCCTGGCGCTGGGCGGAACGCGGGCGGCTTTCGGAAACAGTCCGACCCCCATGACCGCCTTCGGCCAAGGAGCCGCCGATGCAGCTTCCGGGCTGGGGCCGCTGGCGGCCGACGGAAACCCGGCAGCGGCCGGGGCGTCTTCGGCCGCCGGGCCCGGAACTTCGTCGGACGTCCCGGAAGAAACGCTGAAAAGCGCCCTGCTCGCCCTGGCCGCCCGCGAAGATTCGCCGGCCCCGCTCCGGGAAGCCGCGCAATCTTTGGCCCAGCACATCACCGGCCAGCAACTNCTCATGACCGGCGAACGCGCGACGCACGCGCCGTTTCATCACCTGACGCTGTTCATCCCGCTGCGCGACGAAAACGGCGATACGACCGCCACCGTCCATGTGCAAACCCGCAAGGGACGGCGCGGCGAATGGGACGCGGCCAATGTCCGGCTGCTGTTCGACTTGCGCATGCGGCATCTGGGTCCCACCGTCGTCGACGTCCAGGTGGTGGATCGGATCGTGTCGCTCCGGTTGCTGAACGACGATCCGTGGTTCCGGAAACTGGCGGAAGAATCGCGTGACATGCTGACCGACGCCCTGCAGGAGGCCGGCTACCAGTTGTCGTCGCTAAAGGCCGTGCCATTCCCGGCGAAGAACGGGCAAGATCCGGGCCCCTTCGCCGGCGTTCAGCCGGCCGAGCCGGACGGGACGTCCCTTTTCCACGCCGCCGGATCCGTTTCCGGAACGCCGCCGGCCGGCGCCTTTGCATCCAGGCCCTACAAGGGAGTCGACCTGCGCATATGACTTCGCCCGAAGAATACGCGAACGGCCGCCCGCCGGAACGGTCCGGGAAGGCGCGTCAGCCGGACCGGGAACTCCCGCCCGGCAAAAAGGCCGTGGCCCTTAAATACGATCCGCACAAACACGCGGCGCCGATCGTGGTCGCCAAGGGCAGGGGGACCGTGGCCGAAGAGATTTTGCGCCGGGCCCGGGAAGCCGGCGTGCCGGTGCAAAACGACCCTTCCCTGGTGGAAGTGTTGTCCAAACTGGACGTGAATGAGGAAATACCGCCCGAACTGTACCGGCTGGTGGCGGAAATTCTCAGTTTCGTGTACCGTTCCGACCGCCGGGCCGGCGAGCGGAAGGCGCTGTTGGGCGATTGAGGCGCCGGGAGGGACGACCCATGCGCAACGAACGGAAGAGCGGCGACCGGCGGCGCCAACGCGGCAAGGCCGCGGAAGAGGCGGCGGCGCGGTATTTGGCGGGGCTCGGTTACCGGGTATTGGCGCGCAACTGGCGCTGCCGCTCCGGCGAGATCGACCTGGTGGCGCTTGACGGAACCACACTCGTGTTCGTCGAAGTGCGCTCCAAACGGACGAATTCCCGTTTCGGCGCCGCCCTTGAAGCCGTAACCCCCCGCAAAACCCGCCAGGTTCGCGACGTGGCCGGCGTCTACCTGATCTTCCATCCCCATGACGCCGGCGCCATCCGCTTTGACGTCGTGGCCGTCACGCTGCATCCCGACGATTCGGTCGCCGATCTGCAACATGTAAAAGCGGCGTTCTGACGCAAAGGCCGAACGCCGCTTTTTCCGTCAAATCTCGAGGCTTTCCCCGCTTTTCAGAATGTGGCACGTGATGCCCTTTTCCGCCAGCCGGGCGGCAAACGCCTGCGGATCCTGGCGAATGAGCGGGAAAGTGTTGTAGTGGATCGGCAGGACCCGTTTCACCCGCAGCCACTCCGCCGCCAGCGCCGCGTCCTCGGGCCCCATGGTGAAATTGTCCCCGATCGGCAGCGCCGCCAGATCGATGCGGTTCAGTTCGCCGATCAGTTTCATGTCGCCGAACAGCGCCGTATCGCCGGCATGGTACAACGTTTTGCCTCCCATCGTGAGCAGCACGCCGGTCGGCTGCCCGGCGTAAATCCACCGGTCGCCCTCCTCCACGGACGAGCTGTGGAACGCCGGCGTCAGCTTGACGCGAAATTCCCCAAAGTTCCACGCCCCGCCGGGGTTCATCGGGTGATACTTCACGCCCTTGGATCCGCAATAGACCGCCAATTCGTTGGGCGCGATGACGGGACAATCGTTCCGGCGGGCGATATCCAGCGCGTCGCCGAAATGGTCGCCATGTCCGTGGGTCAGGATGACGGCGTTCACACGAATGTCCGCCGGATTGGCGCCGGAAGCGGGATTGCCGCTCAGGAACGGATCGATGATGACGCGGGTCTCCCCGTGCTGCGCCAGCAGGCAAGAATGCCCGTAGTAGGTTACAATCATGTGACTTGCCTCCTCGTCCACGTTTTTCAGATGGAATCGGGTTGACTTTTCGTTACATCCATTATGGATGTTTTTTCCGGCGAGAACAACCCGCGGAGCATGCGGCGGTCGGGCTTCCGCCCGATCATTCCCCCGCCTTCCCGTCGCCAAACGAACGGGCGAGCACCCCTTTGAGCACCGCGGCGCTGTGGCGGAATTTCTCCCGCTCATCCGCGTCCAGGTCCAGTTCGACAAGTTCGCGGATGCCGTTCCGGTTCAGAACGGCCGGAACGCCGATGTAGACATCGCGTTCCCCGTATTGTCCGTCCAGATAGGCCGAGACGGTCAGGATCGCGTTTTCGTTGTGCAGAATGGCGCGCGTGATTCGGGCGAGTCCCATCGCAATGCCGTAGTACGTCGCGCCTTTTTTCGCGATAATGTCGTAGGCGGCGTCGCGGACGTTGATAAAGATCTTCTCCAAGTCCCGCCACATCGGTTCTCCGCGCACCGCCGCGATCTGCCGGACGGGCTTGCCGCCGATATCGGCATGACTCCAGACCGGCAACTCGGTGTCGCCGTGTTCGCCGATAATGTAAGCGTGCACGTTCGCCGGAGAAACGGCGAAATATTCGCCCAGCAGGAAACGAAACCGCGCCGTGTCCAGAATGGTGCCCGAGCCGATGACCCGCTCCCTGGGCAACCCGCTGAATTTCCACGTGGCATACGTCAGGATGTCGACCGGATTCGTCGCCACCAGGAACAACCCCTGAAACCCGGCGGCCATGACCGACGTCACGATGGAGCGAAAGATGGCGATGTTTTTATCGACGAGATCGAGCCTCGTCTCCCCCGGTTTCTGGTTGGCGCCGGCGCAAAGGACGACCAGATCGGCGTCGCGGCAGTCCTCATAACGGCCGTGCCAAATGTCGGCGGGTTTGGGGGCGAACACCTTGCCGTGATTCAGATCCGCCGCGTCCCCGCTTGCCTTGTCGGCATTGGCGTCGATCAGCACGACCTCATCGGCGATTCCCTGGTTCATCAACGAAAATGCATAGCTCGCACCGACGAAGCCGGTGCCGATGATGACAACCCTCGTTCCTTTTCGGTTTGCCATGGCAGCCATCCTTTCCGTTATGAAAGCAAGTTTCGGACTGGTTTTCGCCTGGCCCACGCCTCCGGTTACAAATGGGCGGCCAGCGTGTCGGCGAATCGGGTCAGATAATGCAGGTCGGTTAGGTCGAATCGGGCGAACGAGGGGCTGTCCAGATCCAGCACGCCGATCAACCCGTCACCGCGCCGCAGCGGAATGACCAACTCGGAATTGGTGGCGCTGTCACACGCGATATGCCCGGGAAAGCGATGCACATCATCCACCAGGATCGCTTCTCCCCGGCTGATCGCGGTTCCGCAAACCCCCTTGCCGACCGGAATCCGGACGCAGGCCGGCAACCCCTGGAACGGTCCGAGCACCAGCTCCTCGCCTTCCAGCAGGTAAAAACCGACCCAGTTCACATCGTCCAGAAACTGGTTGAGCAGCGCTGCGGCGTTGGCCAGATTGGCGATGCGGTTCGGTTCCCCCTCGATCAGACCGGTGAGTTGACGAAGCAGCGTTTCATACTGTTCCTCCCGTGTGCCGGTATAGGCCTGTTTCACAAACATGCCGCATTCCTCCGTCACCCGCAAAGTTTCCCGCGCCTGCCGCGGGATTTGCCTTTCATTTTCGTATATTCATCCTGCCTCGTCAACAGACGGCATCCGCCCCAAGCCCGTCGCAAACCATCACAAGTATGCCCCCGCGGGCGTAACCGGAAACCCGAACTTCCATGCCTTCCATCCCGGGAAGATGAAAGATTATAGGTAAACGCTTTCAATTCGGCTTGAAGGATGGCCAACGCCATCCCCGGGGCGCCCCGGTTACGATCATGACGGCGTCCCGTTCCGCGAAACCAGACGGCCAAGGCGGCGGAGGGCATAAAAGACGGCCAATCCCAGAAAGCCGCCGGCCAGATCGACGAGCACGTCCTCCCGCGCCGGCGTGCGGTCAACTGAACGGCTCTGGTTCCATTCGTCCAGCACGGCCACCGCCAGAACCGCCGTCAGCGACAGCAGAACGACAAACGGGGCGCCCGCCCTCTTCCAACGCGACTTAACCGTAAATGCCGTTGCCGCGCCCAGCAGCCCGTACATGAACAGGTGGGCCCCCTTCCGGAACAGAAATTCAATCAGGCCGTAAGGGTTGACCTCCCGGCTGTAGGCTTTGCCGTTGTATCGAAAATGGACATCCGGCAGCACCCGCTTCACCTGTTCGACGGAAAGCGTCCGCCTCAGCAACGGCTGAATGGATTGTTCCTGGTACGATTGCGAGGAAAAGACAAAAATCAGGACGATCACGACGGACCACAGTCCCGGCGCGATGAGCCAACCCCCCGTCTTCCGTCCTTTCATTCTGCTTCTTTCGCCTCCTTTTTCGCGACGGGACACCCCGTTGATCGCTCCTGTGCTAAGATAAAGGTGTACAGGAACGGAAAGGAGAGTCAACCGTTGCATCCCAATCACAACACCACCTGGCAACGCTCCCTCCTCTCCCGCCGCGACCGGGAAATCCGGAACGGCCACAGAAGCGGAGTGCTGTGGTTCACGGGTTTGCCCGGTTCCGGCAAAACCACGCTCGCCTTCGCGCTTGAAAAGGAATTACACGACCGAAACATCGCTTCCTACGTGCTGGACGGCGACAATGTCCGGCAAGGGCTGAACCGGGATCTCGGATTCTCCGAGAAAGACCGGACCGAGAACCTCCGCCGCGTCGGAGAAGTGGCCAAATGCATGATGGACGCCGGACTGGTGGTCCTGGCCGCCTTCATTTCCCCGAACGCAAAAGACCGGCGAATGGTCCGGGACTTGTTTGATCCGGACGATTTTTTGGAGATTTATGTCAAATGTTCGCTGGAAGAATGCGAGAGGCGCGATCCGAAGGGACTGTACAAAAAGGCGCGAAGCGGCCAAATCGCCAACTTCACCGGCATCAGCGCCGGCTACGACATCCCCGAGTCGCCCGACCTCGTGATCGATACGGAACGCCTGACGGTCGGGGAGTCGGTCGCCTTCCTCCTGCACGAACTGGAAAAGCGCAACTACCTCGCCATCTCCCGCACGACCTCCTGACGGATGACCCGGCCCCGCTCCAGGACGATCACCTGATCGGCGTTCCGAATCGTGGACGGCCGATGGGCGATGACGATGATGGTCATCTCCCTTTTCAACCGATCCAGGGCCTGACGGATCCTGTCCTCATTCACAGGATCCAGCGCGCTGGTCGCCTCGTCCAGAATGAGCAGGGCCGGTTTGCGCAGCAGGGCCCGGGCCAGCACGATGCGCTGGCGCTCCCCGCCGGACAGCCGGATCCCCCGGTCGCCGACGACGGTATCGAGGCCCTGCGGCAGTCCGCGCACAAACTCCTCCGAAGCGGCAAGCCTCAACGCTTCCCACATGTCCGCCTCGCTCGCGTGCGGAGAGGCGATCCGCAGGTTGTCCCGGATACTGGCGTGGAACAGGAACGGGTCCTGCGGCACATAGCTGACGGCGCGGCGGAAAGCAAAACGGAAATCGCCTTTCAGCGGGCGGCCGTCGATCCGGATTTCCCCTTTTTCCGGCTCCATCAGGCCCATCAGCAGATCGACCAGCGTGCTCTTGCCCGCACCCGAATGGCCGGTGACGGCGGTCATGCTGTTCACGGGGATCGTCAGGTTGACATCCTGCAACGTATAACGGGCCGATTCGTCCTCATAGCGGAAATAGACGCCGCGACATTCGATGCCGCGTTGCATCCGGTACGGCTTGACGGCTCCGCCGTCTTCCGGCCAGGGATCCCGGGCGGCGGCACACTCCCTTTGCAGTTCCTCCAGGCTCCGGAAGGCGGGAACCGACTGGACAATCTGCTCCCAGTTCCCCTGCAGCATCTGAAATTTCGGCCACAGGCGGGAGAAAATCACGACGATCAGCACGAGCTGTTCCGGCCGGACCTGAAAAACTTCGAACGCCAGCCAGACGAACAACGCGACGAAAACGGCCGACGCCAGCTTGTAGACGAATTGGGAAGCGGCCTGCACTTTGCCGAACCTGAGGAAGTTTTGCTCCATCTGATGGCAGAGCCGGCGGAACCATGTCCAGTGCTGCTGCTCCGTCATATTGCTCTTGATGTCCTTGATCCCGTTGAAATGTTCGATCATCCCCGCCATATATTGCTGCGCCAGCTCGCTGGTTTCGTCCCCTGCAAGGCGGGATTGCCGGACGTACGTTTTCGCGTACAGCGCCAGCCCCGCTCCGCAGACGAGCACCAGAATCGTCAACGGCGCTGACAGCGCCAGCGCCAAACCGATCTGGATCGCGGTAAACAGCATCGTCGTGGCGAGCCGCAGGCACAAATAGGTGCCGGCGCTGACGCGCGAAAGTTCGGTGGTCATGACGTGGTGGAAATCCGCATGTCTTCGCTTCAAAAAAAAGGACCAGTTGGCCTGAAGCAGCGCCCGGTACATGTCCAGCCGGAGGTGCCGGATGAATCCATGCTGGATTTCCAGGTTCAACACGGTGATTTTTCGCTGGAGCCACGCCTGACCGGCGATCAGCAGGAGGAACCCCGCCAGAAGCGCGGGCAGGCGCCACCGTTCCGGGATTTCCAGCAGCGGCTGGGTCATGGAGGATACGAACGGAACGGCTTCCGCCGGCGCGTCCCACAGGCCGATGAGACGGAAGGCGGGAACAAGCAGCAAAATGCCGACGCCTTCCAGCAGGCTGATCAGCATCATGCCCACGATGTTCACATACAGTTTCCCGCCCGCAAAACGGTGCAATTTTTTCAGGCAGACCACGAGCGGCATCAAGGTTCATCGCTCCTCGCCCAGTCGAAAAAATCGTCACCTCTGCCCGGACGCCGCATCCAGGATCCGGGCGGCCAGCTCGTGCGCGCTGAACCGTTTGGCCGGCCTGCGCAATTGATACATCCGGATCTGGCCGGCCATTCGGGCGGCGACGGCGAAATGCCACGCTTCCACGCCCATCCGCGCCACCAACATGGGGCGGAACGTGTGAACTTGCAAGGCGTGCAATCGTTCCAGACCATCAAGGGAGACCATCTCCACATCGTTTCCTTCCGTTTTCACCAGTTCAAACACGCCGGCCAGCGGCACCGGTCGCGGGCAAAACCGCGACGAAACGGGGATCGCGTATTTGGACTCATGGAGGGGCTGATAGCGGGTCCCGTTCAAACCGAGCGGCTCCAGGCTCTCTTCCCACAGTTTCTGCTGCGGGTAGGCGGGGATGACGACGGGTGAACCGTCCCCGGACAGCGAGACGGGAATCACATCGTCGCTCAGCAGGAGATGGCCGCGACCAAGCAGCACGGCGGCCAGCGTCGATTTCCCCGCCCCGGAATCGCCCACGATCGCATAGGCGTTTCCGTCAATCACCACGGCGCTACCGTGCAGCGGATAGATCCGACGTTGCAGAAGCAGCGCCCCCATGCAGGTGCCCAGCAAGTACAGCCGAATGGCGGTCTCCGTGGCGCCGGGCAGCGGCGAAAAATCGATCCGGTTCCCTTGCCGGACGCGATAGATGGCCACACCCGGAATATGAAGCCAAAATTCGCCGTCCCGGCAGACGTGGTTGCGCTCTCCCGCTCCGCAGGCCGCCCAGCCTTGCGACAGGTCTTCGCGCCGGATGTCCACATCCGCCCGGCCTTTCCCTCCGGCCGCCGGCACCAGTTCCGGCAGGGCGATCTCGCTGGCCAGCCGCAGTCCGAAGGCGGTATAGTGCAACGTTTGAGAAATCACGGGCATCGATCTCACCTGATTCCGCTGGATAGGGTTTATTGGGCCTTGATTTGCCTCCACAGCCAAATGAACGGACGCAGGGGAAAATAGAGAAAGCGCAGTTCCTTCGGCAACGGCACCGCTTCCGCGTCCCGGAAACTGGGGTACAGTTGGCGGATCAGGAAAAGTCCCTTTTCCCGGCCGTTTTTCAACGAAAACAGGTACCGTTTGTACGTTCGTTCCAGTTCCGGCGGCCTGGGATGAGACGCAAAGGCGACGCCGTTCAGGACGAACCAAAGCGAACGCCGTGCCAGCCGCTGCGGCCGGCGGCCGTTCACGTAAGGCCGCATCATGTCCGGCACCGGCGTGTGCAACAGGCGGGAAGCGAGCGCCAGCGCCTGCCCCCCGAGATGCACAGCGCCATTGCGCCTCAGCAACCCGATCAGGGCGGTCCAGTCCGGTCCCTGCCGCACCAGGCGGTCAATATCCACCAACCATCGAAGACGGAACCAGCCGTGCCGGGCGCCATGCGCCACCAAATAGAAAAACAGGTCCTCTTTCCCCGGCATCCAGACCGGAACGCGGCTCAACGCGCATGCCCGTTTTCGTTGCCACAGTTCCTCGAACGACGGTTCTTTCCCCATCCCGGCGTTGAGGCGCCAATGAATCTCCACCTGGATTCCGGTTTGCGGATGCACGAAGGTGAGATGATGGACTTTCCATTTCCAATCCCGGAAGATGCGCGGCACGTTTTTGCCGCTTCGGTAACCGAGCTCTTCCGTAAACAGACGTTCCGCCTTCTCCACGTCCGCCAACGGGATCAGAATGTCCAGGTCCTTGGACGTGCGGCGCGAGATGTCCCCGTACAGCTCCCGGGCCAGCACGGGCCCCTTGAGGACGAGCGCCCGCACCCGATGGCCGGCCAGCGAGCGGCAGATTCGTTCCAGTTCCGCGCACAACCGAAGCATGGAGAAAACGTTTTGTTCGTAGGCCCGCTTGAGCGTTTGCCGGACATCGACAGGAATCTTTTCGTTGTCTCTCCACCGCGCGTGCAACTCGGGATAGACGCGGTGATGCATCGCCAGTTCCAAAAACCGGTTCCAATCGATGTCCCGAAACGCCCCCCGCGCCGTCGGCGGATGCGGCGAATTGCCATCCGCCCGCACAAACGCCAGCAGCGCGTTCAGTTCGTCCGGAAACGAAAGCCAATCGCGCAAACTCCGTTCCATGTCCCGACTCCTTCAGTTCGGTCTGGACTTGCTCTCCGTTCCAAATACGGCCACCGTCGTAAACCGGTCCATCTGATCGGCTCCGGTCAAATAACAGGAACCGCTCCGCAGCCAGGCGTGGGCGATCAGGCGCCCCGCTTCGTCCCGCGCGGTCCCCAGATAGAGGGTGCTGCCGATGTTTCGCCGTTCCAGCATTTTTTTGGCGGCTATGGCCCGGACCAGGCATTGGCTTTCCCACCACGTATGCCGGCTCGCGATTCCGACCGCCCGGGAGACCTGCCGGATCGCCGGCATATCCCCGGGATGGGTTTGCCTTGAAGTTTCATGACCGGGCGTCCCCAGCAAGGGGGCAATCCGTTCAAAGGGCATGGCTTTCAGGATGCGGGCCCAGCCCAGATACAGAAACGCCTCCAGGAGCACGGTTCGGCTGACCGCGGGCGAGAAAAAAAACTTCCTTATTATATGGACCGGACTCATGTCCCTTCGCCCGGACCGTCGGCGGGTCCCGGCAAGACCCGTATCAGTTCTTCCCGGTGCAAGCACGCCAGAAAATCCGCGACCTGCCGTTCGCACGTGTTCCGCTCGACGTCATACTCGGCCGTCAACCGGTCCGCCAACTGGCTCACGGTCATGGGGGACGCGATCAGCTCCCAGATCCGGCCGCCCACTTCGCCCAGGTTGTAATACTTTCCCTTCCGGATGCTCATCATGACTTTTTCGTTGCCCATGTCGCTGACGATGCAGCCCTCCGCCTGCACGACCAGTCGATCCGGCTCCAGGTTCACCGCCGTCATGAACGTTCCCCTCCTTCATCGTTCGGGAGATTGGCGGGAGGAGGATCAACAGCCCTCATACGCCATGACCGTACAAGGGCTGTTGACCGCTATCGGGGAACCCGTCCCCTCCATCCGTCCCAACCATCAGCTCGGCTCCGTAATGTCCATGTCGTCCACCGTAACAAAGTCAATATACGTCTTGCCTTTGCCGTACATCGTGTCTTTCACGTCGAGCGTTTCGAGCGTCGGCGTTGTCCATTCTTTCTTGACCAGCTCTTGCATCTTTATCACCTCCTTTCAAAGCGTTCATGATGCTAACGCGTTCATCATTGGAAGGTTTTCAGAAAGCGGTAGACAATCAGTCCGCGCATCAGCATGCGCAGTTCCGGACGAAACGCCTGATCCGGACGGAGGTCCCCGCCGATTCCCGAGAGGACGCTCCGGATCCGCTCGACATGGAGATACCCGGAGGCGACGGGATCGGCGCACAACTGCAGGAGCTCGCGGACCAGCCCCGGCCAATCCGGCCGGATCCGATGCACCCAGTCCGCCCCCTGGATGCCGCGGACGCGGAAGTTCAACCGGACCTCGTCGGGCAGGACCTGCGCCGTCGCCCGGCGAACGAGCGCCCGATCCATCCCGTGCCGGACAAATTGTTCAAACGGCACCGCCAGGCAAAACCGGACGACCCGCAGATCGCCGGTCGGATCGCGTTCCCACAGGCCGTAGCGCAGCGACAGCTTCGTCGCCACCGCCCCGTTTTTGTTGGCGGCGGCCAGGTTGGTCAGCTTCTCCCGGCGAATCGCCAGCGGTTCGTCGGCGGCGTCGGCATCGGTGCCGCCCTCCCGCAGCCTGGCGAACACGCCGGTGCGCGCGGCAAAGTCGGGATGAAGGAGCATGGCGGGAATTTCGGCCCCCCGATCCCGTTTCGCGCGTCCCGCCGGGAAGGGAAGGACCTGCCGCCAGATCGCGGACAGCAGGCTCACCTTGCGGACGCCTTTGTTCGCGCTGAACAGCTTGAGCTCCCGCGCGAGCCGCCCCCATTTCAGCCGGCGGAGCAGCATGGCGTAATACGGAACGGCGGGGCCCCACGAGATCGTAAAATTTCCCCTCGCTCCGGTCAGCAGCACGCCCGCTCCCTCCTCCGCGGCTTTCTCGCAAATCCCTTTTAACCAGAGAGAGTTTTCGAAAAACTTGTAAGGCGCCTCCAGGATCTCCAGCCATTCGTTCACGTCCGCCAACGGGCTTCGGCCTTCAAAATCCAAAAGCCGATCCTGAATGTTGCCGACATGCCGCACCGTCGCCCGGATGAACGGCCTTTCGTCCGCGACCGTGTGACTCGGCGTCCAGTCTTCGAAATCGCGCGGCGGGACGTAGCTGTACGTCAACAGCGGCTTCCCCTCTTCCCGCAGCGCGCGCGCGGCGAACCCGACGACGGACCCCGAGTCCAGCCCGCCGCTCAGGGTGGCCGCCACCCCGCGAAACGTTCGCGTGCATGCCCGCACCGCTTCCCCGAACACGTCCCGGAACGCCTCCTCGTAGTCCCGGTCGGATCGCAGGCGGAGCGGTTCCGCCGGCTCCAACGTTCCGTATCTTGCCAGGGATACGTGTCCGTTTGCGACCGTCATCGTGTGAAACGGAGGCACCTGATACAGGTTCCGGTACGGGGTGGACTGCAAGTCCGTGGACTCGTACATTTCCGCAATGGCCAGGAACTCCGCAAGCCACGGTTCGTTGAGCTCCCGCTTCACATCCGGCAGGGCCAGAAGCGGCGTCAACGCCGTGCAGAAAGCCAGCCGGCCCGCGTTCACATGGTAGTAAAGCGTCCGGTTGCCGAACGGATCTCTTGCGGCGAACAGCGTGCGCTCGTTTTCGTCCCAGATCACGAACGCAAAGTCGCCGATCAACCGGTTCGGCGCCCGATGCCCCCATGCCCGGTACGCCAGCAGGATCAGCTCGCCGTCCGTCGTCCGGTTCCGGCGGTCGCGCGGCACCTGCAACCGGTCCAACAGCTCCTCGCGGTTGTCGATGATGGCGTCGGCCACGAGGGTCAGCCGGCCATCCGGATCCCGGAGCGGCATGCGCTCGAAGACGGATTCGGGCGTGATCCGCCTCAACCGGCAGCCGAGGAACACCGGACCGTCGCGCCATGCGCCGGTCTCGTCCGCGGCATACCGCTCCATCGCCTGCATCATGGCGCCATAGTCCGCGGCTTCCACCGGCTGTCCGTCCCACCGGAGCATGCCTGCGATCGCGCTCACGACTTGCCACCGCCGCGGTTCAGGTAAGCGGAGGCAAGGTGCGCAAGGCGGTTGCCGAAAGGAAGAAGCGCTTTCAGCCGGTTCGCCTTCGCCCGCATGGCCTCCAGTTGCGAACGCAGCCGCATCTGTTCCCGGATGCTGTTCTCGAGACGCCTTTCCATCGCGCGCAAGGTCATTTGCAGTTGAAGCACCTGCGCGTCCGTGCCCGTTTCCGCCCCCTCCTCCGCCGCTTCCGGCAGATCGGCCGGAATCGTCTCCCGTCCGGCCGCGGAGGCGGCTCCCAGTTCGTAGTCTTTCTCCCACCGGAAACCCGCCGCCTCCTTCAGTTGCCGGGTCCGCCAGGCCAGCAGTTCCTCGTCCGGTTCCATCGGGAAGCGTACGCCCGTCCATCGTTCGGCCTCCGCCAACGGTTCCTCATACCCGAGCTCGTGGAAGATGCGGGCCCCGATCGCTCGGCCGTACAGTTCCACTTCCTCCTTGTTCAGCACGTCCTTCCAGAGGTGCACGGAATCCGGATGGGGTTCCGCGTGATCGGCAAGGAACGGATCGCCGACGCCCATGCTGTAAAAGAGATCGGCCTTGACGGAATTTTTGCGGTTTCCATACTTCTCCATCCCGTCTTCGTATTCCGTCCCCAGAAACCGGCATACATTCGCCAGCTCCGTACGGGGATCGGTGACGAGCTTCTCATAGGACAGGCGGAACGCATAGGGACTTGCCTTGGCAAAATACCGGGAATAGCGGAATAGCCCGACGGTCAGATCGACCATTTTCATATCGAGGTTCGGATGCCGCAAATCCGTTTTCAGATCGAAGCGGGTTCCCCTGTGGCGGCTCACCTTTTTGTACGAAGCGAGAATGGCGAACGGGTTCCGAACCAGCCAGATGCGCCGGGACTCCGGGAACAGGGCGTCCAGAAATTCCAGCACGCAGTAGTACCGGGGCGATTTGTCGATGATCATTCCCGCCTGGCCGCTGCTGCGCAGCAAGCCGTTATAAACCTGCAGCGCAAACGCCCGGCACGCCTGCACGAACGTGTCCTCGGGCAGCATCCCGTTGAAGAACCGGTCCAGGATGCCCGTGCCGCCGTAGGCGCGTTTGACCGGCATGCGCAGATCGTACAGGCTGAGCAGAAACCACATCTCCTGCAACGCGAACATTTTGCTGTGATTGTGCAGCATCGCGGTGAGAAGGGAACTGCCGCTTCTCGGCGTGCACAGCAGGAATACGAGACGATTGCCTTTGGGATCGACCACCCCGGCACCCCCTTACTTTTGGCTGAAATCGTAGTAAAACTTGGGCCGTTCGCCGAGCATGACCTTGTAAATGTCGTAGTTCGTATCCATAATGCCCTTCAAATAGTCCTTGTACGGCCGGTCCGCGACGTTGACGAGCCCGGAGTTGTACCGTTCTCCCCATTCGCCCTGCCAGTAGCGGCCGAGTCCGGCCTGGTCCACGTAGTTGAACAGGTGCGCCCCGACCACATAGGGCAGGACGGCCACCCCTTCGATATAGTTCCGGTAGCGCATCCCCCGCTGGAACTGGTTCATGGCGGCGTTTTTCATCAGCGGTTCCAGACCCTGCTCGGCCGTGCCGTAACCGAACTCGCTCATCAGCAGCGGCCGGCCGCCCGATTTCTCGTAGACGTCCTGCAGCAGGTCAAGTTCAAGCTTGTACGTGTAGTAGTTGATGCTGATGACATCCACGTAGCGGCCTTCCACTTCGGCCAGCATGCCCCTGATCTTGTCGTCGTGGAACGTGGTGGTGATCCACCGGGTGCCGAGCAGCAAATGATTCGGGTCGTACTTGCGGAACGTCTGCGCCACCGTGCGGTAGAACGTTTCCAGATAGTACGCGAAAAACGCGTCCATATCGCGCCACGCCTGCGACGTCAATAGGGGCAGTTCGTTCTCCCGCATGGCCTCGAACGATGGAAAATCCGTTTTCCATGCGGCGTTGAAGGCTTCGATCGTCCCGTACTTCTCCCGGAGCGTTTCCACCAGTTTCCCTTTGATCGCCGCCTTGCTGGCCTTCAGTTTCGGCACCTGCCGGTAAAACTTGTGGTAGTCGTACTCGTTGTCGATAAAATAGCCGATCAGCATCCGGTCGTCCTTGTGNTTCGGCAGCAACTTGGAAAACGAGTCGTCAATCTTGGCCTCCGCATNCGGAGCGAAGATGTCAAAAATCTGAATGCCTTCCAGTTTGGCCCAGTCCATGCTGCTGAGCGGAAGCATCCGCACGTACGGGAATTTGCCTTCCTCGCCGTATTTTTCGGGCGAATAGGCGCCGACGCCGTTGAACCCCCACTTGTGCAGCCGTTCGACGGCCTCCATGTAGATGGCGTGTTCGGTCGGGAAGACGCCCGTCTTGCGATACTTGTTCGCCACATAGAACGAGAAGTTGTCCTTGCCGAGCCAGGCTTGCCGGTATTCGCTCGCATACGGGGGAACGTATTCGAATTTGTGTTCGCGACCCGTGACCCGGGTATACGTCTCTTGCGCCGTAATGCCATTGACCGCGAGACTGAAGTAAAGGTTCCCTTCGGGCGTCGTCATCACGACGCGGTCGCCCAGCCGCTGGATGGCGAAAAAGCCCGTGGCCTTCAACCCGAATTTTTGGGCGCTGCCGGCCAGCCCGCCGTAACGGTCCCGGTCTGCGGGCGGGTTCAGGCTGCCGTAATAAGCGGCGTCCGCTTCGGCATCCGCGGCCAGTTCCTCTTCGCTCGTCACCTTACCGGCGAAGTTCACCGCCTTCATCTGACCGAACCGGTCCAGCAGAACGTCAGGGCCGGAATTGAGATAATAGTTCCGGATCGGGCTGGGCTCCATCCCGTCCTTTACGGCATAGACTTCCAGCACGTTATAACCCCGAAGACTTAACGGTTCCGAATAGGGCAGGAAGTCCGGCCCCTTGTTCAGGCGGTAATAGATGCGGGCCCCCGGCGTGTCCGACGACAGCGCGACCTTCAGCCCGTCTCCCTCGGGCGTTGACGTCAGATCCACGGATGCGGTGTTCCGGTCGATGACCACTTGCATGACTTGCGGTGTCCACGCCTTGGCCGATCCGTGCAGTTCAATCTTCAAATACCGGGTCCCCTCCGGCAAATTGGTCGCCTCGAACGCAAACTGTTGCCAGTTTGCTTCCGGATAGCCGACGGGGAACGACCTGGCGATGATTTCCCGATACGCCTTGCCGTCCGGGGAGACATAGAAGCGCAGCGGTTCTATCGACACGCCGGTAAAGTAGCCGGCGTAAACCACAAAGGACGACATGTCGGTTTCCGTCCGGTAGATCAGGTAGCCCGGCGCCGTCGTGGCGCGAACCGCCCGCCCCCGGTCGTTATCGAAATAGCCCGGGTTGTCCTTTGCGATGTACAAATTGGCCCGGCTCGCCACGTTCCGGAAATGATCCAGCGAATCGATCAGGCCGGCCAGAGGGGCAACGTCCGGATCCGGTTTGTACCGCCAGGTGGACACCCGGCTGGCCGCCGACCTCCCCGTTCCCGAATGGTTCACGGCCGTCGCCTTCAGGACGAGCTCGGAAACGACCGGGATCGGCGTGATGTAGCGTTTGCGGGTCGGCGAATCGCGCGGATCGCTGCCGTCCGTCGTATAGTAGACCGTATCCCCTTCGCCCGACCGGTTCAGCATGATCAGGCGGCCGTACGGCACGGTGCCGGAAGGCACGCTGGCGCTGACGCCGGTCGGACCATTCAGCACCACTTTTCCGATGGCAGGCGACGCCGCTGCGTCGTCTCCGGAGAAGACGATTTTCAGGTATTGCGTCGTTCCCGGAAATCCTTTGGCTTCGTAGGCGATTGCGATGCCCGAACCGGCAGGTTCGGTGTAAACGGCCGGGGTGATTCGGCTGTAGGTGACGTTGTCGGCGGAGATGTAAAATTGCGGATGATCGTACCCGCTCGCGGCGTTCCGGGCGTAGGCGTACACCGTAAAGGAGCGCAGCCGGCCCTTCGTCCGGTAGAGCAAATATTCGCCCGCGACTCCTCCCCGCCGGACCACCGTCCGGTCTTCCTCGTTGCCCCGAAGTTTCTCCAGGATCAGACTGTCCGAATGACGGTAGACGTGTTCCCAGTTTTGCAAATCGTCAACTTCGATCTCGTAGAAGATGGGCGTTTGACCGGTTTCCGCGCCGCTGGCGGCCGACGGGATCATGAACAGCAGCGCCCCGCAAGCCAGCAGCAGCATCCATTTCCCTTTCAACCGCATCCGCCCCCTGCACTTCCGACATCCATCCTATTTCAAAACGGGCATTTCCTCCTTGACACCGCGATTGAGGCTCGGACGGCCGATGGAGTAATAGATGAATGAAGTGCCCGCCAAATCCTCTTCCCGAAACACGTTCCGCCCATCAATCAGGACAGGTTTGCGCATCCTCGACTGCAACAAATGGAGATCCACGCCGGCAAATTCCTCCCATTCCGTCAGCAGGCACAAGGCGTCGGCGCCTTCGGCCGCCTCCAGCGCCCCGTCGCACCAGACGACCCCCTCCGGATGATACGCGCTCCGGAAATTGGGGATGGCGACCGGATCGTATGCCCTGACCTGCGCCCCGCTGCCCACGAGCCAGGCCATGATGTCAAGGGCGGGCGATTCCCGGACGTCGTCGGTGTTCGGCTTGAAGGACAACCCCCAAAGGGCCACCGTTTTTCCCCGGAGATCGCCGTTAAAGATCCCTTCCAGTTTATGGATGACCTTCAGACGCTGATCCCGGTTCACCTCGACGACCGCCCGCAGCAGCTTGAACTCATAATTGACGTGGCCGGCGATCTGGATCAGGGCCCGGGTATCCTTCGGAAAACACGAACCTCCGTAGCCGATCCCCGCCTTCAGAAACGCCGGGCCGATCCGCCGGTCGCTCCCCATGCCTTCCGCCACCCGCGTGACATCCGCTCCCACCTTTTCGCAGATGTTCGCAATTTCATTGATGAATGAAATCTTTGTCGCCAAAAACGCGTTGGAAGCATATTTGATCATCTCCGCGCTGCGGATGTCCGTCACCAGGATGCGATCGGTGAGCGGCCGGTGCAGGCTCGCGACCGCCTCCGCCGCCTCCGGGTTGTCGGCGCCGATCACGACCCGGTCGGGGTGAAAGGTGTCATGCACCGCCGTGCCTTCCCGCAAAAACTCCGGCAGCGAAACGCTGTCGAAGGGCTCGCCGGTGCGGCTGCGGATCAGCTCCCGCACGCGCTCGTTCGTGCCAACGGGAACCGTGCTTTTGATCGCGATGATCTTGTAGCCGTTCATCGCGTCCCCGATTTCGGCGGCGGCCTGCTCGATGTAGGCCAGATTCGCCTCGCCGTTGGGCAGGGACGGCGTTCCGACGGCGATGATCACAAGCTCCGACTCCCGCACCGCATGACGCAGGTCGGTCGTGTACGACAGGCGGCCGTCCGCAACGTTCCGGTCGGCCAACGCTTTCAGGCCGGGTTCGTAAAACGGAATGTCCCCGTTTTGCAAAGTGGCAATTTTGACCGGATCATTGTCGACGCAAATGACCTGGTGGCCGAGTTCCGCATAGCATACGCCTGACACGAGCCCGACGTAGCCGGTGCCAATGACCGCGATTTTCATCGGTTCCGTTCCTCCGCTTCGCATAATTGGACAATTTCGCGCCAGTCGTACTCCAGCCGGACGATATCTTCCTCGATCAGGCGTGTGCCGCTCTGCACCTCAATGATGACAAGGTCCGTTGTCGCCCGCAAGCTGTGCCGTCGTTCCTTCGGAATGTGAAGGACATCGCCGGCCTTCACGTGAACAAGCCGGCCATCGATGACCGCTTCCCCTTCCCCCGACACGACCGTCCATACCTCATCCCGAAGCTCGTGGTACTGATAGCTCAAGTTTTTGCCGGCTTCCACCACGATGCGCTTCGTCAGCACTTCACGGCCGTCCGGCCAGGTGAGATAATCCAGCACCCGGTAACGGCCCCAGCGCCGTTCCTCATACATGGGACGCTGTCCTTCGTCCTTTATGACGTCCTTGATCTGCGGGCTGGCCTCCTTGTCCGCGACCAGGATCCCGTCGGGGCTTGCCGCCACGATCACGTTGGACAGGTTCATCAGCGCGATCGGGATCTCCAGCTCGTTGATGACATGGGTGTTGTGCGAACCTTCCGTCACGATTCCCTTGCCGATGAGCGGCGTGCGGATTTCCTCCGTCAACGTGTTCCAGGTGCCAAGGTCCTTCCAGGCCCCGTCGTAGCAAACGGCGGCCATCCGGTTCGCCTTTTCCAACACTTCGTAGTCGAAGCTGATTTTCGGCAGCCGGCCGTACTGCTTCCGCATCTCTTCAAACTGGATCGGGAAGCCGTACGAAATGAGGATGTTAATCAGAAAATCCAGCTTGAACGCGAATACGCCGCAGTTCCAGAGCGCCCCCTGGCGAATCATCGTTTCCGCTTCTTCCCTGCGCGGCTTTTCGCGGAATCCGCCGACTTTTACGAAGCCGGGTGACCGATCATCCGCCGAGCCGTCGTCCGCATTGAAGGAAGAAGGCTCGGAATCCGCCGCCGGAAGGATATAACCGTATTTCTCCGCCGGCCCGGTCGGCCGGACGCCCACGAGCGCCAGATCCGCGCCGGAGACGGCGAGCACCCGGTCAAGCTGTTTCAGATGATCGAAGAACGCGTTCTCGACGTAAGCGTCGACCGGCATCACCACGATCGTTTCGTTCAGACTGACGCCTTCCACCGAATACAACCAGACGGACGCCAAGGCGACGGCCGGGAACGTGTCCCTTCGTTCCGGTTCGACGATCAGTCGGACTTCGTTGCCCAGTTGGCTCCGAATCAATTCCACCTGGGGCTGGCTTGTCGCCACGCTGGCATGTTCCTGCAAGCCGGCCTGGCCGATCTGCCTCCAGACGCGCTGAATCATCGACTCCAGCCGGCCATCCTCGTTTCTCAGGATTTTCAGAAACTGTTTGGGCCGGGAATCGTTCGACAGCGGCCACAAACGTTTGCCCGAACCTCCCGAAAGAAGGACGAGTTTCATAGGATCCCTCCGTTCTGTCGGTTCGCCGCCTTCTCAAGCAACTGCGCGGACGCGATCGCCTGCGTCCAGGTGTGATAGTAGTTGGCGTTCTTGCCGTAGACGTTGTCGATCAGCACGTTCGGCTTGTCCATCAGGCAGGCCAGGATGTGGCCGTGCAACCGGGAGGTCTGCACCCGCCTGTACCGGGCAAAGCGACGAACGGCTTTCCATACCAGATAGTCGGTGTACGCGGACCACGCCCGGCTGACGGGCAGCCGCTCGCCGATTCCTTTCCGCAGCATGCGGGAGAACAACCGGATCAACCGTTGTTCCGTCCGGGTGTACAATTGCGGCCAATCCAGGCAATCCCCCGGATCGAACGCTTCCAGTTGCTCCTGTCCGGTCCCCTTTTCGATGTCGGTGCGCAGGAAACAGAGCCACTCTTTGTCCGGCGTGAGCCGGCTGCGAATCGGCCACAATTGGTGCGCCATGTCCGGACACAAATAAACGGAACACGACCGGAACTTGTCCCGGACCATCTCCAGCGAGACATGGTCGCGCACGTACAGGTGGACGTCGGGGTGCCGGTTGAACACGTCCGCCGTCCGCTCCAGTTCGCGCATGTCCCGGTAGAAGACGGTTTGCGGGAGCACCACCACGCGGTTGTGCGGATAATTCGCGACGATCTTTTCGCGCAATGTCTGGTGAACCGGATACAGGTCGCCGAAGTTTCCTCCGCCGTGCAGCACGATGATGCAATGCCGGGGAATGGACGCGCCGTCCGGGAAATCGAACACGCTGTAGCGAGCCCGCACCCGAATCCGGTGTTCCTTGAAAAACGCTTCGGTCCCTTTCATGATCAGCAGATCGCCGCCGTTTCCGTGCACCGGGTAATCGACATACCAGATGTCGGAGCCGGGCGGGATCACGTGCAAAAGGCAACGCAGCCGGTCCTTCAGCTCGGTCATCGGATGCGCGGATCGTGCCGTTGCCATCCGTTCGCTACCTTGATTGACCGCCTGGCTGACTCCCTGGCCGATGCTGACTACGGGAATGTTCATTCCGTCACACGCTCCATTGGATGTTTCGTCTGATGGGGACCGCCGGCACCCCGGCCACCAGGGTATGGGCGGGAACGTCCTTGGTCACGACCGAACCGGCGGCCACAACGGCTCCGTTGCCGATCGTGACCCCCTTCAGAATGATCGATTTGTTGCCGATCCACACATGGTCGCCGATGATCGTCGGCTTGGTTGGTTCCGCATCCCCGATGCGGTGATAATCCGTATCCATGATCGCGACGTCCCAGGAAATGGCGCAGTGCCTGCCGATTTTCACATGCTTTTTGCACATGATCTCGGTGCGCCGGTTCAGGAACGTATAGTCGCCGATTTCGATGACCGCCTCGTCGGAATCCAGGTAAAACCCGGTGTTCCGGTGCAGAATGACATAATCGCCGATGATGAGCCGGGCGCGTCTGGCTTTTGACACCGTCACCTTTCCGCAAACCCTCAGCCATTTGCCGCATTGGTCCACGTTCCGCCGGAACAGCAGACCGCGAAAAACCCGATAGCCGTTTTTCACGTAATCCCTGATGCTTCTGTCTCTCAAATTAAAATTCATACGGGAGTTACCGTCCCTCCACTCCGTACCGTCGCGACTTCTTCAATCTGGAAAGAAGCTGGAACAGAAAACGCACGTCGTCCTTGTCGTAAAAGATGGCGGTGATGGGCATCCGGAACACGACCCGCATGGCGACGATCGAAACGAGAAGGCGAATGATCGCGCCGAGGAGCAAGGCCAGGGCGACGCCGTTCAGGCCGTACGACGGCGCAAAGGCGAAGATCAGGCCGACCGTGGCGGCCAGCGCCAGCGCCTGCCGCGCCGTCACCAACCCGGGACGCCCGGCCGCATTGAACGCGGAGGCGAGAATCCACGATCCGCCGCCGATGACGCATTCCACCGCCAAGAGTCCCAAGGCGGACGAGGCTTCCAGGAACGGCTCCCCGTACAGGAGGCCGAGCAGGAACCGTCCGATCAGGATGCCGGGCACGAGCGCCAGCGCCATGAGCAGCATCGAGACGCGGAACGCCCGGCATACCGTGTCGGCAATCCGATCCCGGGTCTGCCCGGTCACCTTCGGGAAGATCACGTTCGATACGGCCATCTGGGCGGTGTTGAACACGCGGGACAACGTGTAGACGACCGTGTAAAGGCCAAAATCTTTCGGCGTCAGCAGCGACAGAATGAGAAACTTGTCGCTTTGCGCATACAACGTGCCGAGCAATTCGACGCCGTACACCCGCCCGCCGTAGCCGAACAGCCGCCGGAGCGCCGTCCGGTCCGCGAAGCGGGCCGGACGGCTTACGAACAGCTCGCTTCGCAGCCGGTACAGGGACCTGAGGACGACCGCCAGACTGGTCACCCAATAGGCGGCGGCGGCCGTGGCGACGGACAGGACGCCCGCGGCCCAGAGCGTCAGAATGCCGATCAGGTTGCCGGTCGGCACGTACAGCCGCAACCCGTTGTACAGAGGGAACCGGTCCAGGCTCTGGGCCAGCGCCGCCAGCAGATTGACGGCCAGAAGCAGCGGCAGCATCAAAAGCGTGTACCACTCCGCAATGCGGATCNCGGACGCCGAAAAATGGTCCATCAAGACGGGAAGCAAAGGGACCATGAGCGCGCCCGCCGCCAGGCCGACGGCGAGCTGGCACAGGAAGCTCGCCCGGACGTAATCCGCGGCGTTGCCGGGATTGGTTTTCATGTTGTAAATCAGGGAAGTCGGCAGTCCGAATCCGAGCAGTCCCGCCAGCAGGACCGGCCAGAACTGGATGGCCGAAAACTCCCCCTTGCCGACGACGCCGAACAGGCGGGCCGTCACGATGGACGTCACCGTGCTCACCGCCATCATCAGCAAATTGGTGGCGCCGGTATGCAGGATCGCCCGGAAGGTGCCGCGGTTTCCCGGCCTGTCGTTGCGGGTGGGTTGATGGTTCATGGTTTGCCATCCTTATCCTTTGCGCCGGAACGTCAGCGGCGGGGCCGCAGGACGCCCCTGATCAGTCCGTTGTTGTACGCGATTTTGCTGATTTGGCGAAAAATTTGGCGTTTGTCGTACAGAAACACGAGCGAAAGCAGCAGGAACACCGGTATTTTCAGCAACGACAGGACAAAGAGTTTCGGTTTCCGGCCGGAGCTCACCGCCTGGCTGACACCTTGCCAATAGATGCGGCGCAGCAGCCACCTTCGGTTTGCCCGGCTGCGCGGAATTTTGTGAAGCACCCAGGCATGGGGCGTGTAATAGATGGCGTACCGGCTGCGAATGCGTCCGATCAGTTCGGATTCCTCGCCGGACAGCAGGTTTGTGCCGATGCGGCCGAGATCCTCCCGGAACGGCTCCATCGTGTCAAAGATGGACTTGCGGAAGGCGATGTTGGCGCCGAACGGCACGGCCGGTTCGCGCATTTCCACGATTTCGTCGGCGTAGTCCAGAATGGTGTACAGCGTCCGGTTCTCCCGGGGCAACCACTGCGGCGCGCCGCCTTCCCATACCGGGTCGATCTTGCCGCCGACACAGCCGATGCGCGGATCCCGCTCGAACAGGGACACGATTTCGCCGATCCAGTGTTCGGACGCCATGGCGTCATCGTCCAGGAACAGCACATATTCTCCCTTTGCCTCGCGGATCGCGCGGTTGCGGGCGACGGAGAGGCCCAGTCGCGCTTCATGCACATAACGGACCGGCACCGAAACCATCGCCCGAAATTCTTCGACGACCTGCCGGGTATGATCGGTGGACCCGTTGTCCACCACCACGATTTCGTAGGACCCCCGGAAACTTTGCCGCAACAGACTGAGCAGGGCTTCCCTCAGATCGTCCGCCCGGTTGTGCGTGCAGATGGCCACGGTTGCTTTCATGCGTTCACCCATGCGTTCACCTCGACCTGCGGCGAACCGACGTAGGCGCCAATCGTCTGGCCGGCAATTCGGTTCCAGTCCAATTCCCGCAGTTTCTCCGCAATCCGCTTTCTCGTTTCGTCCATATCCAGCCGCATGGACTGCAAGAGCGCCCGACGCAAGCCGTCCGGATCGTCCGGATCGTACAGAATGCCGCATCCGTCGGTCACGTACTCTCCAAGCGCGCCAAGCCGGGGCGCCACGACCGGCTTGTGATGGGAAAGGGCGAGGATGGCGCTGCCGGAAGTGGTAATCTGCCTGTAGGGCAGCACGATCACGTCGGACGCCCGCAGGAAGTCGGGCAATTCATGGTCGTCCACGAAATGCGGATGCACGTAAAGGTTTCGGGCCGCGTTCCCGTCGCTCCGTTCGCCCATGAAATCCGGACGGTATCCCGGCTCGGGCTGGCCCGCGATCAACAGGCAGGCCGACTCGATCCCGAGCGACCGGAAGGCTTCGACCAGTTCCTCCACGCCCTTGTAAGGCGCGATCCGGCCGATGAACAGGAACAGAAACCCATCCGGCGGAATGCCGAACCGCCGCCGGATGTCGACGCCGGTCCCCTTGTAGGCGTCCACGTAATGGCCGTGGGGCGTTACCACCACTTTTGCCTCCGGCACGCCGAAGGTGGCGACGATCTCCCGCCGGGCCGTTTCGCTTAAAGCAAAGGCCCGATGGCAGATGGCGAGCAAAAATTTGCGCATGAGATAATCCCAGCGCGTCCTGCCCGTATGCGGCCAGATGTTGTGCACCGTCCAGAACAGCTTCACGCCTCTCATCCGGTAAAAGACCAGCAGGGAGGCAAACAGCAGCGACTTGACGAGCGTCAGGGCGAACACGGGACCGCGGTAGGTGTAACTCGGCCAATGGAAATGCACGATGTCGCGCCTGCCGGGCCGCCACACGGCGGACCGGTCGTAATGCTCCACCTGCAAGCCGCGCCGCTCGATCGACCGGGCCAACAGTTCGTTGTACTTGTTGTGCGGACTCGTCTTGGGCGACATGTAAACCGTCGGTTTCCGTACACGCCGCTCCCTGCTCCCGCCGTCCGTTTCCCCCGTCCGTTGTTTTGCCAACACCTGTCCGTACAGCTCCAGATGCTGCGCGAGTAGCGATTCCTTGGTAAATCGGCGGCAATGCCGCAAAATTTGCTCCTGCAGGGTTCGCTTCTCCTCGGCCGGCATGGCGTAGTACGCCAGAATCTTTTCCCGAATGGCTTCCGCGCTTCCCGGCGGAAACAGGAACGACTCCGGATTCCAGACAACGTCCGGAATTCCGCCCGCCGCCGCCGCGTACACCGGGGTGCCGACCTGGTAGGACTCGATAATGACGCGCCCGAACGGCTCCTCCCAGATCGAAGGGACCAGCGTGACATCGACTTCGGCCATGAGCCGTCGCGCTTCTTCGGGCTTCACCTTGCCGGTGAACACGAAGCGCGAATCGCCGCGGCATTCCGTTTGCAGCCGCTCCCGCAGGCTGCCCTCGCCGCAAACGGTCACCCGCTCCACCACCTCGCGCGGCAGCTCCCGTATCGCCATGACCAGTTCACGGACGCCTTTCTCGGGCTCGATCCGGCCGAAATACCCGACGTGCAGCGGTTTTTGCGCGAATTTCCGGGCCGCGCCGGCAATGTCGCCATCCACGGCGTTGGGAATGACCCGCCTCATCGCGTGCGGGAACAAGCCGGCCTCCGTATGGCGATGCAGCACGTGTGACGAAATGCCGATCACCGCCGCCACCCGCCGGCTGAACCGGAAGGACGGCAGACGGTAGATCCGCGCCAGCAGCGGGTTGGACAGCGGCGAGCTGACCGGCGAGAGCAGCGAATAATCCCGCAGCGTATGTACGACCGGCACCCCCGCATCGGCGCAGACTTTCCAGATTGCGGCGCCAAACCCGGACAAGTTCTGGGTATGGACCAGATCCGGGCGGATGGCGGTTAGCAGTTCCTTCACGGCCTTGAGCTGCGCCGGATTCCAGAAATCGATCAGTTTGCGGGCCGATTTCATCCACACGCTGCGTTTGCGGGAATCGCCGATCCAGTACAAATTGCAATGCGGGAGACGATGAACCGTCACGCCGTTGATCCTTTCCGTCACGGCGCCGGCCCCGCGCTTCTGCCCGCCCGTCGCGAACACATGCACCTCGCATTCGGCGGCCAGGGTTTCCGCCAAAATTTGCGTGGAAATTTCGGCGCCGCCGATGACATGCGGGGGATAAAGACTGTTGACGATCACGATTTTCATGCGATGCGCGTCCTTCCCTTCTGTCGCCACGTATCCGCTTCCGCCGTCCGGATGTCCGGCTGCGCGGCGAAAAATCCGCCCCGGACGAAGCCGATCAACAGCCAGAAATTCACGAATGCATAGGAATCGAAGTTCATCACCAGGGCCACGCTCAAGGCAAAGGCGAACCGGGCATAGGGACTGGCGCCGGCGTGCCGGAGGACCGAGATCAGAAAGCCGAACAGCAGCGAGACGCCGATCAGGCCTTCTTCCGCAAACACCTTGGACAGCAGATTGCGGGAGGTGGCCCGTTCCGGCATCAGAAACACGAGGTCATACACTTCCTTGAACTTGAGCCCCTCGCTGAAATGCCGGATCAGAAGATCCGCGAACGATCGGTAGTAAAAACCGCCCCCCACGCCAAAAAACGGGTGCTGGGCAAACTCGAGAAAGCCGATCGCCGGGAACACCAACCGGATGAAAAACGAGTTGTCCGTAAGATACAGGTGACGAAAATCGAACTGAAACCGGTCGATAAAATAGCCGCTGACCCGCAGCGTTTCCAGCAGAACGGGCACGCCGACCGCGACGGCAAAGACGCCGCCCGCCAGCAGCAGCATCATGCGAAGGCGATACCGTCTCGCAATCAGGACGACGATCAGGAGCGCCGTGAGCAGGACGGTGTAGCCGTAAGCCGAAAACGACAGCACCGTCAGCACCGCGACGCCGGCCAGCGGGATGAGCAGCATGCCGTGCCCCTGCCGGATCAGCCAGAGCATCAGCAGTCCGCCGCTCAGCAGATGGATTGCCGCCCACGAAGGCTCGCCCGACAGCATCTGGATCCGGCCACGGTAAACTTTTTCGGAGAACAGGCCGGTCAAAGCCCCGGAAAAGCCGTTGCGGACAACATAGGCGTCCGCGAGCTGCAGGAATCCGGCGAGCAGCGGCGGAACGAATCCGACCAGCAGACAGGCGGCGATTTGCTTTCGGAGGGCAGGGTCCTCCTTGCACAGCCTGGCGATGTAAAGCGACACCCGATACATCGCCAGACCGAACAGCACCGTCGCCACATGCTCCAGGCTGCTGATGAGATCTCCGTAGACGGCCGCCATGACCAGCGAATGGCCGATGCTGTAAGCGGCGAAGAGCAGCAGCCACTGATCCCCCTTGCCGAACCGGAAATCGGTGAACAGGAGAAGACACGAGGCGGCAAACATCGGAAACATGGCGACCGGACGGTAAACCGAAAAGGGCAAGTAGGGCAAGCTGTCGTACGTGATGACGGCCAGGGAAAACAGAAACAGCGAGACGATCAGCCTTTGGATGACGAGTTCGCCCGAGATTCGCTGCCTGATGGTCTTCCCCCCATTCCGTCAGGAAAGAATCCGTTCCATTTGTTGTCGGGTGACGGCGCTGCTGAACCGGCGCTGCACATACCGGATCGCATTGCGCGACATCCTTTCATTGACCGTCCGATCGTTCAACAGCATCAGGACGGCTCGGACGAACGCCTTGTCCGTTTTGCAAACGAACCATTCCTCCCCGTGTTTTGCGTCGATTCCTTCACTGCCGACCGGACTTGTCACGACCGGCACGCCCCACGACATCGCCTCCAGAATTTTCGTTTTGATCCCCGTCCCGAACAAGAGCGGGGCGATCATCAAAGCGGCATCTTCCACGAATCGCCTTACGTCGGCCACTTCCCCGGTGACGACGATTCCCGGGTACCGGTCCCGCAGCCGCAGCACTTCGGGAGGCGGATTCTTGCCGACAATGTAAAGGGACGCTTCCGGCGCCTGCCGTTTGATCGCCGGCCACAAACGCTCGCAAAAATAGACGACGGCGGAACTGTTGTGCGGAATGTCCATCTTGCCCACGAAGACCAGCTTGTTGGCGTCGTAACGGCGCGGCGCCCCTTCGTCGCGGTCCTCGGGATCGAAATTCATCGGAATGCCGTGACACGACCGGTGCCGGGTGAGCCGACCGAAATAGGTCGCCTCGGCCGGCGATGTGAACACCAGATGATGAAAGTGCGGCGCCACCTGTTTCTCGTAACGGTCCAGCAATCGGCTTTCGAAGGCCATGAGCCATTTCTGAATGAATTTCAGGTCCGCAAGCCGCCTCATGCCCCTGGGCAGTTTGTCCGCAAAGCCGCCGAACACGGACGGGATGTACCGCACCCACGGGAGCTGGCGCCTGTACCGGAGCGAGAGCAGATCGTCGTAGCTGAGCACTTTCCGTCCCGGCCCGTCGATCCCGTATTCGGCCACGCGCACCATGTCGAAGAACACGACGTCCGGCTTCTCCGCCTGCAAAAAGTCCCGGATGATCCGGCGGGTTTTCCGCCTGTAATAGGCCGCCACCTGCAGCGGCCATTTTCGGAGCAACAGCGAATAGACCGCGATGTTGAACAACTTCTCCCACAGACCCGGCAACTCCAAACGCACCAGGCGATCGATCTCGGCGGGCCGGGCGTTCAGGTTGCGTTCATCGTCCACGAACGTCATGTTGATGATCTCGGCCGCGGGATCGATCTCCTTGATTTGCCGGATATATTGCATCAGCATTTTTTTCCGCCCGTCCGTGTCAGGGAAGGGAACCCGGTTGGTGATAAAAACGATTTTCCGCATGTCCGTTCCCACCCCCGCCCCCATCAATAGGCGTCCTTGGCTCCCAACAGCACCTTGAACGTCTTGAGAATGATTTTGATATCCTGCAAAAGGCTGCGATTGCGGATATATTCCAAATCGAGCTCCACCATTTGCCGGAAGTTCAGGTGGTTGCGTCCGTTCACCTGCCACAGCCCCGTGCAGCCGCCCGGTACCGTAAGGCGAAGCTTGTCCAATTCCGTGTATTCTTCCACTTCCCTGGGCAGCGGCGGTCTCGGACCGACCAGCGACATGTCTCCTTTGAGCACGTTGAACAGTTGGGGAAGCTCGTCAATGCTCGTTTTCCGGATCCATTTCCCGACCCGCGTGATGCGCGGATCATCCTTGATCTTGAACATGGCCCCTTCAATTTCGTTCCGGCTGAGCAGTTCGGGCAGCCTCTGCTCCGCGTCCGGAACCATGGAGCGAAACTTGTACATGCGAAACGGCTTCATGTCCTTGCCGATGCGGATCTGGCTGTAGAAGACCGGACCGCGCGGACTTTCCAGCTTGATCAGAATCGCCACAATGACAAACAACGGAGCGAACAGGATGAGTCCGAGCAAGGCCCCCGTGATGTCCATCACGCGTTTGGCCCGGTTGTAGAAGGCGAGGTTCCGCTCCTTCTCCTTCGCGATCCGGTAGGCGTCAAACTCCCGAAAAACCGAAATGGCCGTTTTTTGATCAATGTGACGATCCATGTTGCCCGCTCACCTTCTCCCGCTCAAGAACCTCCTCCAGCACGTCCAGCAGTTTGTACCGGAGTTCCTGGTTGCGGAGCGCGAAATCGATGGTCGTTGCAATGTAGCCGAGTTTTTCCCCCACATCGTACCGGACGCCTTCAAACTCGTACGCGTAAACGCCCTGGGTCTCGTTCAGCTTCTGGATGGCATCGGTCAACTGGATCTCCCCGCCCGCGCCGGGTTCCTGTTCGCCCAAATATCCAAAGATCTCGGGCGTCAGCACGTAGCGTCCCATGATCGCGAGATTGGACGGGGCTTGTCCGCTTGGAGGCTTCTCCACGAACCGGTTCACCTTGTAGAGCCGCCCGAGTTTCTCAAGCGGATCCAGGATGCCGTACCGGTGTGTCTGATCCGCACCCACGGCCTGCACGCCGACAACCGAACACCCGACCTGCTCGAACTGTCGGACCAATTGCAAGGTGCACGGAACGTCCGCCTGTACGATGTCGTCGCCGAGCAGGACGGCAAACGGCTCGTTGCCGATAAAGTTTCGCGCGCACCATACGGCATGTCCCAACCCTTTCGCCTCTTTTTGGCGAATGTAGTGCAGCTCGACGCAGGAAGATTGCCGCACCTTCTCCAGAAGGTCGAATTTCCCCCGCTTTTCCAAAAGGTGTTCCAGCTCGAAGGCGCTGTCGAAGTGGTCCTCGATCGACCGCTTTCCCTTGCCGGTGACGATGATGATGTCCTCAATCCCCGATTGGATCGCTTCCTCCACAATATACTGAATGGCTGGTTTGTCGACGATGGGCAGCATTTCCTTGGGCATTGCCTTGGTTGCGGGTAAAAATCGGGTTCCCAGTCCAGCCGCCGGGATAATCGCTTTTCGTACTTTTTTCATCCGGATTTCACCCTTACCCCATCTTTGTGATGAACTTTGCTACGAGATCTTTGCTGACGAAAAAACTGGGCATCTAACCCACCCTCACGTCACACCCTCGACGATGCACGTCTAAGGTCGATCGACCCACAGCATGACCGAGTGCCTCCAGTGATAAAGGAGCAGGAGACATTTCCTTCCTTGCCTCGCAAGGACAAGCCTGTGAAGTTGTGATTCAGCGCCCGGCGCCGTTGAGCACGGCGCCGATCAGCGTCGTGTTGCTGCGCGCCAGGCAAGCTTTCGCCTTCAGCGCCGCGTCCGGACTCACCTTGCCTGCCCGAAGGACCAAAAGGGCACCGTCGCATTGGCCGGCCACCTCCAGCGCATCCGTCACGGACAAAAGCGGCGGCGTGTCCACGAAGACGATGTCGAACATTTCCTTTGCCGCCCGAAGCAGCTCCGCCATCGACGCCGACCCCAAAAGTTCCGGCGGATTCGGCGGAATCGGTCCGGAACCGATGAGCCACAGGTTGTCGACCGACGTGGACCGGATCGCCTCGTCGAGATCCCCGCGCTCGTCGAGCAGCGAGCTCAGGCCGATGTCGTTCGGCACCCCGAACATGCGGTGCAGCGCCGGTGTCCGCAGGTTCGCATCCAGCAGCAGCACGCGCCGGTTCGCCCGGGCGTAGGCGATGGCCACGTTGGCCGCAACGGTGCTCTTGCCTTCGCCGGGCAAGGCCGAGGTGATCATGATCGCGGTCAATCCCATGCGCCGCGCCGAAAACTCGATGTTGGTCCGCAAAACGCGATACGCTTCGAAAGCGGCCGACATCGGGTTGATTACGGCTATGGGCTCCCGTTTACGCATCGAACGTAACATGCCGGTTCCCCCCCGCCGAAGTCGTGACGCCCGCCGACACACCGGCCTCCCGCCGATCCTTCCGCTTCATCCGGGGTATTTCCGCAAGCACCGGCAGTTCGAGGCGGGCAAGAATGTCCTTCTCGGTCCGCAGGGTGCCGTTGAGCCGGTCCAGCAGGAAAGCGATGACGGATCCAGCCAGCGCAGCCACCACGAAGGCGATGACGACGTTCCGGATCGGCCGGGGCGATTCCGATGAGACATCCGACGGATCGGCCCAGTTCAGCACGAACACGTTGTCGATTTTCATCAGCGTTTTGATTTCCCGCCGAAACACGTCGGAGACAGCGTTGGCCATTTGGGCCGCCCTTTCGGGTTGGGGATCGACGGCGGAAATGGACATGACCAAGGATTCGTTGACGGAACTAACCCTGATTTTTGCCCTCAGTTCCCGAACCGTGGCTTGCAATTCCGGATGCCGTTCGACGACTTTTTCCAGAATGCGCGGTGTCCGGATGATTTCCTTGTACGTCTTGATCAGCATCATGTCGGACGTGATGGAACCCGCATCCGGCGTTGCCCCCGCACGATCTTGCGCGCTGTGCCGGTTCACGATGAGCTTCGCGGATGCCTCGTATTGCGGGACCATACGGTAGGAGTAAAAACCGGCCAATGCGCAGCAAACGACGGTGATCAGGAGGATCAGCCACAGCTTCTTCCGGATCACGCTCCAGTAGTATTGAATTTCCAACATGTTTCCCCCGGTTTATTCGTCAGAATTTTCTGATTAAAGGGCGGCAAGTCCACCGGTCATCGTCCATCGCTCCCGCCGGTGAACGAAGATTTTGTAGAATCCGATCGCAAAATCAATTGTAAATCGATTTTTTCTGTAAAACTATTACACGGCAGGAGGTTTTTTGCTGCCACCGCAGTCGTATCCCTCCTGCCGCTTGCGTATCCGTCCGGATTACACTTTCGTGTCAGATGTCCGGTTTTTCTGGTCAACCGATTGGGTTTCGCGAGGCGAATAGGCGGCCAACCCCCGCGCCTGCGCATACAACGCCGCCTGTGTCCGGTCGCTCAGATTCAGTTTCTGAAAAATGCTGCTGACGTGCTTTTTCACCGTAAATTCGCTGATCATCAGTTCTTTCGCCATGGCGCTGTTGGACAGCCCCTTGCCCAGCGAGGCCAGCACCTCCCGCTCCTTCGGCGTCAGCCGCTCGAGCGGATCGTCGGCCTCCTTCAGGAACAGCGTTTCCAAAAGTCCCTGGTCGAAATATTTTTTTCCCTTTTCGATCATCTTGATGGCAAGCAACAGTTCCTCCGGCATGGCATCCTTCAGAACATAGCCGTCGGCGCCGCATTCCTTCGCCCTCTGGACGTCCGCCCCCGAGGCCGACGATGTCAGGATCAGGCAGCGACAGGAAAGCGAACGAATCCGCTCGACCAAGTCAAACCCGGAGCCGTCTTCCAGCCTGATGTCCACGATCGCCAAATCGGGTTTGGTTTGGCGAATCAACTGGACGGCGTCTTCGACAGAATCCGATTCCCCGACGAGTTCGATCCCTTCCGCCTTGGCCAGAATTGCAGCCAATCCTTTTCGGATCAAGGGATGATCATCCACGACGACAACTTTCATGACGAATCACCCCATTTTCGAATTTTGGTCGGTCATGTTGCGTGCATGCGAAAGCGGCAGCCAAACGTGTATCCGGGTCCCGCTCCCTTTGCTGCTGACAATCTCGAATTTTCCGGCCAGCGAAACGGCGAGGGCGCGCATGTTGCGCAGACCGAATCCGGCGTCCGCCCTGTCCGCCTTTTGCGAAGACGGATCGAAACCGACCCCGTCGTCGACGATGGACAATTTCACCTGGTCCGGTTCCAGCGTCAACCGAACGTCCACCACGGTGCACGAACCGTGGCGAATGGCATTCCCCACCCCCTCCGCAATGATTCTGTACAGCGCATTCTGATGTTGGACGGTCAAGGAAGCGTCGGCGGCCGGTGCGCTGAAGCGAATCCGGACACCGTTCAGCCTCGCCATGCGGGCGAGAAAGGATTCGATGCTTTTGATCCAGGCCGTTGTGGCCGTTTTGCGCGAACTCAAACGGAAAATGGCCGCACGCAACTCCCGCGCCGCCGTGGTCGCAGCCTCCTGAATTTCCAGCAACTGCGCCAGTTTCTGTTCTTCCGTCAGGTGATTCCAATCGCTGCGCAAGGAGTTTATGGCGTAGACCATGCCAAACAGATGATGGGAGACACGATCGTGCAGCTCCTCGGATATCCGGTTGCGCTCTTCCATCAACAAACGATGCCACTCGATTCGCTTGACCATCGTGACCATCCCCTTTCCTGTTTGTGTGAGCCTCATCAATCTTTCGACATATTCCCCCATTCATAGCAACGTCCTGCATTTTCAACATAATGTGAGAGCATAGACACGAAAATGCCTCGCGAGTACCGTTTTCTGTCGTCAAGCTTTTCGACCCGGACGCGACCATGGTCATAAAAAAAGAAGGAGCCGCTGCTGCTCCCTCTCCGTGTAATTTTCATGTATGCGCTTTAAAGCCAATCGAATCGAGTGATTGAAAAAAAGTGAGAACCTTCCATTTCGTTCATGACAGAATTGACCGGGGATGGTGCCTTTTTCCCATTGTTGCTCATTCGGCAGGAGATGAAATTTTTCTCATGGCGGATTAATAAATATTACCGAAACGGTCCATAGGATCCGATTCATGAGGTCAATACCCTGTCTCCTTTGGTTGTGGGATGGGAAATCACCAGAAACTCAATCTCCCGATCCGTGGGGTTCTTGATTTGATGAGGGGTTTGCGGAGGAACTTCCACGCCTTCATGCGCATTCAACTCATGAATTTCGCCGTTGATTTCAATGACCGCCTTGCCGGCGAGCATAAAAAAGAACTGCCGGGATTTGACATGGTAATGCCTTGCTTCTTCCGTACCGGGAGGCATTCTTTCATGAATGATGCTTAAGTCCTCCCTTTTGAGCAGGTGCCATCCGTCGCAATTCGCTCCCCATTTGTAATGTTCCGCCGTATCTTTGCTGATCTTTTTCACCGGATTCGGTCCTTTCGTTCGTATTCTTCATAAAAACCGCAACAGATCGGCAAGGTGATGAATGGTATAGGTCGGACTCGGTTCGAGGGCATGTTCCTCCTGCTTGCGGTTATAGAAACAAAAATCGATCCCCGCATGGATGGCCCCGTGATAATCATCCTGGACGGAATCTCCTACGTACAGCACGTCTCGGTTTCCCAAGTTCAATTCGTTCAGGGCGATGTCGAAAATTTCTTTTTTGGGTTTTCTGACCCCTGCTTCGTCCGACACCACAATGGATTGGAACAGTCCGATGATGTTTCCCGCCGCGAGTCGTTTTCGCTGAGCTTCACCGATTCCGTTTGAAATAATGCCGAGCTTGTATTTGGCGCTCAACGTGCGAAGCACTTCTTCGGCACCGTCTTCAAAGTGACAGATATGGCAAAAGTAATGCCAGTACGTTTCCGTAAGCTGGTTGTGCAAGGTTGGGGACTTGTTGAGGGCATCGCGAAACGAATTTCTTAATACATCTTGAATGGTCCTGCAGGGGCCCGCCCCGTTTACAAAATCCATCCAATGCCTGAAATTGTGCCTTTGAAAAGTTTCCCAGAACACCTCCCAACCCGCATGATCGCGGACAAACAAGTCGTGGTCTTGCAGCGCCCTTCTCATCGCGTCCCTTTCACAGAGGCCGTAATTCAAGATGGTATTGTCTAGGTCAAAAATGATGGCTTTATACATTTTTCACCTCAATTGGAAAGGATCATCGTACGGCGCACGGCGCCGCGCAACCGTCTGATGCATCCGACGGCAAACGCTTCCCTGGACCGGTTATCCGACCGGCCGGAGCCTTTCACGCCCGATGCCGGTCGCGAATGGCCGTCCGCAAATGAAACCTCCTGTCCATCGACGTAAACCCGTTCTCGCCCGGCCCTATTTCGCGTATCATCTCGTATACGTCCCGGCCATCCGCTTCGCTCAGTTTTTTCAGGACGACATTCACGCCGTTAACTCCTTTCACTCTGGTGTTTGCCGCGATATTCGGCGGTTCTCAGTTCCCGAATATAGGGTTCCAGCGACGGCATGTTCGCTTCTTTGGCTTGCCGTATCGCCAGTTCGATATCATAAGGGACCCTGACGAATTGGATGCCGAATGGTGCAGGTTGTTGGGAATGGTATTTTCCTTCCAGTATGACATAGGAGGCCTGGGTGATGTCCAACGGATTTCCGACGCTTCCCGCGTTGAATAATGTTCTTCCGTTCAGGTGCTGAAGATAGGCATTATGGATGTCGCCATAACCCGCCACATCGGCCGTCATTTTATGTTCACTGAAATCCGAAAAATCAAATAAAGACCTTCTCCTTTCTTCCGAATCCCACGGTTGTATCCGTTCATTCACATCTCGCGGCGAGGCGTGGAACAACCTGATCAATTTCCCGCTCATGAAAAACTCAATGGAAAACGGCAAATTCCGTAAATAATCCAGTCTGTCTTTTCCCAATTTGTCCTGATGCCATAGGACGGTCGGGTGATCCGAAGGTTGGACCAAATGCGCTTCCCAATTCCCAATAATGATTTTTTCGCACGTTTCCCTCACCAGATCCGTCACGACATCCGAACTTGGCCCTTTGCCGACCAAATCCCCCAAACAAAAAATTCTCGGGATCCCACGGGCCTTAATATCTTCGAGGACGGCCTGCAGCGCCGGAAGATTCCCGTGAATGTCGGAAATAATGGCGATTCTGTCCAATGCCTCACTCCTCCGCATACGCTTTAGAATGCTTCCTGCCAGATCAAGGGCTTCCTCTCACGATCTATTCTGAGAATTTCTGTTCCGCTTGTCACCCCCTTTATCGTTTTCAAATGAAGACGATTGTGATTATTCGATAATTTCTAAAATTAACTTTTGCGCTCCATCCCCTTCCATCCATTCTTTTGATGTATTGGTAACGTGCCGACGGATTCGGCCTGCAGCGTGAATGCGATGTTACCTTCAAATAAATTCAACTTCCTTTATCAGCGGTTCCAAATTTTCGCCTTCAATTACTAAAGCTGTCATTCCCTGTTCTGATCCTGATTCATGCATTTCACCCGATCCCCAGAAAGCAGCGTATCTTCACCTTCAGAAATTATTTATTATTCGATTTCTCAGCAATGTCATATTAGCGTTGTTGTATTCACGAACCCGGGAGGCTTAAAGCGACAAAGGTCGCCGGGTGGCACCGCCACTTAGCCTCGCGGGGGTGTCCGCCTCTATCCGCTTCTTCGAAATGCCTCAGGCGGACCGTGGGCCGAAAGGCCCAAATTTACAAAATCTCAATGTACCCTTCCGTTCCGTTCACGCGAATACTCGCTCCGTCTTTGATCCGCCTGGTGGCACTCTCCACGCCGACCACGACGGGCAAGCCATATTCACGCGCGATCACGGCGCCGTGGGTCATCAGTCCGCCGACTTCGGTGACCAGACCTTTAACGGTGACGAACAGCGGCGTCCAACTGGGATCGGTATAGGTCGTGACCAGAATGTCTCCTTCTTCCAATTCGGCGTCTTCCAGGTGAAAGACGACGCGCGCCCGACCCTCCGCAATGCCGGACGAAACTGGCAGCCCGGGAATCGCTCCGTCCGGAAGATGTTTCCGCCTGTACTTCCCCATGATGATTTCACCGTCCGACGTGATGACGCGCGGCGGCGTCAGTTTTTCGTAGAACCTGTATTCGTCCTTCCGCCGCTTGATGATCCGGCGATCCAGCTTCCGCGTGCCGACGGCTTCGCGCAGCTCTTCAAAGGTGAGGTAATAAATATCTTCCTTCTCCCCTATAACGCCGTCATGCACAAGCTGCTCGGCTTCTTTCAGCAACGCCTGCTTGTAGATGAAATAGCGGTTCATCATGGCGTATTTGGGATATTCCCGGAATCCGCTGAAATTCCGGATGACATCGATCATGCGTTTGGTTTCGGCTGCTTTCCGCTCGCCGTCCGGCAACGTCTTCAGTCGGTTCAGCAGCTCCCGTTCCTTTTCCAACGCCGCCCGCCTTCCCTGCTCAAATTTTCGCCGGCCGGCATTCGGCCCGTGGTTTTTGATGTTGCTCAAAATCAGCGGAATCAGGGTGGACGGTTTTTCACCCCATCGCGTTCGGGTGATGTCGATTTCGCCGGGGCATCGCATGCCGTATCGGTCCAGAAAAGCACGAATCGCGTCCCGGGCTTCCTTCCCGCCGTCGAACATCACCAGTTCTTCCAGGAAGCCGTCATCCTTTGCCTGCCGTAAATAGGCGATCAGCTCCGGATACGGGCGAATGACATCGGCGACGTCGAGCAGCGCGAGCCCCATTTCCGAAGTCACGTTGCCCGGCACCGATTGGGACAGCGTGTCGGCCGCATTTGGTTCGCCCAGCCATTCGTACATCTTCTCGTTGATCCAAAGCGAAGCGTTCATGGCGGCGGTAATGACGCCCAGACATTGCGGATTAAACAGCGTCTTCTTCAGTTGTTCGAGATCTTCCAGAATAAAATCGAACAGCCCGGTTCCCGATTTCGTCCGGATGGTTTGTTTGCAGGCTTCGATTGACGCTTGGCTGCTTCGGATCAGTTCGGAAACGACATCCGGATCGACTTCGACCGGTGCCTGGAAAGCTGCCGGCATGTCCTGGCGGCTTTTGGCGGTCCCCCGGTCATGAGGCGCATTGGGCGACGATGGAAGGAAATCCCGCTCGACAACGGTCATCAGCGCGTCTTGCATGAGAGGATCGTGCTGTCCCATGGTCCTCAGTAACGTTTCCCGGCTGTCAGGCGAAGCGAGCTGCGGGGTCACATCCACAAACAATCTGCCGCCCGCCGTACGCATGGGAGCGCGCGTCGTCAGCAGAAAAAAAGACAGTCCCAACGGCTTGATCGGATCGGTCATCATCTGCTGGTGGCCGACGGAGACGTAGACGCGGTATTTCCCATCCCCCGCATCCGGGACCGGAAACAGCGTCGTGACGGGCCGACTTTGAACCACGTAAAACGTATCCTGCGCCAAACACCACTCGATATCCTGGGGCTGGCCGAAATGCGCTTCAATCTGCCTCCCGATGCGTGCCAGTTGCAAAATTTGCCCGTCGGTCAAGACTTGGGCCTGCTGCCGTTCGGGTTCGATCGGCTTCTTCTCCGTTCCGCCCTCTTTTTTGCCATAGACAGCCGCAGTTTTGGTGGCGACTCTCTTCTCGACGATTTCCCCGCCCCGCACTTTGTACCCGTCGGCAGAGACCAAACCGGAGACGAGCGCTTCGCCAAGTCCGAAAACGGCATCGATGGTCAGCAGCTTGCGGTTGGAGGTCACCGGATCGGCCGTAAACAACACCCCCGAAGCCCGGGGGAACACCATCTGTTGCACGATCACGGCGATCGAAATTTTGCGATGATCGAATCCGTTCTGCATCCGGTAGACCACCGCGCGGTCCGTAAACAGGGAAGCCCAGCACATGCGAATATGCCGCAGGATTGATGGCAGGCCGATGATATTCAAGTAGCTGTCTTGTTGACCGGCAAAAGATGCTTGCGGCAAATCTTCCGCCGTCGCGCTGGAGCGGACGGCATACGCCTGCTCTTCGCCGCACCTGGAGAGATGTTCGGCCACAGCGCTCCTCACATCGCCGGGAATTTCCGTGTCGATGATGGCCCGGCGGATCTTTGCGCAGATGTCGCCGATTTGGTCCCGGTCCTTTGCCTGAAGCGCAGCCAGTCGGTCCATCAAAGCGTGCACCGTTTCGTTTTGTCCCACGGCTTGTTGGTAGGCCGCCGTCGTCACGCAAAATCCGTCCGGCACTTGTATGCTTTGAATTCTGGACAATTCCCCCAGGTTCGCGCCTTTTCCGCCCACGAGCGCGAGATGCGTTTTTTCCACTTCCTTTAGACCGAGAACCAAAGCACGCATCTCCATCTCTCCTCTTCCGTTTTCGAAAAACCATTTGACAAACGTCAAGAAGCATGATACAATGAGATTGTAGAATGGGGTTTTTATTTTTATATAAATCAACCGAGGTTTTTCCATTATAGCATCATGACGGTACCGATGCAAGCCGACCTTTCGGGTCGTTTTTTTTTGTTGCCTTCGTGTATCATGACGCCCATGCCGGGCGTACAAAAAAAGGCCGGTAGGTCCGGCCCTTTCGCATCTGCCCCTGCTTCAGCTTTTCCGCTTCAGCGTTTCGGCAAGCTGCACAAAATAGTGAATCGACTCGGGGTTGGCCATCACGCCGCTGTTGACCGCCTTTTCCACCGGCACCCCCATCAGGATGCGCTTGAGGGGCACTTCCAGCTTTTTGCCGTTCAGCGTGCGGGGCACCTCGGAAATTTCATGGATCTCGTCGGGCACATGCCTTGGCGAGCAGTTCTCGCGCACCCGCCGTTTGATCCGGTTTTTTAGTTCCTCATCCAGCCTGACGCCCTCGCGCAGAACGACAAACAACAGCATTTTCAGCTTCCCCGTCCCGTCGTCGATGTCGATCACCAGGCTGTCCTTCACGTCCTCGCCGTCTTCCACCGCGCTGTAGATTTCGCTCGTGCCGATCCGCACGCCGCCGCGGTTGATCGTGGAATCGGAACGCCCGTAAATTTGGCAGCTTCCCCGGTCGGTGAACTTGATCCAGTCGCCGTGCCGCCACACGTTCGGATACATCCGGAAGTAGCTTTCCAGATAACGCTCATGGTTCGCATCATTCCAAAAATAAATGGGCATCGAAGGCATCGGATCCGTGACCACCAGTTCGCCCACGTCATTGATCACCGGATGTCCGTTCTCATCGAACGCTTTGGCATTGACGCCCAGCAAGGGCCCCTGGATTTCCCCGGAATAAACAGGCAAAAGCGGTGTTCCGCCCACAATGGCCGTGCACACATCCGTCCCCCCGCTGCACGAGTTGAGCCACACATCGGACTTGACGTTCCGATACACCCATTCAAATCCTTCCGGCGGCAGGGGCGAAGCCGTCGACCCGATCGACCGCAAATGCTCCAGCCGGTATTTCCGGTTCGGCTGAACGTTGTTGCTGCGGCATGCCAACAGGTAATTGGCGCTCGTGCCGAACAGGGTGATGTTCGTTTGGTCCGCGAACTCCCACAGCATCTCCGGATGCGGATAATTCGGATTGCCGTCATAGAGGACGATTGTGGCGCCGACAAGCAGTCCGCCCAGGAGGACGTTCCACATCATCCAGCCGGTGGTCGTGTACCAGAAAAACCGATCGCTCGGCTTCAGATCATAGTGGAAGCTGCACAGCTTCAAATGCTCGATCAGGATGCCGCCGTGGCTCTGCACGATCGCTTTCGGAAGGCCGGTTGTCCCCGAGGAAAACAGCACCCAGAGCGGATGCTCAAACGGCACGTGGATAAACGTCAGATCCGCCCGCCGATGTCTGCCGACAAAATCCTCCCAAAAGACGGCGTTGTTCAATCTGGATATGTCCGGATTTGGCGACAAATAGGGCAACACAACGGTCTGTTTCAGCGACGGGATGGCGTCCTGGATCTGCTTGACCACCGGCATCCGGTCAAAATCCTTCCCGCCGTACCGGTATCCGTCAACGGCCAAGAGAATCGACGGCTCAATCTGCCTGAAGCGGTCGATGACCGTCGGACCGCCAAAGTCGGGCGAACAACTGGACCAGGTCGCCCCGATGCTGGCACAGGCCAGAAACGCGATCACCGCCTCCGGAACATTCGGCAAGTAGGCCGCCACCCGGTCACCTTCACGGATGCCTGCCGCTTTCAACGCCGCCGCAAAGGAGGCGACCTGATCCTGGAGCGTTTGCCAGCTCATCTCCTTCATCGACCGCAGTTCGGACAGGGAGATGATGGCCGGAGCATCCGGCAGAACATGGCGAAACACATGCTCGGCATAGTTCAGCCGCGCTCCTTCAAACCACCTGGCGCCTGGCATTTTCCGCTCCGACAGCACACACCGGTAAGGAGTTGAGGAACGAATGGAAAAATAGTCCCATAGCGTTGCCCAAAACGCTTCGAGTTCCGTCACCGACCATTTCCATAAATCTTCATAGTGGTCAAAGAAAAGGTTCTTGCGCTCTTTCAGCCAATTCATGTAATGGGCCAGATTCGTTTGTTGTTTGAACGTTTGGGAAGGGTTCCAAAGCAAGGTTCCTTGTCTGATCGCTTCCGTCATGACAACTCTCCTCTGTACGATTCTGGTCAAATCCTGCTGTCGTGATGTTCAGTTTGCCTGCGCGCCCGGCTGCCTGTCCTCAAGCAACAGGCAGGCAGCGAGACTTCCACCCGGCGTCCGGACGAGCGGAGGATCCATTTGGCTGCATCGTTCCGTCGCGGCCGGACAACGGGTGTGAAACCGGCAACCCGCCGGAGGATTGGAGGGGCTCGGCAGTTCCCCTTTCAAAATGATCCGCTCGCGGTTGCGCAGCTTCGGATCCGGAATCGGCACGGCGGACAGGAGCGCCTTTGTGTACGGGTGTTGCGGATTGGCGAACAGCTCTTCCTTGTCCGCAAACTCCACAATTTTCCCCAAATACATGACCGCAATCTTGTCGCTGATGTGCTTGACCGCCTGAACGCCGTGGGAAATGAACAAATAGGACAGCCCCATGTCGTTCTGGATTTCTTTCAGCAGATTCAGAATTTGCGCCTGAATGGAAACGTCCAGAGCCGAAACGGATTCGTCGCACACGATCAGCTTCGGCTTCAAGGCCAGCGCGCGGGCAATGCCGATCCTCTGCCGCTGTCCGCCGGAAAATTCGATCGGGTACCGCTTCCCGTGATAGCTCGCGAGCCCCACCCTTTCCAGGAGCTCATCCACCCATCTCTGGCGTTCCGCTTTCGTGCCGATGCCGTGAATGACCAGGGGCTCCGCAATGATGTCCGCCACCGTCATCCGCGGATCGAGGGAGGAATAGGTGTCCTGAAAAATCATCTGCAGATGTTTGCCCAGCTCTTTTTTCTTCTTGTATTCCGAAAGCTTTTTTCCTTCAAAATAAATCTCGCCCTCCGTCGGTTTCGCCAGTCCGACGACCATCCTTCCGATCGTCGACTTGCCACAGCCGCTCTCCCCGACCAGGCCGACGGTTTCGCCGGGCGCGATGTCAAAGCTGACGCCGTCCACCGCTTTGACAAACCGGCTTTTTTTGCCGAAAAGCCCGCTTCCGACCGGATAATATTTTTTGACATGTTTAAGAGAGACGAGCGATTGACTTTGCACCATCTGCCCTTTCCCCTTCCTCTTCAAGCGGATGCCAGCAGGAAACGCGATTTCCCGAAGGATGCCTGGTCAGGTCCGGTTCCCGTTCGAAACACTGCGACGACGCACGGGAACAGCGGGTGGAAAAGCGGCAGCCCGCGGGCAGCTCCAGCAGGTTTGGCACGACGCCGGGAATGGCTTTCAGCTTCTCCGGCGACGGTCCGTACAAAGGAGGAATGCTGTCCAACAGCCCGCGCGTGTAAGGATGGACAGGCTTCTCAAAAATCCGCTCCGCTTCGCCTTCCTCGACGATTTTTCCGCAGTACATGACGATGACCCTGTCGGCCACCTCGGCCACGACCCCGAGATCGTGGGTGACGAGCAGGATGGAAATGCCGGTTTCCCGCTGCAGCTCCTTGAGCAGATCCAGAATCTGCGCCTGGATCGTCACGTCGAGGGCGGTCGTCGGCTCATCGGCAATGAGCAGCTTCGGACTGCAGGCCAATGCCGCCGCAATCATCACCCGCTGGCGCATGCCGCCGGACAGTTGGTGGGGATAATCATTCAGCCGTCTTTCCGCATCCGGTATCCCGACCTTCTGCAGCATCTCGAGCGCTTTCTTTTTGGCCCGGGCGTAGCTGATTTTCTGGTGAATGACGAGGGATTCGGCAATCTGCTTCCCGATCGGGTGCACCGGATTCAGGAAAGACATCGGGTCCTGAAAAATCATCCCGATGTCCCTGCCGCGAATTATTCGCAATTCCTTCTCGGGCAGCTTCAGCAAATCCCTTCCTTCAAACAGGATGGAGCTTTCCGGCCGGTATTGGATGGCTTTGGTGTTCAGTCCCACGATGGACAGGGAGGAAACGGTTTTCCCACTGCCGGATTCGCCCACCAACGCCACAATTTCACCTCTGCCTATGGAAAAAGAGACGTCCTGTACCGGCCTGATTTCACCCTTCGGCGTCTTGATATACGCGGTCAGATGCTTCACTTCCAACAATGGAGCCTCTGTCCTCATAGGTGCCTCCCTTACGCAGCCGTTTTGTATTTCGGGTCAAGCGCCGTACGCAAGCCATCGCCGAGGAAGTTTCCGGCCAGCACGGTCAACAGGATGGCGATGCCGGGATAAAGAATCATCCACGGGTTGTAGTTGATCATGTTGTATGCCTGCTGGATCATGACGCCCCAACTGATGTCCGGATCCTGCACGCCCATGCCAAGAAAGCTCAAGGTCGTTTCCACGAGCACCCCGATGCTCAGGTTGAACGACGCCTGCACCACAAGCGGGGAGGCGATGTTCGGAATGATATGCCGAGCCATGATCCAGAGGGCGCTGGCGCCGGTGATTTGCGCGGCCTCCACGTAATGTTCGGATCTCACCTGCAAGGTCTGGCCTCGGGCCAGCCGCGCAAACTGCGGTGTAAACACGATGCCGATGGCCATCATCGCATTCCAGAGGCTGACGCCCAGGGCGCTGGTGATCCCGAGGGCCAGGATGATCGCCGGGATGGCGATGATCCCGTCCATGATGCGCATGAAAATATCGTCCACAATTCCCCCGATGTAGCCGCTGATAATCCCGATGGGAACCCCGATGCAGAACGGAATGAGCACCGCAAACAGGCTCGCCTTGACCGCGGTCTCCGTTCCCATCAGCACGCGGCTGAAAATGTCGCGCCCCAGCTCGTCCGTGCCAAACCAGTGTTCCTTGCTCGGAGGCTGCATCATGTTCATGACATCCATCTGCGCGGGATCATAGGGCACGATCCAGGGAGCCAAAAGCGCGACGATGACCAGGACGATCAAGTAGATCAGGCTGATGAAAGCCAGTCTTTCCGACATCAGCCGCTTGAGAACGGTTCGAAAGCTCATATCCCAAGCCCTCCTAGTACTCAATGCGCGGATCGAGCAGAGCGTACACAATGTCCGTCAGGAAGTTGATGATAACGACCATCGTGAACATGACGAGCACCACGCCCTGCACCATGATGAAATCACGCTGCAGGATGGCCCCGACCGCCAACTGTCCCAAGCCGGGTATGGCGAAGATCGTTTCAATGACAACGGTTGCTCCCAGCGTGTTTCCGAACATGAGTCCGATCGTCGTGACAACGGGCAGCTTCGCATTTTGCAAAGCGTGTTTCATGAGCGCCTGCCAGCGGCTCACCCCTTTGGAATAGGCGGTGCGGATATAATCCGCGTCCAGCGTTTCCATCAGCGCCGATCTCAGATGCCTCGTGATGATGGCAATGCCGCCGATCGAGAGGGAAAAGGCGGGCAGGGCGATATCCCGGAAAAAGGCTCCGGGACTTTCCGCGATGCTTGTAAACCCGGTGGACGGCAGCCAGTTCAACTTCAGGCTGAAAAAAACAACCAGAATCATGGCGAACAAAAAATGCGGGACCGCCACTCCCAGCGTGCTGATGAAACGCACGACGTAATCGATCCAACTTCCGGCGTAGTAGATCGATAAAATAGCCAGGAACATGCCGACGACAATGGCGATGAAGATGGCCGAAACGACGAGCTGCAGCGAGACGGCCAACCGGTCGAAAACGGCCTCGGAAACGAGCTGGCCGGTGAAGATGGACCGTCCCAGGTCGCCCTGGATCGCATGGCACAGCCAGGTGACATACTGCTCGATGATCGGTTTGTCGAGCCCGAGCTGCTGCTTGAGCTGGATTATTTTTTCCTCCGTTGCGTTCTCCCCGAGCAGCACGAGCACGGGGTCGCCGGGAATGAGCAGAACCAGGGAAAACACAACGAGGGTTACCACAAAAATCATCGGGATGACATAGAACAGACGTCGCAGCAAATATCGGAAAAACATCCCTTATCCTCCCAAGTCAGGAAAAGTACCGGCTGAGCGGCAAGGCTTAAACATCTCGATGCACGTCCCGGTGACCCGCGGGAAAAGAAGAGTCCCGCGAAAGCGTTGGGAACAGGTGTGCAGGCGGCACAAGGAGGATCATCGCTTTCGCGGGTTCGGACCGAAAGCCGTGGCTTGGCTTTATCCCGTCATTGTTCCAGCCACAGCTTGGCAAAGAGCGGTTTGCCCAGCATGTTGTGCTCCACGCCTTTCACGCTCTTGTGATAGGCGCCGATGACGGGCGGGAAGAAGAGCGGCATGGCCAGCGCTTCGTCCAGCAGCACTTCCTTCATGATCTGGCCGTACAGCTCGGCCCGTTTGTTCTGGTCGTATGTTGCGGCAGCCTCTGCAATAAGCCGTTCGCTGTTGGCCGTTTCCGCTTGGCCGATGTTGTAGAAGCTGTTTTTGGAATACAGGCTGCTGATCGTCAGCTGCGGGTCGACCCGGCCCGTCCAGTTGCCCAAAAGCGCGGTGGACTGTTTGTTGAAGAAGGCGCCTACCGCCGCATTCGGTTCCATGGCTTCGACTTCGACGATAATGCCAACTTCCTGCAATTGGGCCTTGAGCAAATCCCCAAGTCTTGCGTCATACGGGTCCGGCGAGCGGAGAAGCTGGAATTTCACGTTTTGCAGACCGGCGTCCTGCAGCAGCTTTTTTGCCAATTCAGGGTCGTATTCAATCTTCACGTCCGGATCGTGGGCCCAGTATCCGCTCGGGAACGGCTGATGGGCGGCTTCGCCGTAGCCGAGGTTGAGCGCCTGGACCAGTTGGTCGCGGTTGATGGCATGGGTGACGGCCAACCGGACCGCCTTGTTTGAAAAGGGTTCCATTTCGGTGTTGATATAAATTCTTCTATACAGCAGGGAAGTTCCCTGGATCACCTCGATATCCTTTTCCGTTTGCAACGTGGCCATGTTTTGCGGCTGGATGCCCGGCACGAACTGAACCTTGCCGGTTTTCAGGGCGTTTATGCGCGAGTTTTCTTCCCCGATGATGGAGATGGTGATGCGGTCCAGATAGACTTCGTCCGGGTTCCAATAGTTTTCGTACCGTTCATACACGATTTCCTGGCCGTTGGCATGTTTCACGACCTTGTAAGGACCCGCGCCCGTCGGATGCTGCGGGAAATCATCGCCATATTGCTGCACCGCCGCCGGTGATACCATCATGCCCCCGCGGTCGGTCAAAGCCGCGATGATCGACGCATCCGGTTTGGACAAATGCAGTTTGACCGTATGTTCGTCCACGACCTCGACGCTTTGCACCGACTTCAGTTCGCTGACCAGCGATCCTTCGGCGTTCGTCCGCTCGATGTTGAACTTCACCGCTTCCGCGTTGAACGGTGTACCGTCATGGAAGGTGACGCCTTTCCGCAAGTGAAGCACCAGCGTCACATCATTTTCGAATTCCCAGGACTCCGCCAGACCCGGAGCCGGCTGCAGATCGGGCGTGAACCTCACCAGCGTGTCATAGACCGGCCACAGCAGGGAGTGGTCTGCCCCGTTGCTGCCCTTGATCGGGTCAAAATTGCTCACGTCGATCCCGTAGGCGATGGTGATCTCACCGCCCCGTTTGGGTCCTTCCGCGGGCTGATCTCCCGAGGAGCCTTCTGGGGTCCCGCCGGAGCCCTGCCCGGACTGCCCGCTTTGTTCGCTTTGGGACGCTGTTTCAGATGAACCGCCCGAACCGCTTTTCGAGCTGCAGCCCGCAGCGACCAGCGCGACGGCCAGAAGCAGAACGAGTAGCGTGTGCAGGGAGGATTTTCGTTTGTTCATCGCCTTGTTTCCTCCTTATCGGATTTCCTTTCGCCGAATGTTCGCCCGGTTCGGTTACCGGGCCTTTTCGCCCGTGAACGCGCGGTAGAGAAGGACCGAGAATTCCGCCTTTGTAATCGGTCTGCCCGGCCGGAAGAAGTCCCCGTACCCGTTCACCAGGCCGTTGGCAGCCAGGGTTCGGACCGCCTGGTAACCCGGATAATAGGGAGCGATATCCTTGAACCTGAAGTCGCTGTCCCCCTCAAGTCCGAACGCCCGGACAAGAGCGATAGCCGTCTGCTCCCGGGTCATCGGCCAGTCCGGATGAAACTCGCCTTTTTCGTTGGCCTCCATCCATCCTTCCGCGGCGACGGCTGCAATGGCGGCGTAATGTTCAGAACCCGGGTCCACATCGGCAAAACCGGGATCAGGCCTGCCCGCAAGATCCAGGTTCAGGACCTTTGCCAGCATGGAAGCGGCCTTAACCCTGCTCAGCGTCCCCTCGGGTCCGAACGTCCCGTCCGGATTGCCCTCCACGAGACCCTGGCGGGTGAGCCAGTCAATCTCCGCCGCCGCCCAGTGGCTCCACGGCACATCCGGATAGACCGGATCCGGCAGGATGTGCTTCTTGAAGTGCTCCCAGATGACCTCGCTCGCATCCATCTGACCGCTGGACCAGCCGACCGCTTCCACCGGATAGTACTGCGGGCCGCCCGGCCACGTGTGACCTCCGTTTTCCACCTCGTACAGAATGACTTCCGTCCCGTACCTTCCGCTCCCGTAGACCTTGCGGTGAATGATGGTCGGGTCCTCGGCGCGCTGCGGCAGTGTTTCCACCACCGGTTCCGTCGAGGTTCCGTTTCGCTTCACCCAGTAGTCAATCGTCTGGTCCGTCCGCCAGTTGTACGGAACGATGGGATCGGCCGTTCCCATCACGAGGATGACCGTGATCGGCCGCTTCCAGTCACTGTGGAGCTCCACCCATTCCGCGAGAGGACCGGTGACGCTGGCGGCGGCGGCGATCCGGTCGGACAGCTCCACCGCAAGGCGCTGGGCGAACACGGCTCCATTGGACATCCCGGCGGCGTAGATTTTCCGCTCATCCACGTTGTACTCGGCCGTGAACCTGTCGATCAGCGCGGAGACAAACCCCACATCGTCAATTCCCCAGGCGAACTGCGGCGTCCATTCCCTCCCGTCGTTCCACTGGGTCAGGTAACCGGGGAGCTGGCCGGCCGGGATGTCTCCCACCAGCGTTGTGCTGTCGGGATACACCACGATAAAGCCTTCCCGCTCCGCCAACTCCGGGAAGCGGTCCAGATCCCGCTGCATCCTGCCGGTCCATCCCGTCCCGTGGAAGGAGAACAAGAGCGGAACCGGTTTTGACCCGTCATAGGCCGAGGGCACGTAATACTCATAAGTGCGCACCATCCCGTCATGCACCAGGGAACCGCGCTGCAGTTCCCTGGCCGCCGGCGGAGTGTTTCCCTCTTCCTCCGCCCTGGCGCTTCCTCCCGGAAACATCACGAGCAGGCAGCACAACCACAACAAAGTCGATCGGCGAGGCCTGCGCAAACACGACACCTCCAGTTACGAGCTTCCGGTTTCCCTGCGTTATTTGACAGCGCTTTCAAAAATTTTATATTTTCCGGCAAAAAGAGTCCTTGGCAGAAGACAAACCGCCAGTGTGAAGCTTGCCTTCTATCGGGGCCGGGGATGTTCCTCAAGATAAGGGTCTCGCGTTGCGCCCGCTGAAGCCACTGGCTTGCGAACGTCTGTTTCCTGCTGCAGCCAGCGGCCTGCTACAGCCGCCCCATTTGCCGCGCCACCCCGGTCCAGATTTCCCGCCAACTGCTGTCCGGATCGTACACCACCTCGATGTTCCGGTTGAAAACCATCGTCGCCCGCCGATTCAGATCGTACCGGGGCCATGCGGGCAGTTCCGGAATGTTCGGATCGCCCGTGCGGGCGAAGGCAATCCATGCGCGGTGCATGTTGTCTGCCAACTCGAAACGCTCCGGACCGCTACCGGTGATCCGAACCATACCCTCCTTGCCGAGCGTGTTCCAGACAAACGGAATCTCCAGGGCGTGATAGGCCCTCGGGTGGCCGTCCAGCGTCGGGCTCGGATAATCGAACCGGTACATCCACACCGGCGTGCCATTTAGCACCTGAAACTCGCTCAAGCAAATCGAAGGATACGTGAACACCTCGAAGGTCATCATGTCGTGGTACAAATCCCGGCTCGGGCTTCTCTTCTTCAGCACCTCGGCGGACAGCCCGGGCCACAGGGCCCCGAAAGAAAGCTCGAACGCTTCCGGAAGTCGCTCATCCTCCAGTTGCTGCCACCACGGATCAAAATGGGTGAACCACCGCCATTCGTCCCGGTTGTTTCCGATAAGCACCGGAATCCCTTTCGCCGCTCCCTCCCGGATCGCCCGTTCGGGATCCTCCGGCAGGATGCGGCCGTCCCGCACCGGCCCCCACACCCGGGCCTGGAACACTTCCGTCGCCTTCAAAAGCTCATCGGCGGACAGGCGCTGCAGGCGGGACAGCTCACCGGGCCGGACACCCAAAGCGGACAGATATTGCTCCGTCACCTGCGTCGCCATTTCCCGTGTGCGCGTATGTTTGGCCGTGCCGCTTTGCATGATCGCCTTATGGAACAATCCCCTGGCAGCCGGCATTGCCAGAAGTGTACCGACGCTGACGGACCCGGCCGACTCGCCGAAGATCGTGACGTTGCCGGGGTCGCCGCCGAAGGCTTCGATGTTATCCCGCACCCACCGGAGCGCGGCCACCTGGTCAAGCATGCCGCAGTTGCCGGAATCCGCATAGGTTTCTCCGCCAAAGGCAGTCAGATCGAGGAAACCGAACACGCCGAGACGATAGTTGATCGTGACGACGACCACGTCACCTTTCTCCGCAAAGGATGCGCCGTCGTACATCGGGCTAGAGCCGGACCCGTACGTGAACGATCCGCCGTGAATCCAGACCATCACCGGCCGCTTCCGGCCGTCGGCTCCCGGCGACCAGACGTTCAGATACAGGCAGTCCTCGCTTTTGTAGGAAGGGCAGTCGTTCAAAAACTTCATCGTTTCCCTGTCCCGCTGCATGGCCGCGGGAGCAAAATGCACCGCAGGCCGGACGCCCTTCCACGGAATCGGTTCCTGCGGCGCCTGAAAACGGAGGGGACCGACGGGCGGAGCCGCATACGGAATGCCCCTCCAGACGCTCACCTTCCCTTCCCTCACACCTTCCACCAGTCCGTATTGCGTTTCCACCACAAGTTTTGACAACTCGGCTGCCCCCTGTCCGATTGCATTGGGCTCTAAATCGTCATGCCGCCATCGATGCTCAAAATCGCGCCGGTGATAAAGCTGGCTTCATCCGATGCGAGAAAAAGGTAGCCGTTGGCCACTTCCTGCGGCGTGCCCATGCGGCCCAGCACTGCCTTCTTCGTCATCATGTCCAGAATGTGCGCCGGCATTTTTTCCGTCATAGCGGTGGCGATCATGCCGGGGGCCACCGCGTTCACGCGAATGCCGTATTTTCCGAGCTCCTTGGCCCAGGTCTTGGTCATCCCGTTGACGCCCCATTTCGCGGCGGCATAATTGGTCTGGCCGAAATTGCCGTACAGGCCGACGACGGACGAAGCGTTCAGGATGACGCCGCTTTTTTGCTCCTTCATCACCCTGGCCGCGGCTTGGCCGACATTGAACACGCCTTTCAGGTTCACATCAATGACCCGGTCCCACTGCTCTTCCGTCATCTTCACCAGTTGGGCGTCGTCGGTGATGCCCGCGTTGTTCACGACAATATCGATTCGTCCAAAGATTTCCACCGTCTCGGCGATAAGCCGCTCCACCCGGGCGCGGTCGGTCACGTCACAGCCAAAGGTCCTCGCCTCACCGCCGTTCTGCCGGATCGCTTCGGCAGTTTGCTGAAGCTCCTCTTCCTTGACATCCGCCAGCATGACCCGGGCTCCTTCCCGGGCGAAGGTCTCGGCTACGACCCGCCCGATCCCGTTGGCGGCTCCGGTAATGATGGCCACCTTGTCCTTCAGTCTCACGTCAACGTCATCTCCCGTCTCCATGCAAATTCCGCTGCCCGTCCACAGCTTCCCGTCTACAGCTTCAGAAATTCCTCGATATAATCAAAGGTGCGCACTTCCTTCCGTTTCTCCTTGCGCTTGACCAGCTCGATCACCTTGTCGTTGTACGGCGTCGGAATTCCGTATTCCCTTCCTTTTTCGCTCACCGTTCCGTTGATGTATTCGATTTCCGTTGTCCGGCCCTTTTCCAGATCCTGCAACATGCTCGCCTTCGTGTCCCGGTGCCGGTCCCATACTCTTCTGAAGAACGGATATTTGCCCAACACTTCCTGAGGAGTGCCCTCTTTCAGTTCTAGAACGTCAAAATGCTCGCCCTGCATCTCCACCAGCCGGATTCCCTGGGCGTGGGCCACCTTGATCGTCTCATCCGCCAGATGGACCAGGCTCCAGAACCCCCGCGGGTCATCCATCACCTCGCCGAAAGTGCATCCGAGAGCGGCGGACATGCCGCTGAACGTCGCGTTCATCAGCAGTTTGGACCACCGGATGCCCATCAGATTGTCGGATACGATGGAAGCGCCGACCTGTTGCAAAATCGTGTTCACTTCAAGAATTCGTTCGTTGATTTCGCCGTTCAACGTACCGATTTCAAAGGCGTATTTCTCCAGCGCTTCCTTCGATGACGCCAGCATGGAAACGCCGGGCCCCATCCAGGTCGCTCCAAAGCCTACCGCGCCGCCGATGGTACGGTGTTCGCCGACAATTTTGGCCACATGCACTTCAGGAACGCCATTCTGGAGCGTGCAAACGAGGCTGCGCTCGTGAAGGTGGGGCAGTAGTTTGCGAAGCACCGTTTCGTTTTCAAACTGCTTGACCAGAAGAAAGATCAGATCGTACCGGTGCTTGAGTTCGTCGATATGATAGGCGGGGCCGCGCGCCTTGACATGAATCGAGCCGATCACCTCGCTTCCATGCTGTTTGAGATGTTTGACATTTTCGTCGTAGCCGTCAATCAGATCGACCTCAATCCCTTTGGCGTTCAGGATCGTGCCGATGATGGTGCCGATCGCCCCCACGCCCACGACTCCGATTCTCCCGATGCTCAAAGATGCGCACTTCCTTCCATCTGCCCCGTGTTTTTCTTCTATCTGCCTTGGGTTCGCGTTCGCGTGTCTGTTCTCTGTCCTTGGATCAGCGGACCGCTTCCGGGTTTTCCAAAATGACGGCAATCCCCTGGCCGCCTCCAATGCACAAGGTCGCAAGACCGTAGCGCGCTCCTCTCTTCTTCAGTTCCACGGCCAGGGAATAGGTGACGCGCGCGCCGCTGGCGCCGACGGGGTGTCCCAGTGCAATGGCGCCGCCGTTCACGTTGACTTTGGCGGGGTCGAGCCGAAGCTCTTTCATCACGGCCAACGCCTGGGCGGCAAACGCCTCATTCAGTTCAATAAGGTCGATGTCCTCCCATGACAGCCCTGCCTTTTCCAGGGCTTTCCTTGACGCCGGCACCGGACCGATGCCCATAATGGCCGGATCGACCCCGGCGACGGCCCATGAGACGATTCTGGCCAGCGGCTTCAGCCCATGCCGCTCCACATACCGCCCGCTCGCCAGCACCACCGCCGCCGCGCCGTCGTTGATGCCGCTGGCGTTGCCCGCCGTCACCGTCCCGTCCTGCTTGAAGGCGGGCTTCAGTTTCACCAGGCTTTCCACGGTCACCCCTTCCCGGATATGCTCATCCGTTTCGACCACAAACTCCTCACCCTTGGGGCCCTTCACCGTGACCGGCACGATTTCCTCGGCGAACCTGCCGGCGCTTCTCGCAGTGGCCGCCTTCCTTTGGGAATCGGCGGCAAATCGATCCTGTTCCTCACGGGAAATGTCGTATTTGACGGCCAGATTTTCCGCCGTCAAGCCCATCCCGCAGCCGACGTAATGATCGGTCAGCGCTTCCCACAGCATGTCGTCCACCACCGGCGCCTTGTGGGGAGAACCGAAGCGGGTTCCCCGCAGCACATGGGGGGAAAGGCTCATGTTCTCCGTTCCTCCCGCCGCCACCACCTCGGCCTCTCCCAGAGCAATCGCTTGCGCCCCGGATACAATTGCCTGCAGGCCGGACCCGCACAGCCGGTTGACCGTCAGCGCCGTGGATTCCTGCTTCATCCCGCTTTTAAGTCCGATCTGCCTCGCCAAATACGGGGCGCTTTTGCTTGTCTGAATGACGTTGCCAAACACGATTTCATCGATCTCGCCGGCATCCACCCCGCTTCGCCGGATTGCCTCTCTCGTCGCAATGACGCCCAGCTCGATTTCATTAACATCCTTCAGCGCTCCCCCGAATTTGCCAAACGGCGTTCGGGCTCCGTTCACAATGTAGGTTGACATCACCGATATCCCTTTCCAAATTAAAGTTGAAAAATTGCGGTTTTGATCGAAAACGCTTTCTTTTTTT
>NICF_comb_assmDRAFT_10000148_pt1 | contig 53042 bp, 47 predicted proteins | sample NewIslPassag4_SG_FD_11279 | JGI IMG/M metagenome (IMG submission 11279)
CCGCCCCGCCGAGACTCAAGCCCACGATGCCGATCCTTTCGGGGTCGACCGGCTCGGCCGCGAGAAGATAATCGATAGCTTTCTGCGCATCCGAGACTTCGTCTTCAAACGTGATCTTGTGAAAATCTCCCTCGGAGTCTCCCGAGCCCCGGAAGTCAAACCGGAGGGCAAGATACCCCTTGGCCGCGAGCTCCTCGGCGAGTTTCACGAAGATCCTGTGCGGCTCCACCTTTTGGCCGGTGAAGCCGTGGCAGATAACGACGGCAGGCAAACCGGCGCCCGGCGGCACCTCGGGCCGGTGCACCACGCCCAGCAGTTTCGCTCCCTTGTTGACGAAGGTCACGGGATAACGCACGTCACACCAGCCCCATCCCAACCCACATCAACACCGCCGCGCCCAAAAACGTTCCCATGGCCAGCCCCCGCCCCGAGGCCGGCGCCTGCTTCACCTTGCCCGAGAGGATGTGAGCCACGGCGACGACAGCCGTCATGATCAGCGGGTGGGCAAGACTCGGCCTGGCTCCCGCCGGGAACTGAAAGTAGTTGATCACTCCAAGAAGCCACTGGAGCGAAAGAAGGACCACGAAGAGCCGCAGCGCGATGAGGGAGTATCGGTGAGTCCCGCCGCCGGAGTCTTTGATGAAGAGCGTGAGCAAAAGCCCCAAGACCGAAAGGGTGACGAGGGACTCACCCAGGAACCGGTGGATCAACGAGACGAACATTACCTGTCACCTCCGCTTCTTCCGCTACTAGTGATTCAGCCTGCGCGGAGGTAACCCTGCAATCTCACCACGGTTGCGAGAGTTTGGAGACGGCGTTAGGACGTCATCGGCACCTGGGGGAGAATGCGGCCTTCGATCCGCGCGAAGATGTCGTCCAGGTCTCGCCCGGTGATGGTGAGGCCGTGGTTTTTCAGGCCGACGACCGCCCTCGTGGGATCGGGAGCCTGCCGCACTTTCTCTGCCACTGCCCTGCCCAGCTCGTAGGTGCCACAGGGGTAGTTGATCTCCGTCTGGGGCACCCCGTCCATCCAGGCGTGCACGTGAACGATGGCGCCGACCCCCGGGTTTTCGGTATAGATCATCCAGTGCTCGATCGCGTCTACGGATACCCGACGGGCCTCGATGCCGGGAGGCACGCTGAGGAGCATCGCGTTGCGCTCAGGGTCGTACCCTTTCACCATGAGGATGTCGCGGCCCACCTGCACCAGGTTGGACTTGTCGACCCCGCTCGCGCTCATCCAAAAGCGCCGCTCGTCCTTGCGGCAGCTCAAGTTGCCGTAACTCAACCCGCCCATGCTATAAAGCCGCTGGAGGTGGATGATCTCCCGCGGGGGAAGGTACTTCTCCAGGGGGAACGGGGCCGGAAGCAAGTTGAGCTCCGCCAGTTTCCTTCCCGCTTCGCCCAGCGCCCGCGTGAGTTCGTCTCCCTCCCACAGTTCCTCTTCCAGATCGGTCTCGAAGATGTTGTCGATGACGAGCCTCGCCCTGGCGATCGGCGCGATCCGCTCGTACACCGCCTCGAAGAACGCTCCGTCTTGGCCCTGCGGGTACGGAAGCGTATAACTTCCCTGCTCGGGGGTGATGAAGCCGGCGGCGCGGGGCCTGTCGGGCCTCTCGCTGCCTGGAATGAGGTAGATCAAGAGGTTCGAGAGAGAGCGAACCAGCTGCGGATAGGCTCGATGGAGAAGCCCGTCAAGCCCGTCCTGGAGCGGCTCTCCTTGCATCACGCCGACGACGAACGTCGCCTGGCCTTTCCGGCGAAAAGGCTTGGGGCTATCGGGATCCAGGAGGTTGACGACAAGCTTGACGTCCGCTCCCCCTTCCATAGCCCGGGTCTCACCCTTGGCTTCGAGCACTCGCACAAGGCCCTTTTGGAACCAGTCAACGAGGGGGCTCACCGCCCTTTCGTGCACGTAGAATTTCACGCCGCAACCTCCTATCGACTCGAAACCGCCCCGGAAGGAGCAGTTCTTACAGATTCTTACCTATCCTTTGCCAAGACTGAAGTTTTCTCTCTACAAAGTGAAACTCCTGGACTTTGGCGTCGAGTCCTCACCGGCTGTAAAGGGTCGTCCCGATCCGTGCCGATTCGAGCCGTCCCGCCCGGTGGGCAAGGGAACGCAAGGCGATCAAAAGGTCTTTGGGGCTGTCAAGGTCAAACCCCAACGATCCGTGCTCAACGGCGATCATCCGCACGTCGACGCCGGAGCGCTCCCGCACCCTGGCTTCGAGGTCGGCTAGGCTCATGCGCCGGGCGCCGAGCTGAAGATAGATATCCCAGCCCAATATCTGCCCCAGCGTCCAAGGGTCTTTGCGCCAGCGGTGCGCCCGTTCGAGAAGGGAGAAGGCCCGGCTCGAAAGCTCACGCCGCACGAGGGCGACGTTGCCGGCCGCATAGGTTCCCTCGCGCGTCCACAAGGAGCGCTTTCCCGCTCCCCGAGCCAGCGCTTCGACAGCCCGCCGGGGAACGAGGGGGTAGACGACCTCCCCTTCGGTGCGAAGCGCGCAGCGGACGAAATCATCGACGGCCTCGGGCAAAAGGAGAGGCAAATCGCAGGCGACGACCAAGACAGGGCCGGAAGACGACATCGCCTCAAGTCCGAGCTCCAGGCTCCTCGCCATACTAGCGCCTCCCGGCACCCAGCGGACGGCCCGGCGGATCTCCCCCGGCAGCGAGACCAGATCGGGAGCGCCCGCTACGGTGACATCTTCGACTTCTTCGGCTCTGAGCAAGGCGTTTAGGACGTACTCGACCAACGGCCGGCCGTAAAGCCGGATCGCCGCCTTGGTTCGGCTTTGCGAAAGCTCGACGAGGGATTTGCGGCTGCGTGCGCCTGCCAATACCAGCGCCCGGACCACTTGGCCCACGCCCCTTTCGGCTCTCACATCCAGGAGCGCAAAACGATAGATTCACGCATAGCATGCGATGCGAGGTGGTCCTCCATGCGACTTGCCGTCCGGGGTGCGTGGATCGCGGACAACTTGAGACGACTCGGAAGCGGCGCCTTCTACCACTTGGCCTACCCCGTCCACCAGGTCCACCCCGAAGTGCTTCAGCGCCTGCGCTCGGGAGCGGGAAGCCAGGGCCGGGTCGACGTCTATTTCGTAAGGGACGGCAAAGGCGTGCACATCGCCGGCGGGGAGATCGTCGCAGTGTATTGGTTTCCTCAGTTCATTCGAGTGCACTTCATGATCGGAAAGGTGTACGTCGACGAGCCGGGGGAAGTCATCGAATGGCCGGATGGAGAGCTGTTGGTCCTTGCTGGAGGTCCCTCGACTCGGAGCGTCTAAGCTCGGCACGGGTCTGCGGGTGCGCCATCCTCTGTCTCGTCTTGTGCCTGCGCGATTCGCTTCTTCTATGCGGCAACCACGACGACGGCGCCTAAAGAAAAGAATCGCCGGGTTCACGAACCCCCGGCGACTCTCGGGCTTTGGTAGCGGTGGCTGGATTCGAACCAGCGACGCCGCGGGTATGAACCGCGTGCTCTGACCAGCTGAGCTACACCGCCGAGAAAGCGGCGACGACAGCCAGCGAGTCGCCGGCCGCCGTCCGCCATCGATTGGTTGCGGGGGCAGGATTTGAACCTGCAACCTTCGGGTTATGAGCCCGACGAGCTACCAGACTGCTCCACCCCGCGGCGCATCTCGCGTCGCCCAGCGGCGACGTTGCATGAGTTATTATAGCGCCGCCCGGCCGCCTTGTCAAGGACGCGCCGGGGGGTCCTCCGCGTCATCACAAGATCGCCCGGTCCATGGGCGCCTTGCCTGCCTCCCAGATCTTCTTGGCGGTCCACGGCTGATCCGGATCGCTCCAAAACGGATCGTCGAGCGGCAACCCCAAAGGAAGAAAGACCGCCGTGCAAAGGTAAAGGCTCCCGGTGGAGATATAACTTTCGCCCACCTCCGGCTGGTGCCCCGCGACGCCGATCCTGAGCCACCCGCTGCCGTCAAAGGTTCCCGGCGCCTCGAGGGTGCGGCGGATGACCGCCGTCAAGGCGCAGCGGACTTGAGCAGGGCTGAGGGACGTGGGCAGTCGGCGCATCCACGCCATCTGAGCCAAAACTTGGAAGGCGGCAAAGCGATAGCTGCTCGAGCGGCCGACCAACGGATAAGTCCCCTCCGGCGAAATCAGCCGCTCTAGAACCTCGGCGAAACGCTGAGCCCGCCGCAGGACCGGTTCTTTCATGCGCTCCCAATCGGGCTCTTCGCTGCCCACCGCCTCGAGGACGTCGATCAGCATGGGCTGGATGACGTAGCTGTTGTAGTAATCCCAGCGGAAATGAGGACCGTCCCCGTAAACACCGTCGCCCACGTACCACTGCTCATGCTGGCGCAACGCGTAGTCGACCCGCATCCGGTCCCAGTCGCTCTCGCCCATCCGCGCCAAAGCAGCCTCGATGATAGCCGAAAAGAGGAGCCAGTTGTTGAAGGCGGGTTTTCGCCCGTACCGGGTCGCTTTGAGCGCAGCAATCACATTCCTTTGCACCCGTGGCTCAAGCCGCTCCCACAGCTGCCGCGGCGCCCGCAAGATCGCCTGGGCCAAAAAGGCGGCGTCTACGATGGGCTGAGCCCCTCGGTGAAAATTGCAGTAGTCGGGAGAAACAGGATCCGTCGCGGCATCGAGGCTTTCGCGGGCAAGCCGCCGCGCGTAATCGCAAAGCTCCTCCTCTCCCCGGCCGCCCCCGGACTCAAGCCACGGGGCGATGCCCATCAGCGTCCGCCCGACCGCCTCAAGGTGCGTATACTCCCTTCTTGCCGGATCGCGCGCCTCGACGGGCATCGCCGCCTTGAGCTGCCGCCTGCCAAGGTGCGTGAGGACTGGCTCCGCGATCCGCCACATCGCCTTGACCCACCACGCCCGAGCGGCCCGTCCACCGGGCTTCGTGCCGACGAGCTCCGCGGGGTGCGCTACGCCTGCCGGGCGGTCCTGGCCTCCTTCATGATACAAAGGCCGCTCTGTCTGCCATCCCAACGCCTCTCCCTCGCTCTCACAGTCTCGCTCTTTTCACGTGGGTACCCCTGCGCCGCACAGATTTATCCGAATCGCATCGAACCTTCGTTCCTCTAAAGAAATCCACCTTCCGGGTTCGAGAAATCCCCCGGCGCCGCTCTTTGGGGGGTATAATGGGACCAGATTCCGACGGAGGTGGCAGGGGTGCCGGCAGCGATCTTTGACATGGACGGCGTATTGGTGAACAGCAACGCCGTCCACCTCAAGACATGGCAAGCCTTTGGCAAGCGTTACGGCATCGAAGTCAACGAAGAGATCTTCGCCAAGTACATGAACGGGCGGCGAAACGACGAGTTCCTCGAAGAGATGTACCCCGGGCGCTGGAGCCAGGAAGAAAGGCTTCGCATCGGCGCAGAGAAAGAGGCGTACTACCGCGAGCATTTCGTCAAAGAGGTGCCCGCCGTCCCGGGGGTCGTCGAGTTTATCAACAATCTCGCCCGCCGCGGGGTGCCGCTTGCCTTGGCGACTTCCGCCGTCCGGGAAAATGCGGAGCTGATCACCGAAGTGCTCGGCGTCCGCTCGCTGTTTAACGCCATGGTAACCGGCCTTGACGTCACCGAAGCCAAGCCCAACCCGGCCATTTTCCTTGAAGCGGCGCGCAGGCTAAAGGTGCCGCCCAGCCAATGCATCGTGTTTGAAGACAGCCCAGCGGGCGTCGAAGCGGCCCGGCGCGCCGGCGCCCGTTGCGTCGGCATCTCGACGGGGGTCGCGCCCGAGGAGCTGCTTGCCCGGGGTGCATTCCGAGTGATTCCCGACTTCCAGGACGTCGACGTCGACGCCCTCTTTCCCGGCTCCTAAAGAAAAGGACGAGAGGGCCGTGACACGCCTGAAAGGCGCACGAGGGTCTTCTGTGCGAGAGTCTTATATGAGGTGAAAGCCTTCTAAAACTATCTATAGGTGGAGGCCTTCTAGACCCAGGGAATCTACGAGAGTGCTCATCGAATTCCGGCGCGCCTCGTGCGCAAAGGTCATCGCAACGTTTCAGGTGGCCTCGCTGTAAGACCCATTTCGCGATGGTTTTTGCGCATCGCGGCTTTGATTGACAGGGCTGGAGCAGTCACGTATAATGACCTTGACCGGATTGGTCAGGAAAGGTCAAACACATGGTTTCCAATTTGGCAGCCGTATACTCTGTACGAGTAGTCTTCCGGCACGAGAACTCTCGTCAGGGGAACGAAGGGAGATCTGTCCGCCATGGTACTTATCCCCACGGTGATCGAACAGACCAACAGAGGCGAGCGGGCCTACGATATCTACTCGCGCCTGCTCAAGGATCGCATCATTTTTCTAGGCGGCGCCATCAACGACCACGTCGCCAACCTGGTCGTCGCTCAGCTTCTCTTTCTGGAAGCACAGGACCCAACGGCCCCCATCAGCCTCTACATCAACAGCCCCGGCGGGAGCGTCACGGCCGGCTTTGCCATCCACGACACCATGCAGCTGATCAAGCCGGAAGTGCGGACGATCTGCGTGGGGCTCGCAGCATCGATGGGCGCCTTCCTGCTGGCTGCGGGCGCCAAAGGGCGCCGCTACGCCCTTCCCAACAGCAAGATCATGATCCACCAGCCGTGGGGCGGGATCGAAGGCCAGGCCACCGATATCGAGATCCACGCCCGTGAAATTCTAAGAGACCGCGACCGGCTCAATCGCCTCCTCGCCCAGTACACTGGGAAAGATCTCGAGGTGATCGCCCGCGATACGGATCGCGATTTCTACATGAACGGCGAAGAGGCCAAAGAGTACGGCTTGATCGATGACATCCTGACGGAGGACAAACGGTCGCAGCCCACCACCCGCAGCAAGGATGACTTTTGACGCGACCTGTACCGAGGTGGTCGCAGGCGGCAAAGAGCCGGCAAGACTGTTCGCCGGGGCCCTTTCAAGGTACTTGAAGTGCTTGACGTCCTCGGTTGTACCTGGAGTGCTTCGGGTGCTTCGAGTCTTCGGGAGCCTCGAGTGCCCGAGGCCGCTGCGGGATGCTTCGGCGCCGCTTCGAACGAAAACACCGGAAAGCACGCTGGAACCGCGCGAGAGCCGGAGATTCCTCCGGCTTTTTTCGCGTCCAAGTCTTCCTCGCTCTGTTCGCGCCCAAGAACCGCCCCGTGAGCGCGCTGTCCTGGCGCTTAGCTCCGGTACCAGAGACGCTGCCCGCCCCTCTCTTGACACCCCCATCGTTCAAGGCGTAGAATGAAGATGCGTACCCCTATGGGGTATATGTTTGGGCATACTGACCTACAGTGGTTGCAGAGCGTTGCGCCGGCCTGATCGATGAGGTTGGATTGAGGTGAGAACATGAGCACCCCGACGGCCCACACGACTCCAGAAGCGACCCGCACGATCAGCCTGCCGGTGATGGGCATGACGTGCGCCGCGTGCGCCGCTAGGGTCGAAAAGCGGCTGGCTAAGATCGAAGGGGTTCGCGAGGCCAGCGTCAACTTGGCGACGGAAAAGGCCACTGTCACCTTTGATCCTCGAGCCGTCGACATTGCATCCTTGGCCCAGGCCGTCAAAGCCATCGGCTACGACGTGCCGGCAAGCCGGACCCGCCTGCTGGTCTCAGGGATGACCTGCGCCAACTGCGCCTCACGCATTGAGAAACGGCTCATGAAGGAACCCGGCGTCATCGCCGCCAGCGTCAATTTGGCGACCGATTCGGCCTCCGTCGAATATGTTCCCGGCGTGACCGACGTTTCCCGGTTGATCAAGGCCGTTACGTCCATCGGCTATCACGCGCGCGAGGCCGAGCCGGGAACGTCCAGAAACGCCCACCAGGAGGCAAGGGAAGCGGAGATTCGCTCGCAGCGCAACCGCTTGATCCTCGCTGCCTCGTTCAGCCTGCCGCTCTTGGTCGCCATGGCCGGGCACACTGGAAACGTCGACCATCCGGTCCTCCATTTCCTAAACAACGGTTGGGTGCAGCTGATCCTCGCCACTCCGGTCCAGTTTATCGCCGGCTGGCCGTTTTACGTCGACTCCTACCACAACCTCCGGAACCGTTCGGCCAACATGTCGGTCCTCGTCGCCACCGGGACGACCGCGGCTTACGCGTACAGCGTCGCCAGCCTCCTCGCCGGCGAACGCCTTGGAATCCACGGGTTCTACTTTGAGACCAGCGCTGTCCTGATCACCTTGATCCTCCTTGGAAAGCTCCTGGAAGCGCGTGCCAAGAGCCGGACGTCCGAAGCGATCCAGCGGCTCATGGGGCTCCAACCCAAAACCGCCAGAGTGATCCGGGAGGGCCGGACCTTTGACGTTCCAGTCGAAGAGGTGGCCGTGGGCGATCTCGTCGTCGTACGGCCGGGCGAGCGGATCCCGGTGGACGGACGAATCGTCGAAGGAAGCTCCACCGTCGACGAGTCGATGCTGACTGGCGAGAGCCTCCCCGTCGAAAAGAGCGCGGGCGACGAGGTGATCGGCGCCACGCTGAACAAGCACGGTTCTTTCACCTTCGTCGCGACCAAAGTGGGGAAAGAGACCGCGTTGGCACAGATCATCCGGGTAGTCGAGGAGGCCCAGGGCTCCAAGGCGCCGGTCCAACGCCTAGCCGACGTGGTCTCCGGTTACTTCGTGCCGGCGGTGGTGGGCGTCGCCTTGCTCACCTTCTTCGGCTGGCTCGCCTGGTCGGGTGACGTGACCCGGGCCCTCGTCAACATGACCGCCGTCTTGGTCATTGCCTGCCCGTGCGCGTTGGGCCTTGCCACGCCCACGGCCGTCATGGTGGGCACAGGCCTCGGAGCCGAGCACGGGATCCTCTTTAAAGGCGGCGAGCACTTGGAGAAGGCCCGCTCGGTCACAGCCATCGTCCTGGACAAGACGGGGACGATCACCCGAGGTGAGCCCGAGCTCACCGACGTGCGGCCGGCTGCGGGGTGGGATGCCCAAGCGCTCCTTCTTCTCTCGGCCGCAGCCGAGAGCCGTTCGGAGCACCCGCTGGCGCAGGCCATCGTGAGAGGGGCCCAGGCCCGGAGTGCGACGCACGGCCAAGACGATGCGCCGAGCGGAACCGCGAGCTCAGGCTATGGCGCTGGGACCCGTGAACCGGAAGATTTTGCCGCCGTCCCGGGAAAAGGAGTGCGAGCCCGCGTCGGCGGCCGCACGGTCCTGGTCGGCACGCGCAAGCTCCTCTACGAAGAAGGGGTGGATGTGGCGTCCCTCGAAGCCGACCTCGAGGCGCTCGAGCAGGAGGGCAAGACGGCGATGGCCGTCGCCGTCGACGGTCGCCCCGCCGGCGTCCTCGCGGTGGCGGACACGGTGAAGCCCCACGCGGCAGAAGCCATCGCGGCGCTCAAGCAGCGGGGCTTGGCTGTGTATATGCTCACCGGCGACAACGCGAGGACCGCCCGCGCCATCGCCCGCCAAGTAGGTATCGAGGAGGACTGCGTCCTCGCCGAAGTCCTTCCCGAGGAGAAGGCGGCGGCCGTCTCTCGCCTGCAGCGGGAGGGCCACGTCGTCGGGATGGTGGGCGACGGCATCAACGACGCACCCGCTTTGGCCGCCGCCGATCTCGGATTTGCCATCGGCACCGGGACGGACGTCGCCATCGAAGCGGCCGGCATCGCCTTGATGAGAGGAGACCTACGAGGCCTCGTCGCCGCCATCGAACTCTCCGAGGCGACCTTGCGCAAGATCCGGCAAAACCTCTTTTGGGCACTGGTGTACAACTCCCTCGGGATTCCCCTCGCAGCACTGGGGTATCTCTCGCCGATCCTGGCGGGCGCGGCGATGGCGCTGAGCTCCGTCTCGGTGGTGACCAACTCGACCCTGCTCAAGCGGTTCCGCCCGGACGCTCGCTTTTCGCCCCGGAGGCTAGCCTCCCAGGGCAGCGCGGGTTGAGCCGGCGACGCTCCGGCGATGCCGGGGGTTTGGGGCGCGGGATACCGGTCTTTCCCGGGGTTCGTGATCTTGGGGATCGGACCGCGGCGCTTGAAAATCACTTGAAATCAACCTTCAGGAAGGAGAATCGCTCATGGCAGTCGTCAAGGCGATCACGGTCTCCGATATGACGTGCAGCCATTGCGAGGCGACGGTGAAGCAGGCGGTGCGCTCCGTGGCGGGCGTTGTCGACGTCTCGGTCGACCTCGCCTCCAAGAAAGTGACGGTCACGTATGATGAGACCAAGACGAGCGAGGCCGCCATCAAGCAAGCGATTATCGACAGCGGCTACGACGTCAACTAAAGGGTTCACACGCCCAGCACGATTGAAAGGCCCCGCCGTCCGGGCGTGCGCCGGGTTGTCGCATCGGCGACCCGGCGTCGCTTTACCTGTACGATGTGCCCCGCAAGCGACGGCAGCCGGTGACTGCGACCCGGCCGGGGTCCGCACAGCAGCCTGCGATGCGCCCTCGAGGCCCGCGTGCCGGCGGTAAAGAGTCGCGTCATCGGACGGGCTCGTTGCGGCTCAACTTCGCCCATCCCGCCACCGCCAAAGTGCTGACGACGGAGAGCGTGACGTACTCGATCCGGGCCGGGGTGTCCTGCCGCAGCAAGAAGTACCACGGCGTGCAAATGAGGAGGGTTAACGCGAAAGCGGCGCCGGCTTGCCAGTGTGAGCGGGGGATGAGCGGTATCCTGCCGTTCACGATGAAGCCGTTGACGATTCCGTGGAGGGCTGCGAAACGCTCACGAAAGCTTGCGGCCAAGTCGAAAGAGGAGGCGTCCAGCAGGGCGACTGAAGCCATCGCGACGGCGTGCATGCCAAGGGAATAGGCAAACAGCCCGGGCAGCAGGCGGGAGAGTTTGCCGGGATGCCTTGCGGTCCCGAGGCGGTCCATGACCCGATCTGCGAGCCAGAATGCAGCCAGGATGCTGATGAAACCAAACACTGCGTTGGAAACCGACGTTAACAGGAAGGTCAATGCTCGTCCCCCCTTGTTGACACGCTTTGGGCGGCGAGTCTCTCGGATCACGCCTGCTGTAGGCTGATCGACCCTCGCGCTCACATCCCCCCGCATTCCCCCAAGACCTTTGTCAAGACCGGCACGTACCCCTGCGCTGGGAGATCACCTGCCGGAGGCGAAGGATCGCCCCTAGGGATGACGGCTCTGCTGGACGGTTCGAGCGTGCCCGCGCTACCTTTTCCGGCCCACCATCCGGTAGGTGAGGTCGACGGCCCCGGGAACGATACCTGCCAGCCACGCCGTGACGGCAAGCCGGCGCGGGACAAACACCTCCCGCCGGCCCCGGTCGATAGCCTTGAGCGTGGCTTTGGCCACGAGCTCGGGGCTGACCACGGGCACTCCGGGCGGGACGGGGTAGTACTCTCCCCCGAGGTAGCCGTCGACTAGGGGAGTAGCAGTGGGACCCGGATGAATGAGGATCACCCGTATGCCTTGGGGATGGAGCTCCTGACGCAGAGCGTGGGCAAAGCCCGTGACCGCCGCCTTGCTGGCGGAGTACGCGCTAAAGTAGGGCGGAGCGATCTTTGCGGCAAGCGACGAGAGGATCGCGATCCTCTTTCGCTGCCCCCGCTGGACCAGCGGAAGGAAGCTTCGCACCGTATCGATGACGCCGAAGTAGTTGACACGCATCATCGCCTCAAACAGCTCGCGCGGGAGCTCGCAGGCGGGACCCAGATCCATGATCCCGGCACCCGCAACGAGGACGTCGACGCGCCCCTCGGCCTTTTCGACGGCGGCGGCCGCTTCGGCCAGCTGCTCGCCCGAGGTGACGTCGACTGAGAGCGCGTGGGCTTCACCTGCGGTGCGGGCGATCCCTTCCACCGTCGCCGCCAGCCGTTCCTTGGACCGGGCCAGCAGGTACACCTTCGCCCCTTCGGCCGCAAGGAGCCGGGCGCAGGCTTGTCCGATCCCGCTCGACCCTCCGGTGATCACCGCCACAGCGCCGGCAAACCGCTGTGCCATGTGCTTCACCCCATCGCGCGCAAGACTCCAGGGCGAGCTCAGATTCCCTGTGCGCGCTAGGATTTCCTGTTTCAGGCACCCTCTAGAGCCCACCACACCGGCTCGACGCGTTCAGGCTGCACCGTCGCGTTAGCCCTCTCTTCGCTTCGCTCGAACATCGCCTCTGAATCGCTCCGGCATGGCTCTCACAAGGCCATAGCGCAGCTAGACCGCGATCAGAACGCCGCCTGTCCTGCTCTCACACCGCTCGCCCGCCCACAGTCTGGCGCACTCGGGCTGTCCCTCGGGCCCGCATCTCGGCCTTCATGTGCGTCACCGCCTTGCGCAGGCCGTTCTCCAGGTCGTAGCGCGGCTCATACCCCAGGCTTCGCAGGCCGGCGAGGTCCGGCTTCGCAAAAGCGCTCCGGATCTGAAACCTTGATTTCCAAGGGCTCCCGGCGCCTTCGAATCCCCCGCTGCCCCCGCCTTGAGCGCACCGCCCGGCGAAACCGCTTAGACTGTGCGGCGCCTCGGCACCCCGGGCTTGAAATGATTCCCCATCTTCCCCCGCTTCGAGAACGATCGCCGACGAAGAGCCTGCGAGAGCCAAGATTGCCCGGGCGAGCTCTTCCATACTGACCTCTTCCTCCGAGCCGATGTCGAAAGCGCTTCCCGGCGGTCCGAATCGCCATACAAGCTCGAGGGCCAAGACGGCGTCCTCGATGTAGACGAACGAACGCTTCTCGCTTCCGTCGCCGGGAAGAGCCAGCGCCTCCCCGGCCAGCGCCTTGGCGATGAAGAAGGCTACGATATTCCCCGGCGCAGGCGATTGCTTGGGGCCAAACAGGTCAAACACCCGGGCGATCTTGACGGAAAGGCCGCTCTCACAATGCCATAGAAGAGCAAGGGATTCGACGGCTTTCGCGTCCCCCAGGGCGTCGCCCTGCGTGACGAGGACGAGCTCCCGGCCCAGCACGGCGCAGGCCTCAACCACGTGAAGTCCGGCCTTGAGCGCCCGGCCGATCCAAGACGCCTCATGGAAGGAGCCGGCCAAACGCGGCGGGTCGCACGCGAGGTGAAAGACGGTGTCGACCCGATCGACCAGTTCCAGCACCTGTTCCATGTCTAGGAGCGACGATGAGACAAGCTCCACGTCGCCGGGCACATCCGCGGCATCCCGCACCAGGGGCGCGTCGGCCACGATCACGGAATGCCCCTGGCGGCGCAGATGCCGCACCCACCACCCGCCGACGAACCCCGCGCCGTTGGTCACGAGGATCCGGCGCACCGCATTCATGCCCCGCACCTCCCCATCCACGTACCAGCGTATGCAGGGCTTAGGGATCGGTGAGACCTTCAATCCGCCCGGTCGCAGGCCTGTCTGTCGCCGGCCGCAAGAGCCGCTCGCGGATCTTGCGTTGGGCTTTCATGAGCCGTCTGCCGGCTGATTCCTATAGAACTTGTGCGGCGTCTCTCTCGGCACGACCATCGCGGTTCCCGCAAACCGGCGATTTGCGGACCGCTTTAGGCGTCGACCAGCGCGAGGTCGATTCGGACCCGCTCCTTGTCCACCTGCACCACCTGGACCGTGACGACGTCGCCCACCGCCAACACGTCGTAGGGGCTTTGCCGGTACCCCTTCCCCATGCGCGAAACGTGGATCAGCCCCGCCTTTTTCAGGCCGACGTCGACGAAGGCGCCGAAGTCGACGACGTTGGTGACCGTCCCTTGGAGTACCATCCCGGGCTGGAGGTCGTCGAGTTCCAGCACGTCGGCCCTAAAGAGCGGCGGCGGCAGCTCCTCCCTGGGATCGCGCCCGGGCTTGGAAAGGGCTTGCAGGATGTCTCTCAGCGTGGGAAGCCCCACCTCGAGCTCGGCGGCAAGATCTTCCGGATCCAACCCGCGAAGGCGCTCCTCAAGGCGTGCCACCCCTTCGTTGGTCGCGAGCTCTTCGGGGCTTGCGCCGACCTTTTCGAGGACGGCGCGCGCCACCTGGTACGACTCGGGATGAACGGCCGTGGCATCCAAAGGTTCATCCCCCTCCTTGATCCGGAGGAATCCCGCGCACTGCTGAAACGTCTTGGGCCCAAGGCCCGGCACATCCAGCAGCTGGCTTCGGCGCCGGAAACGGCCGATGCTCTCCCGGTGCGCGACGATGGCCTGCGCCACACGCTCCGAGATCCCGGCCACGTACTTGAGGAGCGACGGTGAAGCCGTATTCAGCTCCACCCCCACGTAATTGACGCAAGACTCGACCACCTGCCCCAGCGCTTCGCCGAGCCGCTTCTGGTTGACGTCGTGCTGGTAGAGGCCGACGCCGATGGACTTGGGATCAATCTTGACCAGCTCCGCTAAGGGGTCGAGGAGCCGGCGAGCGATGGAGACCGCCCCGCGCAGCGACACGTCAAGATCGGGAAGCTCTTGCCGGGCCAGCGGCGACGCCGAGTAGACGGAGGCACCCGCCTCGTTGACGACGATGTAGCGCACATCGCGTCGCCTGCGGGTGAGCTCGGCCACGAGCCGCTCCGTCTCCCGCGACGCGGTGCCGTTTCCGATGGCGATGATGCCCGTCGAATGGCGCTCGACCAGCTGCTCGAGGCGCTCTTGCGCTTCATCCCACCGGTTTTCGGGCGGATGGGGGTAAATCGTCCCGGTCTCCAGCACGGCGCCGGTGGCGTCGACCACCGCCACCTTGCACCCCGTGCGATAGCCGGGGTCGATCCCGATCACGCTGGCCGTCCTCGGCGCAGGCGGCTGCAGGAGCAGCTGGCGCAGGTTCCTTGCGAAGACGGCAATGGCGTGTTCTTCGGCGCTCTCCGTGAGCGCCGAACGGATGTCCCGCTCCACGGCGGGGCCAAGGAGCCTGCGATAACCATCGTCGACCGCCTTTTCCAAAAGGGGAATCAACACGCGCGCCACCGGGTCCACGGGTGCTTTCCCAGGCGAGTTGAGTCCTTCTCGCCGATAGGCCGCCGGCCGCAACCCCTGCCGCTCCAAGAGCTGTTTGGCCAGCGCCTGGACGGCAATCCCCGGATCGATCTCGATCCGCACCCGCAGCGCCCCTTCCCGCTCGCCCCGGTTGACGGNCAGCACCTGGTGGGGCCGAAGGCGCGAGACGGCCTCGGAGAAGCCGAAGTAGGTGGCGTACTCCTGCGCGCCTTTGGGATCGGCCTCTTTGGCCTGTTCCGAGGCGAGCCTTGCCTTGCGGCGGAAGATATCCCGCACCAGCGCCCGGGCCTCGGGATCGTCAGAGATCTCTTCGGCCACAACGTCGAGGGCGCCGGCGATCGCCTCTTCCCCGCTCGCAACCCCCTTCTCCGGATCGACGTACGGAGCGGCCAGCTCCTCGAGGGAGGCGTCGGGCGAAAGGCTCGCGGGCCACGTCAGCGTGAGGATCGCCTCGGCCAACGGTGCAAGCCCTTTTTCTCTTGCGATCTGCGCGCGCGTGCGCCGCTTGGGGCGAAACGGCCGATAAAGATCTTCGACGCGCTGCAGCGACTCGGAGGCCGCAAGGGCCGCCTCGAGTTCGGGCGTGAGCTTTCCTTGCTCGGCGAGGAGCCGGCGCACTTCCCCCTTGCGCTCCTCCAGCGCCCTGAGGGCTGCGATGCGCTCTGAAAGGCGCCAGAGCACCTCCTCGTCGAGTTCGCCGGTCCGCTCCTTGCGGTAGCGGGCGATAAAGGGGACGGTGTTGCCCTCATCCAGGAGCTGCACAGCATTGGCGGCTTGCCAGGGAGCGATGCCCAGCTCCGCGGCGAGCCGCCGGGAAAGATCAAGGGAAGTGACAGGTGTGGTCACGGGGGCGATGACTCCTTTGGTGAGGATGCAGGCGCCAAGACAGGGACGGGGCGGTTTCTCACTCTCCCAGGACGGCGCTGCCCAGCTCCTCACGCAGCCGGAACGCGGCCAGGTCTTTCATCTTGGCTTCGACCATCATGTCGAGGCGCTCGACGCCCGTTTGCGCGGCCATATCGACAAGAGGCCGGACGAATCCGGCGTCGACAAAGTCGGCGTGCGCCCTGGGGTTTTGAAGGCTCTTCGGGCTTGAGACGTGCACCTTGGGCGGCCGGTCTTTCCAGAGGGCGAAGGCCCGGGCCAAGAGTTCCAAGGTGCGCCCCGGGCTTTCTTCCCCGTCCCTGTTGACCCAATGGTGGTGCCAGTCAAAGGCGACGGGCACACCCGTCTCTTCGGCCAATTGTACCACATCGGCGGCGGTGAAGACGCGGTCGTCGTTTTCTAGGACAAGCCGCTCCCTCGCCCACGGTGAAAGTTCGTCGATGTGCCTCCTTGCCGCTTCCAGTGCGTGCGCCTTCTCCTGCCCCATTCCTCCCAGGTGCATGATGATCTTGGCCGAGCCGTCAAGCCCCAACAGTTCAAAGAGGCGCTGGTGGTAGTCAAGGTACCGCTTTGCCCAGTAGACAGAGACGTCGCCGGTAAGCCCGCAGAGCTCGGGAAGGTGGGAGCTCAACCGGTAGCCGTTCCGGGCCGCCACCTGCCCGATTTTCGCGCCCACCTCCCGCAGCTCTTCCTCTTCCCACCAGGCCCAGCCTTCCGCGACCTCGTGCGTCGCGAGGGGAATCAAGTTGGCGGAGATCCGGTACAGCTTCAGATCGTGAGCCCGCAAAAACCACATGATCCGAAGGGTGTTCTCCAGGTTGCGCTTGGCGACCCGTAGGATCCGGGCCTTCTGGCCCTCGGGCTCGAAGGCCTGAACTTGCTTTACGGTCACATTTCCCGCGGGAGAGCAGTCTTTCTCGGTCAGGCAGATCGCAACGAACCCGTACTCTAGCTTCACGACAAGGCGCTCCTTCCCAATCAAAAAGAGGAGCTTCACCGCCTCCGGCACAAGGGACAGACGAAGGCGCCTCACCCCCCGGCAAGGCGCCTTGTCCGGCGGCGCTAAGCCGCCGCTGCTGTGGAGCATCTTGAGTCCCTGGGACGCGTTTTCGCGTCCGTCACCCAAGTGCGTTTACTGGTTGTATTGCTGTCCCGAGCGGACTGTGCCGGTACTTGAGAGGGACTGAGTCTGCGGCGACTCTTGGTACGTTCCGAAATGCGCGGTGTAGCCCTGGGTCCCGTACTGGTGCTGCGTCTGCGAGCCGAATTGTCCCTGGGTGCCGTAGGTTTGCGAGTGGGTCCCGTACTGCTGGCCTTGGCCAAACTGCCCGCTTTGAAAGGTGGTCTGCTGGTGAAACGCCATGTGCTCCTGGCTCGCTTGGCGGCCGGCCTGCGAGATCTGGCGCACCTTCTGGCTGTACTCGCTAATAGCCTGGTAGTCGGCTTTGGGAGAGGCGTAGATCCCCTTTTGCTCAAGCCAGCGGTAGTGCTGCTCCGCCATCTGCAGGTGCTCGCCGGCCAATTGGTAGAGGATGTTTCGGGCCGGCTGCGAGGACTCGGTCGCACCCAGCACCAAGGCGATCGCCATCCGCTTGCAGTCTTTCAAGCCCTCCCCGGCGATGAGGACGTCGATGCCCTGGGCGTTGGTCTGGTACTGGAAGCTCCCGCCCTGGTTGCCGAAGCTAAGCCCCGTCTGTCCGGTCGATGAAGCGCCCAGCCCTCCCTGCTGGCCGGTGAAAGACGGCGCGCTCTGAAACTGGGAGAAGTTCTGCTGGTACGATTGAAAGCCGTGATTTGCCTGCATGCTCGTGCCGTCTTGAGAGATGAGCCCCGCGATCTGCTGGCCCGCCTGCTCGAGCCTCCTTACATGCTGCTCCGTCAGGGAGCGGAGCTGGGTGTCGTGAGCATGCTGGCCCAGAAACTGGAGCTTCGCCGCCGTGATGAAGTGGTCCCGGGCCAGTTCCCACAGCTCGGCCGCTTCGTGTTGCGAAAGGTTTGCCATCCGCATGACACCTCCGGAGAGAATCGGTCTTGCGACCTTAGATTGCCCATCGAGGCGGCGCTGTAGACGAGGACTCGCTGTGCTGCAAGAGTTAGCTTCAGCCTCGCCCGCGGGAATGGATGTACCAGGCCGGAAGTGGAAATCTGATCTCAGCCCTGGAGTTGGAGGACGATGCAAGATCTCGCCCGGGTCCGCGATGGAGCAGGGCAAGAGTGCCTCCCTGGTGTGTATGGCGATCGCGCGAAGCTGGCGGAGCCGTTTCCATCGAGAAGATCCCCGACGCACGGCCGCAAGAGCACAACCGGACCACGTGCCGAAGCAAAAAGCACAAGCCAGCCGCCGCGGCCAACTTGTGCTCGCCTTGCAAGTGGTTACCATTTACAAGCACCCATAGACTGTACACGCGAAAATGGTGCCGGAGGCGGGATTCGAACCCGCACGGGCAAAGCGTTGCCCAGAGGATTTTAAGTCCGCCGTGTCTGCCATTCCACCACTCCGGCACAAACTGCACGAAGATTATATATCGATGGCAAGGCGCCGTCAATCACGGCTCAGGCGCCGCAAGAGCGTCCGACTCATCCAAAAGGCTCATGAGGAGCCCCTGGAGCAGATCGGCCTCGCTGACGGCAAACGCCGTCGCGCCCAGCGCCTCAAGGCACTGTTCGAGGATGACCAGGCCGGCGACGATGATGTCGGCTCTGTTGGGCATAAGCCCCGCCACCCTGCGCCGCTCTTCGACGGAAAGCGCCGCAAGCCGCTGGATGAGCGCTGTCACGTGCTCTTTCGGCCATCGAGAGCGGTGGACGGCGTCGGGATCGTACCTTGCGAGCCTGAGTCCGATCGCGGCCGCCGTCGTCGCCGTCCCCCCTATGGCCACCACGTGGACCGAGCGATCCCCATGCCGTATCGGTTTCTGTTCGGCAACGGACAGCGCCTCGCCTTCCACTCTCCCTTCCGCCCGGCTGCTTGGCAAGAAAGGGGAGCCCGGCGAGATGAGCTCCGCCGCTTCGTTCATGAACCGCTTGGCCGCTTCGATCCCGCCTTCCGCAAGCCCCTGCCGGGCGGCGCTGCGTAGCGCGGCCAGCTCTTCGGAGGAGATGGGATTCGCCGTGATGTACGCCTCGGTAAGCCGCACGGCGCCCAGCGGGAAGCTGTGACGCCAGAGGATCCGGCCCGTTCCGTCACCTGCCACCACCTCGGTGGAACGGCCGCCCACGTCGACGACCCACAAGGCCCGGGCAGGCTCATCCAGGTCCCCCAGGACTCCGAAGTACCCCAGTTCCGCTTCGCGGTCGCCGGAGATTGCCGGCACGCTCTGGCCCGTCTCCTCCCAGATCCGCAGGAGAAGAGAACCTCCGTTGGCCGCGTCGCGCACCGCCGAGGTCGCCGCGCCGACCAAGGACGCCGCTCCCAGCTCCGCCGCTTTGCGGGCGAAGGATCGTATCGCCTCCACGGTGGCGTCCATCGCCGCCTCCTTCATCGGCTCACCCGCTCCGACGCCCGCTCCGAGCCGGGTCGTCACCAGCTCGCGGCAGACAGGCTCAAGGCGGAGCCTGCGCCCGTTCTCTCGCCGCCACTCCCCCACAAAAAGCCGCACGGAGTTGCTGCCGACGTCGAGGGCCCCGACTCTACCCGATGCGGGCAGGCAGTCGCCAAGAAGGTCCACTCCCCGCAGGAGCAAGAGCTTTGCCACCTCGCGGCCGACGGGATTGGTCGCCTCGGGCGGGCCGGCCCGCCTCGCGAGGTAATCGGCTAGGTGCGCGTGCAGGCATTTGACGCCTATTTCGCTGCGCTCGCCGCGCATTCCGGCGACGCCCGACTGGGCGAGGACCTGGTACTGGCGGGGGCTTGTCATCCGCAGCGCCTCGAGCTCGTCCTCCGGGCAGAGCTTGAGCCGGAGCGCCGCCGTGGCGGCGTGCGAGGCGTGCATCGCCCGGGCCCACTCGGGGTCGGCGAAACGCTCGCGCAACATGCCGATCCACCCTTCGGCCTCGAGCACGCTCACCTCTCGCACCAGGTAGGGCGACGTAAGCCAAAAGAGCGTAGGAAAGACGCTCAGCTTGCCCCGTTCGTCAACGGACAGCGGGCGGTTGACGATCACCGCGGGCCTTCCGCAGCGACACCTGGCCGCCACGGCGACGACCGCGCGGGGCCTCCTGCCAAGCTGCTCTTCGAGGACGACCAGGTCAGCCTCGGTCACTTCCGTCCAGCCCCACGCGTTCATATCCGGAGAGATCTGGGTCTTCACTTAAGACGCCTCCATGCACTCGCGAGCGACCTGACTTTAATGATCGCCGGTCACGCGCAAAAAGCCCCGCGCCCGGGACGCTCAAAGCCGCGCCCCCGGCGGAGGCTCCATTCTCAAGCGACTCACCGCCGTCAGCGATCAATCGCGAACGATGCGCACTCGGATCACCGGATCATTAGAAGTCGCGCCGCGTCCCTCGGCCTCCCCGCTTTGAATCCTGGCTGCGACGGAGCGACGCCAACCGCTCGTCGCTCTCCTTGAGGAAGCCGCGGAGCTTTTCTTCAAAGGATTTGCGAGACGCCGCGGATCTCCTGGGAGCGCCGCTGCGGGACCTGCGGTCGGAATCACCGGAACCACCGTTGACCTGGCGAATGGAAAGGCCGATCTTGCCGTCCCGCATGTTGATGATCTTCACTTTGACTACGTCGTTCTCTTTGAGGTAGTCCTTGATGTCGTGGACGTACGCGTCGGCCACTTCGGAGATGTGCACCAGGCCCGTCTTGCCCTCTGCCAGTTCCACGAAGGCTCCGAAATTGGTGATACCAGTGACCCTGCCCTCGACAATACTGCCGACTTCCAATGACATGCGGCGATAAATCCTCCTGTTAATAATTGCCTGGTTGAGCCAGTATGCCAAGTAGATTATAACGGAGTCTCGTTTTTGTGTCAATAAGGCGAAATAGTATTTCAAGTCTGATATTTTGGCTTCGAGCGGGGGTCGCCCTCGCGCATGTCGTCAACGCCCGCTCCCGCGAGAGGAGCCGCTCACCGGAGTGGCGACCAGCACGGCAGTCTCTCCGGGCATCACCAACCCTAGCTCTTCCCGGGCGACCTTTTCGATATACTCGTCACTTTGGAGGTAGCTGAGCTGGCGGCGCAGAGCTTCGTTTTCCGCCTCGACGACCGCGATCCGGGCTCGGACCCGCTCGATCTCCGCCTCAAGCTTCCAGATCTGAACAAAGCCCGTGATATAGGAGACCGCCATGTAAAGGGCAAAGGCCGCCGCAAGGAGCGCCCAAAATCTGGGCGTCACTCGCCAGCGCCTTACGATCCTACGCCCGCTTCCGACACCTACGGTACCCTGCATCGCTCGCCCTCCACCGGCGCCCCCCCAAAACGGCGGTCTCGCCTCGCTCCCCGAACGCCGTGAGCGTCACGTCGTTTGCATCTGGTTCCACGCCCCGGCCCTGATCCCCTTCCGGGCCCTCCTCAGCCTCCGCGGTGAAACAGGCGGCTCCAAGAGAACCGGTGCCATGCCATGCGCGCCGGGCGCATGGAGCGCGCAAAGACAGGACGGCCCAGAGGGCTCCCGAAAGCCCCGCGTCCCATGCCCCATCGCCTTGAGCCAAGCCCCAAGGCCTCCTTCACTGCATAGAAGGGATAGCAGATCACGCGCACGAGGCCAAAGAGAACCGCCCCCAGGAAATGCCCCATCCCGCGCAGCGCGCCCGCGAACGCCCAGATCACCACGGAGCTCAACGTCTGAAAGTAGAGCAAAAGCCCTAACCCAAGGCCGATCAAGACGTAGAAGCGAAGCTCACCCCAGTTGCCCGCCAAGAGCATGGCAAAGACGATAGGCGTCACGACGATCCAATAGAGGAGGTCGGTGAGAGCCGTCAGGAATTGCTTTGGCTGAAACGCGGAGCGAAGCACTCGGTAGAGGTCAAACAGGAGGCCGGCGACGGCTCCGGCTAAGATGGTCATGAGAAAGGCGTAGGTCTGTCCGGCCAGGCTCATCATGGTAGGATCACCACCTTGCGGTTTGCCCTGCCCCAGCCGGGGCAGAGGGACCCTACCAGAGTATGAGCGGGCCGCCAAAGTGTGCAGCGGGAGAGGATGGGCGCAAGGCCCACGCAACAACCAAAGGATCAACGTTTGCCCGGTGTTTTCCCTCTGGACCGTCCTATGGGCGCCGCCGGGCGTTTCGCCAGCGCTCACCAAAATTTCAGAAGAAGCGCAAAGCGCCGGTCAGCGAAACAGCCGTCCCCAAAATCCCGTCGTCTTGCCCTTTCGCCGCGGGCCCTCACCCGTATACTCGATGCTGTGCACGAAACCATCCACGTGGAGACTGCCGCCCTCGAGGTTGAGCTCCTTAATGTGCAGGTCTTCGCCCCGAATGTGCATCATACCCTGGTCGGTCTCGAGCAGCACCTCGTGGCTGTCGAAGCTTTCGACGTTGACCACCCCTTCGACGCTCATCGACTCCCTGTGCTTGAGGGTGAACTGATGCCGTCTCTTGACCGTAGCCCCTTCGCCGCCGGAGAGCCGCTCGTCGTTTTCTTCCAGCGCTCGACCCCGTTTCACCCGGCTCGCCTCCTCCTGCCCGCCGGCCGGGCCCGCGCCCCTTGATCTCGAGGGAACGCAAGGGCCCACACCGGGAAGCTTGGTCATCTAAAAGCTATGCGGGACGACCCTCTTACATGCCCTCCCGGGAGGCGTCGAAGTACTCGCAAGCCGGATGGTGCATGACAATCGCGGTGACGGAGGCCTCGGGCTCCATCATATACCCGTCGGTCAGTTCGAGGCCGATCTCACCGGGTTTCAGGAGCCTGAAGAGCTCTTCTTGCAAAGCCAGATCAGGACAGGCCGGATACCCAAAGGAGTAACGCCGCCCGCGATAGCGGGCCTTAAACCGATCGCTCATCGCCATCGCCGGGTCATCGGGGAAGCCCCACCAGCCCCGGATCTTGCTGTGGAGCCACTCGGCACAGGCCTCGGCCGTCTCGAGCGCCAGGGCCTGGACCGCATGGCTTTTGAGGTACTCGCCCTTCTCCTTAAGCTCTTGGTACCACTCGCGGACGCCTTTACCCGCCGTGACGGCAAAGAGGCAGACGTTGTCGGGGGCCCCCATATCCTGCGGGTTGACGAAGTCGGCCAGGCACAGCCCGTCCTCTTTGGGCTGGCGCGGGAAGGGAAACGAGGCTACGACCCGGTTGCGACCCTCGTCCAGGAGATAGAGAGTGTTCCCTTCGCTATACGCCGGAAAGAACTGCCAGACCGCGCGCACCTTCATCCTGCCGCGTCGGCATTCCTCTTTGAGCTCGTCGATGAGCGCTTTCAGGCGCACCGCCTTCTCGTCGCCTTCGGCCAACAGCTTCTCCGCCCGGCCGCCCCGCAGGCCCAGATGCCTCGTGTAGAGCATCGTGGGGTTGATGTACGCCCACACTTCGTCCAAATTGGCCTCGTGCAAGACGTGACGCACGTAGTCGGGGGGTTCGGGGACGAACTCCAGCACTGGCACCTGCTTGGAGCGCACGGGCTGAACCGGCCCCGGCGCCTCTTCTCTCCCGCTTTTGGCGCCGAGCTTTCTACTCTCCTCCTCGAGCCTTCGAATCAGCTCCTCCCGCCGTTTGGGATCGACGATTTGGTTCGCAAGCTCAAGCCCTTTCATCGCGTCTTCGGCGTAAGCCACCAGGTTGCCGTACAGCGGAGCGATCCGCCGGCGCGTAAAAGCGTTGGTGAGCGCCGCCCCTCCGACCAGCATGGGAGGAGTGACGCCGGCGGCAGTCAGCTCCTGGGCAGTTACCGCCATCTGCTCCGCGGATTTGACCAGAAGTCCCGAAAGGCCGATGATGTCGGGACAATGCTCACGGATCGCCTTGATCAGCTCGGAAGGCGGTACTTTGATCCCTAGGTTGATCACCTCGTAGCCGTTGTTGGCCAGGACGATCTCCACCAGGTTCTTACCGATGTCGTGCACGTCGCCTTTGACCGTGGCGAGGATGATCTTACCCCGCTTGGCGGTGACCGCCTTGTCCATGAACTGCTCGAGATAAGCCACCGCGGCCTTCATCGCTTCGGCGCTCTGCAGCACTTCAGCGACGATCAGCTCGTTGCGGTTGAAAAGCCGGCCCACTTCGTCCATGCCCGCCATGAGCGGCCCGTTGATGATCTCCATGGGCGTCGCCTCTTTGAGCTTGAGCGCGAGGTCCTCGATCAGGCCGTCCTTGCTTCCCTCGATGATGTAATTGGCGAGACGCTCGTCCAAGCTGAGCTCGGCCTTAGACGGCTTCGGACGGCTTGAGACTCCCCGGAAGTGCTCCACGAACCGAGAAATGCTCTCCTCGGAGGTCTCAAAAAGCAGCGCTTCGGCAAGTCTGCGCTCCTCCTCGGGGATCTGAGCGTAACGCTCAAGCCTTTCGGTGTTGACGATCGCAAGGTCGAGGCCCGCTTGGGTGCAGTGGTAGAGAAAGACTGAGTTGAGCACCTCGCGGCCGGCCGGCGGCAGGCCGAAGGAGACGTTGCTGATCCCCAGGATCGTCTTGCAGAGCGGAAACTCCTGCTTGATGAGGCGGATCGCTTCGATTGTCTCCTTCGCGGAGCCCAGGTACTGCTGATCGCCCGTGGCACAAGGGAAGACCAAAGGGTCAAAGATGATGTCGGTCGGGGGCACCCCGTACTTCTCGACGAGCAAGCGGTACGAGCGTCGGGCGATCTCGAGCTTACGCTCCCGGGTGACTGCCATTCCCTGCTGCTTGTCCTCGTCGATACAGCCCACCACCAGCGCGGCCCCAAACTCCCGGGCGAGGGGGACCACCTTTTGGAACCGCTCTTCCCCCTCCTCGAGGTTGATCGAGTTGAGGATGGCCTTTCCCTGGCAGTAGGTGAGCGCTCGTTCAAACACCTTGGGATCGGTGGAGTCGATCATGAGGGGCACTTTCACCTTGCGGATCACGTGGGAGAGAAAGGCCTCCATGTCCTTTAGCTCGTCGCGGTCAGGATTGGCGAGGCAGATGTCGATGATCTGGGCGCCGCTTTTCACTTGCTTCCTTGCGATCTCGCTGGCCTCCTCGTACTTGCCGCTTGCGATCAGCTCACGAAAAAGGCGCGAGCCGATGACGTTGGTCCGCTCGCCCACGAGGATCGGGCGTTTCTCGTCGGAGATCTCCAGGTTTTCAAGGCCCGAGACGAAGGTGCCGGTGCGCCGAGGGATTCTTCTTGGCCGCTTCCCCGCCGCGATCTTAGCGAAGGCCTCGATGTGCGCGGCCGTCGTACCGCAGCAGCCGCCGATGAGGTTGACCCAGCCCTCCCTGATAAAACGCTCGAGGACGGTCGCCATCATCTGCGGGGTCTCCAGGTAACGGCCGTCTTGATCGGGCAAGCCCGCGTTGGGGACACATGCGACCGGCACGGTGGCCAGTTCGGCCATGACCCGGATGTGATCGGCCATAAGCTCCGGACCCGTCGCACAGTTGAGGCCGATGTAGAGGAGCCCGGCGTGCTCGAGGCTGGTGACGAAGCTCTCCGCGTCTTGTCCCGCGAGCATCGTCCCCATCGGCTCAATGGTGCCCGAGACAGCGACGGGTAGCTCCCGATCGATCTCCCTGAAGAGCCGGCGGATTCCTACGAGCGCCGCCTTGACGTTGCGGGTATCTTGCGCCGTCTCGATCAAGAGGTAGTCGACCCCGCCGTCGACGAGGGCGCGCGCTTGCTCGTAGTAGGCGTGGACCAGCTCGTCGAAGGTGATGCCGCCCGTGACGGAGATGGCCTTGGTCGTAGGCCCCATCGAGCCGGCCACGAAGCGGGGCTTTTCCGGCATGCTGTAGGCGTCGGCGATCCGCCGGGCGATCTCCGCCCCCCGGCGCGTGATCTCGTAGGCCATCTGGTCTAAGGGCGGGTACTCCGCGAGGACCACCGACGACGAGCCGAAGGTGTTGGTCTCGATGATATCGGCACCGGCCACAAGGTAACTCTCGTGGATCTCCTCCACCACGTCGGGCCGGGTGATGTTGAGGTACTCATTGCAGCCCTCAAAGGCCTCGCCGCCGAAGTCGCTCGCGCGAAGCCCGCGGGCTTGGAGGGCCGTCCCCATCGCCCCGTCGAGGACGAGAATACGTTCGGAGATCAACTGGCGCAAGAGGAGGCTGCGATCCATACAGCGCCCCCTTTTCTAGCTGGACTGACGAGCTTTGCATATTTCGGCCAAACCGCCCGGTTTCCTCCGAAATCGACAGGGAGAGGGCTCGAAAAGGCGAAAGATCAAGGTTTAGACGCTTTTCCAGGCGAGCGCTGAGAGGCAGGGATCGTTGGGATGGACTTCGCGACGAAAGCGGCCCGAGCGGGGGTCGGATGTGACAGCGCCTATCGCAGCGTGTCGATGCCGATCTACCAGACGGCGATCTTTGAACATCAAAAGCCCCTTACCCCAGGAGCCGACCCATACAGCTACACCCGGCTCGGCAACCCCACGCGCGCGGCGTTGGAGCAAGCCTTGGCAGATCTTGAAGGAGGCGCCTACGCCTTCGCGTTCTCGTCGGGAATGGCTGCGATTTACGCGGCGCTCCAGACGTTCCGGCCCGGCGACCACCTCATCGCGACCGCCGGCCTGTACGGCCATACGTTCGCCGTAATCCAAACCATGCTGGAACCCTTGGGGATCCGTGCCACTTACGTCGACACCGCCTCGCTGGAAGCGGTGCTCGGCGCCTGGACGGAAAAGACGGCGGGGGTCTACGTGGAGTTTCCCAGCAATCCCCTGCTTCGGGCAGCTGACCTGCCCGCGCTGGCCTCCATCTGTAAAGAACGAAAAGCCAGGCTCCTCGTCGACAGCACGTTTCTCACCCCGTGGGGGATCCGGCCCCTCGAACTCGGGGCGGACATCGTCCTTCACAGCGCTACGAAGTACCTCGCAGGGCACAACGACACGATGGCCGGCGCCGCCGTCGTCCGCTCGGACGCCCTGGCCGAAGAGCTCTCAATGATCCAGAAGCTCACGGGAAGCGCCCTCTCGCCCTTTGACTCATGGCTCACCTTGCGGGGCATCAAGACCCTCGCGCTCCGAATGGAGCGAGCCCAGGCCAACGCGACGGCTCTCGCCGAGTGGCTGGTCCGACACCCGCTGGTCACGGAGGTGCATTATCCCGGCTTGCCCACGCACCCCGACCGCCACCTCTTCGAGAAGCAGGCCAAAGGATTCGGCAGCGTCCTCGCCTTCGCACTCAAGACGTCGAAGGCCGCCTTGCGCGTGCTGGAGCACGTTCGCCTCATCCTCGTCGCCGAAAGCCTGGGAGGCGTCGAGTCGTTGATCACGTACCCCTGGACCCAGACCCACCAAAACATCCCACCGGCCGACCGGATGCGCCTTGGCATCCACGACCGGCTGCTCCGGCTAGCGGTCGGCATTGAGAGCGCCGACGATCTAAAAGACGACCTGGAGCAGGCGATCGAGCGAGCGAACCGGGACTGACCGAGAGAGCGGACCTCCCCGCGGCCGCCCGGCGCGCTCCAGTGCCGCAGAGCGTTTAGTCCCAGACCTTTTGGATCTCGATGTCCCTAAAGAAGGTCCTGAGGATCTCCTCGGCGCTTTTGCCCTCCTCGGCCATCTTGTAGGCGTCCCACTGGCTGAGGCCCACACCGTGGCCAAAGCCCCGGCCGCGCATCACGAGGTTGCCGCCCTGCACGTCCAACGCATCAAGGAGCGTCGACTTCATCCTCTCCGGATCGAGGGCGACCCTGAGGTCGGCCGCGTGCACTTCGCCCGAACCCCGAGAGCCCGTCACCCTGATGGTCGTCGCCCTGCCCGAGGGCCCACGCTCGAGAATCTCCACGTCGCTCACCTGGCCCACGTCGGCCAGTTCCACCACGGCTTCGCTCACCTCGGAGAGAGGGATGGAAGCGGTCCAAACGCGGTGCTCATCGGGAACGTACTCGTTTTCGGGCAGTTCGACGGCCTGGACAAAGCCGGGCTCCTCCTCCTGGTAGTTGAGCCCCTCTTTGGCCGTAGCCGTGTGGCCCCCGCTGTACGAGTGAAACCATGCCTTGACGAACGACCCGTTGTGTACCATCACCTGCCCGCGCGTCCTTTCGACCGCCTCCCGGATCGCCGGGGTGATGTTTTCAGGACGGTAGGCCTGCGCCTCCAGGACGTCGGTGGAGATATTCACCCGGCCCTGCTCGTCGAGGAAGTTCAGGGCGAAGCTGCGTGCGAGAATTGCCTGGGCGGCGTACGCCTCCCTCGGCCAGTCGCGGGCGCCGCCGTCCTCCGCCGGGAGCCGTCCCATCTCGCCGCCGACGACTCCCATGATGTACTCCTCCATCGAAAGCTCTTGCGTCCTGCCGGTCTCGTCGACCATCAGGCGGACGGTGGGCTCCTCGTCGAACTTGCGCGCGCCGGTGCGCGTCCCGCCCGAGAGGAAGACCAGCGCCAACGCGAGGACGACCGCCGCCCCCGCCAGGATCGCGGTGGTGGCGCGGTTCATGGCGTTCCCTCCAGGTTCCGGCCGCAGATTGAAAAGAGAAGCGGCCTCGGCGCTGGTTAGTCTGCAGCCCGGTTTGGACACGTTATACCGGGGGGGCGGCAATAGGCCAAAGGGCCCAAAACCACGTCCTGACGGGCCTTTCGCGGGAAAACGGCAAATGCGCTGGCAGGATTTCGCAAAAGCAGCCTCGAACATACACCCCCGACCAATCCTGGAAAGGGGGCGCAACGGAATGAACAAGAGCGAGCTGATCGCACAAGTCGCAGAAAAGACGGGCCTTACCAAGCGGGCTGCCGGCGAGAGCGTCGAGGCGGTCCTGAGCACCATTGAAGAGGCCTTGGCCAAAGGCGAGAAGGTGACCTTGGTCGGCTTTGGCACCTTTGAGGTCCGAAGCCGCGCTGCTCGCAAGGGAGTCAACCCAGCCACCGGAGCATCGATCGAGATCCCCGAGAGCAAGGTGCCGGCTTTCAAGGCGGGTAAGGCGCTTAAGGAGGCCGTCTCCAGGTAAGCCTCCCTGCGGCTTGACCTCGGAAAGTGAGGGCCTGGACCTTGTTCGAGGCATTCCGGGCCCCTTTTTTCTGCCCGCCCATCCTCTAGACAAGGGTGTTTCGTGCCGATGACGGAAAAGCCCACCTCGTCCTTCCATCCCCTCGATCCCCTCGTCGACGTCATGGCAAGGCTCCGGGGACCCGATGGCTGTCCCTGGGACCGGGAGCAGGACCACAAATCCCTCAAGAGATATCTGATCGAAGAGGCTTACGAGGTCCTGGACGCGATCGACCAGGGCGATGACGCAGCGCTGGTGGAGGAGCTCGGCGATGTCCTCCTGCAGGTGGTCTTTCACAGCCAGATCGCAAGGGAAGAAGGTCGCTTTGACGTCAACGACGTCGTCCGAGCTATCACGGAGAAGCTGATCCGCCGCCATCCTCATGTTTTTGCACAGGCCGATGCGCCCGACGCGCAAGCTGTCCTCGCGAACTGGGAGAAGCTCAAGCAGGCGGAAAGGGCAAAGAAAGGCGAGGCGGGCCGGCCACCGTCGCTCCTGGACGGCATCCCTAAGGACCTGCCCGCCCTCATGCTGGCAGCCGACGTCCAGCGGCGGGCGGCCAAAGTGGGCTTTGAGTGGAGAGAGCTTGCCGGCGCCCTGGAGAAGGTGGTTGAGGAGCTCGGCGAACTCGCTGAGGCTAGAGCCGCAGGCGACCGAACGAAGCTGTTTGAGGAGTGGGGCGATCTCCTCTTTTCGCTGGTCAACGTCGCCCGCTACGACGGCATCGACCCCGAAGAAGCCTTGCGCCACGCGGCGAAGAAGTTCTCCGACCGGTTTCGCCACATCGAAGCCCGCGCCGCCGAAAGCGGGCGAGAGCTGGGTGAGATGACCCTCGAGGAGATGGACGCGCTCTGGGACGAGGCTAAAAGCCTCGAGGCGTCCACTCCACCCGACCGGGCGACGTAGTGGGCCCAGCCGGGAGAAGCGCTCGATCCACGGGAGCCGAGGGCGGTAGAGCTGCAGATCCCTGCGGCTTGAATCACTGCTCCATCTGCCTTGCGAGAAACCCAGCGGCCGTCTCGACCAGCTTCAACTCCAGCTGGCCCATCTCCACCCCGGGCTCTTCGGTGCCGAGGACAACGGCGCCGATGGGGTCGCCTTCCGCGATAATCGGCGCGACCACCCACGAGGTGAAGCTCCAGCGCTCCTCTTCGCCGTTGGCTGCGCCCTTTGACCCCGGCAGGATGAACGACTTGCGGTTGGTCATCGCGCGCTCGATGTCAGAGGTGATCTCCCGTTCGAGCCACTGCTTCTTGGGCGCTCCCGATACGGCGACGACGGTGTCGCGATCCGTGATGATGGCGATGTGCCCCGTGGATTGGTGAAGGGAATCGGCGTACTCTTGTGCGAAGTCGCCGAGTTCACCGATGGGGGAGTACTTCTTGAGGATGACCTCTCCTTCCCGGTCGACGAAGATCTCAAGGGGATCACCCTCGCGGATGCGCAAAGTCCTCCGGATCTCTTTGGGGATCACCACTCGGCCGAGGTCGTCAATGCGCCGGACAATTCCTGTCGCTTTCACTCGGGTCTCCTCCTTACCCAGGAGCTGGCGTCATCGACGTTTAACGTTCCCCCTGGCCCGCGGTTTAAAACGTCACCCCCAGCATTTTTGCCAGGTCTTCCAGGACGCTTGCGATCATCCCCAGAAGGTCGGGGACGCTCATGCCGCGGCTTCGGATTTTTAGGCCGGCGTTGCGGGGCAGGATGATGATCCGTCCACGGTACTGCCGTGTGAGCGAGACGGCGTCGCGCGGGAGCGAAAGGCCCGAGAGGAGCTTGACGCTCACCCCGTCTCGCTCCATGGAGATGGAGCCGACGCCGACGTGCCGTGCGAGGATCTTGACCCGGGCGACGGAAAGCAGGTTGTAGACCGATTGCGGCGGCTCGCCGAAGCGATCCCTAATCTCCTCCTCGAGCTCATCCACCTCGGACAGCGAACTCGTGGCGGCCACTTTCTTGTAGATCTCCACTTTTTGCTGGGAGTCACTGATGTACTCCTCCGAGATGTAGGCGTCGACGTTGAGGTCGATGACGGGATCGGGCGGGCGCGCCACCACTTCCCCTTTGAGCTCCCGGATCGACTCGTCCAAGAGCCGGCAATAGAGCTCAAAGCCGACGGAGGCGATGAAGCCGTGCTGCTCGGGGCCTAGTAGGTTGCCTGCGCCGCGGATCTCAAGGTCGCGCATGGCGATCTTAAAGCCCGAGCCCAGCTCCGTAAACTCCTTAATGGCCTGCAGGCGCTTCTCCGCGTCCTCGCCCAGCACTTTGTCCTTGCGATAGGTGAAGTAGGCGTAAGCGACGCGGTTTGAGCGGCCGACCCGCCCTCGCAGCTGGTAAAGCTGGGCGAGGCCCAGCCGGTCGGCGTCGTAGACGATCAACGTGTTGACGTTGGAGATGTCCATCCCCGTCTCGATAATGGTGCTACAAAGCAGCACGTCGTACTCGCCGTGCAAGAAGTCGAGCATGATCCTCTCCAGCTGATCCTCGTCCATCTGCCCGTGGGCCACGGCGATGCGTGCTTCGGGAACCAGCTGTAGCAGGTGGGAGCGCATCCGGTCGATGGTCTGGACTTGATTGTAGACAAAATACACTTGCCCTTGCCGCCCAAGCTCCCGCATGATGGCCTCGCGGATCAGCTCGTCGTCGTACTCCACGACGTAGGTGCGGATCGGCAGCCGATCCTCGGGCGGGGTCTCGATGATGCTCATGTCGCGCAATCCCGCCAGCGACATGTGGAGCGTGCGGGGAATGGGCGTTGCCGTCAGGGTGAGGACGTCGACGTTCTGCTTGATCTCCTTAAGCCGCTCCTTCTGCGCGACGCCGAAGCGCTGCTCCTCGTCGACGATCACCAAACCCAGGTCCATGAAGACGACGTCTTTCGACAGGAGGCGGTGGGTGCCGATCACGATGTCGATGGTCCCCTGCTTGAGCCCTTTGAGGATCGCCGCCTGCTCGGCCGGCGTCTGAAAGCGCGAGAGCACCTTGATCCTCACGGGATACCCTTCAAAGCGCTCTTCAAAAGTGCGACCGTGCTGTTGGGCTAGGATGGTGGTGGGCACCAGGACGGCGACTTGCTTGCCGTCCATCACTGCCTTGAAGGCGGCCCGCACCGCGACCTCGGTCTTTCCGTAACCCACGTCGCCGCAGAGCAGGCGGTCCATGGGACGCGGTCGTTCCATATCGCGCTTGACCTCTTCGATCGCCCGCAGCTGGTCCGGCGTCTCCTCGTAGGGAAACGCGTCCTCAAACTGCGTTTGCCAGACGGTGTCGGGCGCAAAGGCGTGTCCCTGGACGGTCTCGCGCTGGGCGTACAGCTTGAGCAGGCTTTCGGCCATCTCCTGGACCGACTCTTTCACCCGCTTCTTCACCCGCGCCCACTCGCTGCCGCCTAACTTGTTGAGCTTTGGAGGGTGCCCCTCAAACCCGATGTAGCGCTGCAAGAGGTCGACCTGGTCGGTGGGGACGTAGAGCTTATCCTCCCCGGCGTACTGCACCACCAGATAGTCTTTGTGCACCCCGGAGATCTCCAACGTCTCGATGCCCAGGTATTTTCCAATTCCGTGGTTGGTATGGACGACGTAGTCACCCGGCTTCAGGTCGGCAAAGTCGCTGATCCGGGCCTCCGGGCTGGTCGTTGCGCGCGGGATGCGCCGGCGCTTGGCGCGGCCAAACACCTCGTAGTCGGTCAGGACCACGAGCTTGCTGTCGGGAAATTCGGCTCCAGACTCGAGAGACCCGGTGGTGACGACGATGTTTCCCGCCTTGAGCTCGCCGTTGAGGTGATCGACGTAGACGGCGTTTAACCCTTCGTCTCGAAACGCCTCGACCACCCTCTCCCCCCGCTCCGGCGTAGAGAGAACGAGGCAGACCCGAAATCGCTCGTCATGCCAGCGACGAGTGGAGCTTGCGAGCCGGTCCATCTTCCCGTGGAACGACTCAGGCGAGCGGGCATGCACGTGCACGACCCGGTCGGGCTGCATGCCGGGAACCCGCTTGTCGAGAGTGGAAAGGAGCACCTTGTCGGCGGCGGCGTCGCTAAACTCGGACCACTCGGCGTAGATCTTGACCTGCGACGGGAGGATGCGGCCCTTCTCAAGGAGGAGGGCCTGCGATTCGGCCACGTCTTTCATCATCGCCGCGTGGTGCTCTTTCAGCCGCACGGGATCGTCGTAGACGACGGATCCCTTCGCCACGTAATCGAGGACCGTGGCAAGGCGCGGGTACAAGAACGGTTTATACTGCTCGATCCCCTCGAAGTAGATCCCCTGGCGAATCTTTTCCAAATGCTCCTCAATGCGATCGAGAAGTTGAGCGGCCGCCTCCGCGGCCCCTTGCTTTTCCAGCCTCGCCGCCTGGCGCGTCCCGGCCTCAAGGATCGCTTCAACCGCCCCTTGGGCGTCCGCCGGGTTGAAGAGAAACTCCCGCGCGGGACCGATCAGGATGCGCTCCAGCGCCTCTTCCGAGCGCTGGGTGACCGGGTCGAAGCGGCGTATCGACTCGATCTCGTCGTCAAAGAGGTCGAAGCGGAGCGGCCGGTCCTCGGTGAGGGGATAGACGTCGATGATGCTCCCCCGGACGCTGTACTCACCGGGCGTCTCCACCTTCGGCACTCGTTCGTATCCCATGATCGAAAGGTTGCGGGCGATCTCTTCGACGTCGAGGCGCTGGCCCACGGCCAGCTCGATTCGGTGCGCCGAAAACACCTCGGGCGGTGCGAGCTTCGTCGTGGCCGCCTGGATTGAGGTGACCACGGTCACTGGATCCCCCGCGACCAGGCGCAAAAGGGCGCGCAGACGTTCTTTCAGGACGCCCGGGTCAGCGACAACCTCTTCATGGGGGTGAGTTTCCAAGTTGGGGAAGAGCAAGACGCGCTCGGGAGAGAGGAGGGTCGACAGGTCTCGGTGCCACTTCTCCGCCTGGAGATGTGAGTGGGTGAGGACGAGCGCCGGAAAGTGCCTTCCCCCCGGCGGATCGTGGGCCAGCGCCGCGACGTATAGGCACTTTTGGGTGCCGGAAAGGCCGACGATCAGCGGCTTCTTTCCCGTCGTCGCCTCGACCAGCTTCGCATAATCGGGGGCATCACGAAATGTCTCGAGCAACGCACCGATGGCCAAACCCATGCCTCCTTGAGACGACGCCCAGGAGATGGCGCCCGTTGCACACTGCGGCAGCGAAGTTTTTTATATTAGCCTCGATACAAATAGGAGCCCGGAGAGCAAGGCGCGCAGAACCGGCGCATCGCCGATTCTGCTTTTTTCAGAAACGAACAGACACAGCTCTCACCCCGAACCCCATTCCCTAGCTCGAGGGGGCTTTGCGCCAAATTGGGAGGGAGAATGTCCTTTCAGGGCAAAGAGCGTCCCCGTGCCCGTCGGGACGATGGGAAATGCACTTAAGATTATAGCTTTCCCTCACAAAATGCGTCAAGCGTAGCTTGTGCCCGCCCCGGGCTCCCATGCCCGGTTATAGCGCGACATCGCAGCCTCGACGCCTTGGGCAGCCCAAGTCATAGCGGCCGACGACGCCGCCTCTACCGCCGCTTCGAGACGCACCCACTCGTCATCACCAGGCACACCGAGGACGTAATCGACCCCCCGAACCCCTTCGGGCACCGGGCCGATCCCCAGCCTCAGCCTAGGGAACTCTTGTGTGCCCAGATAGTTTATGATAGAGCGCATCCCATTATGACTGCCGGCGCGCCCTTTCGCGCGCAGGCGCACCACTCCCGGGACCAAGTCCAGGTCGTCGTAAACGATGAGAAGCTCCGTGGGGGCAAGGCCGTACGCGGCGGCGATGGCCCGCACCGCCTCGCCGCTTTGATTCATGAATGTCTGCGGCTTGGCGAGGATCAGCTCCTCGCCCGACCAGCGGGCGATGGCGATCAACGCCTTCTCCTTGGGCACGTGGACGCGTACGCCAAGGCGCGATGCGACCTTGTCCACCACCCAAAACCCCGCGTTGTGGCGCGTCTTTTCGTACTGGGGCCCGGGATTTCCCAGGCCGATAATGGCTTTCACGACTGCTCCTCCAGGATCGTGCGATGTGCGGCCCGCGCTCGTTCGCACATAAAGCGCGTCGCCGTCAGCATGAGCCTTTCCGCCCCGATTCAGTCAAAAAGGCGGCTGACCGAGACCTCCTCAAAGATCCTCCGGATGGCCTCGCCAAAGAGCGGGGCGACAGAGAGCACCTTGATCTTTTCCGGCCGGTTCTCAGGCGGCAGCGGAATCGTGTTGGTGACGACCACTTCTTCGATGGGCGACTCGGCCAAGAGCTGAACCGCCGGGTGCGAGAAGACCGGATGTGTGCAGCAGGCGTAAATCTTCGTCGCGCCCGCCTCAAGCAGCGCCCGCGCCCCTTTGGTGATGGTGCCGCCCGTATCGATCAGGTCGTCGATGATGATCGCCGTCTTGCCCTTGACGTCGCCGATGACATGATGCACCTCGGCCTCGTTGGCCCGGGGACGGCGCTTATCAAGAATCGCCAAAGGAGCGTGCAGGCGCTCGGAAAGCTCTCGCGCCCGGGCGACGCCGCCCACGTCGGGAGAGACGACGACGATGTCCTCCAAGTCTTTCTTGAGGAAGTAATCGGCCAGGATCGGCATCGCCTTCAGGTTGTCCACGGGAATGTCAAAAAAACCTTGGATCTGGCCGGCATGCAAGTCCATGGTGAGCACCCGGTCGGCGCCCGCGGCGACGAGGAGGTTAGCGACCAGTTTGGCGCAGATCGGGTCACGAGGCTTGTTCTTACGGTCTTGGCGGGCGTAGCCGTAATAGGGGATCACGGCGGCGACCGACTTGGCGGAGGCTCGCTTCAGAGCGTCGATCATTACGAGGAGCTCCATCAGGTTCGAGTCGGCCGGCGGGCAGGTCGGCTGGATGACGAAGCATTCCGAACCTCGTACCGTCTCTCCCACCTGCAGGTTGATCTCCCCGTCCCGAAAGCGTCCCACCGTCGCGTTGCCCATCGGCAGATCGAGATAGGCTGCGATCTCGTGGGCTAGTTCCGGATTGGCGGTGCCGGTGAAGAGGCTGATCTTTTTGTGCGTTTCACATCGTACCATGAGCTTGGCTCAGTCCTTCCTCAAAAGTCGCTGGGCGCGCGAGCTCCCCGGGGCCGATCTCCGACCCGGGGCGAAGGTACGTGAAGGGCTCCACGGCGGCTCCCTTGCCGACGCGGGCTCCGATCACCACCGCGCTGCGAACGACGGCGCCGCTTTCGATCTTCGCGTCGCGAAGGTGCGCGCCGGGGCCGATCTCGCACGCCTCTCCGATCTCAGTTTCGCCTTCGATGACGGTGAAGGGATGAACCGTCGTGTCCTTGCCGATCTTCACGGTGGGATGGATGTGAGTGCTCTCGGGATCGACGATCGTTACCCCCGACTCCATGAGGCCGACCAGGGTACGCTCCCGCAGGACGCGCTCGGCCACAGCCAGCTGCTTGCGGTCATTGATCCCCAGGGCCTCGGTGGCGTCCGCGAGCACCGAGATCCCGACGGGCAACCCCCGCTCGTGCAAGAGCTCCAGCACATCCGGAAGGTAGTACTCCCCTTGCTCGTTGTCGTTTCGTACCAGGGAGAGCATCTCGAACAGAAGGGGCGACTCGAAACAGTAACTTCCGGTGTTGATTTCCTTGATGGAGCGGAGCGCTTGGTCTTTGATGTCCCGCTCCTCGACGACCGCGCTAAAACTGCCCGAGGCGTCCCGCACCACGCGGCCGTACCCTGTTGGATCGTCTACGACGGTCGAAAGGAGCGTCGCCTGCGCGCCGCTCCTTTTGTGCTCTTCGATCAGCCGACGGTACGTTTCGCCCCGGTAGAGCGGCGTGTCCCCGTACGTGACGAGGATCGTGCCCTCGTAACCTCCGAGGAGGCCGGCCGCCTGCATGACAGCGTGTCCCGTGCCGAGCTGTCTTTCCTGGACGGCGTACTCGACGCCCTCCCCGATCGCTTTTCGCACCGCGTCCGCCTGATGGCCGACGACGACGACGACGCGCTGGACCCCTGCTTGCCGTACCGCCTCGACCACATGCGCCAACATGGGACGGCCTGCGATCGGGTGAAGCACTTTGACGAGCCTTGAGCGCATTCGCGTCCCAAGCCCGGCAGCCAAGATGACGGCGGCAACCGCTTCCACCTGGTGATCCCCTTTATATCGATTGTCGGTGAGACTCACCTCGATCATACCAGATCGCGATTGGGAAGAAAACCGCATCGCCGCGGCGCCGTCACAGATGCGAAACGCCCAGGGCAACCAGAAGGAGCGCCGGAACGTAGATCCACCACGGGCTTGAGGCGGCTCGGCCAAGGCTTCTGCCAAGGAGCACTCCGATCCATAGCAGCAGGGCCGAAGTCAACGCCACGCCCGCGACGAGCCAGGGCCCAAGCCCAAGGACTCCCGCGGCAAAACCGACGGTCAGGGTATCGAGGCCGAGTGCCACGCCCAGGGCCACCGCCTCCCCGGGGTCAATCACTCCGGAACGATCGGCGTCGGCCTGAACGGGATCGACGAGCACGTGGACGTTCAATCCCAGCGACTTGATGCGAAGCTGCACCAAAGGCCTAAGTCCGTCTCCACGAGACGTCGCCCTTTGCCGGATCTGGTACACCAAGGCAGTGAAAGCCTGCCAAAACCCAAACGCGGCGATGGCAGCGCCGGCCAGGCTTTGCGCCGCTTGCCTCGACACCCAGCCTGAGACCGCATCGCCAAAGAGCATCGAGAGCGCCATACCGGCCGCCGTACAACCCGCCACGATCCCCAGCGACCCAAGGGGCAGCGCGATCCTCCGCATGCCGTACGATACGCCGGCTACAAACCCGTCTGCGCTGACGGCGAGTGCCAGGATCAACCCAGGCCAAACCATCTCGCATGAGCCTCCTTCGAAAGACACGACCATTCCGTTTATGCTATGGCTCAAGGTGCGAGATGGGAAAGCGAAACGAAGAAACCCCCGCTCTTGCCAGCGGGGGTTTCTCCTTCCTTATGGCTGGGGCGCCAGGATTCGAACCTGGACGACGAGATCCAAAATCTCGGGTCCTACCATTAGACGACGCCCCAATGCGAAGGATAGTATATCACAGCGCGAGGCTTTGGGTCAAACGGACTCCTCGACCCATTGGCTCGGCCGCACCTGGGCCACGCGCCGCTCGACGTCGACGCCTTCGAGGACCGCGAGCGAAAGGTACTCCCGCACCAGTTTTTGGCGGGGCTCGGCCGTCTCCACCAGCACGCCGATCCCCGCCACCTGCGCGCCGAACTCGCTCACCAAGTCGACGAGGCCCCGGGCCGAACCTCCTGCCTTCATGAAGTCGTCGACGATCACCACGTTCATGCCCGGCGAAAGCGCCCGTCGCGAGAGCGACATGGTCTCGATGCGCTTGGCGGAACCTGAGACGTAATTGGTGGTGACCACGGTCCCTTCGGTCGCGCGGTTCGTACGCCGCACGATCGCGAGGGGGACGTTGAGAGCGCGCGCCGTCATCAAGGCGATGGGAATCCCCCTTGTCTCCACGGTCACCACGGCGTCGGGAGCCTTCGCATAAAACTGAGCCGCAAAGATCTCTCCCACCCGGCTCATGAGCGACGGGGAAGAGACAAGGTCGGAGATGTAGAGAAAACCGCCCGGCAAGATCCGGTCAGGGGAAGCCAGCTCGACGCAGAGCTCGTGCACCACGGCGGCGATCTCCTCTGGCGTCGGGTGCGGGACGTACCGCACACCGCCGGCCGCGCCGGTGATCGTCTCGATCCGGCCCAAGCCTTCCTTGGCAAAGACGTCGCGGATGATCGCCAGGTCCTCGCTGACGGTGGACTTGGCTGCGTGAAATCGGTCGACAAACTCGGACAGCGAGATGATCCTGTTGGGCCTGTCCACCAGGATCTTGGTCATCGCCGCGAGCCGCGCGCTTCGGCGCATCAAGGCACCCCCCGTCGCCACAGGGACTACCGGTTGTTGAACACTCTCTCCACGAGCTCGAGGTCCGCCGGTTTGTCTACGTCTATGCCCACTTCCGGATAGGGCGAGATGACGCCGACACCCCTAAAGCCCAGGATCTTGTACACCCGCTCCTCGATCTCGGCCAGCGTGAGCCGGTTGAAGAGCAACTTGACGATAAACTTGACTCCCAAAAGCCGGCTGAGCTTCAGCGGATTCTTTCGCATCGCCACCGCTTGCGCGATCATCGGCTCGCAGGCGCGCACCACTTCCGGCTTCACCAAAACGATGTTGCCGCCGGTGAAGGTGCCGTCCTTAAGGCGCACGTAGGTCCGGGCGACGCCTGGAAACTTCGCCTCGTTGCTCTCCTTGGAGACGATAGAGTAGTAGATGTCGGCCGTCCTCGCCTGGCAGCGGTACAGAAAATCCTCGACGGCCTCGGCGCGCAGCATCGGGATGTCCGACGTGACGACGAGCGCGAAGCCTTGCGTGCGCACCCGCTCGATGCCGCGGCGCAAGTTCTCAACGATGGACTCTCCCGCCTCCACCAGCTCGACCTCGTCGAACCCCTTCAGCTCGGCCAAGACCTGGCGGGGGCCGACGAGGATGATGCGCTCGATCGAACCCGCGCCCCTCAGGGCGTCGAGCACGTAATGGACCATCGGGCGGCCCGCCACGGGAATGAGGGCTTCGTAGGCGACATCGCTCAACTCCTTGAGCTTGCCGCTGTTTGCCGCCCCAGCCAATACGATGGCCTCGACTCTCATCGGGTGGGATCGTTCCTCTCTTTATCGCCCTTCCTGGTCGTCCCGCGCGCCTGGCGCTCGACGAAGCTCAACTCCATCAAGCTGTTCTCCGCGCTTTCGATGTGCTGCGAGGCCGCACGCGCCGCGGCCTCGGCGTCGCGGGCCGCCAGCGCTTCGACCAGGCTGCGGTGTTCTTCGAGGGCGACGCGCATGCGAGCGGGATTGGACAGGGTCCGAGTGCGAAAACGTTGGATCTGCTCGCGCAAGCTGCTCAGGATCTGCCCCAACCGCTCGTTACGGCTAGCCTTATACAAGTAATCATGAAAGCGTGTGTCGAGCTCGACCATGCGATTGACATCCTTTTCTTCGACGCAATTGGCGATCTCGACCAGCAAGCGCTCAAGCTGCTCAATCTCTTCGTCCGAGGCGCGCTCTGCCGCCAGCGCCGCCGCAAGCCCTTCGAGGGCTCCGCGGATCTCGAAGACCTCGGCCACGTCTTTCAGGGANATGTCGGCCACGTAGGCGCCGCGCCGCGGGATCATCACCACAAACCCGGCAAGCTCCAGTTGCCGGATAGCTTCCCGAACCGGTGTCCGGCTCACACCCAGCTCTTCGGCCAACTGCGCCTCCATCAGCCGCTCTCCCGGCGCCAAAGTCCCGTCGAGGATCGCCTCCCGGATCGCGTCGAACACCAGCTCTCGCAAGGGCTTGTACGTGTTGAGCTGGATGGGCTTAAGTCGCGCCATCTCTTGACCAACCTCCCCGAGATCCGGGGCGTCTCGACTCTCAAGTCAAGCGAGCGATGCCTGGCCGGGCCCCCACCACGTCCACACACCCGTCTTTGAGAGCACGCGTGCGATCCTCCTCGCGCCGGCGGCAGAAGGCGCGAGCCCGGCTACGGTCGGGCCGCTCCCTGAAACGATCGCCCCCAGGGCTCCTTCGGCCATCATCCGGTGGATCAGCGGCCCGATGCCCCGGTGAAGATTGCATGAAGCCTCTTGCAAGTCATTATAGAGGCGATCCGCGATCTCCGCCACACTATTCTTCAACAGTGCATCCACGAGCGGCTTTAAAGCCTCGAGAAGCTCCGCCTCCTCGTTCCAAGCCACCGAGGGCCCCGCGTCAAACGCCTCGTAAACTTCGCGCGTGAGCAGCGCCCCGCCGGGGTGGGCGAGCACCCACCACAGCACCGGGGCGCGGACGGGTCTCACATGCTCTCCCCGGCCCGTGCCGAGCGTCGCCCCTTCAAAGAGGCAAGCGGGGACATCCGAACCTAGCGCCGCGGCCCGCCGCAATAGCTCCTCTCGGCCGATGCCAAGCCCAAGCCGCCGGTCCAGCGAGGCAAGGACGGCTGCGGCGTCGGCGCTCCCTCCGGCCAGCCCAGCCGCCACCGGAATGCGCTTTTCAATTCGAATGAAGATCCTCGCGTTCCCAAAACCCGCCCGGTCGAGCTCCGGCTTGAGCAGCTCCACGGCCCTGCCCGCGAGATTCTCCCGGTCAGCCGGCACCGAGGCTAAATTGGACGTCACGCGGACGTCCAATTCCGCTGCGGCGTCCCTCTCGACTGTGATCTCCAGGCGATCGTGGAGTGCCAGCCGTTGGATGACGGTAGCCACCGGGTGATAGCCATCCGGGCGGCGCTTGCCGACGTACAGTGCGAGATTCACCTTGGCGTGGGCCAACGCGCTCCAGCGCAGGATCATCAGCCGTAACTTCCCCGAACAATCCTGGTTTCCTGCCTCATATCCTTCGCCGATTGCCCCATCAGGAATGCCTGCGGCTCACAAGTCCAGCGACGAAATCACGAACGGAGCGCCAGGTGCGGACCACAAGACCCGCCCGTTCGCTGCCGCTTACCGCATACACCGGTGCCGTGACCACCTCTTGGTCGCCGAGATAGACCACGAGCTCGCCCACGCGTTGACCCTGGGCGATGGGCGCCGTGAGGCCCGCGAGGGGAACGATCTCCGTCCTCACGGGAATGTTTTGGCCGCGGGGGGTATGGACCCAGAGGGGATTCGCCAGGGCCACCTCGAGCCGCTCCTTGGCGGCCGTCGGCACCTTCACAGTTCCCACTTGACCCTCGCCGGCCAGCACAAGCACGAAGCGGTTAAAACCATAATCCAGCAAGCGCCGGGTCTCCTCTTCGCGCGCCGTCCGGCTCTCCGTGCCCATCACCACGGAGATCAGGCGAACGTTGCCCCGCACCGCCGTCGCCACAAGGCACCAGCCGGCCGCCTCCGTGTGCCCCGTCTTAAGGCCGTCGAGTCCGTCGTATTTGCCTACCAAACCGTTAGTGTTATACAGAATGAAAAGCGGGTTCTCGCGGAAGCGCTCCATCACCGTCGAGGTCCAGGCCAACACCTCGGGATGCTCGGTGATGAGCGCTCGCGCCGCGGCGGCGATGTCGCGCGCCGACACGACGGAGGGCCGCTCGCCCTGGTTGACGGGCAAACCGTGAGCGTTGGCGAAATAACTGTTGGTCATTCCCAGGCTTTTTGCCCGCTCGTTCATCAGCTGGGTAAAGGACGCCTCGGTCCCTGCCAAAAACTCGGCGACGGCCGTGCTGGCGTCGTTGCCCGAGGCGATCGCGACGGCTTTGAGCATCATCTCCAGGGAGTGGGTCTCCCCTTCGGCAAGATATACCTGCGAGCCGCCGATCGAAGCAGCCCGGCGACTTGTGCGCACCGGGTCGGAGAGGCTTACCTGTCCTGCCTTAACGGCGTCCATCGCGACGAGCAAGGTCATGATCTTGACGAGGCTCGCGGGCTCGTAGGGCTGATCCGCGTTCTTTTCGAAAAGCACCTGGCCAGTCGCCGCGTCAATGAGAATCGCGGCCCTGGCTGCAACGTCAAAGCTTTGGGCTTGTCCAGGAACCGCCCAAGAAAAAAAGAGAGTCAGAGCAAACAAGAGCGCGATCGGGCGTCGGATCATGCCTTGGCGATTCAACGATGGGCCTCCTCTTGAGACTCTGTGCTCACGCCGTCGCGTCGCCTTCGTGACGGCCGTTCTTGGACGCGACAGCGTCGCTTTTCGCATCGATCGCTCCCGAAATGGAAAGGAACGCCAGGGAGGGCGCCAAGGCCTCCCCGGCGGGAGTACTCGCCTCACGCCTAACCCCGCGCTTTTGGCCGCTAGCCTGTGAGCCCTGCCGGTCGGCGAGCGCGGGCGCCGCGCCATTCTTGCCCGGCGGCGCCTCGTTGGACGATTCGCCCTCGCCGCGAGCAGAGGGCTCCCCGGCGTGGGATTTGGGCTGCGTGACAGGGCTTATCGGCCCCTTCGCGGCATGCCAAAGAAGCAGCTTTGCGACGGTCGCCTTCAGCTCGTTGCGGGGGACGATCATGTCGATGAATCCGTTGGCATAGACCGTCTCCGACTTCTGCAGCGCAGGGGGCAAAGCCCTGCGAATCGCCTCCTCGATCACCCGCTGGCCCGCAAAGCCCACGGTCGCCCCTGGCTCGGCGATGTTGATATCGCCCAGCGAGGCGAAGCTGCCAAACACGCCCGCAAGGCAAGGATCGGAAAGGATCGAGATGTAAAGGAGCCCCTCACGCCCGTGCCGCTCCACCGCGGCGCAGGTCTTTTCCATCTGCATCAGAGAGATGATCCCCTCTTGCATGCGGGCGCCGCCCGAAGCCGAGACGGCCACCACCGGAAGCTTCAGCTCAATGGCCCGCTCAAAGGCCCGGGTCACCCGCTCTCCGACCACCGATCCCATGCTGCCGCCCATGAAATAAAAGTCCATGACGACGAGGACCGTCTCGACGCCGCCGATCCGCCCGATCCCCGTGATCACCGCGTCGCGAAGGCCGGTCTTTTCAGCGGCGGCCTTGAGCTTTTCAACGTAGGAGGGAAAGTCGAGCGGGTTGCTGGTGACCAGATCGGCATCGAATTCCACGAACGAGCCGAGATCGTCGACCAACTGGGAAAGGCGGGTGCGTGCGTTGATGCGGAAGTGATGGCCGCACTTGCTGCACACGTGGAGGTTGCGCTCGAGGTCCTTGTTGTAGAGCATCTCCCCGCACTGAGGGCACTTGGTCCAAAGGCCGTCGGGCACTTCCTTGGGCTGCGGCTGCGCCTTGGACGGTTCGCCCTCCGATTCCGCGCGCACGGTCACATACTTTGATTTACCCCGAAAGATCCCTCGAAACTTGGCCATGGAATCGCCGGGCCTCCCCGGTTCCAAACTCCAACCCAATCCATAAGTCTATGTGGACACGGGTCATTGGATTCCCGATTGCGCCTTGAAACTCCTCTCCCCAAACGTTTGCTGGCAATCGCCGGGGCGGCGAAATCGGAGGTTGGGCAACACTCATTGACCAAGTATAGAGATCCTAAGGGGAGGTTGCAACCCGGAAGGACCGGGCGGCACATCCCGCCTCACCCGGCCCTGGCACCTTTTCGCGGAACGCAAACTTTCCTCCCAGGAATGAGTGGACTCTCCTCCGATTCCAGCCAGCTGTTCGCGGCGACGATGATCTCGGGATGCGAGCGATACCGCGCCGCGAGCTTCCAGATCGTATCCTGCGGGCGGACGACGACGTAGGTGTACGTCGGCGGGTTGGCCTCCGGCGGGGGCACCTCCACCGCTTCGGCGACGACGTCCATTTCCACCTCTCGGCTGAGCGCCACCTCCGCGGCCACGCGGACCTGAGCCTCCACGCTCTCACGGTTGATGAGCTCAAACGCAACGTCGAGCACTTCCACGTCGACGTGGCGCTCAAGGCCGGGTTCCGCGCCCCGCAAGGGGATCTCAAGGTCAAATTCCAACGCTCTCGCCCACTGCGCCACGTGCACCGCGCCTTCGGCTTGGCCCCTGGCGACGTAGAAGAGCTCCGCGTCCACGTGGAGCTCAACGGCCACCTTGTCTCCCAGCACGTGCACGTCGTCGACGCCGGCCGTCGCCGTGCCAAAGAGCACCCGCTCGATGGCGGGCATCCCTTCGGGCAGGTCGAGGGTTCCCGCCGCCTCTTCGATCTTCTGCGCCTCTCCGACGGCCTCGAGCACGCGCAGGGTCTCCCGGCGCGAGGCGACCTCTTTGTCCTTAGCCTCGAGGCCCGTGATCACGGTCACCTCTTTGATCTCTTCAACCCTCACCTCGACCTCCAGCGGCGTCCTCACATCCAGCCAGCGAGATCCGTCGTCATCCTCGAAGGTGCGGCAGTCGGTGGCCTTGGGACGCACCTCGACGTGGCATAGGGCGCCGCGCGTCGCGGAAGGGATCTCCACCTCCACCTGAAAGGCCGCTCCCCTGCTCCATTCGGCATACTGAGGGCTGCCGCCCGCCCCGGAGTAAAGGACGGCGTAGTTGAGATACCCCTGGACCCGGGCGCTCCCGTCGCCCGCAGCCGCTTCCGTCACCACCGGCACCGGCCGGGCCTCGAGAATCCGCTCGGGCGCCGCCCGGCCGTTCAAGGGGAGCCGGCCCCGGGCCTCCGCCGCCGTGCGGCCCTGCCCGAGATAAGAGACAAGGCGCACCGTGCGCCGTTCCACGTCGACGCCTTGCGCCCCCCTGACCCCTTTGGCCGCCGCGAACGGGACGATCTCGGTACGGCGTGCCGAGAAGACGACGCCGATGTCGACGTCCAGCGTCACCCGGTCCGAGCGCACGTCAAACGAAGTCGAGGTCACTTGGACCGCGGTCTCTAGTGCCTCCCCTTCGGCCACCCCGGGAAGCTCGAGCACGTAGGCAAAGGGAAGCTCATCGTGCCAGGAAACCGCCTCAAGCCTCTCCCCCGCCACCGCCGCACCTTGCCGGTAATCGTGCTCATCCTCGTCGTACTCCTCGTGCGTTAACGCCTCTGCCGCGGACGGGTCGGCATAGGCGTAGAGCAGCGACAGATCAAAGGAGCCCTCGAAGACAACTCTTCCCTCTTTCACGTCGATCTTGCCCAACCTCGGCGTCGCCCGGAGCTTGAGAGCTCTCCCGATCTCATGCGCCCTGTCCGGGAGCGTCACCGTCCCTTCGACCACGCTCTCCGAAGAGTTTTCGCTGACGACGCGCTTTTGCGTCAGACGTTCGTAAACGAGGTCAAGGCTCATCCATCGGCGCCTCCTTCACCAGCCCGTTCACCTTGGACGTGCGGTCGTTGGATCTATATTCGGCCGCCCGCATGGTTAGACGTAGGATTTCTCGGCCCAAACCCGCCGGTAGACCACGTCCCACAGCCGGCGGTCCTCAAGCCCCACCGGGTGAAGAAAGAGGCCTGCGAGGCGGTAGCGGTGAGCCAGCGCAAGCCAGCGGGCCAGGCACTCCCTGCCGGCCAACACGTATCTCCCGCTCTCCTCGCCCCGCTCGACGATGAGGTGCAAAAAGCCGTGTTCGTCGGGCTTGGGACGGCGCTTTGCCGCCAGACCGGCCGCGACAGCGGCACGGTAGCCCACTTCCACGGGCGGCCCGTGAGCTCCCACGCGGCATGCGCCAAGCGGTGTGCCGAGCAGCACTTTCCACGGCGGAACCGCCCGGGCGGTCCGGGCCACCCACCGTTCCACCTCTTCACGGGGCGGCGTTTTGCCGCCGGGCAGAAGGAGGCAGTCCCAGCGGTGCAGGGCGAGAGCGACGCGGTCGACGAGCTTTCCCAGCTTGGGGTAATCGAAATCAGAGACAAGCCCTTTCCAGCCGTCGTAAGGAGCGGCGAGAGCGACGGTGAGAGGCATGTGCGGAAAGGAGCGCTTGATGCTCGCGATCCCGGCCAAAAGGCCGGCCCCAAGGCCGAGCGGCACGGGCCCGATGTCGAGAAAGAGAGCGTCCCATCGCTCCTCATGGAGGCGCTCGCCCAGCGAGCCGAGGAAGCGGCGCCGAGGCCCTCGCGACGCGAGGGTGCGGATGAGATCGCCGCCGCGGCCGTCGCCGGCCGCACTCAAGGCGAGCTCGAGCTTCCAGTGGTTCGCGCGCGCTTGCGCCGTCAGGGCGGGATCGACCCCGCCTTCCAGCGTGCCGTCGGGCAGCAGTTTGCAGGCGTAGAGTGCGAGGCCGCTGATGCACTTGCGCTGCGCGGATGGGGCGCGCTGGAGCGTCGCCGCCGCGGGGGCCGGGAGTCCCGCGAGGACGTAGGAAGAGCGAAGGACGATGCGGCTGCCTGGCAAAAGCCGCACGCGAGAGCGTAGGCGATTCATCCAGCGGATCCCGTCGACGGAGATATCGTAGCGCCTTGCCAGGTCGGCTAGGCGTTCGCCCGGCTTCACCTCGTGGACGACGCGCCGGCGCGGCACGCCGGCCTCCAAGGCCGCCCACACTTCAGGCCCCGCGACCGCGTCGACGCGGAGGCGGTGATCTCGCTGAAACTCAATCAGGGCGTCCTCGGTCAAATACCCGAAGCGGCCGTCGATCTCTCCGGCATCGTACCCAAACGAGGCCAGCTTCTCCTGCAGCAGGCGGACGTCTTCGCCCTCGTCGCCCCTGCGCAAGGTCCTCCTGCCCCCGCCCAGGCTGATCTTGATCGCCACGCGTTCCATCCCCTTCTCGACCTATCAATGGTTATGCGAGGGCCGAAAGGGGGAATGTGTCGTCGCATGGAACAAGAGCCGGGAGAGACAAAAAAGCCCGAGAGCGCTGCTCTCGAGCTTTCCTGCCCCTTGGCCTGCCGCCTAAAGGTTGACGACGCCAACGCGACTGTCGTCGATGACCAGCTCGACCGTTTCAGTCAAAACGTCTGCATAAGTATAAGACAAGCGCTTGATGGCGCTATCCTTGTCCAGCTTGATGACGAAGACCTTGGGGTACGTCTTTTCGATGATGCCTTCGGCCTCGATCACCTTGCGGCGGCCTCGATTTGCCCTGAGCCGTACCGGTTTGCCGACATGCGCCTCGATATCCCGCTTGATCTGCTCAAGGGCATTTCGCTTAGTTGCCACCAGCATCACCTTCCTCTACGGCTTGTAAGGATCATTGTATCATAGCTTTGTCCCCACGTCAATGAAACACGACAGTATACCAGAGGGTCAAAAGCGGTGTCAAGCGCTAATTGTCCCGACTTGAGCTGGGACTTTTCCCGGCCGAGCATTCACTTGGTATGTTTATCCGCTACCTTGGTGGCGCCGTAAGAGTAGGGTTTAATGCGCGCATTGAATCCCGAGCCGACCACCATGCCCACCACTTCCCGGATGAGCTCTCGAGTCTCGCCGTTTTCACCCACGTCTAGGTGGATCTCCACGTTGAGGTCGGCATAACCGTTGCGGGATAGGCGCTCCGCGAGGTGACTTGCCACTGCCAGCGAGCGAGAGGTCTCGTAATAGATGCGCTGGCGCAGCGATCGGCTGACGCGCTCTTTGTCGCGGGAGTAGTAATAGCGCGCGCCTTTCCCCTCGCGGTGCACGATAATCGCGGTGACAAAGCAAGTCTCTTCCGCCAATTGAGAATCTGTGCCGATGATCAGGCGGTAACGGCAATCGGGGGCCTCTTGCATGTAGCTTGCGATGTCCTCGAAAAGCGCGTCGAAGTCGAGCTTGCCCCGGGTCGGACTGATGAAACTTTCTGCCATGTCAAACGCCATGGCGACCGTCTCCCGTTATGAACCGGATCACCCCGTCCGCGGCTTGTTAGACACCATTATATCATACGCGCGGCGTCATCGACGGCGGTGCTCAAGATGGCAAACTCTTCCACCGACAGCGTCTCACCTCGCCGCTCGCCGTCCAGGCCCGCCTTGGCCAAAGCAGCGTCGATCTGAGCGGAAGAAAGGCCCAGCGCCTTCAACGCGTTGCGCAGGGTCTTGCGTCGCTGTCCAAAGGCGGCTTTGACCAGCGCGCTGAACCTCGGGCCCACATGCGGACGATCGCTTCTCGGCGTCATGACGACGATCTCCGACGAGACGGAGGGCATCGGCACAAACACCGTCGGCGGCACAACCCCCGCGAGCTCCACATGAGCCCGGAAGCGTACGGCCACCGCCAAAGCCCCGTACTCCTTGGAGCCGGGAGCGGCCACCAGGCGCTCGGCGACTTCCCGCTGGATCATCACGACGGCTCGCTCTAAAGCCGGATCGGTCTCGAGGATGCGCAAAAGAAGGGGGGAGGTGATGTAATAGGGCAGGTTGGCGACGATCTTGAAGGAAGAAGGCGCTCCCGCACCCATCGGTTGGCCCGGGACGGAATTCGCTAAAGCAGGCCCATGCTCGCGAACGAGATCAGCGAAGTCGACCTTGAGGGCGTCGCCGTGGACGATGCTCACACCAGGATGCGCTTGGAAAAGATCCGACAGCGCCCGGGCGAGGCCCGCGTCTTTCTCCACGGCGATCACCCGCGCTCCCGCCTCAAGAAGCCCTTGGGTCAAACTACCTAGCCCGGGACCGATTTCAAGGATCAGATCGCCCGGGCCGACCGCGGCCGCCCGGACAATCCGCTGCACCGTGTTCCTGTCTGCGAGAAAGTTTTGCCCCAGCGCTTTGTTGGGCCGCAGCCCATAATCTTTGAGCAGCCGCTGGATCACCGCGGGGCTATAGAGCGCTTCCAACCGGGCATCCTGCCTTTCGACCCACGCGTTTCATGGTCCCCGTCGCCGGATAGGATCGATCAAGGGGCCAGGATGTACACCTTCACCTTTTTGCGGCCGTATTGGATCGCCTCTTCGTAGGTCTCAAAGCCGAGATCGATGCGGTTCCCCTTGATAGCGCCGCCGATGTCGGCCGCGATGGCCTCGCCGTAGCCGGGAATATAAAGGCGCGTGCCGAGCGGTATCACCGACGGGTCGACCGCGACGACGCCCTTGCCCGCCCGTACCCCGGTAAAGGTGAGGCCATCCGCCCACTGCCCCGTGCTCTCGGGACCGGGATAGTACGCCGTCGCCTCCATCTCCACCACGTCGACGTACCGGTACGAGCCGCTCGCGGTCTCAAGGACGAGCGCCGATTCCCGCGTCCCCTCGCCAATGATCATGTTGACCGGCTCTTGCACCACTTGGGTCGAAAGCACTTGGCGCTGGATCAACTGTCCGTCCTCATAGATGAGGAGGACGCGCGTCTCGAGGATCCCCTCTTTGCCTTCGCGCACGATCCGCTGCTCGCCTTTGGCCAAGTGCGGTTCAGCCCACCGCAACGTGCGGTAGGGGATCGTTTCGGTCTCGACGACCTCTTCTTGTGTCACCCGGACCACCCGGATCTCCATGCCGTCCTCCAGGGGCGTTTCAAGGCCCGGGACGACCCGGTCCAACGCCCCCAAGGTCACGCCGGCTTTGGCCAGGGCATCGCGCACGGTACCTCGGGGCACGATGGCCTGTACTGCTCCGCCGTCGACGAAGAGGGTGACCCAGGCGCCGCGGATGATTTCGATCCGGGTCCCCTCAGCGACGGGCTGATCGAGGGCCGGACGGATTTCATCGCCCTCTCGCAGCTCGACCTTGGCCCGCTCGAGGGCTTCCCCCACCGTGCGGGCGGAGACCTCGACGACGATGGGCTCTTCGTCGTTGATGGCGATGATCACCTGCTTGGGAGCGTAAAGCGTGTAGACGTATGCGCCCACGCCCGCCAAGCAGAGAACGGTGATGCCGAGAAACCAAAGGATTGTCCGGCTCGTGGTTCGCTTGTCCACCCGATGCGCTTCAGTCGTAGCCACTGGCCTCTTCCTCACCGTCATCGTGGAGTTGGAGCCTTTTAAATCTCCCAAGCTTTTGCGCCAATTCCTCTTTTGAAAGCTCGTCGATGCGGTCGAGGGCGTCGACCACCTCTTCGAGCTCCTCGGCCGTGATCTTCCCAAGCTCGTGCAAGCGCTCGTACGCCCGCAAGAACCGGATCTTAAGCCGTTCAGTCTCTTCAAACAGGCCGGACATCGCCCAGAAACCTCCAAAGCGCGGATCGGCCGGCCGGCTGATCCAAGACGCCTACGCCACCGGCAGATCGGTGCGGTCCGTCTCCTCGACAAAGCGCGTAAACTCCTTGATAAACCGGAGCTTCGCGCTGCCCGTCGGCCCTTTGCGCTGCTTCGCGAAGATCACTTCGACCTGGCCTTCGGTACCGTTCTCCTTGGCCTGTTCGGGGTAGTAGTAATCCTCGCGGTAGAGAAACATCACCACGTCGGCAAACTCTTCGATGTTGCCGCTATCTCTCAGATCGGACATCACGGGTCGCTTATTGTCCCGCTGCTCGACGCCCCGGTTGAGCTGAGAGAGCAAGATGATCGGCAAGTCCAGCTCCCCTGCCAAATCCCGGAGCTCCCTTACGATGTCGCCGACGACTAGGGCCCAGTTCTTGTTGACGCCCGGCGGCGGCTTGATGAGCTGCAGGTAATCGATGATGATCAAGCTCAGGTTGGGATGCTCCGCTTTCACCTTCCGGGCCTTAGCCCGGATGTCGGTGACGGTGAGGCCTCTCTTGTCGATGACAAAAATGGGCAGGTCATACATTTCGTTATAGATCGACTGCGCCTTGGCAAACTGCTCGTCGTTAAGGCGCGTCGAATAGTCCATGGGCGTGATCTCATAGCTTCCGTCGGGCCGGCGGAAGCGGAAGAACTCGCTCACGATAATGCGGTCGCCGATCTGCTCGTCGTCCATCTCAAGGCTGAAGATGAGCACCGCAAGGCCCCGTTTCGCCACGTTGACGGCGAAGTTGAGAGCGAGCGATGTCTTGCCCATGCTGGGACGGGCGGCGAGGATGATCAAATCTTTGTTCTTGAAGCCCGTCGTCATCACGTCGATGGCGGGAAAGCGGACGGGCAGTCCGTAGGGCTTTCTCCCCTCGCGCCGTTCGACCAGGCGCAGGTAGCACTTGTTCAAGACCGTCATCAGATCCTTGATCTCGTCCGCATCCTGCGACACGTTGGTCGCCTCAAAGATCAGCTGCTGAGCCTTGGAAATGTAATCGTCCAGTTTCTCCTCCGTCTCAGCGAGGATCATATGTTGGATCTCCTGCGCGGCTCGCAGGATCCTGCGCTTCGCCTCTTTTTCGACCAGCGACTCGACGCTGGGAAGCAGCTCGACCTCGCTGGCAAAGGCCTCGGTCAGCTGGATGAGCGCCTCGTCGGGCGCCGCCAGCTTCCCCTCCTTACGCAGGTAGTTGTAGATCCGCGTGTACGAGATCCGGCCGCCTTTGTTATAAATCTCGAAGATCGCCTCAAAGATCGCCCGGTGCTGCGGCTCGAAAAAGTGAGCCGGAGAGATCCGGTCGATCACCGTGTCGATCAGGTGCGGGTGCTTGATCAGGATGCCGAGAACCCGCCTCTCGGCGTCGATATCGCAGGGGACCGGCGTCTTTTCGCGCGGGTTAACCATCGTACTCATCGGGGTACAGTTCCTTCCACTTGGCGACGAGTTCGGCGCTGACGCTCTGGTACGCCGAGGCGTTGGGCGTCCCTTCTAAGCTGCGATCGCTGTGGCGATCGCTCCTCAGCCGGGCTTCGTCGCCGGAAAGCACCCGCGAGACCCTCCGCTTCTCGTGCAGGTCGGCGAGGCTGCGGATGCCGTCGTTATACCAATTGCGCAAGATCCCTTCCAGGTACTGGATGCGCGGGACGTCGGCCGAGCGGACCGTCTCCTCGATGGCGAGCGCGACCACCGCTCCTTCGAGCCCTTTCTCCTCGATCCAGAAGCGAAGTTTCTCGTATTGGGCCGGACCGATCATGCCGATCCGCTTGTGGTAGATCTGCAGGACGGCCTGCATGTCGGGATTCTCGGAATGCGTCGCCTGCTCTTCTGGTTCAACCAGCCGCAGCATCCGCGAAGCCTTGCGCCTCTTGGAAAGAGGCGACCGCATGACGGGCTTGGCCAGCGCCTCCTCATCCTGAACGACTTCAGGCGACTGGCCGTTCGGCAAGACCCCATTCCCCGAGGCACGGGCCACGGCGCCGTTTTCCCGCTCGAGCCCCGCCCGGTCCCACCCGTAGGCCTCATCGCGAACGACAGGCGGCCGGAGTTTGACCTTGCGTCGCGGGGCGTCGGCCGAAGCCTCCGGCTCGCCGAAGCGGGCGGCAAAGGCCTCTCGGCTCAAAGGCTCGTGTACTACGTAGCCGTCGCCGTCCCGCGCGATGAGCTCGTACTCCTCAAGGCGCTCCAGGGCCTCGTCGATCGCGACGTCGTCGAGCCCCGCGCCCTTGAGGATTCCAGGATCAAAGGGGCGACCCAGAGCGGCTGCAAAACGCAGGTTTAACCACACGAGGGTAGCGGCGGCGCCGATGAGCGGCTGGTAGTGGGTGAAGAGCTCCCCCGCGACCTCAAGGCGCGGCACGCTCTGCCGGCCGAGCCGGACGGGTTGACCGTTGTTCTCACCGATCAACGCCACGACCTCCTAGCGATTCACCGCTTCGTCTCTCGTCTTGTGTCTTGGATACGAGAATTGCTTTGACGGGCTTATCGCAATGAGCATGCCCCAGCGCCTCCGGCGCTTTGGGCGTACGGGAGAGGACGGCGGCACGTCGAGCCATCCGCAAACCGCCGCACGGGGCGGAAAAAAGGAAGATCCATGGATCTTCCCGCAGGCTTCGTTTCGATTGGTGTCCCATTTCTTCGGTGGCAGTCCAACTCCTGCCTTCGGGGGAAAGTTTCGAAGGCCGCCTTGAGCTGAGATGAGCCCTTCTACCCTAACATCCGGCGGCCACCGAGGGAGCTGTCGGCCCGCGGCCGCTTATCGCCAGAGCGGGAGCCCTTAAGCCACGCCCAAACCCCGGTCCATCCCAAAAGCAACAGCCCACCCATCCCAAGCCGGTAAAGGAGCGACCACCGCCACGCGGCGAGGTGCGGCTCGACGGGGCCGAAGGCGGGG